>Ga0209169_10001809_pt1 | contig 12962 bp, 10 predicted proteins | sample HubBroMetageWRM4_FD_188346 | JGI IMG/M metagenome (GOLD analysis project Ga0209169, IMG submission 188346) | Warmed soil microbial communities from the Hubbard Brook experimental Forest, New Hampshire - Hubbard Brook CCASE Soil Metagenome WRM 4... | ecosystem: Environmental > Terrestrial > Soil...
GCAAAGCTGGTGGTGATCGATCCGTATCGCACTCGCACCGCGGCGTGCGCTGATTGGTATTTGCCGATCAATCCTGGCACCGACGCCGCGTTAGCGCTCGCCATGATGCACGTGATCATCGGCGAGAAGCTGTACGATGCGGATTACGTCGAACGCTACACGCTAGGATTCGAAGAGCTTCGCGACAAAGTGAAAGATTACACGCCCGAGCGCGCAGCAAAGTGGACGGGAATCGCGTCCTCTGACATTGTGAAGCTGGCCCGAGAGTACGCAACCACGCGTCCAGCGGTCATTCGGCTGAATTATGGGATCCAGCGCTCGGAAGGTGGTGGCATGGCCACACGCGCCGTTGCCATGCTGCCCTGCATCACCGGGTCCTGGAAAGAGGTCGGCGGCGGGCTCCAGATGTCCACCAGCGGAGCCTTTGCCTCGATTGGCCCTGATTTGAAGCGCAAAGACTTGATGACCAAATCGCTGGGACGCCCGGCCCGCACCGTGAACATGGTGGAGTTGGGGAAGGCTTTGAACTCGCTGGATGATCCGCCCATTCAGGCGCTATTCGTTTACGGGTGCAATCCGGCGGCGACTTGTCCCAATCACAACGAAGTGGTTCGGGGATTGCTGCGTGCAGATCTGTTTACCGTTGTCCACGAGCAGTTTCTCACTGACACGACCGACTACGCGGATATAGTTTTGCCGGCGACTACTTTTTTTGAGCACAAGGATCTTCAGACTGCCTACGGACACTACTTTTTACAAGTCTCGAATCAGGCCATCGAGCCGTTGGGGGAATGCCGTTCCAACGTTGAACTCTTTCGCGCGCTAGCGGAAGGGATGGGTTTTGAGGACGACTGCTTTCGCGAATCTGTCGATCAGATGATCGATGCGGCCCTGGACTCCGAGCATCCGTGGCTAAATGGGATCGATCGGGAGCGACTGGAGCGGGAAGGGCATGTTCGGCTGAACTTCGGAACTCCGGGACTATGCTCCTCCGGGCAGCCGGCGTCTGTCCCCACGCAGCCGGTTGATACGGCATTTCTACCTTTTGCTCGCGGCAACTTCTTCACTGCTTCCGGCAAGGCCGAATTGTATAGCGAAGCTCTCAGCGCTCAAGGTCTGGACCCCGTAGTTCACTTCGAACCACCGGGCGAATCCCGTCATAGCGAGCAGGCGAAAACTTTTCCGCTGGAGTTGTTGGCTCGCAAGTCCGACAATTTTTTGAACTCGTCATTTTCCAACCTGCCAACCATTCAGGCGATGGAGGAAGTCGGGTTGCTCGAAATGAATTCCGCTGATGCCCGAACGCGCGGCATCGCGGACGGTGACCGCGTCCGCGTTTTCAACCGGCGCGGCGATATACTTTTAAAGGCACGAGTAGACGGCGTGCTGCAACCCGGTGTGGTTTGTGCACGGCTTCACTGGGCGAAGCTCGGTCCGCAGGGACGGAACATTAACGTACTGACTTCGGAAAAACTTACCGACTTGGGCAACTCCGCCACCTTTTATTCCGTCTTGGTTGAAGTAGAGCTTTTCCAAACGGCATCCTGAGGGCGATTTAAGGCGCATGTGCTTGGACGGTGTCCACTGCTCTACCGTATAATTGCGGTTTTCCACACTCCCATAAGCTGAGGTAGTGGCGATTCATCGCACTCATCAGGATAGCCCTGTAATCATCGAGGGCAGGCACGGCCGCGCATGGCGACCTCAGGTTGTCGCGACGAGGCCATCTCCTTCATTTATAAAGTGTTGTAAAGTTAGCAGACGTTCGCTTTTCAGTTTTCTCCTGACTTTTTTCCTGCTCTGCTCCTGGGCGAACGGGCAGCAGGACGTGATTGTCGAAGTACAAGTTCACGGCAATCGCCGCATCCCTGCCGAAACCATCAAGGCTCGAATTTTCACTCATGCCGGAGACGTCTACGATCCGGCCGCGATCGAGCGCGATTTCAACTCCCTTTGGAATACTGGATACTTTCAAGACATTCGCTTTGAGCGAGAACAGACTCCGAAAGGGTGGATCCTGCATATCTATGTAAAGGAACGCCCGACCATCCGAGAGATCAACTACGAAGGGCTGAACTCGGTCTCGAAAAGCGACGTGCTGGACCGCTTCAAGGAAGCCAAAGTCGGATTGTCAGTCGAGAGTCAATACGATCCAACCAAGGTCAAGAAGGCCGAGGTCACGATCAAACAACTGCTGGCGGAACACGGAAGGCAGTACTCCACCATCCGCACCGAGATACACCCCATTCCGCCAAACGCCGTGAGCCTCACATTCGCAATCAAGGAAGGACCTAAGGTCAAGGTCGGCAAGATTATCTTCGAAGGGAATAAGCACGTCAAAAGTCGCATCCTCCGCAGCGCGATGAAGAACCTGAAGCCGATCGGGATTCCCCACTCCATCTTCCTGGAGAACCTGTTTTCGAAGACCTACGATGCCACCAAGCTCGACGAAGATACCGAGCGGGTTCGCGCCGAGTATCAAAATCGAGGCTACTTCAAGGTTCTGGTTCAGGAGCCCAAGACGAACATCCACGATACCGGACATCAGGGATTTCATATCCCTCTGCTCCAATCAGGGCCAGGCAAGGCCGTGGACATTACCATGCCCATCTCGGAAGGTGACAGATACAGTTTGGGCGGGATCACTTTCAAGAACAATAAGGCCGTTTCCAACACCAAGGCCCTGCGCGCCCTGTTTCCGATAAAAGATGGCGATACCTTTGACCGAAGCAAAATCGCGAAAGGCCTTGAAAACCTGGGCAAAGCCTATGGCCAAATCGGCTACATTAACTTCACCTCTATTCCAAACACGACCTTCGACGAAGAGAAGAAACTGGTCTTTCTCGATATCGACGTTGACGAGGGTAAGCAGTTCTTCGTGCGTCGCATCGAATTCCAGGGTAATACGACGACCCGCGATAAGGTGATACGCCGCGAGATCGTTCTAGAAGAGGGCCAGGTCTACAACCAGCAGCTTTGGGAGCTAAGCATCCAGCGGCTGAATCAGCTGGGCTTTTTCGATAATTTGAAGCCCGACGATCCCAATGTTACCGAACGCCACCTGAACGAAAAGGATGGCACGGTCGATCTCACGCTCAAAGTCAAGGAGAAAGGGAAAAACAGCATCGGATTAAGCGGTGGGGTTAGCGGTCTGTCTGGCACTTTCGTCGGCTTAAGCTACAGTACCAACAACTTTCTGGGTCTCGGCGAAACTCTAAGCATACAAGCGAACATCGGCAACCTTCAGCGTAATGTTTCATTTAGCTTTACCCAGCCTTACCTGTTCGATCGACCGCTGCAGTTAGGTTTTACGGTTTATTTCACCAAGTTCACCTACGATCAGGCGCGGCAAGCGGCGATCCTCAGCGGCCAGTCGATCAATCTGCCGGCAGCTCTGGAGCAGAATCTTCAGAACTACACGCAATCGAGCAGGGGCTTTGCGGTTAACTTGGCATATCCATTGCACCGATCGTTCAAGCGCGTTGGCATCAGTTATTCGTACGATGATTCTTCCATCGTCGCGCTCACCACGGCATCGCAGACGTTGTTCAACTTCCTGTCATTCAGCGGGATCAGTGGCCCCAACGCCCTGAACGGAATCATCACCAGCAAGATCACTCCCAGCTTCTCGATCAACTCCTTGGACCGTGCACTCTATCCCCACAAAGGCAGTAGCTTCTACGTGGCAACTGAATTCGCTGGCATCGGCGGGACCGTCAAAACTATCCGTCCCATCGTGAAATACACGCATTGGAGGCCGATGCAGAAGCGACGAAATACGATCGGCTTTAACCTTCAGGGTTCTTTCTTGACCGGCTACGACGGTTTGGTACCGCCGCCATTTCAGCGTTTCTACGACGGCGGCGAAAATGATTTGCGCGGCTTTGACATACGCTCCATCTCGCCCGTCTCATTTCTTCCGAACACGACCTCGATCCAGTTGCGCAATCCGGATGGCTCGATTGTGCCCAAGAATCCAGCCAATCCGTTACAAGGCGCTTACACTGTCCCGGTCCCGCTGGACCAGATCGTCTTCCCCGGCGGCGATTTCAGTCTTGTCGGCAATTTGGAGTACCGCATCACCATCGCCGGCCCGGTGGCCTTGGCGCCATTCGTCGATATGGGCGTGGAACCGATCCTGAGACCCTCCCAGTTGAAGATCAATGACACCCAATACGATTTGATCAATAGCACCGTCTTCGGCTGTCCTGCTCTCGACGTTGGTTTCAATTGCGTTGGCGGGTCCACGCAAAAATTCCCGCAGTACCTGCATCCCGTGCCCGGAACCAACTGGACGCCTAGAATGTCCACCGGCTTGGAGTTGCAAGTGTTCTTACCAGTGGTCAATGCGCCATTCCGTATCTACTGGGCGTATAACCCGTTGCGTTTGGATACGACCGTGAATGCTCCAATCCCAATCACGCGCAGCATGTTCCCGCTGGGCGCCGCGGGAGATTACACATATCAGCTCGCTCGTAATTCTTTCTCCCCTCCCTATCAACTGAGGGAGCCGCGCAAGACATTCCGTTTCACCGTGGCCACAACATTCTAAGGTCGGCCTTAAACGTAGGAGTTTGGCTTGTGGGTGTTACGACTCGAAAACTCGTTCCTCGGTTTGACGCTGGGCAACAGTGTTCCTATAATGTCTTGTACAACACCCTGAAAATCAGAGAGTACGGGGTGGTCATCACGTTTCGAGGTTTAGCGTGAGACGCTGAAGGTTTAGGTCTGCCTTCCCCGTTTGATCACACGGCCTGGTTGGCTTCGGGGCGAGACCCGGCATGGTTCGTAGACGTGGGTCCGTGAAAAGACCTGAAGCGAGATTCGCGAAACAATTTCCAAGGAGTTCAAAGCAATCCCATGACAAGAAAGCTTCCACGATTTCTTCTGGCCACGGTGTTCGTTATCTCGGTTACCGCCCTGGCTCAAACCGCCAACGCGGACCCCGGATTGCCCGCTGCCCCCAGCGCCGCTGCGTCTACACCCGATGCGACCGCAGTCGGCGCCTCGAGTAAGATCGGTACGATCAACATCGAGCAGGCAATTTTTGCCAGTAATGAAGGGCAGCGCGATTTCGAGGCGCTCAGCAAAAAGCTCGAGCCCAAGCAGACTGAGTTGAAGAGCATGAACGACGAAGTCGAGAGCTTGAAGAAGCAACTGAGCAATCAGGGCGACAAGCTCAACGACGATTCCCGCGCCACTCTCGTCAAACAGGTCGAGGACAAGCAGAAAAAGCTTGAGCGCAGCGTCCAGGATGCCCGGGATGACGCGCAGGCACAGCAGAATGAAATCGCCCAGCGCATCCTGCAGAAGATGGCTCCGATCATCGTGAAGTATGCGGGCGATAAGGGATTCGGCCTGATCATGGATACTTCCAATCCCTGGCCGCAAGGACCTGTGCTCTGGGCTGGACCTTCCGTCGATATCACCAAGGCGATTGTCGACGCATACAATCTGCAATCCGGCGTTGCCGCGCCTACCCGCCCCGCAACCAAACCGGCGACAACGGGCGCAAAGTCAACAGCTCCGGCTGGCGGGACCAAACCCGCGACGACCACTACTCCGGCACCTAAGTAAGATCGCGACACCAAAACACAACGAATGTTCCTGAAAGGCCGCCCCAAAGGCGGCTTTTTATTTTCCGAAATAGTTGTCGCGTCGGGCCCTCCAGCAAGCGTGCCGGTGTCTTTAAGAACAAGAAAAAATCTGGAGGACACCATGTTTGCCGATTCGTTGCTCGACACACCTTGGACGGACCGTTCTCGCCGCGGTTGGACGACTCTGGTTTCGTTTGCCATGCAAGCCATCGCCGTCGGCGGTCTGCTTCTGCTCCCACTGCTTTACACGCAGGGCCTACCCCAGATGCAATCGTTAGCCGCACTGGTCACACCGCCTCCGCCACCGGCAGCTCCAGCGTCTGCGCGAAACACCCACGCCAGCAGCAACATCTCAACGGACGGCCATGTCATCGCCCCACCTTCCGTGCCGCGACAGATTTTGAATGTCGACGAATCGATCGCCCCGCCGTCGGTCAACCTGGATGGATTGGGAGTCTCCGGCGGGAACGGCGATCGGACGGCTCGCAACGGCGTGCTTGACTCGATTGGAAATGGATTTAGGGCTTTCGTGCCACCGCCTCCGCCAACCCCTTCCGCTCATCCGCCTCGTGTTTCTCGAATGATGGAAGGAAATCTTATCTATCGAGTGCAGCCGCAATACCCGGCTCTGGCGCGTCAGGCGCGGGTTCAGGGAATCGTAGTGTTACGCGCTATGATTTCCCGTGAGGGCAAGATTGAAAATCTGCAAGTTGTCAGCGGCCATCCCCTGCTGGTGCAATCGGCGATTGACGCCGTTCTGCAGTGGCGCTACCGTCCGTATTACTTGAACAACGAGCCAGTGGAAGTGGAAACCCAAGTCACCGTTAACTTCACGCTCTCGGGCGGATAGGTGGTTTTGGAGGCGCTAAGATGCAGGCGCAAGGGGTAGTACGCCAGTAACCTGATGGCATCCGCTCAGGCCGCTATAATCAGGCAAGTGGCTACCATCGAAATTGCCAAGCGAACCGCGACTCGGCCGACTTGGGCCGAAGTCTTACTCGGAACCTTGCGGCAAAATTTTCGTGCCGTGCAGCGCCACATCGGTTCAGCGGTTGAGATTTGCGCCATCGTGAAAGCCGATGCCTACGGCCACGGCGCCGTCGAGTGTGCGCGGGCGCTCGAAGAGGAAGGAGCGCGCTGGTTCGGCGTGACTTCGCTCGATGAAGCGATTCCGCTGCGCGAAACCGGCATCCGCGGACGCATCCTGCTGATGACGGGTTTCTGGCGTGGCGAAGAGGAAGAAATCATTCGCCTGGGATTGACTCCGACCATCTGGGAGACGGGGCAAATCGAATTGTTCGAAAAGGCCGCGACCGTCCTCGGTGTTTCAAAACATCCGATCCATTTGAAAGTCGACACGGGCATGGGACGGCTGGGAGTCGCGCCGGAGGATCTGCCGCGAATTTGTTCCGCATTGAAGTCTTCGCCTCATCTGGTGCTTGAGGGGTTGTCCACTCACTTGGCCTCGTCCGAGGTTCTAGACGAGCCATCGGTGGCAGCGCAGTTAAAGTCTTTCGCACAAGTGCGGAATCTTCTTCGACACGAAGGGTTCGATCCGCCGCTCATCCACGCGGCGAATACCGGAGCTGTGATCTCGCGTCCCGAATCGTGGAACACGATGGTGCGCCCGGGAATTGCGCTCTATGGATATCACTTGCCTTTCGAACGTGCTGGTCGCGAAGTCAGCGGCAGTGGGTTGCGGCTCGAGGTAAAACCTGTTTTGACGTGGAAGACCCGCATTCTCTCGTTGAGAGATATGCGTGCCAACCAGGCTCTAGGGTACGGCGGGATCTACATCACAAAAGCTCCTGCCCGTATTGCCGTTCTTCCCGTCGGATACGCCGATGGGCTGAACCGGAAAATCTCCTCTCAAGGCAGGGTGATCGTAGGCGAGAACTACGCGCCCATTGTCGGACGGATTTCCATGGACTTGACGTTGGCCGACGTGACCGGACTACCCGGAGTTTCAGTGGGAGATGAGGTGGTGTTGCTCGGCGCGACCGACGGACTGAGTGTCGACGCCCGGGAACACGCATCGCTCTCTGACACGGTGCCCTACGAAATTCTCTGCGGAATCTCGAAACGTGTACCGCGAAGGTACGGAAGTTAAGATCGCCGAAAGCTGCAACCTGCAAGATTAGACTGAGCGTTCTTTTCTCGTCTCCATATACTTTCGAAGAACGGCATTCATCACCGTCTGATAGCCTCGGCCTTGTTTGCGGAAAAACGTCAAGACATCGGGGTCGACTCGCAGGGTAATCTGCTTCTTCGGTCCCGGCCAGATAATCGCTCTCGCGAAGAAATCAGGGCCGAGTTCCGGAATTTCAGAGAAATCGATGTCCGCATCCCGCAGTGCGTCAATCCGCTTCCAGTCTGTCTTGGATCGCCTTTTCGTATTGTTCGCTTTCACGTCGGCTTGCCTTTCTCAATGAGATGATGCGAATGGTTTGCGGGCCAGTTTCAGTAAAAACCACATGCACAGCGCGACCGCGAATAGAACCGATTCCGACCCATCGCCTTTCCCCGTAATCCTCTCGAATGTCAGGGTCTACGACAAGAACGCCCCGAAACATCTCCTCCGCGTCGCCGAAATCGAACCCGTGTTTCCTGAGGTTGGAACGGTTTTTGGCCTCATCCCACTCGAACGTCATTGTAACTCCAAACGTAGCTACATGCAAACGGACATGCCTTGCGCGGTCTTTTCTCAGGTGTCTCGAATTCTAGGATGTCACGAGAAAGACGAAAGCAGCGGTCGTCTGACGCAGACTCTTCGGAAAAATGTTCGACAACGTCAAAATGGGAAATCCTGCTCCCTTCTGAAAGGGCTGGCAGATAATCTCCGAATCCGCCAACTCCCATTCCAATGCCAGTTATTTGCGATTCACTGCGCGGAGGCTGATTCTCCTCCCATCCGTTTGTTATCCTCGGAATATATGCTCCCACGCTACGCACAATGGATGTACGACTGGGAAACCCGGCTCACCTCCGTCGACAACAACCGCGTAGTGCGTCCGCTGGAATGGGGCGTGGAGTGGGCGCGGGACTGGCCCTGTCGCAACGGCTATGCGCCCGGACACATTCCCGAAAACAGCGAAAGCTATTTGCGCGATTACAACCGGCGAATTGTAGGGTCGAGCGATGAATTTTTCTCCTACATCAAGCCAGGCGATTTTCGCTTGGAGCGGCGTGAGGTCAAAGTTTTCAGCACACGCGCTGTGCCCGATTCTGCGCTGGAGGAAAAAGTCCGGGGCACGCACGCAGATTTTCTGCGTTTCACCTCCCCCGTGCGAACGCCATTTCCGGAAAATAACCTCGTAAACGCCCGCTGGTTTCCCGCGCGAGGTAAACGCGCGATTGTGCTCTTGCCGCATTGGAATTCCGATGCCCTCGCCTATAACAGCTTGTGCCGCGTGCTGAATCTTCTTGGGATTTCAGTTTTGCGCTTGAGCATGCCTTACCACGACATTCGAACTCCTCCCGAGATTCTGCGCGCTGATTATGCTGTCTCCGCCAACATCGGACGAACGCTCGACGCTTGCCGTCAAGCGGTCATCGATGTGCGTTGCTGTCTGGATTGGCTCGAATTCCAGGGCTATCGCCGTCTTGGCATCCTGGGCACAAGTCTCGGTTCGTGTTACGCATTTCTCGCCGCCGCACACGACCAGCGGATTCAAGTAGCAGCTTTCAATCATGCCGCAACTTACGTCGCCGATGTCGTGTGGCACGGGCAATCCACTCGGCACATCCGTGAAGGACTGGAATCTCAGATCGATCTCGAACGCTTGCGGGTTCTTTGGAGTGCGGTGAGCCCGGCTTCATACTTCCAGCAGTTCGCGCGCTGGCGGAAGAAGTCGCTCATCATCTATGCCAAGTACGATCTGACATTTCTGCCGGAGTTTTCACGCAGCGCCGTGCATGAGTTTGAGCGACACGGTCTGGATCACAAAGTAGTAGTGCTGCCTTGCGGACACTACACAACCGGAGAAACGCCTTACAAATACATCGATGGCTGGAATCTCGCGTCGTTCATGAGAACCGCATTCGAGGGCTAGCAAAGGCAACGTTTCTACAGCCATGCTTCGGTGGAGGCCGAGCTTGCTGCGTCTCCGGCACACTTCGTGCAGTATGCCAAACGCTTGTTTAGAATGAAAGTGTCAAAGCACTCCAGCGTGTCGAATTATGTCTGCGCTAGCCATTCAGTCCGAGACTAGAGAATGCCGCAGAGGCGAATTTACCGTCAGCACTGATCGAAAGCTGATTGACCTGGATGTCGTTCACGGTTTCCTGACCAAGTGCTATTGGGCCAAGGGAATTTCACGCGATGTTGTCGCTCGTTCCATCGAAAACTCGCTGTGCTTCGGGGTGTATTCCGAGGGAAGGCAAGTCGGATTTGCCCGCGTGATTTCCGACTACGCGACTTACGCTTACATTGGCGACGTATTCTTGCTCGACTCGTTTCGCGGTCGCGGCCTGGGAAAATGGCTGATGGAATGCATCATGCAGCATCCTCGTTTGCAGGGACTGCGCCGCTGGAGTTTGGTCACGCAAGACGCGCACGGGCTATACTCGAAGCTCGGCTTCGAGCCTTTAAAGAAGCCCCAGAACTATATGGAACTTCACCGCCCGGACGTTTACCAGAAGTCCGGCGATTAAACGCTCTAATGCGCGGAGACTGAGATGAAAAGCAACAACATGTCGCGTCCGCTCTACGAAGAAGATCCCGAGGTGGCCGCGGCTATCGACAATGAGGTCCGTCGCCAGCATGAAGGCCTGGAACTCATCGCCTCAGAGAACTTCGTCAGCGAAGCCGTGCTTGAAGCCATGGGCTCGGTGTTCACCAACAAATACGCAGAAGGCTATCCGGGCAAACGCTATTACGGAGGCTGCGAGTTCGCCGACGTCGTCGAGAATCTGGCCCGCGAACGCGCCAAGCAATTGTTCGGAGCCGAGCACGCCAATGTCCAACCGCACGCCGGATCGCAAGCCAACATGGAAGCTTACGCCGCGGTGCTGCAACCAGGAGACACGATTCTCGGCCTGAATCTGGCGCACGGCGGCCACCTTACACACGGCTTCCATCTCAACTTCTCAGGAAAAACGTATCGCATTGTTCCCTACGGAGTGACCAAGGAAACCGAGACCATCGATTACGACGACCTCGAAAAGCTTGCCGAAAAAGAGCGTCCGAAGATGATCATCGGCGGCGGCAGCGCTTATCCACGCATCATCGATTTCGCGCGCATGCGGCTAATCGCCGATAAAATCGGCGCAATTTATTTGGTGGACATGGCGCACTTCGCTGGCCTGGTTGCCGGCGGCGCTCACCCCTCGCCAGTTCCGCATGCGCACATCGTGACTTCAACCACGCACAAAACACTGCGCGGGCCGCGCGCTGGAATGATCCTCTCCAAGCAGGACTACGCCGCCGCCATCGACAAAGTAGTTTTCCCCGGCATGCAGGGTGGGCCACTCGTGCACATTATCGCCGCGAAAGCTGTATGCTTCCGCGAAGCCATGCAGCCAGACTTCCGCGATTATGCCCGGCAGGTCGTGGCTAATGCGAAGGTATTGGCCGAGACCCTCGCGGCGGAAGGCTTTCGCATCATTTCCGGCGGAACCGACACGCATCTCATGCTGGTCGACGTCTTTTCGAAAGGCATGCTCGGCAGCGAAGCCGAGAAAGCGCTCGACCAGGCTGGCATTACCGTCAACAAAAACGCCATTCCTTTCGATACCAACCCGCCCCTGAAACCCAGCGGCATCCGTATTGGAACGCCAGCTTTGACGACGCGTGGGATGAAAGAGGCCGAAATGCGGCAAGTGGGCCGCTGGATTTCCGAGGCCCTCCATAACCGAACCGACGCCGCTACCTTGGAGAAAATCCGCAAGCAAGTGCTCGAACTGGCAAACACCTTCCCGCTATATGCAGACCGCCGAGCCAGGGCGCAGGCAGAAGTAAGAGCGTAAAATCCAGGCGTCTTTGCCCGAAAGTCGAATTCCTTTGTGTACCTTCATGTCCTTTGTGGTTAAATCTTCCCGTGAAAGTCGCCATTGATATCCGGCGGATGACCGAGTTCGGCGTCGGCACCTACACGCGCAATGTGGTACGCGCGCTCAGCCGACTGGATCACTCAAACGAATATGTTCTCATCGGTTCCCCGCAAAAAGTCGCAGAGATCGCTCCGCTCCCGCCAAACTTTCAGGCGATTGCTTTGCTCGACGATGGCACCACCGCGAAAGGTTATCTCGAGTGTCGGGCCATCCTTAAGCGGGTGAACTGTGATCTGGTGCACATTCCGCACCTGTTCTGGATGCCGCGCACTCTCCCTTGTCCCTACATAATGACCGTCCATGATGTTCTCGAGCACATGTATCGCGCCCATGATCGCTCGAGCTTGCGGCGTTCGCTGCATTTTCACCTCACCCGCCGCGTGCTGAGAGGGGCAGCCCGAATTTTGGCGGTTTCCAAGTACACCAAAAGCGAGATCGAAAAATTATTTGGCATCCCCGGGTCGCGGATCGAGGTTGTGTATAACGCGATTGATGAGCGCTTCCTCAGCGGCCACGCTTCCGACACTGACCGGCAAGTCCTGGCTGAGCGCTACCTGGTCACTTATCCCTTTCTTCTATACGCGGGCCGCATCAGTCCCCATAAGAATCTCGTAAGGATTATCGAAGCTTTTTCCGCGCTGAAAGCGGAACTGGAAAAGGAAGGACAGTTTCCAGATCTGAAGCTGATCATCATCGGCGACGAACTCTCGAAACATCCCGACTTACGCCGTACCGTGATTCGCGGCGGCGTACAAAATGACGTACGCTTCATGGGATTCGTTCCCATCGAAATGTTGCGAGTGTTCTACGACGCGGCCAAGATATTCGTCTTCCCGTCCCTTTACGAAGGATTCGGGCTGCCGCCGCTGGAAGCCATGGCCCACGGAACTCCGGTCGTGACCTCGAACACCTCATCCCTGCCCGAGGTCGTGGGAAACGCAGCCGTGATGGTGAATCCCGAAAATGTCTTCGAGATCATGCGCGCGCTCCACCGCGTCCTGCTCGACCAGCAAGTTCGCGAAAAGTTCAAACAGAGGGCCTACGAGCAGGTCAAGAAATTCTCCTGGGAAGCTTCAGCCCGCCAGATTCTGGGTGTCTACAAAGAAGTCGCAGGAAAACAAACGAAAGAAATTCAATACGACAAAGCGGTGTAGGCGTGGGCGTCCACGCCAGCGCTGGGCAATCAAAACCAAAGCAGTTTGCGCAAAAAAAATCCCCTACTCGGGCTTTATCAGTGGTGTTCCCGGAGAAATCAACCCCTGACGATGCAGCTTCGTTCGAAATCGAGCCCGATCGGTTTCAGATGAAGCTGCA
>Ga0209169_10001811_pt1 | contig 12953 bp, 11 predicted proteins | sample HubBroMetageWRM4_FD_188346 | JGI IMG/M metagenome (GOLD analysis project Ga0209169, IMG submission 188346) | Warmed soil microbial communities from the Hubbard Brook experimental Forest, New Hampshire - Hubbard Brook CCASE Soil Metagenome WRM 4... | ecosystem: Environmental > Terrestrial > Soil...
CACACGGTGTACACGAGCAATCCGCGCCTGCCGGGGTCGCCGGGCACGGTCCCCAGCACCGCCGACATCGACGTGTGGCGGGGAAGGCTGGTAGCGACGTCGAAGTACGCGGAGAGCCCGCTTGGCTCGACGACCATCCGGTCCACGAAGCGCGGCCCCGCGGGGTGTGTCCGGAATGCGGCGCCTGTCACCACGCCGAAGCTCGGCGCACAGCCCCGCACCGCCCACCACAATTCCGCGTCCGCTCCGGTGCTGTCGCCGGACAGCCGCACCACGTCGCCAGACGGAAGCACGAGCTCGACCCAGACCAGATGGTCGACGGTGAGGCCGAGGCTGCGGGTGAGGAAGCCCACGCCGCCCCGGGTCGCCAAGCCAAGGCCGGCCAGGCGCACGATCCCGATCGGGACCGTTCGCCGCTGGGGTGCCAGCACGTCGAGCATGGTGCCCATCGTGGCCCCGCCGCCCACGACGACGGTGTCGCCATCTGCCGTGGCGTGGTCCATGCGCACAGACAGGTCGATCATGACGGCGCCGTCCGATACGCAGTTCGAGCTCAGCCCGCCCCCGCGCACCGTCACCGAACATCCGGTCTTGTGGGCGATCTTCATGATCGACGACACGTCGGCCGCCGAGGCCGGCTGCACGACACAGGCTGGCCGGCGTCGCGCCGCGTCGGGAAAGAACACCCGGTCCAGCGCCCCGGCGTACGCCGCGCTGCCGGGCAAGGCCGCCCTGTCCCCCAGCTCTTCCTGCAGCAGCCGAACGCCTTCCGCCATCGAATCAGCCATGCGTTGCCCCCTGTCCCCCGACAAGGAATGAATGCCCTCCGGCAGTCGAACGCCGACAGCAGGCGTGCCCGGCCGCAATGCTGGTCAACCGTGCTGGCGGGCGCCGCCTGCGCAGCCTCAGGCCGGCGCCGGGTTCGCCACGCCCTGGCTCAGCCCACGCGATCGTGGGTGCCGGGTGCCGGGTGCCGGGCCCGCCAGCTAAGTTCGGCTTCTCCCATCGGGGTGGTGGGCGGGCCCAGGACGAACGGCCAGATCTCCTCGGCGATCGCCCGCCAGTTGGCGGTCGCGGTCAGCTCGCCGAGCAGTCCGAACAGGCCCAGGTTGATGCGCTGCAGGATCACGTAGGAGCGCGGGATCTGGGCGTAGGTCGTCACCGGGCTGCGCACGTCGAAAAACCGGCGCACGACCGCGGACGAATAGTCCCCGGTCATCGTCAGCGGCCGGGACTCGCGGACGGTGTCGTAGAACAAGGCCATGTGCTCGACGATCTGATCGGTGCTCAGCGGCGCGTCTGCCAGCAGGAAGCCGGCCTTCTCCAGGTTCCGGCGGAACATCTCGGGGTCGTGCTCGACGCACAGGTAGCGCGCCATCTGCTTGAGCGGCTCCAGCTCGGTATCGGTGAAGTGCCGGACCAAGCCGAAGTCCAGGAACGTGACGCGGCCGCCGCCATGGAACAGGTAGTTGCCCGGGTGCGGGTCGCCATTGAACGCGTGCAGCTCGTAAAGGCTGCGGAACACAAACCGGTAGATGGTCTCGGCGGCCAGGTCGCGCTCTGACTGGGGCCAATCGGCAAGATCGGCGAAGCGGGCCCCGTCGGCCAGCTCGCTGGTGATCACCCGCCGGGTCGACAGCTCCCCGACGATCGCCGGGACCACGATCGTGGGGTGGCCGTCGTAGTAGTCGGCGAAAAGCCGCTGGTTGTCGGCCTCACGCCGGTAGTCGAGCTCCTCGAGGACCCGTTCACGCAGCTCGTCGAGCAGCGCGTCCACGTCCTGGCTGGGCGCGGTGACCTTCAGCATCCGGCGCAGCAGCGCCACGTTGCCGAGGTCGGCGGCGATGGTCTCGGCGATCCCCGGGTACTGCACCTTCACCGCGACGGCCCGGCCGTCCCGGGTGATCGCGCGGTGCACCTGACCGATCGAGGCCGCGGCGATGGGCTCCGGGTCCCAGCTGGCGAAGACCTGCTCCGGCGGGGCCCCTAGCTCCTCCTCAATCACCGACGCCGCTAGCTCCGGGGTCATCGGCGGGACGCTGTCCTGCAGCCGGCTGAGCGTCCTGCGAACACTGGGCGACAGGCCGTTGTCGATGTAGCTGGCCATCTGGCCGAGCTTCATCAGCACGCCCTTCATCGTCCCGAGCGTGCTGGCGACGTCCTCGGCGGTCTGCAGCGCGAGGTCGTTGCGCAGTTGCTGGCGATGCTCACCGGCGGCCGCGAACAGCCGTGGCGCGCTGCTCGCATAGCGCGCCCCGCCCCGCGCGACGAGCTGGATCGTGGCCAGGCCACGGCTAAGCCGCAGGTTCCTGTGCTGCGGCAGGTTCCCACCCGGTCCGGCCCGCCGGGCCCGCCGGCGCAGCAGCACGGCCGCGGCAACGCCCGTCGCCCCGACCGCGACCACGGTCCCGGTGAGAAGCCTCTTCACGCGCGCCGCTCGGCGGCGCGCATCAGCGCAGTCACCCGTTGCCGCGCCTCGAGCACCCCGGGCTCGCCGATAAAGACGGCATCGAGGACGCCGAGCACCTGCCGGATCTCCTCCCGGCGAGCCGGGGTCAGCGGCTGCGCGGTGTAGCCGTACATCTCCCGGGCCCAGTCCGGGAGCGAGACGACCGCGCCGTACCGGACGTCCTGCCAGATGTCCGCGATCTCCTCGTCCAGGCCGGGCGGGTCGAGCAGGTAAGCCATGGACTCTGCGGCGGCCGGAGTGCAGCGCAGCTCGGGGCGCACGGACTCGATGTAGGCATCGAGCGCGGCCATGCTGGCCGGAACCATCCCGGCCGGCACCCCGACGAGTTCGGCTGCCACGACCATCTCGGCCACGTAACGGTCGGCATCCTGCGCCGGGAGCGGGGTCCCGAGCAGCCGGCGGACCACCACGGCGGACTCGACCAGCGCCGCGTGCACCCAGAGCAGCAGCGCGGGGTCGCCCGCCTCGTACCGGCGCCCGGTGACCTCGTCCACGCCGGTGACCCGGGTATGGATCCGGCGCACCCTCGCCGCCGCCCGCTCCGCCGCGGCCTGCTCGCCGAAGCTGATCGTGGTCACGTACGCCGAGGTCGCAGCCAGCCTGCCAACGGGATCCTCACGCCAGCCGCTGTGCTGGTCGACCCCGGCCATCGCGAGCGGATGCAGCGCCTGCATCATCAGCGATCGCAGCCCCGCCACCGGCCCGGTGAGGTCGCCGCTGATCTTCCACGTCACGCTCGCCGGCCCGAAGAAGCCGTCATCGGCGGGGTGCTCCGGCACGCCGGAAACATAGGCGGCCGCCGACCGCTCGATCAGCCCCGCGGCGGTCGCGTACTGGCCCGCATCGGGAATCGTCATACCAGTCAAACTACCCACTCAGGCCCAGGATCCGGGCATCGCGCGCACCGCGGCCCGACGGGAATGGCCGGGGATGACCCATCTGCGCCGCGAGCCCATGCCATTTCCTTGGCAATTACTATGTGTAGTCAAATGAATACATCGGGTATTGACGTCCCTGCCGCGTACAAGCGATGACTCGTCCGGAACAGTGCGGGCGGGCCGCGGCATGGAGGGGACGTCATGCCGGAACCGGTACGCGCCGGCCAGCGGTACATGCCAGGTCTCGACGGGCTGCGGGCAGTGGCAGTGCTCGCGGTCATCGCATTTCACGAGCAGCTGGGCTGGGCACCGGGCGGGCTGCTCGGCGTCGGGGTGTTCTTCACCCTGTCCGGTTACCTGATCACGGACCTGCTGCTCGGGCAGTGGGCCGCACGCGGGCGGGTCGCCCTGGCCGATTTCTGGGCACGCCGCGCCCGGCGGCTGCTCCCGGCCCTGTTCGTGATGGTCGCCGTGATCACGGCCTGGGTGACGCTGTTCGACCGAGCCCGGCTGCCGACACTGCGCGGCGCGGACGCCGCCGCGGCCACGTACTCCTCCAACTGGTACCTGATCATCCAGGGCCAGTCCTACTTCGCCAGGTTCGCGCCACCACAGCCGCTCGACCATCTGTGGTCGCTGGCCGTGGAGGAGCAGTTCTACCTGGTCTGGCCGTGGCTGCTGCTGGCCGGCCTGCTGCTCGTCCGCAAAATCCGGCGCGGCCGCCCCGGCGGTGTCGCCTGGCTCGCGCTGCCCACGATGGCCCTGGCGGCCGGCTCGGCATGGGCGATGCTGGCCCTGTATCACCCGGGCCTGGACCCGACGCGGGTGTACGAGGGCACCGATACCCGGGCAGCCGGGCTGCTGATCGGCGCGGCTCTGGCCATGACCTGGCCGTCGCGACGCCCCGCGCCCGGCCGCGCGGCCCGCGCGGTGCTCGACGTCGGCGGGTTTGCCGGGCTGGCCGTGATCGCCCTGATGATCTGGCGGACCGGCCAGTACTCCCCGTTCCTGTACCGCGGCGGCCTCGTGCTGCTCTCGTTCGCGTCCGCCGCCGTGATCGCTGCGGTCGCCGTTCCCAGCGCGCTCACCGGGCGCGTGCTCGGCTGCCCGCCGCTGCGCTGGCTCGGAGTCCGGTCCTATGGCATCTACCTATGGCACTATCCGGTCATCGTGCTGACCACGCCGGCCAACTCCACCGAGAACCTGGTCCGCGCCGCGTGGCAGGCCGCGGTCACGATCGTGGTCGCCGCGCTGTCCTGGCGCTATATCGAGGAGCCCATCCGCCGCGGCGCGCTGGCCCGGCTCTGGAAGCAGGTGCGCGCTACCACGGCGCGGCCGGCCGGAGCTCACGCGGCCGTAAGGACCGGCCGGGCAGGCGCCCTGGCGGCCGCGCCCACCGCACTGGCCGCCGTCGCGGCCGCCGCGGTGCTGGTCACCGCCTCAGCCGGCCTGTCCGGTGCGTTCTCGGCACCGGCGGCCACGAACGCCGCGTCGCTGGCTGGCTCGAGCCTGCCCGCGCCGTCCGGCCACGGATCCTCCCCCGCCGCCGGCGCCCAGCCGGCCGCGGCGCGCGCCGGGAACAAGCTCCCGTCGTCCGGCTCCGCCACCGCGCTGCGCACCTCCTGCAACGCCGTGGCCCACCTCGGGGACTCCACGTCCGAGGGCATGGTGTCCGCCGCCTACCTGGCCAATCCCAACCAGCGCCTGGTCGCCCAGTACCACGACGTCGGGGTTAAGAAGGTCGTCACCAACATCGTCGGCGCCAACTCCATCGTCGAGACGCTGCCGGGCGACACCAACGGCTACAACGCCGCCAAGGGCATCGTCAAGCAGGGCTTCAAAGGCTGCTGGGTCATCGCCCTGGGCACCAACGACGCCGCCGACGTCGCGATCGGATCATCCGTGGACCCGGCGCAGCGCATCGGTGAGATCATGTCCGTCGCTCACGGCTCGCCGGTGCTGTGGGTCAACGTGGTGTCGACGCTCAACAGCGGCCCTTACGCCGAGTCCAGCATGCAGGCGTGGAACACCGCGCTGAGCCGGGCCTGCGCCAAGTACCCGAACATGCGCGTCTTCAACTGGGCGTCCCTGGTGCAGCCAAGCTGGTTCATCAGCGACGGCATCCACTACACCTCGGCCGGATACGCGCAGCGGTCCGAGCAGATCGCGGACGCCCTGGCCAAGGCCTTCCCGGCCAGGGGCCACAGCAGCGGCTGCATGGTCAGCTGACCGCCCGGTCCGACTACCCACACCGGGGTATTTGGGCGATCCTGGGAGTCGGCTGATCGCACCCGGCCATCCCGGCCCGCGGCACCGATCCGCTGCCGAGCCCCTGGAGGACGGGTGCTGGTCGACATCGTGGTCGTGGTGGTGCTGGCCCTGGCCGCCGCCGGGCTGGGCTTCTGGATCAGGCGGGCCGCCTCGTGCGGGCGCACCATCGACGTGCCAGCGGGTGAGCCCGACGGATTTTACTGGGGCGGCGTGATGTGCCGGAACCTCATTACCAGCGGAAATCTCGCCCGGCTGGAGTTCTTCGACTGGGGCGTCCGGATCCGCGGCACCGCGATCAGCCGGTGGATCGTGCCGACCTGGGAGGCACGGTATGAGGAGCTGGCCATAGCCGAGCTCGTTTCCCTGCGCCACAGCAGGATCGCCGTCTGGTTCCGGCTGCGGGGCAATGCGGGCGGGATGGCCTTCCTGAGCTATCACAGCAACGAGATCCTCCCGCTGCTGGAGCGCCGTGGCGTCCCCGTCAACCGTTCGCTGGCCCAGGTCAGGCGGGTAGAGGAGCTTTACCGCACATCCGGCCAGGGCTGAGCCAGGAAGGTGAGTGTCACGCCGCTGCAGAACCGGGTGAACCCCGCCGGGGAGATCGTGGCCGACCCGGGGCGCGGGACGCTGATGGGCAACCGCGGCTGCCTGCACCGCGCGGACCGGACACTGGGCGTCACGCGGTGGCGGTCCAAGATGTGGATCTGCTGCGTGCTGCGGTGGCGGGACGTCAAGCGCGACGTCATGCCGCCGGGCCGCTGGACCGCGCTGTTCTTCCTTGACGAGGCCACTGCGCTGGCCGCGGGCCACCGCCCGTGCGGGTACTGCCGCCGCGCGGACTACGCGTCGTTCACCGGCGCATGGCGTCGCGCAGCCGGGCTGGCGCGGCCGCCGCGCGCCGGGGAGATGGACGCCGCGCTGCACGCCGAGCGGGTGGATCCCCGCACCCGGCGGCAGCGGACCCGGCCCGCCCTTGCGGGCGAGCTGCCCGACGGGGTGATGGTCCGCCATGACGGCACGTGCGGCCTGCTGGCCGCGGAGCGCTTCCTGCCGTGGACGCATCGCGGCTACCTGGACCCGGTCGCGCTGGGGCCGGCCACCCGGGTTGAGCTGCTGACCCCGCCGTCGACCGTCGCCGTGATCGCCGCCGGGTACCGCCCGATGCTGCACCCGAGCGCCGGGGCCGGCCTGGGTTAGCGGTCCCCTGACGGCCGCCCGCGGCTCCGGCCTCGGCGGCTGGGGAGGGTTCCCCTTGTGGCCGGAAGGTGGTTCGACGCACCCTGCTGGAGATGACGTCGCCGCCACCGTGGCTGCCGCGCAGGGGCTGGCAGCCGCGGGATGGTGGCACCCGCGGTGCGCGGCCGCACGGGCCGACCCGGCGCAGCGCGGACAGGATCTCTGCCCGGCTCTCCCCCGCCCCGCCCGAGCGCAGCGCGCCGGACCACCCGGCTAGGGTGGCCGCATGCCTACTCGCCTGGTCCACATGGTGATCGACGCCAACGACCCGCCGAAGCTGGCCCGGTTCTGGGCGGCCGCCCTGGGCTGGGTGGTGGAGGAAGAGGAAGGCGCGGAAGAGGTCGACGTCTCACCGGCCGGCTATGAGTATCCGGATCCGGTGGCGCTGCCCATGGTCTTCATTCCGGTGGACGAGCCCAAAGAGATCAAGAACCGCCTGCACATCGATCTGGCCAGCCAGTCGGCGGAGCACCAGGCGTCCCTGGTGGAGCGGCTGCGCAAGCTGGGCGCGCGGCCGCTCGACATCGGCCAGGGTAACGTGCCGTGGGTCGTGCTGGCCGACCCGGAGGGCAACGAGTTCTGCGTGCTGGAGCCGCGGGATGCCTACCGCGACACCGGGCCGGTGGCCGCTGTCGTGATGGACGCCGCGGACCCGGTGGCGCTGGCCGGTTTCTGGGAGCTGGCCTCGGGCTGGGTACCGAGCCGGTCGGAGGGCGACGACCTTGTGGGATTCCGGTCGCCACAGGGCGTGGGACCGTACTTCGAGCTGCTGCGGGTCCCGGAGGCCAAGACCGTCAAGAACCGGGTCCACATCGACCTCGCCCCGGAAAAGGGGGAGGATCAGGCGGCCGCGGTGCGGCAGCTGCAGGAGGCCGGCGCGGCGCTGGCCGACGTCGGCCAGGGTGACGACGTTTCCTGGGTGGTGCTGGCCGCTCCGGACGGCAGCGAGTTCTGCGTTCTCACACCGCGCTGAGCGCGGCCGTCACCCGGCCCGCGGGGTGATCCGGCCACCGGTGAACAGGTACGGCGCCCGGTCCCCGAACCGGCCAAAGATCAGCGGTGACCAGGGCTGCTTGTCGTCCGACCGGACGACGAAGTTGTCGCCGGTGCCGTCCACGGGGTACAGGTCGAACTCATGCGGTCCCTCGTCGGAGAAGGCCGCGCGATCGTCGGACTGCCCGGCGACCATGTGCAGCCGGCCGCCGCGCACGGATACGTCATACCGCGTGGAGGCGCGCTCGTACCGGCCCGCGTGCCGTTCCGGATCCGGGATGGCCGGCTGTGCCGCCGGTGCGGGGCTGGGCGGCACGGTGACCCCGGCGTAGGCGCCGAACACCTCCGAGAACAGCCGCTGAAACAGCGACTGCGATTGGGGCGAGTTCGTCAGCAGGCACGCGATCAGCCGCGCCTCGGGATCGATCCGCAGGTACGCCGTCTGGCCGATCGTGCCGCCGTCGTGCCCGAAGATCCGCCGATCGCCCCAGCGGTGCAGCCGCCAGCCGAGCCCGACCGCGTCGGCGCTGTCGCCGAAACCCGGGATCTCGGCGCGCTGCCGCTGCATGTCTTCGGCCGAGGCCTGGCTGAGCAGCCGGGTTCCGTCGCGCGTCACGCCCCCGTCGAGGTGCAGCCGGGCGAACGCCAGCACGCCCTGGACGCTCGACGTGATCAGGCCGGCGGGCCCGACGCTGCGCGGCAGCCCCCAGACCGATACCGCCTGGTCCTCGCGCGGGCGTTCGCGGTGCCCGGTGGCCACGCGGTACCGGATCGCCTCCTCGGGCAGGGTGACGGTCTGGGTGAGGCCGAGCGGCCCGATCAGGCGCTCGCGCAGGGAGACGTCCCATATCCGGCCGTCGAGCACCTCGATGATCCGCCCGAGCAGGACGAACCCGCTGTTGCAGTACGAGTACGCCGCACCCGGCGGGAAGATCTGTGCGGCCTCGGCGAGTCCGCCGACGTAGCGTTCGACGCACTCGTCACCCCGGCCGGTGTCGGTGAAGATGTCGCCGTCGATGCCGCTGGTGTGGCTGAGCAGGTGGCGGATCGCGATCTGTTCGCTGGCGTCCGCACGGCCGATGCGGACGCCGGGCAGGACCTCGGCAACCGTGGTGTCCAGCGACAGCCGGCCCTCGCCGACGAGCTGCATGACCATCGTTGTGGTCCACACCTTGGTGATGGACCCGATCTGGAACAGCGAGTCGGAGGTGGCCCGCACGCCGGTCTCGGCGTTCAGCACGCCGTGCGCGGCGGCCGCGACCTCCTGTCCGTCGGCCCACACGCCGAACGCGGCGCCCGGGACGCCCTCCTCGACGGCGAGATCGTGCAACCGGGTCGCCCAGCGTTGGTCCACGTCAGCGGTTGTCATAAACCGGACGTTAGCGGATGCCCGCGGGCCGATTCGGCACAGCGTGCCAGTGACCGTGGTCGAATTGCCAGGACTGCTCGGGCTCGGCAAGCTGCGTATTGCGCTCGCACGTCGACCACTCACCGGCGATCGGCCGGGTCGAGGCCCGCACCCGGGTTCCGCCGGTGCCCGTCTCGACGGTGACGTCCATCCAGGCGTGCGGCCACTCCACGACCGCTGGACAGCCCAGTTGCAGGACCCGCCCGGCGCGCCGCGTTACGGCTGTGTGCAGGTGACCGTGCAGGACGACAATCGGCCCGGCGAAACGCTCGGCGGCCTCGCGGGCGTGCCGCAGGTTCAGCAGGTCGCCGGGATAGCGCAGCCCAGCCGCGCGCAGTCGCGCCTGCTGGCTGAGCAGCGGGTAGTGCCCGGCCCACAGGAGAAGACCGTCTGCACAGCCGGCCACGTCCGCCAGTTGGACTGCCGTGCAGGTCTGCCCACCATCGGCGCTCTCCAGCCCGGCGCCCACGAGGACCACGCCGGGACCGGGTCGCTGCGCTGTGCGGTGCAGAACGGTGCACGCGCCGATTGGCCCGGCCGCTGTGTCGAGCGCATCCGGGCGCTGCGCCGCGTCGTGGTTACCGGGAACCACCCAGGCTGTCAGGCCGGCCTCGGTAATCAACGACAGTGCGCTTCGGATCATCTCCGGCGAGCCGTCATCGGAGATGTCGCCGAGCACGAGAACGGCCGAGTGCCCGAGCCCGACAATCCCGGCGAGCGCGGCCTGGAGGATCTCGCCCGCGCACGAGCGCCGGATCGCGTTGTTCCAGACGCCGTCCTGCGCGCCGGCCGGCGAGATGTGCGTATCGGACAGCACCGCGAACCGCACGGCGCGCCCGTTGCCCCCCACCTCGAATGCCGACGCATCGGCTGAGGCTGCCGGTGAGCTCATACGATCCTCCAATGCGACGCGGCGAAGGCATTGATCTTGCTGGCGAATCCGTCGTGCTCTACCGGGGCGAGAACCTCGTCAGCCGCGGCGGCAACCTCCGGGTGACCACAGCCGACCGCGTACGCGCGTCCGGTCACGGCGAACATCGGGATGTCGTTCGGCATGTCCCCGAAGCTCACCGCCGCGGCCGGATCCGCCCCGATGACCTGGAGCGCGCGGAGCACCCCGGTGCCCTTGTCCACTGACCGAGCAGTGATGTCGAGGATGTCCAGCCCGGCGACCCGGCTCAGGCCGATGCCGACGACGCTGTCGAGGTCTCGTGCCAGAGCGGCGAGCACGTCACGTTCTTCGTGCACGACCGACATCGTGACGCACGATGTATCTGTCAGCGCGCCCGCCGAGACCGCCACACGCGGCGCACGGTGGCCGCCGGCCGGGCCCAGCCGCACGTAGCGTTCGGTCAGCCGCCAGGTGCTGCCGTCGAACCCGGCGACGCCCGCTCCGTAAGCGGCGGCCGTGGCCACGACCTGCGCGACTGCTTCGGGCATCAGCTGGTCCTGCCACAGCGTGCGCTGCGCCGCCCGGCCGATGGAGCCCGAGCAGCAGACCGTGACCTGCGCGTCGCGCGTGACGCAATCCAAACCGCGCAGGTCCTGCGGGACCCGCCCGGTCGCTATGACGAGAGGTATGCCGGCCGCGCGCAGCATCCGCAGTGAGTCCAGGGTTGCCTGAGAGACGTTGGAGTCCTCGCCGACCAGCGTTCCGTCGAGATCGGCCACCACGGCTTCAACTCGCATGGCGACCGGTGCGCTGGCGGTCGAGCAAGGCAAGCGCGTCGTCGACGGAGCCGGCGGGATCGGGGATCGGGTAGAGCACGCCCCGGATCTCGCGATCGGATCCGGCGAGCAAGGTGCCGCGCTTGAGCCAGTCGCTGCCGGCCGCGCGGAAGGTGGGTAGCCGCAGTCCCGCCGCGAGGCGGAGTTCCTGGTCGGACAGCAGCGGGAAGGGGAGCCGCTGCCGGGTCGCGAATGCTTCCTGATCCTCCGGGCGCTGCGTGCTGACCCCATACACCCGGGCACCGCGAGCGGTGAAGTCGGACATGCGGTCGCGGTAGGTTGCCGACTCCAGGGTGCAGCCGGGAACACCGGGAATCGCACCCCAGCCCGCCGGATAGCCCTCGGGCTGGGCATATGCACCGGGGAAGCAGTAGATGACAGTCCAGTCTTCATCGGAGACCGGATCGCGCGGCGTTCCGGCCGTATCGATCAGCGTCATCTCGGGGATTTTGGTGCCGATCAGGTGCCGCACTCGCTGGGCCTCTGCGGATCGCGGCCGGGCCGTCGCGGTCAGCGAACCGTCTCCGAGCACATACCTCGACGCCCAGTTCTGCAGTGAGACCAGCACCGGAAGCAGGCCCTGACCCATCGGCGTGAGGTGGTACTCACAGCGCGGGGGGTGCTCGCAGTAGGGCCGGCGGGCCAGCACCCCGTGCTCGACGAGGGCCGCGAGCCGCTCGGACAGGATCCGCCGGCTCACCCCGAGCTCGGCGTGCAGCTCTTCGAACCGGTGGAATCCCCCGGCAACATCCCGAACGATCAGCAGCGTCCACCACTCGCCGACGACACCCAGGGCCTGCGCAATCGCGCACTCGGCATCGGCCAGCTCGCTGTACTTCACGGGAAAATGCTAGTCAGTTTTATATCGGAACTCTAGAGTAAGTTTCATATCTGTACTCACGGTGCCCGCTGGTGTGACCATGGTCCGGGACGTGCCGGCCGGAAGGAGAAGCAGATGAGAGCAGGCGGGCTCGGCATCCCAGGCGTGCTGGTCGGGCACTGGACCGACCAGAAGAGCGAGACCGGATGCACCGTTGTGCAGCTGCCCGAGGGCACGGTCTGCAGCTACGAGGCCAGAGGCGGCGCACCGGCCTCGAGGGAACTTGAATTGCTCAAGCCGGACAAGATGGTCTCCCGGGTGGACGCGGTGCTCCTGACCGGCGGCTCCGCCTTTGGGCTGGCGGCTGCCGACGGAGTCATGCGGTATCTCGAGGAGATCGGCCGCGGCTTCGCCACGGCAGCCGGCCCGGTGCCGATCGTCCCGTCGCTGGCCCTGTACGACCTCGGGTCTGGGGACAGCCGGGTCCGGCCACGGGCTGAGCACGGCTACGCCGCGGCCCAGGCCGCGTGGGGAACGCAGGTGCTTTCGGGCCGGGTAGGAGCTGGCGCCGGGGCCTATGTCGGGCACTGGCGAGGTCGGCTCGGCAAACGCCCGGCCGGCTTGGTGTCCCACGTCGTTCGCCGGGGTTCGCTGGTCGTCGCGGCCCTGTGCGCGGTGAACGCCTTCGGGGATATCGACCTGGGCACGGGCGAATGGGACTTTGAGTCGGTCGGCCGGCTCGAGGAACCGTTCGGTTCGTCAGAGCCGCTCTCCCAGACCACGATCGGCGTGGTGTGCACCAACGCCCGGCTGGACAAGGCCGGCTGCGGGGTGGTTGCGCAGGGGGCACACGACGGTTTGGCCCGGGCGGTGTCTCCTCCGCATACCCGCTTCGACGGTGACGCCTTCATCGCGGCCGCTACCGGAGAGGTCGATGTTCAGCTCGATGTGGTGAGGTTCCTGGGCCTTACCGCAGTTTGCCGGGCCATCCGGTCCCTGGGGCCCGCGGCCTAGGGCTGACCATCATCCGCCGCGCCGGCGCGGCGGGCGCGGGCACGGCGCTTGCCCTCGTGCATCGCCTGCACCCGGGCGATCGGGATCGTGTGGCCTTCGGCGATCAGCTCGGCGCTGAGCTCCTGCACGGGCACG
>Ga0209169_10001812_pt1 | contig 12953 bp, 9 predicted proteins | sample HubBroMetageWRM4_FD_188346 | JGI IMG/M metagenome (GOLD analysis project Ga0209169, IMG submission 188346) | Warmed soil microbial communities from the Hubbard Brook experimental Forest, New Hampshire - Hubbard Brook CCASE Soil Metagenome WRM 4... | ecosystem: Environmental > Terrestrial > Soil...
CAACTTCCGCCAAAGCCACTCCGCCAGGACTGTTCCGCTGGGACTCATACGCCAGGACAAATACGCGCGGATCGCGCGGCCAGGACTGTGCCGCCACCGCACCGCTGGTCAAGTCTATCGGCCTGGCGGGTGAAAAGATGCTGGCCGGAGGGCGGGTTTTTGGCGGGGGACCTGACACTCGGTACAGGAGGCGGAACTGGATGGCGAAACTAAGGCGAAAGTTTTCGCTTGACATAGCGAACAAAAGGCGAATATAGTCCTCCCCTGTGCGGCGAGGCAAACAATGGCCAGTGCTCCTATACTTCGTGCGACACCCGCAACGCTCACGCGTTACCGGAAGCGTGCGAAGCAGACCAGTCTCACCTTATTCCCCACAGCCGCTCGCCACGGCACCTGTGAGCCCATGTACGACGCTTCCGCGCCCCCTCCCGTCCCCGACGGGAGAACGAAGCCAAGTACGCAGCTGGTCGGCATTGCACGCCTCGCCGCTTCCTCCCCTCGCGCAGACGCCAAGCGCGGGACCGAATATTTCCTTCTACCCGTTCGATCAATTCTGAACGATTGCAATTCGGCGAATGTGCCATTTCGGTTTACGGTGAACCCCTATCGCGGCTGCGAATTTGGGTGCCACTACTGCTATGCCCGGTATACGCACGAATTCATGGAAGTGCCCGGCGATGAGTTCGAATCGAAAATTTATGTGAAGCAGAATGTTGGGCCGCTGGCCGAGCGCGACCTGGCTACCGAGCCGGTGTGGGGTGAGCACATCGCGATTGGCACCGCGACCGATCCTTATCAGCCGGCGGAGCGGGAATTCGGGGCGACTCGCGCGATATTGCAAAAGATGGCGCAGCGCGAAGGGCTGAGCCTTTCGATTACGACGAAATCAAATCAGGTGGTGCGCGACATCGATCTGCTGCAGCGCATCAGCGAACGATCTTCGCTGACCGTGAACTTGAGCATCACCACCGTGCGTGCGCGGCTGGCGCGTACGCTGGAGCCGCGCGCGCCGCGTCCTGATCTGCGCCTGGGCGCCGTTCGCGAGCTACGCGACGCCGGCATTGCGGCCGGCGTCTTGGCGATGCCGATCGTTCCGGGCATCACCGATGCGGCGGAAGATCTGGAGGCACTGGCCAAAGGGGCGCACGAGGCCGGAGCGCAATGGTTCGCGGGGAATGTTCTGCATCTTCGTTCGGCGTCGTTGCGGCACTTCATGGAATTTATCGGCGGGCAGTATCCGAAGCTGCTCAAGAAGTATCAGCAATGGTATTTGCGCAACGCGACCGCGCCGGATGAATATCGCCAGGAAATTACGGCGCTGGTGGAAAGCCTCCGGCAGAAATATGGACTGGGTTCGCGTCCGGAGCGCACGTCGCTCTCAAAATCCTGGAAGTCTCCGCAGCTGCAGCTCACTCTGACGCCTGGAGAACACGATGGCCCGAACGAGAACCGGCACGCGCCGTACTGGTAGCACGAAAAAAACGCAAGCGGCGATCCGCCGGGCGGCGCTGATCGATATTCCGCCGAAGCGCGGGGTGAAGCTGAAGCATTTCTCCAGCTTCATCATGCTTGTGGCGCTGCTGTGTTTGTTTGCATACTTGGCGGGCCGCGTGGATGTGTCGGCCGCTACGTCGGCACCGGCGCAGGAGCGCAGCGCGGCGAGTGCTTCGAAAGCGGCGACCGATGCAAAGGAGGCCGGCATGTTTCTGGGTTTGCGAACGGTGAAGTACGACGTGCAGGATGTGGCCAAGGCCAAGGAATGGTACAGCAAGGTTTTTGGCGTGCAGCCCTATTTCGACGAGCCGGCTTACTACGTGGGCTACAACATTGGTGGTTATGAACTGGGTTTGACGCCGGCGCCGAAAGCGGCGGGGAAGCGGGACGCGGCGGGCGTGGCCTACTGGGGCGTCGAAGATATTCGCGCCTCGTATAAGCGGCTACTCGATCTCGGCGCTACTTCGGTCAGCGACGTTCAGGATGTCGGCGGGGGAATTCTGGTGGCCGAAGTGGCCGATCCGTTCGGCAACGTATTGGGAATAATCTACAACCCGCATTTCAAGGTGGGCGAGACAAAGTAATCGGTATATCGGCGATCAGCAAGAAATGTACGAGGGCGGGTCGGGAGCGTCAGGCTCTCGTCCTGTTCCTCTCGCCGATTCCAGGGACTCAGGCCTGCCTGGCGACCGGCTGGCACAGATCGTGATGTGCTGCGAGGGCCTGCACATCGCTCAATATTGAATCGACCACGAATTCGTCTCCGAATTTCGAATTGATCATCATGTTGTAGAGCGGACGATGGGGCCAATCTTTCTTGAAGTAGTGGCGAATGAAGTCGCCGCGGTCGCGGTCGACTTCGGTGACCAGTTCCATCGCTTCCTTCTCGGATTTTCCAATGGACCGCAGCCGGCGGATTTTTTCCTCGGTGGGCGCGTAGATGAATACGTGAAACGCGTCGGGCCGATCGCGCAAGATGTAGGGCGAACCACGTCCGACAATCACGCAATTGCCGCGGGAGGCGACGTCCTTGATGACGGTGTGCAACATGTCCACCATGCAGTCGGTATCAAAATATTTGGATTCAGCGAAGGAGAGAGCGCGTTCGTAACTGCCGCGGGCGTAGGTTTTAAACAGGCGGTAGAGCAGAGTATCGACACGTTCGTCGCAGCGCCGGGTGATTTGCGGATCCACATCCGCGGCGCGCGCGATTTCCGCGGTGATTTCCTGATCCCAGAGTTTCCAGCCCAGGCGGTCGGCGATTTGCCTGGCGATATTGGCGCCGCCGCTTCCGTATTCCCGCTCGAGCGTGATGATGCGCACCGGCATTAGACCCCTCCGGGCGCTCAGTGTACCGCGATTGGGCCTCCAGGTTTAGCCCTCTTCATCAAGAAGACCAGCGGAATCATGCAGGCGACGGCCGTGCCCAGCATCCAAAAATTATCGACGTAAGCCAGCATGGTGGCTTGCTGGTTCAGGGTCTGGGCCATCAAACCCTGGGCCTGGCGCGCGGCTTCGGTCGCGCTCGAGCCGTGAGCTTCCAAAGTGCGCATGGCGCCGTTGATCATGGCCTGATACTGGGGGCTTCCGGCCGTCAGGTTATGGGTCAGATTGGATTGATGCACCTGGGTGCGCCGGGCCAGCATGGTGATGACCAGGGAAATGCCAACGCTACCGCCGACGTTACGCGCCAGATTGATTAATCCCGAAGCGGCATTATTTTTTCCGGGTGGGAGAAACGCATAGGCCGTCGCATTGATCGGAACGAACAGGAAGGCGAGGCCCATGGCCTGAAATACGCGAGCGGTCGCGACCGTGCGAAAGTCGACCGAGGTATCGAAGTTGGTCATGTGAAATAGAGCGAGCGCCAGCACGGTGAATCCAAAAAAGAGCAGCCGGCGCGCGTCGGTATGTCCCAACAAATACCCGACCAGCGGCATGCACAAAATAATCGCGACGCCTCCGGGCATCAGCGCCAGGCCGGCCTGCTGCGCGGTGTAGCCCAATAATTCCTGGACGAATTGGGGAATGAGCACGGTGCTGGAGAGCAGCGCGAAACCGACCATGAACATCATCAGGTTTCCGACGGCGAACGAACGGTCCTTGAATAGATGCAGGTCAATGATGGGATTTTCGTGGAACCATTCCCAGAAGCAGACGGCGATCAAGGAAACCGCGGAGATCACCGTCATGATCACGATGAAATGGGATCCAAACCAGTCGTCCCGCTGCCCTTTATCCAGCACCACCTGAAGAGTGCCCAGCCCGAGCGCGAGCAGTCCCAGCCCAATGAAATCGACCCGGAAGGTTTTATTCTTTTTTTGCTTCATGTACGGGGGATCGCTGATCAACAAATTGGTGAGCAGCAGGGAAACGATTCCCACCGGAATATTGATAAAGAAAATCCAGCGCCAGTTGAAATTGTCGGTGATCCATCCGCCGAGGGTAGGACCGATGGCCGGAGCGAGCACCACGGCCATGCCGTAGACCGCGAAAGCCATGCCGCGCCGGCGAGGTTCGAAGGTGTCAGCGAGGATGGCTTGTTCGCTGGGCTGCAAACCGCCGCCGCCGGCGCCCTGCAAAATCCGGCAGATGATCAAGGTAGTGAGATTCGGCGCAAGTCCGCACAGGAACGAACTAATCGTAAAGATGGCGACGCAAGCCATGTAAAAGCGCTTGCGCCCAATCAATTCGGAAAACCATCCGCTCATGGGCAGAACAATGGCGTTGGAAACCAGGTAGGAGGTCAGCACCCAGGTGCTTTCATCTTGTCCGGCGGACAATCCGCCGGCGATATGGGGCAGGGCGACGTTGGCGACGCTGGTATCGAGCACTTCCATGAAGGTCGCGAGGGTGACGACCAGCGCGATGATCCAGGGGTTGACCGCTGGCCGCCACGTCGAATCCGCCGGAATAGCTGCGGCCGCGCTCATTTACTTGACGATGACTTTGGGCTCGACCGACATTCCCAGACGCAGTTGGTGGTCGGAATTCTGGTTGGGGTCCAGAATAATTTTCACCGGCACGCGTTGAACCACTTTTACGTAATTGCCGGTGGCATTTTCCGGCGGCAACAAACTGGTGCGCGCGCCGCTGGAACCCGCGATGCTATCGACCTTTCCATTGTAGGTGCGGCCATTGGCGTCCACCGTGATTTTCACGGGCTGTCCCTGGCGCATGTGCTTCAACTGTGTTTCTTTGAAGTTAGCGGTGACCCAGACATCATTCAGCGGAAAAATCGTGAACAATTGCTGGCCGGGAGTGACGTTCATCCCGACTTCGGCGTTTTTGCTGACGATGCCATCGACCGGCGCCATGATTTTCGTATATTGCAAATTCAGTTCGGCCTGCTCGACCGCGGCTTGTCTTTGTTGCACGGTGGCGTCGGAGGAAATCGCGCGCGCTTTGGTGGAGGCCACCTGTTTCGGGCCGGTTTGCGCGTTTTGCAAATTGGCCTGGGATTGAGCCAGCTTGCTCTTCGCCTGGGTGACCTGATGGGCCGCGGCGGTGGCGGTGGCATGCGCGGACGCCACGGTAGCGCTGCTCGCTTTGGCCGCGGCGACCGCTTGATCGAATTGCTGCTGGGATATTTCCTGCTTGTCGACCAGCTGCTTGTAACGAATCAAATCGTTTTGCGCTTTCACGTCGTTGGCCTGCGCCTGGGCGACCTGGGCCTTGGCGGCTTCCAGTTGGTCTTCGGCTACGGCGATTCCGGCGCGGGAATTTTCCACGTCCGCTTCGGAAACCGAGATCTGACTGGAGGAATTGACCGAGGCAATCGGAACGTTGATGTTCAAAGCCTGAGCGCTGGCTTCGGCATCGGCCAGTTGCGCTTTGGCCTGATCCAGCGCAACTTGATAATCCTTCGGATCGATTTCGGCGAGCACCGTTCCGGCTTTCACTTCCTGGTTGTCGTCCACGTTGACGTTAATCACGTAACCGGAAATGCGGGCGCTGAGCGGCATCAGGTGTCCATCCACCTGGGCGTCGTCGGTCGATTCGTAGGTCTGGAAATATTCGTAGGCGAAAAAACCGCCGACGAGCAATACCAGCACAACTACGATCGCGATGATTTTCGCGTGAGGCCGGCTCGCCAGGGAATTGCCGGAACGCGCGGCGGGCGGCTCCGAGGCGGAATGAGTTTCCTGCGGGACAGAACGGTTCTCCGCGGGCTTTACAGGAGTTTCCACTTCAGTCGGCTGAGCCATGGCTTATTTTCCTTTGAAGTATTCGCGCACGCTCTGTTCACCCAGGCCCAGCGAACGGGCCAGCGAGATCTTCGCGTAGTTAAAACTGTATAAGGCAGAGATGTAGCTGTCGTTGGCGTTGGCAACTTGTTCCTGGGCCTGGACGACTTCGACGGTGTCCGCGACGCCGGCGACGAAACGGTCGCGCGATTGATCGAGAGTTTGTTGCGCCAGATCGATGTTGCTCTTGGCCACTTCGACCTGCTCGGCTGACGATTGCAAATTAAAAAATGCGGTGCGGACATCCGAATCGACCTGGGCACGCAGATTTTCGAGGCGCTGGCGGCTTTGCTCCAGTTGCGCATTGGCTTGGATCACATCGCCGTGAACTTTGCCGCCCTGAAAAATCGGAATGTTCAACGTTCCGCGAGCGTCGAACACGCCGTGGGTCCCGAGCGTGGCGTACTCGCCGGCAAGTCCGTAGTCTCCGGTGAATGAAATGGTCGGCAGATATTCGGCCTTGGCTGCTTTAGCGGAATACTCGTAGGAATGTACGGTCGCGCTGGCGGCTTTGAAGTCCGAGCGCGAATCGTAGGCCAACTGCAGCGCTTCATCGAGCTTCATGCCGGCGAACGGTTCGTAGGGAGATTTGTCGGTGAGTTCAAATTCCTGTCCGGGCGCCAGGCCAATCACGCGCGCCAGGGCGAGTTTCTGGATGGCCAGATTATTTTTGGCCTGGATCAATTCCTGCTGGCGCGTTTTCAATTCCACCTGGGCGCGGAGTCCGTCGATAGCCGGCGAGGTTCCGGCTTGCACCTGATCCGCGGCCTGGTTGTACAGCGCTTGAGCGGTATTGACCTGGGCGGAGACGCTTTCGATGCGGGAAATATCCGCGATGGCCAGCAGATAGTTGTAGCCGACGGCGAGGACCACCAGGTCGCGCGCATCTTTCGCGGTGTACTGCGTTGCTTTCAAATCCTGAGAGGAAGCGCGGGTTTTGTTCAGGGCATGCAAGTCCAGGATCGACTGGGTCACGTAGGCGCGCGAGTCGAAATAACCGAAGGGCCCGACAATGGTGGGAATGGTCACGCCGGGAAACTTGAAGGCAAAACCGAATTCGGCGAGGTCCACCTGCGATCCGGCGACGTAGCTGCTGGTGGTGACGTTCGGGAGCAGCGCGCTCAACTGTTTCCAGCGCTCGCCGCGCGCCGATTGCACATCCTGGCTCGAAAGCAAAAGACCCAGATTGGTTTTCAAGCCGCGATTGATTGCGTCCTGCAAAGAAATCGGAATCACTCCGGGTTCCAGCTTGCCGGGAACGCTACCTTGATAAGGGCTCGTGCTCTGGCTGGGGGCGGCGGGAGAACTGCTGGTGGACGATTGAGTTGCATCGGACGAACTGGAGGTCACCGGGCCAGCGGGAATTTGCGCGAATGCCGGCGTGGCCGCCGCGGCCAAGACGAACAACAGCCAAATACCTTTATGAAGATGAAGAGGAAAACGGCGTATCAATGAGGCTCCTCCGTTGTACTTATGGATGAAAAAACGCACTAAAAGACTCAGCTAAGTTTCGGCTTGGTGCGCCGTGAATGTTTGCGCCGCGTAACATTATTATTTAGCCCGCCGGTCGTTTTTCGTGAGGCACGCGCCACGGGTTTGAGAGTGGGGCAAAGCAGCTGCCACACATCATTCGAAGCTTTGCGCAGGGTCGATTCGGGATTTAGCGACCAGCTCATCGTCAGACCCATGAAAATCGTTTGGGTCATGGACGCCAGAGCGGACGCGGGGATATCGCTGCGAATTTCTCCGCGGCGCTGTCCGATTTGGAACATTTCCGCGAGCATGCGGCGCGAAACGTGCTTTCTTTTTTGCAGTTCGGCCCGCACTGGCGCGCAGGAGGCATGGGCCGCGAATATGGCGCGAATCAAGGCCGCGTTCAGGCTCGATTGTCCGGCGGAATCCATGGCCAGCTCGCCAATCACCTCTAACACTGAGCCCTCGGTCGATCGGGCATTTTCGAGCGCGCGTTCGACTGCGGCCATGCGCTCGCCGCCGAATTCGGCCAGGATGTGTTCCTTGGTGGGGAAATAGTTGAAGAAGGTCCCCTTACCTACATCGGCTGATTCGGTGATGTCTTCCACCGTGGTTTCCAGGAAGCCGCGTTCGGCGAAAAGGTCGAGGGCCGCGCGGTAGAGACGATCGCGGGTTTGGGCGCGATGGCGCTCCCGGCGATTGCCAGTGGGTACACGGGGCGACCTGGGCTGGATGCTGAGCGGATGAGCCATGATCGAGGCAATATCTCTAACTGTGACTGTAGGGCATAGTCGACCGAAAGTCAACTTTGGCCAGGAACCTCGGTGAGTCAGGCCAGGAACTGGTTGGGCATGAGTTGAAATCAGCGAATTGCCGGGCGGGTGAAAAACAAAAAGCGCCGGAGACGTTGGTCTCCGGCGCCGTTGATCGAAGAATTTACTTCGAGAGGTTCTTGGGGCTGTGCTTGTTCAATACAGAAAGCAGTTGCTGGGCGTCCGCGGTCGGGGCGACTGCTCCGCCGAGCACGATTGATTTTGCGGGAATTTTCTTGCCGTAAATTCGTTCGTTGGCATCGTTATCGGGACGAACCGTGGAGCCCGACAACGAAATGCCGGCAAAAGCTCCGCGGGAGCGCGAGTAGCTCAGAATTTCAGCGCGCATGGCCACGTCGGTTTCGGCGGAGGCGGTGCGGCCAACGGGACCGGCGGAGACCGAAGCGTCGCCGCCGAGTTTCACTTTGCTGCTCAAGATCGAGCTGGCGCCCCTGCTGTTCATAACCAGCAGAACAAAGTCGGTGGCCTGGCCGCCGATCTGGAAACCGACGCTGGCGCCTTCCAAAGCCATCATGCTCGGCGCGCCCCAACGTCCGCGGAAATTCGGGCCGCGGCGGCAGGTCATTACACCGCGGCCGTAGCTGGCGCCGACGATGAAGGCCGCTTTGAGCACCGAGGGGTAAACGATTACGCAGTCCGCTTTGTCGATCACGTCCTGCGGGATATCGTCGGGAATATCCATAATTTCCTGCAGGACTTGTCCGGCGTTCTTGATGCGGTCCTGGTCCGTGGTGGTGTCATCGGCGAGCACTTTCGCCGGGACAAATAAAGTGGGCAATCCTACGAGCGCGGCAACCAACAACGCCGACAAAAATTTCTTCATGAGCCTCCCCTCCTATTAGGGTGGCCGTATCATATGGGCTTCGCAGCCTAATCGCAAACTTATCTCATCGCGCACCCGGTCCGGAGGCGCGCAGCGCTTTGTCATATACTGGTGCATCTTTTTCGAGGCGCGTGTCACGATTCGAATGCCAAAATATTTTCAGGCGAAAGGGCGAAGGCTGGCCCGGTACCTACTTTTTGTTGCTCTGGCGCTCAGCGGTGTAGCCGGCCGTGCGTTTGCCCAATCCGCTCCGGCAGCTTCGCGGGGCAAAACCGGGGCGGCGGGCTCCACGCCGGCCAAAAATCGAAAAGATGTGGCGCGATTTGCGTCTCGGGTGCAGGCGGCGCTGGATGAATCGCACGCGCAGAAAGCCTATTGGGGAATTCTAGTGGTGGATCGCGACTCCGGTGAAACACTTTACGAGCTGAATGCGGATCGTTTTTTCACGCCGGCCTCGAACGCCAAGATCTTTACCACTTCTCTGGCACTGGCTACGCTCGGGCCGAATTTTCATTTCCGCACCACGCTTGAAACCGACGGAAAAATTGGGGCGGAGGGGCGGCTGATTGGAGACGTAATTCTGGTGGGACGCGGCGATCCTGATTTATCGAATCGAAAATTTCCGTACGCTGGAAAAGTCGAGCGCGATGGGCCGGTGGAAAAAATATTGGCCGAAATGGCCGACGAAGCCGCCGCGAAAGGCTTGAAAGAAATTGAGGGCGACATCGTCGCGGACGACAGCTACTACCCTTACGATCCGTATCCAGCGGGATGGAGCATCGGCGACATTTTTTTCACGTTCGGCTCGCCGATCGGCGCGATCGCGTTGAACGACAATTGCATTTCGGTGAGCATCGTGCCCGGCGCCAAGGCGGGCGATGCGGCCAGCATTCTGGTGGAGCCGGCGGCTGCGTCGGAGACCTTCGCGCGCAGCATCACTACGAGTGACGCGCCGGCCAAACCCGAAATCGGCGTGGTGCGGCAACCTGGTCCGGAATTCCTGCTGTTACACGGGTCGATTCCGGTGGCCCATGCTCCGATCAAACTTGAACTGGCCATGCCCGATCCGGCGGAGACGGCGGGGCTGGCGTTGAAACAAATTTTCGAATCGCGCGGCATCCGCGTCAGCGGAACAGTTCGGGTGCATCACGCGCCCCCTCCTGAAATTTATCCCGATGCGCCGGTGGTGCTGGGGCCTATGCCCGCTCCGGCGGATCCGAACAGGACTGTGCTGGCGGAACATCTTTCTCTGCCGCTGATCGAATCGGTGAGGCTGACCAACAAAGTCAGCCAAAACCTGCACGCCGAATTGCTTTTGCGCGCGGTGGCCCACGAGAAGAAAGGTTTTGGCGTCACCGACGCCGGTCTGTGGGTGGAACAGGATTTTCTGAAATCTATCGGGGTCGCCGACGGCGACGTCGTGCTCTCCGATGGTTCGGGCCTGGCGCGGGATGATCTGGTGACTGCGCGCGCGACGGTGCAGCTTTTGCGCTTCGACGAGCAGCAGCCCTGGGGATCGGATTACATTTCCACATTTCCGGTGGCAGGCGTGGACGGAACGCTCGACAGCCGCATGCTGGGCACGGCCGCGGCCGGCCGCATTTTTGCGAAGACGGGCGGTCTGGATCACGTCCGGGCGTTGTCCGGTTTCGCGACAACCACTGGCGGCGAGCATCTGGTTTTTTCCATGTTCGGCAATAACAACCCGCAGCGTGCCCGCGATTCGGCGGCGGTGATCGACGCCATCGCCGTGGCGATGATTGAAACTCTGGGAGCCAAAGCCACGCCACCCGCACCGCGCAAAAAGAAAAAATAGTCTCGCGGCTTCCGCTCGCCACCGTGTTCTTCCGCAGGACTGCCTTCGAAACTCAAAACAGCTACAATAGATTGTCCAACTTTTGCCGAGGCCACCGTGTCCCGCACCGCCCAACAAGTCCTGGAATTCGACCGGCTGAAGGAAATTCTTGCCGGATACTCGACCTGCGCGCCGGGCCATCGCGCGATCGACGCGCTGATACCGGGACAGGATGTGCCGGCGCTGGGGCGCGAGTTCGCGTTGATCAGCGAAGCGGTGGCTTACTTGCGGCCTGGCGCGGAACTTGGCTTTGGCTCACTGAGCGATCCGGAAACCTGGCTGGAGCGGCTCGCGGTGCCGGCGTCGGTTCTAGCGGTGGAAGAGTTTCTCGCGGCGACGACCCTGATGGATTCAGTCCAGTCGGTCCGCGACACATTTAAACCCGATGGTCCGAATCATCCGCAACTGACGGCGAAGGCCGCTGCGCTGGCCGATTTTCGCCATCTGGCAACGGCCATTCGGCGCGCGATTCTGCCCAACGGCGAAATCAGCGATGACGCCTCGCCACAATTGCGGCGCATTCGGGTAAATATCGGGCAGGGGCGGGACAAAATTCGCCGCTCACTGGAAAGTATTCTGGCTCGGGGCGGTTCGACGGCGGAAGACTACGTCACGTTGCGAGGCGATCGATTCGTAATTCCGGTGCGCGCGTCGGACCGGCGCGCGGTTCCCGGCGTGGTGCATGGAGCCAGCGCCACGGGCCAGACGGTGTTTGTCGAGCCGCTCGAAGCTATCGATCTGAATAACCGCCTGGTCCAGCTGTCGGAAGAAGAGCTGGTCGAGATTTCGCGGATTCTCGCGGAGCTGACCGCGCGGCTGCGCGGCGATCGTGGAGCGCTGGCATTCGCGGCGCAAGAGATCGCCCATTTCGATTCGATTTTTGCGCGCGCCCGGTTCGCGCGGGCGCTCGATTGCGTGATGCCCTCGTTCAGCGGCGGGAATTTTCTGCGTCTCGACTCCGCCCGTAATCCGGTGCTGGAAGCGAAGCTGCGGCCGCTGGGACGCAAAGCGGTTCCGTTATCGCTGACGCTCGGCGGCGACGAAACGGTGATGGTCATCAGCGGGCCGAACACCGGCGGCAAGACCGTGGCGTTGAAATCGGTCGGCCTGGCTGCGTTTTCCGCGCAATCCGGAATTCCAGTGGCCGCCGATCGCGCCGAGATGCCGGTGTTCGATCATGTGCTGGCCGACATCGGCGACGAGCAATCCATCGCCGCCGACCTCTCGACTTTTTCGGCGCACGTAATGAATCTGAAATCGATGCTGGAGACCGCGACGGATCGGTCGCTGATTCTGGTCGATGAGATGGGCACCGGCACGGCGCCGGAAGAAGGCGCGGCGCTGGCCGTGGCGCTGCTCGAAGAATTTCGCAAGCTGCGGGGGTTGACCATCGCCACCACGCATCACGACCGGCTGAAATCCTACGCTTCGACCACGCCCGGCATCGTCAATGCGGCGATGGAATTCGATCAGGAAAATCTGCGGCCCACGTACCGCCTGCTGGTCGGAGTTCCCGGAACATCCAGCGGAATTGAAATCGCCCGCAGGCTAGGCCTTCCGGAGCGCGTGGTGGAATATGCGCAGGCCAGCCTCTCGCCGGAATCGCGGGAAGCGCGCGATTTGATTGCGTATCTGCATCGCAGCCGCGACGAGATGGAAGAAATCAAACGCCAATCGCGGGAAGAATTGGCTCAACTGGAATCGGAGCGCCGTTCGTTGCGGGGCGAATGGGTCGACCGCCAGAAAAAACGCATCGCAGAACTGGAGCGAAATTTTCAGGAAACGGTAAAGCGCCTGGAAGGAGAAGTCGCGCGGGTCACGGCTGAGGTTCACGACCGCGTGCTGCAAGCGCAGCTCGAAAAACAATCCGGCAAGCGCGTCGCGAAATTCGCGGCGGACGCGCGAGCAGATACCAACGCCGCAGTGGTCGAGACCCTGGCGTCGTCGCAAAGCGACTTAGGCGTTTCAGCCGCGGCTCAGCCAAAACCCATCGAGGCGGATCAGCTTGCCACCGGCATGCGCATCAACGTGAAAAATTTCAAGCAGCCGATTGTCTTCCGGCGGCAGGACGGGCGGATGGCGGAAGTGGAAGCGGGGCCGCTGCGGATGCGCATCCCCCTAAGCGATATCATCGGCATATCGGAAGAAAAACCTAAGGCATCGAAGCCGGAACAAGGCGCGGCCACCCGCACGCCGGGCGTAACCGTGCAATCGCGCCCGACGGAAGA
>Ga0209169_10001813_pt1 | contig 12949 bp, 14 predicted proteins | sample HubBroMetageWRM4_FD_188346 | JGI IMG/M metagenome (GOLD analysis project Ga0209169, IMG submission 188346) | Warmed soil microbial communities from the Hubbard Brook experimental Forest, New Hampshire - Hubbard Brook CCASE Soil Metagenome WRM 4... | ecosystem: Environmental > Terrestrial > Soil...
AACGCAGAATCTTTTCAGCGCAGGATCTTTTCCAGGCGCACCCGCTGCCCTTCAAGCTCCGACACCGATGCCTCGACCCGCCCCAGCAGGTCCTGCACCCTGTCGATGTACCCCGGCAGCGCGTCCCACCACTCTTTCACGGTTTCCTGCTGGTCCAACAGCGCCAGTGCCGTGCCAGAAGCCGCGGTCACAAGGCCAGCTTTCTTGTTGCCCGTCAGCAGCAGGATTCCGCCCGCCAGCAGACTGCCGCTCGCCGCAATCCGCGCCCAGTTCGTGCCTTCCGGCACAGAAATGCGCCGCGCTGCCTTTGGTTCCTTTTCCGGTTGAGTCAGAGGCACAACCACCATAGGTTCTCTCCTTTTTTGTCCCGCACCGCAACGCCGGGCCCAGGCAACGCCAAGTTCAGTATCGCTGAAGATTCTGCCTATGGGATGCTCTTGATGAACTACCCGTTGTCTTCGACAACCCCGGCCCCGCCCAGCCATCGCTTCGCACCGGCACGAGCGTGCCTAATCCAGATCAAACTCGCGCAGCGGCTTGCCCTCCGGCGCATCCTTGGCCCTGCGCAGCGCCTCGGCAAACTTCTTCTCGAACAGGTCTTCCTTGTTCTTCTCCGCTTCCACCGATTGCCTGAAGATCGACTCCTTGCGCTCGTCCTGCGCCCGCATCGCCTGCGCCGCCGTTTCCAGGTCCTCGAACATCCGCTTGCGTGGCGCCGAGGTGTGGCTCACCACCAGCCCGGTCGCCGCGTCAATGCGCAGCATCGCTCCGCAATCCGGGCACGCCACCTCGAAAATCCGTTCCTTCGCCTTGGCCATTTCAATTCGGAATTGTAAGCTCTTCGGCCAGCCGTTGCACAGCAACCTGCGATCCCATTCGACGGCGGCAACATCCTTCCAGACAACGATCCAGCTCCAGCGCAGGTACAATCGGCCCATGCTCGAACTTGCCGCATACGCCGAGCTTCTGCTCTGCTGGATCACCTGGTCGCTGGCCTTCGTCAAGCCCAGCAAACAAGCCGCTGGGCAAAAGGAAGTCTCCAGCGCGCCGGCTTCCCGCTGGGGCATTTTGCTGGTCATGGTTGGCTTCGCGCTTTGCTGGGCCTTTGTGCGTCCCACGGGCTTCCACAAATCGGCATCCGAGCTGATCGTCTCCATGCTTCTCGGCCCACCCTCGGTGGCTCTGGCCTGGGCAGCCACGCGCCACCTGGGCAAGCAGTGGCGCTACAAGGCCGCACTCAGCCAGGATCACGAACTCATTCAGACCGGCCCCTACCGCTGGCTTCGCCATCCCATCTACGCGTCCATGCTCGGAATGCTCCTTTCGACCCTCGCTGCCTGGACCTGGTGGCCCATGGCCCTCGGTTCGCTGATCGCCTTCCTCGCCGGCACCGAGATCCGCATCCGTGCCGAGGAACGCCTGCTCGCCGGGCATTTCGGCAGCGCCTTCGACGCATACCAGTCGCGAACCTCAGCCTACATTCCATTTGTCCGCTAGTTCCCCTTCAGACAGCCGGCCTCATCTCGATCAGTGAGCGAATACTTGAATGTACATGGCGTACGCTTCTTGATGTACATATGTGGTACGCTGTTTTCATGGAAGTCCCAATCACCCGATTCCGGCGCGAAATCTTTTCCCTGGTCAACCAGGCGCTCGATGGCAAGGAAGTCTGGGTCACCCACAAAGGCCGCCGCCTCAAAATTGTGCCCGAAGGCAAACCCGTCAGCCGCTTGAGCCGCATCACGCCAATGGAGATCATCAACTACGAAAACGGCGGTCTCGAAAACACAGGGCTGCTCGAGGAAATGACCCGTGAATGGGAAGCAGACTGGGAGCGTGATTTCGGCCCCGCGCCAGGCTCATCGAGCGCTCCGGGGTCCGCCGCTGGACCGACCGCCAGCAGACAGGCCAGGGCTAAGCGATGATCGCCTATTTCGACACCAACGCACTGCTGTGGTTATCGGAGGGCAGATTGGCAGGCCTTGATGCCAGGCTTGATGCTCTACTCGAAAAAGCCGACTTGCGCTTCTCTCCCATGGTTCTGCTTGAGCTTGAATATCTCCATGAGATCAAACGCAGCAAGCTGCCGGCCCGCGACATTCAGCACAAAGTCGAACACGAACTTGGCGTCAGCCTTTGCGACCTTCCCTTTCCGGCTATCGCCAGCGCCGCGCTCGACGAGAAGTGGACGCGCGATCCCTTCGACCGCATGATCGTCGCCAACGCCAAGGCCAACGGCTTTGCTCCACTCATCTCCTCCGATGAAACCATCCGCAAGCACTACGCCCGCACCGTCTGGTAGCCCCTCGCTTACGACTGCGGAGTTCAAAACCTTTGCCATTGCCTGCAGTCAGATCCGCAGACTCTCCCAACAAAAACAGCTGGAACGTTCCCTCGGGCCGCCGCGTACGATTCACGAAAGAGCCAAAATCGGGCTCGGCGTTGCCCTGTGTCTTCAATCAGCCACAAGCAAAACGCGGCGCTCCAGGCAAACTTCTCAGCGCGCGTTGGGAGATCGATGAAACTCTCCACGAAACTCATACCGGCAATCCTCGCACTGGCCCTCCTGCCCCTTTGCCCGGCCCAATCGCCCGCGGCCGGCGACTGGCAGGGAACCCTGACCGCCGGCGAATCGCAATTCCGCATCGTCTGGCACGTCACAGCTGCCGCTGACGGAAGCCTTACCGCGACCATCGACAATCCCGATCTCGGCATCTTCGGCCTTCCTGTCAAATCCATGACGCTCAAGGACGCTGCGGTCACCCAGACCATGGACACTCAGATCCAGATGAATGGACAGACCGTCCCCATTCAGGGCGCATTTCAAGGCACAATCGACAAGGGCGCCTCGGAGATCAAGGGAACCTGGACCCAGACCGAGCCCGAGCAGCCGCCCGCGGAGGTCGATTTGAAGCGTGCGCCGGCGCAGGCCGCAGCGAAACCCGCCGAGCCGGCGTCAATTGACGCCACCTGGCTTGGCAGCCTCGATGCGGGAGCCATCAAGCTCCGCATTGTTTTCAAGATCGCGACGACGCCCACCGGTCTGACCGCACAGATGCAAAGCCCCGACCAGGGCCCCACCTGGCTCGACGCAACGTCGGTCACCCGCGCCGGGGATTCGCTCAGCATCGCCCTCAAGCAATTCGCCATCGTCTATGACGGCAAAATCGCCGCCGATGCCAATTCCATCGACGGCACCTTCACGCAAATGGGCAATCCACTCGCCCTCGCGCTCAAGCGCGTCACCGATCAGTCCCAGCTCGAGCTCCCCCGCCCGCAGAATCCGGTCAAACCTTACCCGTATCGCGAAGAAGATGTCAGCTATCCCAACAAATCCGCCGGCATCACCCTCGCGGCGACGTTGACCATCCCTCCCGGCAAAGGCCCGTTTCCCGCGGTGCTGCTCATCGCCGGCTCCGGCCCGCACGACCGCGACGAAAGCCTGCTCGGCCACAAGCCTTTCCTGGTGCTCTCGGATTATTTGACCCGCAAGGGCATCGTCGTGCTGCGCGCCGACAAGCGCGGTATCGGCAAATCCACTGGCAACTACGCAGCGGCAACCACCGCCGACTTCGCGTTCGACGCCGAAGCCGGCGTTGCGTACCTCAAGACCCGCCCCGAAGTCGATGTGCACAAGATCGGCCTCGTCGGCCACAGCGAAGGCGCCATCATCGCACCCATGGCCGCGGTCGCCGACCACAACGTGGCTTTCGTCGTCATGATGGCCGGCTCCGCCGTTCCCGGCGACCAGATCATCGTCGAGCAGGGCCGCCTCATCGCCATGGCGGCCGGCGAGAGCAAGGAAAAAGCCGATGAAGACGCATTGAAGCAGCGCGAGACGCTGACCGCGGTCGAAACCGAGAAGGACCCTGCCGACCTCAATCAACTGCTGGGCACCAAGCTCGCTGCCGATGGCGTGCCCGAAGGGCAGATCCCCGCGCAGATCAAAGCGCTCACCTCGCCGTGGATGCGCTACTTCCTCACCTACGATCCCGCCATCACGTTGCGCAAGCTGACCATCCCCGTGCTCGCGCTTTCGGGCTCGCTCGATCTGCAGGTGCCGCCCGCGCAGAATCTTCCCGCCATTCGCAAGGCCCTCGCCGAGGCCGGAAACAAGCACGCCGAGGTCGACGAGCTTCCCGGCCTCAACCACCTCTTCCAGGACGCCAAGACTGGGTCACCCGCCGAATACGGGCAGATTGAAGAGACCATCTCTCCAGTTGCATTGGACAAGATTGCCAATTGGATTCTGAAGACTGACTGATACCGCACGAAAGGTCAACAGAAATCGGACTATTCGATGGTGACGTTCACTGTGAATCGGGTTTCGTTGGGGTCTGGCTTTTCCCACGAGCGTACGTAATGAAGAGTGAGCACGCCTTTGCCGGCACTGACAGCCTGAAAAATGAAGACATGTTTGCCCCCGGCGCCGGGCGCTGAATTCGGGGGAACCACATCGTTTTGGCTCTGAAGCTTGAGACAGGTTGTTGACGAAGGAAGAACCGACCACGCGTAGCCGGTTGTTTCGTTCGACTTCAAGCGGACAGTCAGAGTGTCTTGAAGATTGAGCTGGATCGACTTTCCGTTGTCTGCTTCCGTGATGGTCCTTGAAGCGGCAAATGCCGGATGCGCAAGAGCCGCGAGGGCGAGCGCCGCAGCCAGATACGAGCACCAGTGCAATGGCCCGCCCTGCCGGCTCGACGATTGAACAACCACCCGCTCAATTCTCATGGTCAGAACTTTACGCCGGTTTTGCGGCAGCCGCAATCTCTCTCTAAAAAAATCCCGACCTGGATTGTCAAGCGTTGAAGGCCTGAATTCGACGCGAAGTTCACATCCGGGAAACTCTGGAAGACACATCCCCGAATGGTCCGGGGCCGAGTAAATCTCTGCTCAAATCGCTGTTCAGCAGCCCCGCTCCATGAAAAACTCCGACATAAGAAAACGGGCCCAGGAGGCCCCCAACATGGAACCAACAGTCTCCGGATTAGGAACCAATACTGCTGATCAAACGGTTGCAGCCAAGCCTCCCACGCCTCACTCCACGGTCAACGCATCCACCATCCAGGCGGACAATCGTGCAACTGCACAGGAGACCGCCAACTTCAGCCCGCCCACCAATCAGGGCTATCAGCCTGGCGGACCAAACAATTCCGACGGCCGTTAACGCGTCTCTCCAGTTGACCTGCAGGCAGGTGATGCTGCATGACGGTCTTTCACCCGGGCTTGCTTCAAAACATCGCCGTGTATCCCGGCGCAGCTTAAGCCGCGCTTCGAAATGGGCCGGAAAACAGTGGGCACTGTCCCCTGACGAATTTCTCCCATCTCCCACACAGGCGCCTTTTGAAGCAGGCTCGGTGAAGAAGCCGCTTTCCACGAGTCCGGAAGCTTTGACGGATTCTGGAAACGCTGGCGGAACTGGAGAGACTTGCGTTACGGCCTGTCGTCCCCGCGCCACCTGCCATGAAGGGCGGGCCAGTTGCAGATGGCCCTTCATCAAAGGCAGGCGTTTCGGCTTCCCCGCGCTGCCCGCGAACTAGCCGAGGCGCTTGCCTTTTACCTCGCAGCCGTTCGACCAGCTCCGCAGATCCCGTCTGCGTCCCTTGCTTCAGCAAGGCAGTCCAGGCAAGGCAGTCGATCCTGGGAACGAGTCCGATCGATTCCCATTGGGTTCCATCGGATTCCACTGGATTTCAATGACCCAGCGCGCACACTTCGCGCTCCCTGGGGGTTGAGCCTCCCGCCGGTTCACCGGCCAGGCTTGGAACTCCCTGGCGCCAGGATTGAAGAGAGCTCGAAAAGGTCGATCAGGCCCGGAAAATGCGAAAGGCCCCGTTCGGAGGAACGGGGCCTTTCGTTTTGGAGTCCATTCGTCCGCCCTCCCATTCCACGCAATTTGTCGCCACCCTTTAAGGTCCGCGATAATCGTCTACGAGGTCGCTCGGAGAATGACTGATCCTCCAATCGAGACAAGCAAGAGCACTGGCGAATCCTCTCCCCGATTCCCCGCAGTGATCGCGAGCTTTTCCGGCTACACGCCGCCATTCGATCCAGTTCCAGCGGTGGAAAGAATGCTCGCATCAGTCCCGCCAAAATACCTGGTCGGACTCAAGAAGGTCGTCCTCACGAATTCGTCGAGCCTCCCTCGAAGGCTGAGGAGGGCCGTGACAAAGGCACGAAAACGTAAGGTCAGGATTGTGGAAGCGCGAGGCCTCTATCATCAGGAATGGCACGGCGAGCAGGCCTGGATTGAGATGTTCGTGGATAACATCTTCGATCGCTGGGAAAAAGGCTGGTGGTTAAGGTCTCGAATGTTTCGCGAAGGCAAGATTGCAGACGTGCTCTTCCACGAAATCGGGCATCACATCCACTTCACGACTCGTCCGGAATACCGGGATACGGAAGATGTCGCGGATGTTTGGCTGGTGAGACTCCGAAAGAACTACTTGCGCGGGCGACGGCCAGTTCTTCGCGCAATTTTCTTTCCAATTTTCTTCTGCCTGAGGCCGCTGATCCGAATCCTCCGCAGAAATCTGAGCGAGAGAATGGTCAGGCGGGGAACCATCTCCCGTGCCGAGCACGACGAGGATTTCAAGAGCGAGCAGCCCGGAAACTGAAACGCCCTTCTTATGCAAGCGGGGCGTTTCGTAGGAAACATTCGTCGGTAATCAGCCGATCAGTGCTTCTCCGCCGCCGTTGCCAGCTTGGCTTCGGCTTCCTCGATCACGTGCAGCGCCGCGTCGTAGGCCTCTTCGCTGTCGCCGGCCTCGTTCCACTCCTTGTGGCCAAGCTCCAGTTGCTTTTGCGCCCGCGGCCCGTCGATCTCCTCCGGCTTCAACGCATCGGAAGCCAGAATCGTCACCCGGTCCGGCAGCACCTCGGCGAATCCCCAGCTCACGTTGTAGCGCGACTCGCCGCCGCCCTCGCCCTGTCCGCCATGCACGGTCACGTCGCCCGCGCCCAGCTCCGTCAACAGCGGCGCAGCGCCGAACAAGACTTCCATGTAGCCGTTCTTGGCCGGCAGCTCGACCGCCGAGGCCGGGGCCTCAAACAGCACCCGCTCCGGCGTCACCAGCCGCACCCGCAATTGATTGCTTTCGTCCGCCATTGAATACCCTTCGAGGGACTAAGGGACTAGGGACAAGGGACTAAAAAATAAGCCTCCGAACTTTCCCCAGCCCCTTCTAGTCCCTGGTCCCTAAGTCCCGAGTCCCTAAACCGTCGCCTTCAGCTTCTCCGCCGTCTCCAGCACTTCTTCGATCGCGCCCTTCATATAGAAGGCCTGCTCGGGGATATCGTCGTACTTGCCGGCGATGATCTCCTTGAAGCTGCGCACCGTGTCGGCCACCTTCACATACGCGCCGGGAATGCCGGTGAACTGCTCGGCGACGTGGAAGGGCTGCGAGAGAAATTTCTGCACCTTACGCGCACGAGCCACGGTGAGCTTGTCTTCTTCCGACAACTCGTCGATGCCCAGGATCGCGATGATGTCCTGCAGGTCCTTGTAGCGCTGCAGAATCTTCTTCACGCCCTGCGCCACGTCGTAATGATCCTGGCCGACGATGCGCGCCGAAAGAATGCGCGAAGTCGAAGCGAGCGGATCGACGGCCGGATAAATGCCCAGCTCCGACAGCGGCCGGCTCAGCACGGTCGTCGCGTCCAGGTGAGCGAACGTCGTCGCCGGCGCCGGATCGGTCAAGTCGTCGGCGGGCACGTAAACAGCCTGCACCGAAGTTACCGAGCCCTTGCTGGTCGAAGTGATGCGCTCCTGCAGCTCGCCCATTTCTGTAGCGAGATTAGGCTGGTAGCCCACGGCGGAAGGCATGCGGCCCAGCAGCGTTGAAACTTCGGAACCGGCTTGCGTAAACCGAAAGATATTGTCGATGAAGAGCAGTGTGTCCGAGCCCTCGACGTCGCGGAAATACTCGGCCACAGTCAGCCCCGTAAGGGCCACGCGCAGGCGCGCTCCTGGCGGCTCGGTCATCTGCCCATAGACCAGCGCGCACTTTGAGTTGGCAAAGTCGCCCGGCTTGATCACGCCCGACTCGGTCATTTCGAGCCACAGGTCGTTGCCCTCGCGCGTGCGCTCGCCCACGCCCGCAAACACCGAGTAACCGCCGTGATTCTTGGCCACGTTGTTGATCAGTTCCATGATGACCACGGTCTTGCCCACGCCCGCGCCGCCGAAGAGGCCGATCTTGCCGCCCTTCAAAAACGGCTGGATCAGGTCGATGACCTTGATGCCCGTCTCAAACATCTCCTCGTGCGTCGATTGCTCGTCGAAGAGCGGCGCCGCGCGGTGAATGGGCATGCGCAGTTGCTCGCCGATCGGGCCCAGCTCGTCGACCGGCTCGCCGATGACGTTGATGACGCGGCCCAGCGTTTCCTTGCCCACCGGCACGCGAATCGGCCCGCCGAGGTCGATGGCCTTCATGCCGCGCACCATGCCGTCGGTCGCTTCCATGGCCACCGTGCGCACGCGTCCCTCGCCCAGGTGCTGCTGCACCTCGAGGATGACGTTGATGGGCGTGGGCACCGTGAAGCCGTCGCTCACCACGCGCAGAGCCTGATAGATTGCCGGCATGGTCGCTTCTTCAAACTGCACGTCGACCGCCGGCCCCGAAACCTGAATTACCTTGCCGATATTCTCTGCCATAACCTTGCCTTCTTGTCTTGAACCTTATCCCAAAAACTCGCTTGGAGAGGACTGGCCTCGCCTTGTCCAGCGTAGCGCCGGACTCCAGTCCGGCTGTAACGCCGGCGTCCACGCCGGCATTGGCTGTGCGGGCCAAAAGGCCCGCACGACGGCCGGTCTGGAGACCGGCGCTACCCCAATTCCCTAGAGCGCCGCGGCGCCGGAAACTATCTCGATGATCTCCTTGGTGATGGCCGCCTGGCGCGCGCGATTCATGGTCAGCGTGAGCGAGTCGATCATCTCCGAGGCGTTGTTCGATGCCGCATCCATGGCCGTCATGCGCGCCGCATGTTCCGCCGCCACCGACTCCGTCATCGCGTGATAAAGCATGGAAAAAATGTATTGCGGAAGCAGCCCGTCAAGAAGCTCCTCGGCCGGCTGCTCGTAGATGTAATCGACCTCAGCCGTGCCAAATCGCTTCGCTTCCTCGTCGGCCTCTTTGGTGTCCGCCGGTTCGAGCTCGATGCCGGCGCTGAGCGCCGCCGCACCGGCCCGCTCGCGCTCTTCCTTGGTCGGCTCCGTCGCGCCGGTCACTTCGGGCGCGCCAATCTTCACAAGAGGCAGCAGCTTCTCCACCACCAGCCGCTGCTGGATCACCGATTTGAATTCGTTGTAGACGATGTAAGCCGCATCAATCTCTTCGTGCTTGTAGCGCGCGATGATGCTCTGCGCCAGCTCAAGCACGCGGCTTGTTTCGAGCTTCAGCAGCATGCCCGGATGGTCGCCCGTGACTTCGACCTGCCCCTTGCGCGCGTCGCGCACCTGCCGCTTGCGGCCGTTCTCGTCCGTCTCCTCGTGGTAGACCGCTGCCGGATAGCGACGGCGCATCAGGTCGCGGCCCTTGCGGCCAATGGCCTCAACATCGATCTCGCGGGCCTGCTCCAGATTTTTTTGATTGCCCTCAATAAACTGGTAAGCCGTCTTGAGAATGTTCGCGTTGAACGCGCCGGCAAATCCCTTGTCGCCGCTGACAATGACCAACAACACTCGTTTCTCCGGACGGACTGCGAACAGCGGATGGCGCAGCTTGCCCGTCTCCGGATCGAAGATGTCCACGCGGCGCATCAGCGAATCGAGCACGCTCGCAATCATGCGTGCGTACGGGCGGGCCGACATGGCGCGTTCCTGCGCACGACGCAGCTTTGCCGCCGAGACCATCTTCATGGCCTTGGTGATCTGCCGCGTGTTCTTCACGCTTCGGATGCGACGCCGTAGATCGAGTACGTTTGCCATTGTCAGCGCTCTGTTACTTCAAACTTCTGTTGCGAGGGACTAAGGGACTAGGGACTAAAACTGACTTCTCCAGTTTCCCGGCTCGCATCCACTTATCCCGGTTTCCCAGTCCCTGGTCCCTAGTCCCTGCATCTATGCCTTTACCGCCGCCTCGAGCTCCGCCTTGAAATTCGCCGCGTATTCCTTCATTGCCGCGTGCAGCCGAGCGCGAATGTCGTCGTCGATCTGCTTCTTCTTGGTCAAATCATCCATCAGCGATGTCTGCGCCGAATCGAAATACTTGTAGATGCCGTCTTCGAATGCGCGAATGTCGGCAACCGGGAACTCATCGAGATAACCCTGTGTGCCGGCAAACAGAATCACTACCTGCTGCTGCCACGTGAGCGGATGGAACTGCGGCTGCTTCAACAACTCCGTAAGCCGTTGGCCACGATTCAATTGCTTCTGCGTGAGTGGATCGAGATCGGAACCGAACTGCGCAAACGCGGCCAGTTCGCGATACTGCGCGAGATCGAGCTTCAGCGTCGAGCCCACCTGCTTGACCGCCTTGATAGCCGCCGAGAAGCCTACGCGCGAAACCGAAAGTCCGACGTTCACGGCCGGACGGACGCCCGAGTTGAACAGGTCTGTCTCGAGAAAAATCTGCCCGTCGGTAATCGAAATCACGTTGGTCGGAATGTATGCCGAAACGTCACCGGCCTGCGTTTCGATGACCGGCAGCGCGGTGAGCGAACCGCCGCCGCGCTCCTTGCTCAGCTTCGACGAGCGCTCGAGCAGACGCGAGTGGAGATAGAACACGTCGCCCGGATAGGCCTCGCGGCCCGGCGGACGGCGCAACAGCAGCGAGATTTCGCGATAAGCCATGGCGTGCTTCGACAGATCGTCGTACATCACCAGCGCGTGCCGGCCCGAATCGCGGAAGAACTCGCCGATGGCCGTCGCCGCGTAGGGCGCGAGGTAGAGCATCGGCGCCGGCTCGGAGGCGGACGCGGCCACAATCACCGTGTGGCCCATGGCTCCGGCTTCGGTGAGCGTTTGTACGACCTGCGCAATGGACGACCGCTTCTGCCCGATTGCGCAATAAATGCAGATCAGGTCGTTCTTGGCGTTGTTGATGATGGTGTCGAGAAGCACGGCCGTCTTGCCCGTCTGCCGGTCACCGATGATCAGCTCGCGCTGTCCGCGGCCGATGGGAATCATGGCGTCGATGGCCTTGAGGCCCGTGGCCATGGGCTCGCGCACCGGCTGGCGATCGATGATTCCAGGCGCGAGGCGCTCCACGGGCAGCGACTGCGTCGAGGCAATCGGCCCCTTGTCGTCGATGGGCTGACCGAGCGCGTTGACCACGCGGCCGATCATGCCCTCGCCCACCGGCACACTGAGAATGGTGCCGGTGCGCTTGACCTCGTTGCCTTCGCTGAGCTCGGTGTAGTCGCCCAGAATGACGGCGCCGACCTGATCCTCTTCCAGGCTCAACGCCAGCCCGGCAATGCCGTGGGGAAAGGCAAGCAGTTCGCCGGCCATCACCTTGTCCAGTCCGTGCAGGCGCGCAATGCCGTCGCCCAGCGATGTGATGGTCCCGACCTCGTCCACCTGGACCTTCGCGTCGTAGTTCGCGATTTGCTCGCGAAGAAGCTGTGTAATCTCGTCTGCCTTGATCTGAGCCATTTCTTTCCTCAGGGTTCAGGGGTCAGGGGTCAGGGGTCAGTTCTCTGCGACGGTCGCGCAGAATACCGCTCTAAAAAACTCTGAACTCCCTAACTGACTTGCTCCCGATCCCTCTGTTCCAATTCGTTATTTCCGATTCCTGACTTCCAAATTCAACTCTTTCGAACAGGCCGCGGGCCACTGACCCCTGATCCCTGACCCCTGATCCCTGCGGGCTTCAGCCCGCCGTCAGCGCTTCCTTCAACCTGTCCAGCCGTCCGCGCACCGATCCGTCGTACACCGTGGACCCGATGCGCACAACCGTGCCGCCCAGGATCGACTTGTCCAGCTTGAACGACGCCTCAATCCTCGCGCCGGCCAGCTTGCCCACTTCAACCACCAGCGCATCGCGCTCCGCCGTGCCCAGTTCTCGCGCCGTCACAATCTCCGCCTGGCGAATCCCCAACTGCTCCTGCAAGAGCTTGCGGTACGCCGCCGCCACTTCATCCACGTGGCCGATGCGATCGTTGTGAATCAGCACCGCCATCAGGTTGCGCAGCTCCTTCCGCATACCCATCTTCTTATTCAGCGTATCCAGAAATTCAACCTTCTGCGCCACCGGGACAGCCGGATTGATAAAAAACTCCCGCAGTTCCCTGCTTCCATTCCAGGTGGCAAGAAAATCCTTCAACTGCGCTTCAATAGCCGCGGTGTCCAGCTTTTCAGCCGTCACCACTTCGAGAAAAGCCTGCGCGTAGCGTGCAACAAAGGCGGCCATCAGTTCTTTCCTCCCGCGCCTTTACCCACCACGTCGCCCACAAACTCGGCAATCAAGGCGCGATCGGTCTCCGGAGTGAGAACCAATTCGCCGGCTGCCTTTTCAATGGCAAGGTCGGCGGCAAAGTGACCTTTGCCGAAGTGCTTGCGGTGCGCACCGACGAAAAGAAAATGCTGGGCGGCGAAGAAGCCGCCAAAGCCAAAGTCACCGGAAAGATACTGAAACACGGCCGCGGCCCCAAGCTGAAAGTGCTCAAGTATAAGACCGGCGGGCAATACAAGATTCAAACCGGCCACCGGCAGGGCAGCACGACGGTCGAAGTCGACATTCAACTTTAACAGCGCAGCCCACAGGGCAATTTTCTCGAGAGGTTCGTCATGGCACACAAGAAGGGCGGCGGGTCGTCCACAAACGGACGTGACTCGCACGGGCAAAGACTCGGCGTCAAGCGCTTTGGCGGGCAACTGGTAACCAGCGGAAGCATCTTGATTCGCCAGCGGGGCACGCGTTACAAGGCAGGCAAGAATGTCAGCCGCGCGAAAGATGACTCGCTCTTCGCGATCATCGACGGCGTGGTTCGCTTTGGCGAAGTCAGC
>Ga0209169_10001815_pt1 | contig 12942 bp, 8 predicted proteins | sample HubBroMetageWRM4_FD_188346 | JGI IMG/M metagenome (GOLD analysis project Ga0209169, IMG submission 188346) | Warmed soil microbial communities from the Hubbard Brook experimental Forest, New Hampshire - Hubbard Brook CCASE Soil Metagenome WRM 4... | ecosystem: Environmental > Terrestrial > Soil...
ACGGCGCATTTGCGGGCGTGGCGGTCGAGAGACGGTGGATTTGCGGTGGTTGTGATTTGATGTTGTTTTGTGGTCATTTGTTACGAGCGTAACAGAGGGACAGGCGAAAGTAGCCTGTACTAACGGACAGATCAAGGACAGCTGGCGAATGCACGGGTGGATTGAGGTGGAGGTGGTGGGGACGAAAGCGGGGAGAGATCCTTCGGCCTGCGAACGGACCTCTGGATGGCGTCAAAGGCGGTGGACGGCTACAGCGTGAGAGTGTAGTGCGGGCGTTTCGAAGAAACGCCCGTTGGTGCGAGGGCGCTTACGCGCGGCGGAGTTGGATTGCGCGGGCCAGGGCCAGCTGGAGCTTCATGTTGGGTTCGAGGGTGATTTCCTGGCCCATGCCGGCGGTGGCCATGAAGGCTTCAGCGCCGGATTCAGCGGCGCCTGTTGCCGCGCCTTTCGCGTCTTTTGCGGCGACGCCGGGAGCAGCCCCACTCATCGCTGCGGCGAGCGCGGCGAGAATTTCGTCGTTGCGCTTCACCGGTGCGTATTCGATGGCGCCTTCGTGATCGTAGAGCACGTGAAGTTTCTGCGCCTCGGGCGCGTCGATCAGATTCGCGGCGAGCGGAGCCCAGCCTTGCGGCGTATGAATCTGGTCGAAGGTCAGCCAGAGCCGCGCTTTGTCCATCACGTCGGCCGTGTGAACCTTGGCGATGTGCCCGCGGATCGCGGTGCCTGGAGGCAGCACCACGCCGTCCGGCATGGCGATCGGGTCGAGCGTGCGCGCGAGGAAAGCTTTTCCGACTTTGTCCTGCTTGGTCGAGAGGCGAGTCTCGAGCGTCACAAGGAAGCGGCTTCCGGGCGTGCCGGCAATGGGCGGCGCGTCCTGCTGCGGGGCGTCTTGCGGCAGAGCGTAGGGCGTCGAGACTTGGGCGTCGTCCTGCTGCGTTTGTTGCTGTTGCTGCGGGCGCGCGAACGATGGCGCGGCGGAGATCGAGAGACAGAGAACGGCAAAGAAGAGAGGTTTCCAGCGAAGCATGCGCTCCTCCAAAATTCGGATGTAGCGCCCTCTGCTGGAGTAGAAAGCGGCTTGGGTCATTGTATCAAGAACACGTTGGGTACGAAAAAGTTTCGCCCGGCGTTTGCCACGAGGAAGAGCCGGAGAACGGGGAAGATGGGCGAGAGGCGTGCGGCGGCGTTGGCGGAAAAAAGAGTACTGTTACGGCCTCGGGGTGAATTATACTTCGCTCCGATTCGCCGTTTGCCTGGGACGTGTCGCCCCAACTCCCTTTTTGGGCCCCTACTATTGGATTTGAGGGGTATCTCCGATTGCGCACCGGTACGCATGCCAAATCACCGCGCGCAAACCGCACTCTTAATCGTGGCAACGATATTTGGAGGAGTTCATGAAGTCCGCTGAACGCATCGCAATTTTATTCCTGGCGGGAATTTTGATGGCGGCGCCTGCGTTTGCGGGCGACGACACGAAGGCTGATGCTGCCGCGAAGGCTGACACTTCCGCGAAGGCCGCCGATTCTACGAAAACGGATACCAAGGCTGCGGCTGCTGCGACGAGTGATAAGGACACGGCGGCGAAAGCGACGACCGTTTCGACCGCGCCTGCGGATTCGAATGCAGCTCCGGCTGCGACTTCAGCGCCTGCGATGATGACCGCGGCACCGGCTGTGCTGGATCCGAATGCAGGCGCACCGGCACCGATGCCGAAGGGCGCAGTAGCTTCGACTTCCTATCAGGAAGCAGCGGCGTACAACGCGAGCATCAAGTGGAATCCGATGCCGGCGCTGGACGGCAACCCCGGACTTTTCACGTTGGAGCTGGGCGACATTCTGCCGAAGCACGCGTGGAACGTGGGAGTCGGCGTAAATAAATTTTCGGAAATGCCGGGCGACATCACGCAGCTTCAGGTGATTCCTTCGTTCGGTTACGGCATCACGAACTGGCTCGAGGGATTCTTCAACATGAATGCGTACGACCACATTCATGTGGATGAGCCGAGCCTGCTGAGCCTCTCGACTTTAAATGCGGCGAACCCGCAGTACTTGAACACGATTTATCCGTCGATCATTCCCTCCACCGGATTTCCGCCGGCGTATGTAGAGGATGCGCCGTTTGCATCGCACAACGGCGGAGGAGTGGGCGAAATCGATCTCGGATTCAAGATTGGACTGCTTTCGGAAAAGCGCGGCAAGCCGCTGAGCCTTTCGATTCGCAACGACTTCTTCATTCCCACGAAAACCGGATACAGCAGCCTGCTCGCCAACGAAGTGCAGTACGGAAAATTCAATTACGGAATTGGCGTTGAAGCGAGCAAGACGATTTTGGGGAACACGCTGGAGATTACGGGGAACTGGTCGTACCGGTTTACGCGGAAGTCCACGTTCGATGTGCTGGGGACGCCGGAAGTGTTGAACCTTGCGGACCAGATGCAGGTGGGCGCGGGCATGATCGTGTGGCCGCGGAAGCGTTTCCAGATCATGACCGAGTACGACGGCATGATTTACATCAACAAGGGAATTCAGAACACCACGTTTGGCGCGCGCGATCCCGTGCAGAGTGTGACCGGCGTGCGAATTTATTTCTACAAGCACGCCGCGATCGACATCGGCTACCGCTACGCGCTGAATTTGAACAACCACGTGGATCGCAATGGGTTTGTGGTGAAGCTCGCGGCGGCGAACTGGCACGACATGCCGCTGCCGCCGGACAACGTCACGGCATCGTGCGCGGCGGATAAGTCGAGCGTGATGGAAGCTTCGGGCGATGTGGTGGTGGTGAGCGCGACGGGCACCAGCGCGAACAATTTCCCGCTGACGTACATGTGGAGTGCGAATGGCGGGAAGGTCACCGGTGCCGGGCCGTACGTGCGGTGGGATTCGACGGGCGCGGCGGCGGGAAACTACGCGATCACGGCGCGCGTGGACAATGGCAAGGGCGTATCGGGTGGATGCTCGGCGAATGTGACGGTGCAGCCGAAGCCGGCTCCGCCTGCTCCGACGATGCAGTGCGCGGCGGATCGCTCGACGGTGGTGGCGGGCGAGCGGCCGAACATCACGGCGACGGTGAACGATCCTTCAGGATTGCCGCTGACGTATACGTGGCAGGCGAATGGCGGGCAGATCGTGGGCTCGGGCCAGACGGTGCAGCTCGATACTTCGGGGCTCGCGCCGGGTGCGTACACGGTGACGGGTCGAGCGGAAAATTCGGCGCACGCGGCGTGCGATTGCGTCACGAATGTGAACGTGACGGCTCCGGCTCCGCCGCCGACGGCGAGCAAGGTGGCGTCCTGCGCGTTTAAGCCGGGCAGCTCGCGCGCGGATAATGTGTGCCAGCGTTCGCTGGACGACGTGGCGGTGCGTTTGCAGTCGGACCCGAAGGCCAAGGCGGTGGTGGTGGGCTACGCGGATCCGAAGGAAATGCACGCCGACAAGCTGGCGACGGCGCGCGCCGATGCCTGCAAGAAATATCTCGACGACAAGAAGGGCATCGATGCGTCGCGCGTGGAGACGCGCACCACGCCCGGCGAGAAGGGCGCGGACGACAATCGCCGCGCCGATGTGGTGATCGTGCCGGACGGCGCGACTTACTAGACGGCTTGTAAATTTGATCGCGAGTGCCGCGGGCCGGCTTTCGGGCTGGGGCGGCGATTGCGCTTGGGTGGGAATTCAGGCGCGCGGTTGTGCTGGGTGGGCTGCCGCGATAGAGTTCCCGCAGTGTGATGAATATTCTCCGGCTCCCATCGCCCCTTTCGAGTAGTGCGCGCGCAGCGTTGCTGTTTGTTGCAAGCTGGGCTTTGATCTGCACTGGCGCGGTTCCCCTTCCTGCACAAACCTTTCAGCCGCTTGGCCCGACGGGCGGAGACGTGCGTTCGCTCGCGGCGGACCCGTCGCATCCTGGAACGGTTTATTTGGGAACGACGGATGGCGACGTATTCGCGTCGCGCGACGCGGGCGAGCACTGGGCGCGACTTGGACGCACGGGCGACGACCCCACGGCGGTGGTGAGCGGGCTGCTTGTCGATGAGAAGGATGGCTCGACGCTCTTTGCAACGACGTGGACGCGCGGGCGAGGCGGCGAGAGCGGCGCGGTTTACATCAGCCACGACGCGGGCCGTTCGTTCCAACTCGCCGGGCTCACTGGGCATGCGCTGCGCGCGATCGCGCAGGCGCCGAGCGATCCGAGTGTGCTGGTCGCCGGCGGGCTCGACGGCGTGTTCCTCACGCGGGACCACGCGATCACCTGGAAGCGCATCACGCCGGACGATTACGCGGAGTTGCGCAACGTGGATTCGCTGGCGTTCGATCCCGCGGATGCCGCGACGATTTATGTGGGCACGTTTCACCTGCCGTGGAAGACCAAGGATTCCGGCGAACACTGGCTGGCGATTCACGACGGGATGATTGACGACTCCGACGTGCTGAGCCTGGCGGTGGACGCGCAGAAGCCGGACACGATATTCGCGAGCGCGTGCTCGGGGATTTACAGCAGCGATACGGCCGGGGCGCAGTGGAAGAAGATCGCGGGAATTCCGTACTCGTCGCGCAGGACGTACGCGCTGAAGCAGGATCCGCGCACACCGGCCGACCTGTACGCTGGCACTAACGAGGGACTTTATATATCGAAGGACGGCGGCGATTCGTGGAACCGGACGACGGCGGCGGACTGGACGATCAATGCGATTGCGATCGTTTCTGAGCGTGAAGGCTCGCGCGGCGGCGATGCGCCGCACCGGCGCGTGATCGTGGGGACGGAGCAGCAGGGAGTTCTGGTGAGCGACGACGGCGGCGCGCACCTTCGGCGGTCGAACGACGGATTCGTGCACCAGCGCGTAGTGTCCATCGCGACGAGCGGCGCGCGGTCCGTGGCGATTCTGACCGAGGATTCGGATTTACCGGCGCAGATCAGCGACGACGGCGGTTATGCGTGGAAAGTGATGGGCAACAACGCCGACGCGATGGGAATCGCGGAGATCGTTACGACGCCGGATGGATGGCGCGCGACGCTGTCCGGAGGAGGGCTCGCGCGATTCAATCGCGGCGCGAACGCGTGGGCGCGGACGGGAACGGTGGCGGGCGGCGGGTATTTCGGCTCGAAGATTCAGGAATTAGCGTTCAGCGATACGGCGTGGTACGCGGCGACGGAAGATGGGCTGTTCAGTTCGTCGAACGAAGGGATTACTTGGACGAAGATTCCCATCGGGCCGGCGGAATTTCCGGTGCGGTCTGTGCAGACGAATCAATCGGGGAACGCGATCTGGATCGCTGCGTCACGCGGGATGGTTTCTTCGGAAGATGGCGGGAAGAATTGGACGTGGCACGACCTGGATCTGCAGGCGGGCGGCGTGCTGCGGGTGGTCTGGGCGGACGACACGATCTTCGCACTGTCGCCGGGTGGAGTGTTTGCGTCGCGCGACGGTGGAAGGAATTGGATCAAGCTGGAGCACGGGTTGCCGGGGGCGCAGGCGTCGGACGCGTCGATCACGACGACCAGGTGGCTGATCTCGATGAAGGCCGGCGGGGTTTTTGAGTCGCGGGATCGCGGGGATTCGTGGCGGCGCTTAGCTACGCGGGAAGCTGCGGTGGATGGGAGCGGGGATCAGTTTCCGGTGATCACGGCGGCGACGGATGGGAGCCACGTGTATGCGGGGACGGCCAACGACAGTGTGGTGTTGATTGATTTTGGTGGTGCGCGGTAGAGGTAACCTTCCTTATCTGCATTCCCGAAACGGGAATGTACTGACGTCGTGCGTAGTTCCCACATTTTCAGGCACTTGCAAAATGCCGTAGTTTTACGGACTTGTGAGTTAGCCCAAAGTGGCACTAAACTCCGTGCAAAGTTGGTCCGATTGGTCCTAGTAAATGTTCTGTTTTGTTCAAAGCGGAAAAATCCCCAATTGGAACAGGCCTTGCATGCCGGATGGGACAGCAGCGTTTCAAAAGGAGATTCTTAATGTCCACTGCAACGAGTGCGGCGCAACTGATCGAGAGGCCTGCGACGGCGACCGTATTGATTGTGGATGATGAGGATTCGACCCGAAGCCTGTGTCGCGACGTGGTGTCCGATGCAGGGCTGAGAACGCGAACCGCTGCGACGACCGAGCAGGCGCTCGAGATTCTGGATCAGGCGCCGGTGGACATTGTGATCACGGATTTACGCGTGCCACAGATCGGCGGCATCGGGCTGATCAAGAAGATTCGCGAGATGTATCCGCAGACCGCAGTGATGGTGCTCACGCAATACGGAACGATCGAGAGCGCGGTGGAAGCGACGCGAATGGGCGCGGCGGATTACATCACGAAGCCGTTTCACATTCCGGAGCTGCGATCGAAGCTGGACCGGATGGTGAGGACGTTTGAGGTGGATAACGAAAACCGCGTGCTGCGCGAGACGCTGCGAAGCCGGCCGGGATTTGCGGGGTTGATCGGCGTTTCGGCGAAGATGCAGAAAGTTTATAAGCTGATTGAGAAGGTAAGCCAGCACGCGTATCCGGTGTTGATTCTGGGCGAGAGCGGAACGGGTAAGGAACTCGTGGCGCGGTCGATTCACTTTTCGGGCGTGCGGCGGGTGAAGCCGTTTGTGCCGGTGGACTGTTCGGCGCTGGTGCCGACGCTGATCGAAGCGGAATTGTTTGGGCATGTGAAGGGCGCGTTTACGGGCGCGGTGCACACCAAGCAGGGACTGATGGAGACGGCGGAGACGGGGACGCTGTTTCTCGATGAGATCGGCGAACTACCGACGGATCTGCAGGCGAAGCTTTTGCGCGCGATTCAGGAGAAGGAGATTCGCCCGGTGGGTGGGACGGATCGAGTGACGGTGGCGTCGCGCGTGATTGCGGCGACGAATCGCGACCTGGAAGCGATGATTCAGAAGGGAAGTTTCCGGCAGGATTTGTATTTCCGGTTGAACGTGGTGCAGATCAAGCTGCCGCCGCTGCGCGAGCGGAAAACGGACATTCCGATTTTGGTGAACGCGTTCCTCGAGAAGCGGAGCGCGGAAAGCGGAAGGCCGTACCAATTTTCCGAGGCGGCGATGGCGCAGATTTTGGCGTACGACTGGCCGGGGAATGTGCGCGAGCTGGAGAATGCGGTGGAGCGGGCGACGGCGCTTAACAGCGGGCCGGTACTGGATCTGGCGGATTTGCCGTCGAATGTGGCGTACACGATGAACCAGCGGGTGCCGATGCCGGATGAGATTATGCCGCTGGAGGAGCTGGAAAAGCGGGCGATACTCCATGCGCTACATGAGGCTAGTGGGGACAAGCTGGAGGCGGCGAAGCTGTTGAAGATCGGGAAGACGACTCTCTACAGGAAGCTCAAACAGTATGATGCGCAGAAGAATCGGTTGAGTCGGCAGGCGGCGGTGGCGAATTAGAACCTCCTTGGGGCGAGATCCTGCCCGCTAGGCGCGTGAGTGGTCAACAGCAGAAGAGAGATCCTTCGGCCCGTGAACGCGCCTCTGGATGACGTCGAAGTCGGAAGCAACGGCGACGGCACACAGGCCAACTCCAGCCTTTGCCACTCTTAGCGGCGAGTGCTTGCTTGAGTCTCGGATTCCCGGAACGGTAAGTTGAAGTCAAGGTGGGAAGAGATTTTTAATCTTTTTGTGGGTCTGCGGTAAAACAAGCGAAAACTCGGCGTTTTTTGGGCTTTGGGGTGGGTGGAGGTGTGTGTGCGCCGTGGTCCGAATCATGCAGGGGGAAGGGGCATGATTCGAAGCGGCGTGCGATGAAGCGCGGAGAGGCGGGGACTGCCGAAACGGAACTTCGATTTGCGGCGGAGCTGTCGGCGGCGCAGTTGTCTGCGCAGGCATCGCCGGAGTTGGAGTCGAAGTTCGTGAGGTCGGCGCCGTTGGACGAGTTGCAGGCGAAGATGCTGCAGAACGAAAAGATGGCGGCGCTGGGTCGGATGGTTTCGGGGATCGCGCACGAGCTGAACAATCCGCTGACAGCGATTATGGGATACGCGCAACTGCTGCTGAGCCATGGGCTGAGGCAGGATCAACTGGTGGAGGCACGCCGGGTGTTTGAGGAGGCGGAGCGCGCGTCGCGAATCGTGAAGAACCTCTTGTATTTCGCGCGGGAGGAAAAGCCGGAGCGGACGCGCGTGGACGTGAACGAGATTGTGGAGCGGGCGCTGGCGCTGCGGAGTTACGAGCTGCGTGTACAGAACGTCGCGGTGGAACGCGAACTCGCGCCGGACTTGCCGCGGGTGATGGCGGATGCGCATCAGCTGCAGCAGGCGATTCTGAATCTGGTTGTGAATGCGGAGCAGGCACTGGTGCTTTCGCGTGGGAAAGGAACGATTTCGATTCGAACGCGGGCGACATCGACGGCGAGGATTGTGTTGGAGGTGGCAGATGACGGGCCGGGCGTGCCGGACGAGATTGCGTCGCGGATCTTTGAGCCCTTTTTTACGACCAAGCCGCCGGGAATCGGGACAGGCCTGGGGCTTTCGATCGTGTACGGGATCGTGCAGCAGCACGAGGGGGAAGTGACGGTGGTGAATGGCGCGAACGGCGGCGCGAAGTTTGTAATCGAGTTGCCGGTTGTTGCCGGATCAGCGGTGGAAGCGAGAGGGAGCGCATCGCGTGGCGCGGTTTGGATGCTGCGCGTGCCACCTCGACGGATTTTGGTGGTCGAAGATGAACCCACAATCGCGCAGCTCGTGGTGGACGTATTGGAGCAAGAGGGCCACCAGGTGGACGCGGTGCTCGATAGCCAGGAAGGCCTCACGCGGATTTCGATCGCGGACTACGACTTGGTGATTTGCGATTTAAGGATGCCGCGGATGGATGGTCCTGCGTTCTACGATTCGCTGGTCCGGAGCGGCAGCAGGCTCGCAGAGCAAATCGTTTTCATCACTGGCGATACGCTGGCGCCGAGGACGGCGCAGTTTTTGCGGCAGATGGGTCTCCCGTTTTTGGCCAAGCCGTTTTTGGTGCAGGAACTTCTTCTGGTGGTGAACCGGAAATTGCGCGCGGCGAACGTTGCGAAGAGAGTTGGTTTGGAGACGGATGTGAAGACGGAGAAGGCTCGGACAATGAGCCGAAAGGCGTAAATGGACATGCAGCAAGCTTATAAAGCGGCGAGGATTGCGCGGGAGTGCGCGGTGTTGATTGGAACGCCGAACGCGCAACTGGCGCGAAGAATTTCGTACGAGTTGACGCGGGGAGCGGAGTCGCGCCTGATGCGCGTGGCACAGACGCTTGAGGAATTGCTGGAGAATTTTACGGAGACGGCGGCGAGCGTGACGTTTCTCGACGACCAACTTTTAGATGGAGTGCAGTTGACGGAATTTGTGAAGCAGCTGGCGGGGAGCGCGCCGGTGGTGCTGCTGGCCGAGCCGGGGCGCGAGAGCGAGGTGCTGCGGTTTATCGCGGAGGACAAGCTGGATTTTGTGGCGCGCGTGGGAGATTTTGCGCCGCTGGTGGCGAGCGTGATGCAGCGGCGGTTGCGATGGGCTGCGCTGGGCGCGGCGCCGGTCCTTGGGCGCGATGAAGATGCGGCGGCGGAGCTGGCGGAAATTTTCCGGCACGAGATTAACAATCCGCTGACGGGGATTTTGGGGAATGCGGAGTTGCTGCTGGCGCATGGGGCGCACCTCAGTGGAACGGATGTGCAGCGGGTGGAGACGGTGGTGCAGCTGGCGGTGCGGCTCCGCGAGACGATTCGGCGGGTGAGTGATGCGATTGAGTCGAATACGAGGGTGGGGCGCGCGGGGTGAGGTGGGTGCGAAGACGAGAAGGAAGCGGGGAGAGATCCTTCGGCCCGTGAACGGGCCTCTGGATGAGGGGCGTTTTGAAAAAACGCCCGTTAGGCAAAGGCACACGGGCAAGATTGCCCATGCTACTTACTGGGTGCGGGCGTGTCCTTGAGTTTGAGGACCAGGATGCGGCCGTCGGAGTGGAAGGTGCCGCCGGTGGCGGTGTGGGCTTCGATGAGGGGATCGGCGGGAGTTAAATGGGTGCGCTGCTCGACCAAGCCGGTTTCCGAGAGAGTGTCGTTTACGTATTCGCGTTCGCCGTCGATGGCGGGATCGATTTTGTGCGTGACGGAATTGAACGAGAGGGATTTTGCGCGGTCGTCGCGCTCGAAGCCTATGTCGTGGGTGGCGGCGATGCACCAGAGCGGGCGTCCATCGACGACGTAATCGGATTTCCATGCGCGCAGATGATTGCGCGACATCGCAACGCGAACAGGTTCGGCGTGCGCGAACCCATAATCCTGCGGGCGATTGAATAGAAAAAGAGTGCTCATCGGCATCGTGAGGTAATCTTTTTTCTCGAAGGAATCTTCGAGAGCGTTCATCACGGTGTCGCCGACGGAGCGATCGACTTTCACCCAGCCGCCGCGCGCGAAAACTTTTTCCACTTGTGCCTGCGTGCCGACGATGAAGATGTTCACCATGTCGCCGGGATTTCCTTGCTGGTCGCTGATGCGTCGTGGAATTTTCGCAAGGATGCTCGCGGAGATTTCGGGCATCGGCGTTTCGGGCGGGCCACCGATCGCCGCTGCTGCAGCGGTGCTGAGGCCGGGATCGAGGACTTCGATCTTCACCTGGAAGTTGCCCTTCGCGCCGGCTGCGTCTTTCATGCTCTGATTCAGACCGAGATAGAGGCGGCCGGCGATGGGCGCTTCGTATTCGAGCGAGTCGCCGACGGCGAAGGCTTGCGCGCCGTCGTCTGAGCCGAGGCGGCCGATGAGTTCGCCGTGGCCGCCGCTGGTGACGGCGTATTCGTGAATCAAATCTTCAAAGCCGCGCTCGAGGCCATTCGGGCCGAAGGTCTTGCCGTCGGGATGTTTTTTGTCGGGCGGGTAGGTGATGGTCCCGGTGGCGGTGATTTTGAGTTTTTCGCCAGTGCGTAGATCGATCTTCGTATCGACCCACTGTTTGGCGGCGTCGATGTCGAGTTGAAACGCGGTGGCGTTGGGAGCGGCGGCTTGAGTGGCCGTCTTCGCGGACGGCGCCTGAGCGACGGCCGTCCGCGAACCTGCACACACGCCAAGCGCAGCGACAACGAGCACTGCGAACGTCTTCAGCATCTTCAGTCTCTTTCTCGAACGGAAAATTTAGTCGCCGGACAAATTCTTGGGCGAGTGTTTGTTGAGAGTGGCGAGCAACGTTGCGGCGCAGGCGGGAGCAGGGACGACGCCTTTGAGAACGATGTCCTTGGCATCGAGCGGCTTGCCGTAGAGCGCTTCGTTGCCGTCGTTGTCGGCGCGAAGAGTGGAGCCGGTGAGCGAGACGCCGAGAAACACGCCGCGGTTGCGCGAGTAGGAAAGAACTTCGGCGCGCATGGTCACGTCGGTTTCAGCGGAAGCGGTGCGGCCCACGGGTCCGCCGGCGATGGAGGCGTCGCCGCCGAGTTTCACTTTGCTGGAAAGGATGCTGCTGGCGGCGCGCGAGTTCATCAGGAGCAGCACGAAATCGGTGGCTTGGCCGCCGATCTGGAAGCCGAAGCTGCCGCCCTCAAGCGCCATCATGGTGGGAGCGCCCCACGGGCCCTGGAAATTTTCGCCGCCGCGGCAGGTCATCAGGCCGCGGCCGTAGCTGGCGCCGACGATGAAGGCGCCTTTGATTACCGACGGCATCACGACGACGCAGTCGGCTTTGTCGATCACGTTTTGTGGGATGTCGTCGGGGATGTCCATGATTTCTTTCGCGACGAGTCCGGCGCTTTCGACACGGTCGCAGATGGAATCCGCGGCGGGTACGGGCAGCGCCATAAAAGCGACCAGGCCCAGGGCAATGAAAGTCCGTTTCATTCTTCCTCCAAGTTTCATTTGAATCCGAGATGGGACAGTAGGTTGGACGTGAGCGCTGGAAAAATGCGCGATTTGGGACGAACAAAAACTGGCACTTGAGGAAGGATACACGCGGGTGAGCGAGCGGGCAACCGCGTGGTGGAACGCGAAAACGGGCGGCAGCCAACGCTATTTACATCGGGGCCGAGTTTACCTACCATGTCGGTTGCTTTCAGTGCCGCGACTGGGCGCGCCGCCCCGCATTTTGCGCCCGGATCCTACAAAACATACAACCGATGCCCAGAGCACCCAGACTCGTTGTGATTGAACCAAATGGCGTGAGGCGCGAGGTTCCGATCGCGACGACGCCTTTTCGCATTGGCCGGCAAGCCGGCAATGAATTGACGCTGCGCGACAGCCGCATCAGCCGGCAACAAGCGCAGATTGTTTCGGTGAACGGCGCCATGGTGATCGAAGACATGGGCAGCCGGCACGGGACATTTATCAATGGGGAAAAGAGCTTGCGCCACGAATTGCACGCGAAGGACCGCGTGGATTTCGGGATGGCGGATTCGTACAAGCTGATTTACCTGGGCGAGGGCGCGACGATCGAGGAATTGGTGGAGCGCGTGGAAGCGCCGGCGCCGACGCAGTCCGGTTCGCGCGAGCTGTATCACCTGGGCGTGTTGCTGGAAGTGGCGCGGACGCTGGGAACAGGACTATCGCTGGAAGACGTGCTGACGGCGGTGGTCGATGCGGCGATTCAATTGACGCGCACCGAGCGCGGCGTGCTGCTGCTTGCAAACGACAGCGGCGAGCTGCAGATGATCGTGGCGCGCGATTCGCAGCGTGGGACGCTAAGGCCGGATCAGCTGCAAGTGTCGCAGTCTGTGGTGAAGAAGGTTGCGCAGACGCGGCGCGAGCTGATCGTGAGCGACACGGGCGAAGGCGGCATGAACCAGCAAGAGTCCGTGGCGCGGCTCGAGTTGCACACGGTGGTGGCGATTCCGGTGGATAAGCTGCCGGTGATCGAAACGCTGGACGCGACGATTTCTACGCGGCAGGGCGAGTTGCTGGGCGTGCTGTATCTCGATAGCCATGTGCCGTCGAGCGCGTTCTCGGATTTGGACCGAGAAGTATTGCGGACGCTGGCGCGGGAAGCGGCGACGGTGGTGGAGAATGCGCGGCTGTTT
>Ga0209169_10001816_pt1 | contig 12939 bp, 10 predicted proteins | sample HubBroMetageWRM4_FD_188346 | JGI IMG/M metagenome (GOLD analysis project Ga0209169, IMG submission 188346) | Warmed soil microbial communities from the Hubbard Brook experimental Forest, New Hampshire - Hubbard Brook CCASE Soil Metagenome WRM 4... | ecosystem: Environmental > Terrestrial > Soil...
CGCACCGAGCGGTGCGCTGGTCGCGGCGCCGACCGCCGGGCTGCCGGAGCAGATCGGCGGCGAGCGCAACTGGGACTACCGGTACACCTGGATCCGGGACGCCTCGTTCTCCATCTACGCCCTGCTCGGCCTGGGCTACCTGGAGGAAGCCGCCCAGTTCATGCAGTGGCTGCGGGAGCGGGCGACCGAGCAGGCCGGCAACGGCTCGGGGCCGCTGCGGATCATGTACCGGGTCGACGGCTCCTCGGACCTCACCGAGGAGACGCTGGACCACTTCGAGGGCTGGCGTGGCTCGCGCCCGGTGCGCATCGGCAACGGCGCCTCCGACCAGCTCCAGCTCGACATCTACGGCGAGTCCATGGACGCGATCGCGCTGGCCGACGCGCGCACCGGGGAAATGGCCCACCAGGGCTGGATGTCGATAGCGAACATCACCGAGTGGCTCTGCGACCACTGGGACCAGCCCGATGAGGGGATCTGGGAGACCCGCGGCGGCCGCAAGAACTTCACCTACGGCCGGTTCCAGTCCTGGGTCGCGCTCGACCGGGCCATCCGGCTCGCCGAACGCCGCGGCAAGCCGGCCAACCTGGCCAAGTGGATCACCGAGCGAGACAAGATCTACAACCAGATCATGGAGCGTGGGTGGAACTCCAAGATCGGCGCGTTCACCCAGCACTACGACACCGAGGTGCTCGACTCCTCGCTGCTGATGATGCCGCTGATGGGCTTCATCGCGCCCCGCGACCCGATGTGGCTGTCGACGCTGGCCGCCATGGACCGCGAGCTGGTCTCGGACAGCCTGGTCTACCGCTACAACCCGTCCGCCTCACCGGATGGCCTGGCCGGCGAGGAGGGCACGTTCTCGCTGTGCACGTTCTGGTACGTCGACGCGCTCGCGCGGGCAGGCCGCCTCGACGACGCGCGGCTGACCTTCGAGAAGATGCACACCTACACCAACCACCTCGGCCTGTACTCCGAGGAGATCAACTCCACCGGTGAGCAGATCGGCAACTTCCCGCAGGCGTTCAGCCACCTGTCCATGATCAACGCCGCGATCAACCTCGACCACCAGCTCGATCACGGCTTCGGCTCGGTGCAGGAGGTGCTGCTCGAGTCCTGAGCCCGCGCGGTGACCTTTCACCTGCGCGTCGTGACCGCTGGTGAGGTGACGGAACGGGTCGTCGCCCTGCTGGCCGCCGAGCCCGGCGTGTCGAACCTGGTGGTTCTTCCCGGCGCGGCCCGTCGGCCAGCGGGCGACGCCGTGCAGTGCGACGTCCGGTCGTCGGCCGCCAACTCGGTGCTCACCCGGCTCAAGGCGTGCTGTGAACCCGGCGCCGGCCCGGTGGCGATCGAGGTCGTGGACGCGGTCGTCGGCGAGCGGCCGTCCCCGGCGGCGAAGTTCGGCGTCGTGCAGCGCGACATCGCCCCGGTCTGGGACGTCGTCGACGCGAAGATCCGCTCCGACGCCGTCTACGCGCCCAGCTTCTACACCCTGCTCGCGATCGCGGGCCTGATCGGCGCCGTCGCCATCCTGATCAACTCGCAGATCCTCCTCGTCGGCGCCATGGTCGTGGGGCCGGAGTACAACGCGATCATGGGCGTCGCGCTCGGCATCGACCGCCGCAACCGTCGGCAGGTGACCCGCGGCCTGATGGCGCTGGTGGTCGGGTTCCTGGCGGCGCTCGTCCTGACCATGCTCTTCGGCCTGGTGATCCGGGGGTCCGGCGAGACACCCAAGGCGTTCTACCAGGGTGTCCGCCCGGTCTCGGCGCTGATCAGCAGCCCCGACGTGTTCTCGGTCGTGGTAGCCGTGCTGGCCGGCATCGCCGGCGTGGTCTCGCTTACCGAGTCCCGGGCGGGCGCGCTGATCGGCGTGTTCATCTCGGTCACCACGATCCCGGCCGCGGCCAACATCGGCCTGTCGATCGCGTACGCGGACTGGGACCGGGCCCTGGGCTCCACCTACCAGCTGCTGCTGAACGTGGTCGTGCTGATCCTGGTCGGCGCGCTGGTCATGCGCCTGCAGCGCCGCATCTGGAACTCCCGCCCCGCAGCCCCCACCTGACCGCCATCCTCACGCGAGGCGCTGCTGCAGGTGCTCGCCGACCCTTATCGCGTTGGCCATCGCGGTCAGGGCCGGGTTCACCGCGCCGATGCTCGGCATGAAGCTGGTGTCGACGACGTACAGGTTGTCCAGTTCGTGCGCCTTGCAGTTCGCGTCGAGCACCGACGTGGCCGGGTCGGCGCCGAACCGGCAGGTGCCCGCCTGGTGCGCGCAGCCCGCGATCGCGATGCTCATGTTCATGTAGAAGTTCTTCTCGAGCAGGTGGTGCGCGGCGAGGCCGACGTGGTTGATGATCTTCCGCAGCTCGCCGTACAGGCCCTTGGCTTCCTCGTCGTTGGTCTGCTTGTAGGCCAGGTGGATGTTCCCGTCGCCGTCGACGGTGACCCGGTTGCCCGGCTTGGGCACGTCCTCGGTGGTCAGCCAGAAGTCCACCGCGTGCCGGGCGACCTCCTCCAGGGCAAAGCGCGGCGCCAGCTTGGTCAGCTTGGGCTCCTCGCCCTTCATCGCGGCCCAGTTCGACTTGCCGATCATCTGGATGTTCCCCAGCGGCCACTCGCGCCCGTCACCGGCGAAGTAGAAGTCGTTGAGGCCGAGCGTCTTCTGGAACACGGTGTCGTTGCGCTGCTTGTCCAGCGCGACAACGGCGTTGCTGTTGTGGAACATGTAGTTGCGGCCCACCTGGTTAGAGCCGTTGGCCAGGCCCGCCGGGTGCCGGTCGGAGGCCGACCGGAGCAGGATCCGGGCGCTGTTGGCCGCGCCCGCCGCGACCACCACGACGTCGCCCGCGTACACCTCACGCTGGCCGCCGCGGGACACCACCACGCCGGTCACCGTGCCTCCGGCCGGGTCGGTCTCCAGGCGCTGCACTTCCGCGTTCACCAGCAGGGTCACGTTGTCGCGATCGATGATCGGGCGGACGGCCATGGTCTCGGCGTCGGACTTGGCGTGCACCAGGCAGGGAAAGCCGTCGCAGGTGTTGCACCGTATGCAGGTGCTCTTCGGCCGGTTGGCCTCGTCCAGCAGAACCCCGCACGGCGCGGAGAACGGGTGGTAACCGCCCTCGCTTAGCGCATCGGCGATCTCCTTGATCCGCGGCTCGTGGGACACCGCCGGCCACGGATACTGCTTCGACCAGTGCCCCTCCGTCGGGTCCTCGCCGTGCGTGCCGCGCACCTGGTAGAGCCACTCGGCCTTGGTGTACCAGGGCTCGAAGTCGTCATAGCTCAGCGGCCACGCCGGGGACGGGCCGTCGATGTGGCGGATCTCGCCGAAGTCCTCGGGCCGCAGCCGGTACAGCGCGGCGCCGTACATCTTGGTCGCGCCGCCGACGAAGTAGTGCACCTGTGGCTGGAACGGCTTTCCGTCAGCGTCGTACCAGGTGTCCTTCGAGATGTACCGGCCGTCGATGAACACCGACGACGGATCCCAGTTGTCCTTCTCCCGCGGCAGGTAGTCGCCGCGCTCCAGCAGCAGGATCCGCTTGCCCGACGGGGCCAGCGTGTGCGCCAGCGTGCCGCCGCCGGCCCCGGTGCCGATGATGATGACGTCATAGTTTTCGGTCACACCGCCATCATGCCGGCCCCGCCGCCACGACACGCCGCCGACCCCGCACCGCCCGCAGACCCGCACCACCCGCGCCCTCCGCTTTCCCGACCGCGCGAGCCGGCCGGTGGTTCGCAAGTGACGCATGCGTCCCGTGACGCAACCGGTGCGGTAGGCGCCGGAATTGATCTTTATGGATGTACCATCCGACGGCCTCTGACCCGTCTTTCGGTTCATTCATCGCCCGCGATCCGGGGCGTCGCGTACGGAGCCGCGAGGCGGCCGCGCGGTTTAGGTGGCGGATGACCGTTACGGGTGGGGGCGTGGTGACGGAGGGGCCGGGCAGGGATGCAGCGATTGGGGGGACGGGCGTTTGTGGGCAACCGCGAGCGACAGCAGGCCCATGCCGGCCGCTACCGCCGCGCTGAAGCCGAAGATCACCGGCAGCCGGACACCGGCGTCGACGAGGGGGCCGACGCCGAACGCGGCTAACCCGTAGCCGAACTGGTAGCAGGCGATCACTCCGCCGGCCACGAACACCTGGTAGTGCGCGAGTTTCTCCTGCCCGATGCTGATCGTCAGGGGCAGCAGCGCCGAGCAGCCGAGCCCGGCCAGGGCAAAGGCCCCGACCGACGCCAGCGGGGCGTGCTTGGGCAGCACCGCGATCACCAGGAACGCCCCGGCCAGCAGGAACGGCAGGATGTGGTAGGTCGCCCGGCTGGGCAGCCAGCGCTGGATCGCGGCGAACAGCACCCGCCCGGCGGTGACCACGGCCCAGAACGCGGTCAGCGCGACCGCGGCGGTCGTCGACGCCACGCCCAGCGAGGTGATGTCGAGCTGGGACCAGTTGCCGTTCATGGTCTCGCAGAACCCGTACAGGATCGCGAACGCACCGAACAGCCAGAGCCCGGCGGGGATCCGGCCGCTCGTCGCCGAAGATCGGGCGGCCGGCTGCGCACCGGTGCCCGACAGCGCGCCGGCGGCCGGCTCCGTGTCGGTGTCCGCTCGCTGCGCACCGGTGCCCGACAGCGCGCCGGCGGCCGGCTCCGTGTCGGTGTCCGCTCGCTGCGCACCGGCGCCCGGCTGAGGCGCGGGGCGCAGCGGCAGCCGCAGGCTGACCAGCAGCAGGCCCACGAGCAGGACGGCGGCGAGGATCGGCAGGCCGGTCCAGAACCCTAGGCCGACGAATATCGCGACGAAGACCGGGGCGAGCGCGGTGCCGAGCCCGAGCAGGGCGTTCAGCACCAGCACCGACCGGTCGACGGCCTGCGGGTGGAACGCGGCCGCCAGCGTGTTCAGCGCCGGGACCGCGAGGCCGAAGCCCGCGCCCAGGCAGGCGGTCGCGGCCAGCAGCAGCCCGTAGGCCGCGGCGTGCTGGTGCACCACCAGCCAGCTCACGATCAGCAGCAGCATCGCGGCGAGGTCGGCCACCAGGCCGGCCAGGTAGACCGTCCGCTCGCCGAGCCTGCTGGCCAGGCCGGGCCCGATCAGGCCGGCGCCGAGCAGCGCCGCGGTCACCGCCGTGATCACCTGCGGGACGAACATCAGCCCGTACTGGCTGCTGGACAGGTCGTAGGAGCCCTTGGCGGTGAAGATCGTGCTGGCGGCCGGGAAGGTCACCAGGGTGATGCCCTGGACCAGCCCGGCCACGTTGACGGCGGCGGTCTCTGCCCGGGTGCCCGTCGGCTGCGATCGCATGGGATCACGATTACCACGCATCAGCACACGGTTGCGCGGCGTAATGCTCCCTTCATGTTCGCTGGGTAGACCTGCGTGCGGCGGTACGACAGCACGACAGGAGGACGCGTGCGTAGATCGGCCACATCCGGGTCTGATGTCAGGGCCGGAACGGGGGGCACCCGGCCGGTTCCGGACGAGACGCCGGATCACCGACGGCAGGCAAGAAAACGCCGGCCGCTGCGTCAGCGGCCGGTGGTGTGCACGGTGCTCGCGGTGCTTGCCGTGTTCCTGTTCCTGGTGTCCTGGTCGGTGGGGAACGCACTCACCGTCCCCGGCGGCGGCACGTTGTCGGAGCGCCTCGCGGAATGGGCCCGCGACCACGACCTTGGCCCGCTGGTCACGTTCGGCGAATGGCTCAGCTACCAGTCGCCCAAGGTTGGCGGAAAGCCCGCATTCTCGCTCGCCGGGCCTCGTATCAGCCCGGCCACGGCCCCGTCCGGCCGGGCCACCGCCGCGTCGTCCGCACCGCCGGCATCGCTGAGGTCACTCGCCGGGCGGCCACTCCCCGGCGAGGGCCAGTGGCGGGTCCTGGGCACGGTCGAGGGCCAGCCCGCGATCTACGGCACCTACCTGCGAGCGAGCAGCGTGTACTCCTCCTACGTAGCCGGCATCGCGCTGCTGAACCAGAACCTGCTCAGGTTCGTGCTACGGCCCGGCGTCGAGGACCCGGGCCCGGGCGACTGGAAGGCGGCGCCAGACATCGCCGCGGGCACCCGCGAAGGCCTGCTGGCCACGTTCAACAACGGCTTCAAGATCGCCCAGTCTGACGGCGGCTTCTATCTCAACGGCGCCACCAGGGGGCGCCTGACCGACGGCACCGCCTCGGTCGTGTACTACCGGGACGGTCGCGTCGCGATCGGGGTGTGGGGCGAGACGGTGCGGATGACCGCCGAGGTCGTCGGGGTGCGCCAGAACCTGCACCTGATCGTCACCCACGGCCACATCCCGGGGTCGGTCGACAGCAACGTGGAGACCAGCTGGGGAGCGACGCTGGGCGGCGGCTACTACGTGTGGCGGTCCGGCATCGGCGTCACCGCCACCGGGCAGATCGTGTTCGCCTACGGCCCGGCGCTGAACGTCCGGGAGCTGGCTGAGCTGCTGAAGCGGGCCGGGGCAGTGACGGCCATGCAGCTCGACATCAACCCGGACTGGACGTCCTTCATGTACTACGTGCCGAGCCATCCGGCCGACCCCACCCCGGTCGCGCTGCTGCCCGACCAGGTGCAGCCCGCCCGCCGGTATTACTCGGTCTCCGGGCGCGACTTTACGGCTGTGTACTCGCGATGAGCTCTCGCCTGTCAGGAGCCGGCGCGCCCGCCGCGGCCGCCCAGTACCCGGCGCCGATGGCGTGGCTCGCGGCGGTGGTGGAGACCGCGCGGCCTCGCCAGTGGCCGAAGAACCTCCTGGTATTCGCCGCCCCGCTGGCGGGTGCCTCGTTCGGGCGTGATGACGGCCTCGGCTACGGGCTGATGGCCGCCGGCGCCTTCGTCGCGGCGTCGGCCGCGGTGTACTTCGTCAACGACGTGGCTGACGCCGCGCGCGACCTGCGGCATCCGGTCAAGCGCCACCGTGCGGTGGCCTCCGGCCGGCTGCCCAAGCCACACGCGCTGGTGGTGGCCGGGCTGGCGATCACCGCTGGGCTCACCGCCGGCCTGGCGATCGGCGAGCCACGGCTGTCCGGCGTCATCGGCGTCTACCTCGCGTTCTCGGTGCTGTACACGATGGTCCTCAAGCACATCCCCGTGGTCGAGCTGGTGCTCGTGGCGTCGGGCTTTGTGCTGCGCGCCGCCGGCGGCGCGATCGCGACGCACGTGCCGCCGTCCGGCTGGTTCCTGGTCGTCTGCAGCCTGGGCGCGCTGATGGTCGCGATCGCCAAGCGCTACACCGAGCTGGCCATGCTGGACGACGCGGCGGCCAGGCACCGCCCGGTGATGCGCTGGTACAGCGCGAAGGTGCTGCGGCTCGGCCAGCGGGCCGTCGCGTGCGCCATGACCGGGGCCTACGTGCTGTGGGCGCTGGGAGAGCAAAACCCCTGGATGCGCGGCTGGCACCTGGCCAGCGCGATCGCGCTGGGGGTGGCAATCATCCGCTTCGACAGGCTCACCGCCCGCACGTCGGGCAAGCCGGTCGAAGATCTGATCGCTAGGGACGGTGTGATGGTCTACTGTGAGCTGGCCTGGCTGACGATGTTCGCGGCGGGGCTGTAAATGAGTGCGAATCAGGTACTGACCGGCTGGGGCCGGACGAGACCGTCGCGGGCAATCGTCTCCGGCCCGATGGACCGCTGTGCGCTGCAGGAATTTGTGGCCAGCCGTCCCGCCCGGGGCGTGCTGGCCCGGGGAGCCGGCCGGAGCTACGGGGACGCAGCGCAGAACCGGGACGGGCATGTGGTCACGCCGTTGACCCAGCCGGCGGTGGAACTCGACGTCGCAGCGCGCACGGTGCGGGCCTCGGCGTCGGCGAGCTTCGCCGAGGTGCTGGCCAAGACCGTGCCGCACGGCATGATCCTGCCGGTGCTGCCGGGGACCCGCCACCTCACCATCGGCGGCGCGGTCGCCGCGGACGTGCACGGCAAGAACCAGCACGCCGACGGCAGCATCGCCGCCTGGATCGAGGAGATCGAGCTCATCGACGGCACCGGAGCGCTGCGCACGCTGACGCCGGACAGCGACCCGGAGGCGTTTCACGCCACGGTCGGGGGCATGGGGCTGACCGGCCTCATCCTGGCGGTCAAGATCAGGATGATGGCCGTGCGCAGCGCGATGATGCAGGTCACGTCCGGCCGGCACACGGATCTCGACGGGCTGCTGGCCGCAATGACCGGCACGCGCGAAAGGTATTCGGTGGCGTGGGTCGACACGACCGCGTCGGGCAGGTCGCTGGGCCGCGGCATCGTGGACACCGGCGATCATCTGGCCGGGCCGGACCCGCTGCGGGAGCCCGGCGGCCTGACCTACCGCGCCCCTCATGCCCGCCGGGCACCCGCGATGCCGTTCTGCCCGGTCACGCCCCTGTCGGCCCGCTGGTTCAACAGCCTGTGGTATTCCCAGGCGACCACTTACCGGGTAGCCGTCACCGACCTGCCGACGTTCTTTCACCGGCTGGACGCGCTGGACGGCTGGAACCGCGCGATCGGCCCGCGTGGCCTGATCCAGTATCAGTTCGTGGTGCCGGACGGCGCAGAGAACGTCATCGCCCGTGCCCTGGAGACCGTGCAGCGGCACCGCTGTGCCCCGTTCCTCGGGACACTCAAACGCTTTGGCCAGGCCAGCAAGGGGCCGCTGTCCTTCCCGATGCGCGGCTGGTCGCTGGCGATCGACATGCCAGCGGGCAGGCCCGGCCTCCGTCCGGCGCTCGCCAAACTGGACCACGCGGTCACCGCCGTGGGCGGCCGCGTCTACCTGGCCAAGGACGCGCGGCTTGGCCGCGCGTCCTTCGACGTGATGTACGGTCCTCAGACCGCGTGGCGGGCGGCGCGGGCGCGGCTTGACCCAGACGGCGTGTTCCAGTCCGATCTCGGCCGGAGGCTGGGGCTGTGCGCGGAATAACCACGAGCTGCTCATATCGCCGGGTGCTGCTGTTCGGCGGCGCCAGCGAGATCGGCCAGCAAATCCTGGCGGCGCTACACCTGCCGCCGGACGCCGAGGTGCTGCTGGCCGGGCGCGACGAGCAACGCATGGCAGCGGCAGCCGACAGGCTGGCCTGCCGGGTGCGGACGCTGCAGTACGACGCCGCGGCACTCGGCACCCACCAGGCAGTAATAGACAAGGCCTTCGCCGACGGGGACGTCGACCTGGTCATCTCCGCGGCAGGCCTCCTGGCAGGCCAGGACGTGCTGGACGGCGACTCGGAGCGGGCTGGCCTGCTCGTCCAGACGAACCTCACCGGGCAGGTCACCACGATGCTGGCCGCCACGGCGCGCCTGCGCGCCCAGGGCCACGGCACGATCGTGGTCCTGTCCTCGGTGGCCGCGATCCGGCCGCGGCGGGCTAACTTCGTTTACGGGGCAACCAAGGCCGGGCTCGACGCGTTCGCGCGAGGGCTTGCCGACTCGCTGCACGGCAGCGGCGTGCGGGTACTGCTCGTCCGGCCCGGCTTCGTGATCGGCAGGATGACGCGCGGCCTGCGGCCTGCGCCGCTGGCGACCACGCCTGCCGTCGTCGGCAGGGCGGTGGCCGCGGGGCTGGCGCGCGAGTCGGCCGTGGTCTGGGTTCCGCCGGTGCTGCGAGTGTTCGCGGTCGCGCTGCGGCTGATACCCAGACCGGTCTGGCGCCGTCTGCGCAGATGAGAACGGGGTGACGGATGAGGGTGCTAGTCGCCGAGGACGACCGCGGGTTGCGAGATGCACTCGCCCGGGGACTGCAGGAGAACGGCTACGTGGTGGACACGGTGGCCAGCGGCGAGGCCGCCGTCCGGTTCCTGCGCAGCTATGAGTACGCGGTCGTGGTTCTGGACTGGCGGATGCCGGGGATGTCAGGGCTCGAGGTGCTGCAGTGGCTGCGGCGGCGCGAGTCGGAGGCCGCGGTGCTGATGCTGACCGCGCGTGACGCGCCGGCGGACCGGGTCACGGGCCTTGACCAAGGCGCGGACGACTACCTGGTCAAGCCGTTCGACTTCGGCGAGCTGCTCGCCCGGATGCGGGCGCTGCAGCGCAGGCCCCGCGCCCTGCAGGCGCCCCAGCTGGTGGTCGGCGACCTGCGTTTCGATCCCGCGACACGGGACGTGCAGGTGGGCACGCGCCGACCCGCGCTGACCACGACCGAGCTCGGCATCCTGGAGATGCTGATGCGGCGGTCACCGGCGGTAGTCCAGCGGCGCGTGATCGCGCTGCACGTGTGGGAGCACGAGGCCGACGCGATGGGATCGAACACGATAGACGTGCACCTGGCCAGGCTCCGCTCCAAGCTGGCGGGCGGCATGGTCAGAATCGAGACCGTGCGCGGCGTCGGGTACCGGATGGTCGGCGCATGACCCGGCGGCGATGGTCCCTGCCGCCGGGATCCGCGCACGCCGCGCGGATCGCACTGGCCGCGAGCCTGCTCATCGGCCTGGTGTACGCGGGCTGCGTCACGGTGCTCGACCGGGCCGTGACCGCACGCCTGGTGGCGGGGGTCGACGCGAGGCTGCAGGAGCGCCTGGCCGACGTGCTCGAGAACGGCCCGGCCGTGACCGATGATGACGACGACGATGACAGCGACGCGCCTCCGCTGTACCTGTGGCGCATGAGCACGCACGGCGCTCTCGCGCGGCTGAGTGCCGGCGCCCCCAGGCTTCCTACCTCGAGCGTGGCGGTGGTCAGGTCGGCACTGACGGCCCAGCTGGCGCATGGCACGTTCCGGCTGGACAGCATGCGCTATGACGGCTCCGTGCTGGTGGCAGGCCAAAGCCTGGGCGAACAGGACCACATCGAGGCCGTGCTGGGCGTCGGCGAGGCACTCGCGGCACCGGTGCTGCTGCTGGCGGCCTTCATCGGGGCGCTGGTCATCGGATTGCGGGCGCTGGCGCCGGTCGAGCAGTCGCGGCGCCGCCAGCTCGAGTTCACCGCGGACGCCTCGCACGAGCTCCGGACGCCGCTCAGCGTCATCGGCGCCGAGACCAGCCTCGCTCTCAGCGCGCCGCGGAAGGCAGCCGACTACCGCTCGGCGCTGGTCCGTATCGAGGGCGAGGCCGAGCGGCTCCGCAGCATCGTCGAGGACCTGTTGTGGCTGGCCAGGTTCGACTCCAAGCCACCGCAGCCGCGAGAAGAGCCCCTCGATTTGGCGACGATCGCGGCCGACTGCGCGCAGCGCTTCGGCGCGGTGGCGGGCTCCCGCGCCTCCGACATCGTGGTGACCGGTGACGGCCCCGACCCAGCCTGGATCAGCGCGCCGCCAGAGTGGATCGACCGCCTGGCCGGAGTGCTGGTTGACAACGCTTGCAGGCACGCCGGGCACGACGGCACGGTGCGGATCAGCGTCGGCCGACGGGCCGGACGGGTCACCCTGACCGTGGAGGACAGTGGCCCGGGCATCCCGGCGGAGGACCGGGAACGGCTGTTCGACCGGTTTCACCGTGCTACCGAGCACGGCGGGGGCGCCGGGCTCGGCCTGGCCATCGCCGACTCGATCGTGCAGTCCACCGCCGGCCAATGGCGCATCGGCGACTCGCCGCTCGGTGGCGCGTCGTTCCAGGTGTCCTGGCGCAGGCCCAGGATTCCCGGCAGCGACGCTCAGGGCAGCGAGCTGGCCACCTGACCTGAAGGCCGGAAGGCTGGGTCACAGGGGCGGGTGCCGCGGGAGGGCTTCGTCAGCCGGACGGGACGGCGGACAGGCCGGCCTGGGCCACCTCCATGTCCTGGCTGTAGTGGCCGCCGCTGACGCCGATACCGCCGACAACGGATCCCCCGACCTTGATCGGGTACCCGCCGCCGAAGACGACGAGCCGGTCGATGCCCGGCGCAGCGCCCATGGCCAGCGGCGGGTCGTCCTTGACGAAGTCGTGCCAGGCGTCGGTGGCCATGCCGAAGCCGACCGCTGTGTACGCCTTGTCTTGGGCCACCTGCACCGACAGCAGGGCTGCGCCGTCCATCCGGCTGAACGCCTTCAGCACCCCGCTGTCGTCCACCACGGCGATCACGAACGGGTGGCCCATCTCGGTGGCCTTGCGCTCGGCCGCCTCGATCATCGCCTTCGCCAGTTCCGTGGTCACGCTGGGCCGCTCGAACGTCGCTGCCATCCGTACCCTCCCGGTTCTCAGTCCTTCGCGATGTAGCGCTGCTCGACGTCACGCACCTCGGGCAGCCCGATGAAATCAAGGAACTCGCCGAACGACGGCAGCTCGCCCATGACCGCGGCCGGCGTTCCGGCCTGCGCGATCTCCCGCAGGATCCGTCGCATGGCGGCGGTGGCCGCCAGCAGCGTGCCGATCGGGAAGATGACGATCTGGTAGCCGAGCTCGGTCAGCCGGTCCAGGCCGATCGGCGGGGTCTTGCCTCCCTCGGCCCAGTTGAACAGCAGCGGCACGTCGGGGAAGGCCATGGCCACTTCCTCGGCCTCCGCCTCGGACACCACCGCCTCGATGAACAGGCCGTCGGCCCCGGCGTCGCGGTACAGCCTGCCCCGCTCGATCGCGGCTTCCAGGCCCTCGACCGCGCGGGCGTCGGTCCTGGCGATGATCACGAACTCGGGATCGGCACGCGCGTCGACGGCGGCGCGCACCTTCTCGGCCATCTCCTGCGCACTGATGACCTGCTTGCCATCCATGTGGCCGCACTTCTTCGGCGCGACCTGATCCTCGATATGGATCCCGGCGACCCCGGCGGCCTCGTAGGCACCGACGGTGCGGATCACGTTGAGCGGGTTGCCGTAGCCGGTGTCGGCGTCAGCGATCACCGGGATGTCCACGCACGCGGCGATCCGGCCCGCGTTGCCCACCATCTCGGTCATCGTGAGCAGCCCGACGTCGGGTCGCCCGATCAGCGCGGCCGATGTGCCGAACCCGGTCATGTACACGGCGGGGAACCCGGCCTCCTCCACCAGCCGCGCGGCCAGCGGGTCGAACGCCCCCGGCGCCACGATCGTCTGGCCGGACTCGAGCAGCGCGCGCAGCCGGGC
>Ga0209169_10001817_pt1 | contig 12939 bp, 7 predicted proteins | sample HubBroMetageWRM4_FD_188346 | JGI IMG/M metagenome (GOLD analysis project Ga0209169, IMG submission 188346) | Warmed soil microbial communities from the Hubbard Brook experimental Forest, New Hampshire - Hubbard Brook CCASE Soil Metagenome WRM 4... | ecosystem: Environmental > Terrestrial > Soil...
CGACCGTGGCCGGGCAAATCCGGCGCCAGCACGCCATAGCCATGATGCGCAAACCACCGGCTCTGCAGGGCCCAGGTGGTGTGATCGAAACCGGCGCCGTGCAGCAGCACGATGGTCGGCAGGGACCGGTCGAATTCCCGGCCGCCGGTGGCGACGAAGGTCTCGATGCCGTTCACGGAAAGATGCATGGTTCAAGCCTTCTGCGAAATACGGAGCGCCTGGCCGAGGTCATCGATGATATCGGTGGCGGATTCGATGCCGACCGACAGCCGCACCAGTTCCTCGCCGATCCCGGCGGCTTTCAATTGGGCCGCGTCCATCTGCTGATGGGTGGCGAGAACGGTATCGACGGCAGCACCGGCACCATCGCACTCGGTCAACATACTTCGGCATATCAGTGGGTCTACGAACAGCCGCAGGTGCTGGGGCAGGTCGGGGTCGAGGTTCGTTACCTGAACGAAGGCTACCTGGGCACCGCGAAATTCCCGTGGGACTTGAGGGTTTCCGGACCACTGCACTATAGAGACGCTTATGGGTTACAGCTCGACTATTGGTTACCTTGGGTAATGCGTTGCCGGGCTGGCGTGGCGGGCGGCCCGGAGCTGTACTTCGATACGACCACGCGCACCGATCGCGCGGATTACCAGGATAGACACGGCGTGGGACTCAATGTCAGCGTCGCGGCACAGTGTCGCCTTTTCTCGCCGTTAGCGTTCGAGGCTGTACTCAGTCGGTCGTTCGATGTAGCTAGCTTCAACGCCACGAGCCTGGTAGTCGGGTTGGTTTTCACACCTCCCTCCGTCGAAACGCGCTCAGCGGATGACTACACAAGCGATCCGTACGGCTCCCAGTCGCTGGAAGTCACAGGTGGTTGGAGTAAGGTGGATTGCTTTCAGATGACCGAAGAAACCGGATCGGTGCTGTGGCTGAGCTACGATTACAGCCTCACCCACGCCTTTGCGCTCGCTTTTTCCGCGATGGACGAGAGTGTGCCGCAGGTGTTATCACGCCGTAGCGTGGCGGTCCAGTTCCTCGCGCACCATGATTTCTTGACGCCGCGTCTGGAGCTATTTGCCGCGATAGGCCCCGACGCCGCGCGCACACACCATGTGGGCATACCTGAAACAGTTACACGACTGAACGGTCTGCTGTCTTTCGGCGCACGGCTCGAACTGTGGAAGGGCCTATCGGTCGTCGTGCGCCTGGGGCGAGTTGAGTCGTCGGATCGAAGAGATGACAGCGACCTGATCACGGCGGGGCTTTCTGTGCATCTGAAGTGACGCGATTCCCATGGGAATCTACTTTCCCTGAGCCGTTGACTGCCCTTTGTGTGCGTTGGCGGTCTCTGCCAGATCGAGGCGCTCCTTCCACGGATCCGGGCCCGCTACGGGTCCTGTCGGAGTGAAGTTCATGATCACGTCATTCTGTGGGCTGTAGACCGGCCATTTTGGCTGGCCTTGAACTTCGGGGGTGCCTGTTTTGGCAAACGCGATCCAGTAAGCGTTGGTAATTCGTGCCGCTGCGCTGTCCTGCGCCGTGAGATCCTTCCCGTAGCGTTCGGCGACGGTGTCAAACACGAAGGGGATCTCGCTGGCATGCGGAGCTCCTGGCCACTGTTTACGCATGGAGTCGGCAACGTAAGAGAAGCGATATAGATAGACGGGTTGCCCTTTGCTCGTCATGATGCGGGCGCCCGACCGGGCCGGTTCGATCATTCCCATGTCGGCCACCGATTTTGTACCGATGTCCCGAACGTTGGCCGTGTGTTGGGGATCGTAGATCGCCAGAGCTTTGTCCCGATCGGCGCCGAAGGGAGCAAGTATCTGCTCCAGCGTGCCACCCATAAAGAAACTGTCGGAACTATTCGCGCCGATGATTACTGGTACTTTGGCTCCATTGCCTGCCGCGTAAACAACTGCAGGTTCCTCGAGCAAGCCTGCGCCGCCGAGCATCGGGCCGCAGTAGGTTGGGGCACGCCCCGTCATCATCGTCACCATATTCAAGTCGCCACGTATCGCTTCCGCGGGCAGCTTGCGAAGTGCGGCGAGGCCGGCCGGACCTTCATCCTTCACACCCATGCTCTTGGCGAATTGAACACCCAGTTGCTCGCAGGAAGTGTCACCTGCCTCTGTCGTGTGCAAGTGCTTTGCCGGCAGCATGTTCCTGCCCCCTCCGCCGGACTCGACGATGGCCTTCTGAAACAGGCCTCTGGCAGCCGGTGTTGCCAATAAAACGTGAACCGAAAAACCACCGGCCGATTCGCCAAAAATCGTGACATTGTTGGAATCGCCGCCAAAAGCTCCGATATTGCGCTTGACCCACTGGAGCCCGGCGATTTGATCCAGGAACGCATAGTTACCCAGTTGCCCGGGTGAGGGGGACTCGCGGGTGAGCGCTGGATGTGCAAAAAAGCCGAAACGGCCCACGCGGTAGTTGATGCTGACCAATATGACACCGCGCTTGGCGAACTGCGAGCCGTCGTAAACCGCCGGCGAAGTCCCACCATTCACAAAGCCGCCGCCATAAATCCAAACCATCACGGGGAGTTTGTCTTTGGTCGACTCTTTGGCTGGCGCCCACACATTCACGCTGAGACAGTCTTCGCTCAAGTGGGTGCTGGGCGGTGCGGCATCGCCCGGAACGGGTACTTGCATGCAGTCGGGGCCGTAGGCCACTGCAGAGCGCACCCCCGTCCACGGGACTGCCGGCTGCGGTGCTCGCCAACGCAAGTCGCCAGCAGGCGGTTGCGCAAACGGGATGCCCTTGAACGCCACGACGCCGTCTTCGCTGCGACCTTGCAACCGACCGGTGTCGATCGTCACTTGGTCGGGAGCGGCCAGCGCGCCGTTACTCAACAGTCCGAGACTCAGGGCTAGAAGAAATGAATTGAGATCACGCATACCACTGATGCTCATCTGCTTAGTGTTTTGGGTCCACCAATTCGACCTTCTTGGGGTGAACACCGGAAGATCGAAATTCGGAACGTATGATTGCGGGAATGAACCTTGTCTCGCGGCAGTCCTTCCTCCACCGTAGCAGCGAATAGAACTGCGACCGCGGCCCTGGTCTTTCGAACACTTCCCAGGAGTGCCGCAAACAATTGATTCCATAAGCACCTTCCAAGGTGTGACGCGGCTTATTTTGGGAGGACACCTCTTGCGCATCACCGTCAAATCCGCAGGTTCGGCAGGGCGGCTTCGCCTGATCACGTCGGCGTCGGTCGTGGCCGTGGCAACGGCCATGAGCATTCGGCATGGCGTGGTGCTCGCCGAAGACACCGCTACGGCCGGCGGGTCGACGGAAACGCTCGAAGAGATCGTGGTAACCGCGGAGCGCCGCACGGTTAATCTGCAGACAACCAACCTGGCCGCCTCTTCGCTGGGCGCCGCGGATTTGGAAAGGAAGTCCATCGGAGATCTTTCGGGCCTACAGAACACTACGCCTTCGCTGAGCATCGTCGACCAGGGATTCAGCCACAGCGTCAATATTCGCGGAATCGGTTTGGCCGTGGCCTCACCCCAGGTAGCCCCCGGTATCGCAACCTACCGTGATGGTGTGTTTCTGCCGACCCAGACGACCTTGGGCCTGTCTTTCTACGACCTGCAGGACGTTGAGGTCCTGCGCGGTCCTCAAGGCACGTTCGCCGGCCAGGACGCCACCGGCGGCGCGGTTTTCGTCAACTCCAAGTCCCCGGTTTTGTCCGATCATGTGTCTGGCGAACTGACTGCCGGCTATGGCAACTACAACGATGTCTTGTTTCAGGGTGCGGCCAATTTACCCATCAGCGATACACTGGCGGCGCGGGTCGCATTCCTCGATGAAAAGCGGAACAGCTTCTACAAAGATATCAGTCCTACCGCCAACGGCCTGCAGCCCGGCAGGCTGGACACGATAAACCTGCGCGTCGGTATCCTCTGGAAACCGACAGACCAATTGAGCGTGCTGCTCAAGACCGAGTACGACCAATATTCGAACGACAGTTACGCTTTTCAGCCGATCCCGGGCACGAGCTTTTACAACGCCGCGCCCAAAACCCCCTATGTGATCGACTACGATCAACAAGGCCTGCGCAACGACGAAGACTACTTACTCTCGTCGCTGCAGATCAACTACACATTTGCGAATGGGGTAACGCTGAAGTCCAATTCAGGCTATCAGAACAATGGAACCAAGGCGTTCTACGACCCGGACGCCTCGCCCGTCCCCTTCGAAACGGAGACGCAAAACTTCATCGAGCGGATCTGGACGGAAGACCTGAGCCTCGTATCGCCCGATACCGGGCCGTTGCGTTGGGTCGTTGGCGGGACTTACTTCAACTATTCGATCCCACTCGATGTCATCGAGAGCCTGCCACTGGTGGGCGAAACAGTTCATATCGCTATCACTTCGCCCAAAAGATCCTACGGCATATTCGGATCGGCGACGTACAACATCTTGCCGACGCTGGAATTGCAGACGGGCCTACGCTATAGCGGCGACACCGTGGGGCAGGGTGGCGGCGTGTCGTTCTCCACCTCGTCTGGAGTCCCTTTGGGTTTCCTGGACGAAGCCACTCCCAACTACAACGACAACGCGTGGACCGGCAAGGTGGCTTTGAACTGGCAAGCCAGTGCCGAAGATCTCCTCTATATCTTCTGGGCCAAGGGTTATAAGTCCGGCGGCACCAACGGTGCCGGCGGGTACTTCGCACCGGAGACGGTCTACGACTACGAAACCGGCTGGAAGTCCACGCTGCTGAACGGGCATCTGCGCACTCAGCTCGACGCCTTCTACATGCAGTATGAGCACTTCCAGATAAACGAATTCGATCCCGCGGCAGCCGGGTCGGCCATCACGAATGGCGGCACGACATCCACTATCAAGGGCGTCGAGGCGCAGGGCCAGCTTCAACTGGGAGCCTTTGGTGCCGATGCAAACCTGTCTTACGTCGACTCGAATATTGGCTCGCTGCCGAATCAAGTGGACACGCGCACTCTGCCGAATGGAACGGCCACGGGCCTCGGTCCTCAGTGCACGGCGCCGGCCGCGCCAAATCCAACTCCGTGCTTCAACTATGACCCCTTTATCCAAGCGGTTCCCAGCGGTCCGAACATCTACTCGCCGACGTGGAGCGCCAATGTCGGCATTCAGTATGAATTCAACATGAAATCCGCGGGTACGCTGACCCCCCGCGGCGACGTCTCATATCTGGGCCAGCAATGGGCGACTTTCTTCGAGGCGCCGGAGGACCGGCTCAGCGCTCGTACGCTCGTCAATCTACATTTGACCTATCAGCACGATGACTGGATGGTCCAGGGTTACGCCACGAATGTTTTCAACAGGGTGTATGTGACCGGATTTAGTTATGACTTCGGGAACAACTATTTCCTCAATCCACCCCGACAGTTCGGCGTGCGCGTCACGAGGACATTCTGAAACCATGCACCACTTCGCTACTGCGTCCGCGGCAAAGCGCGCAGCCAGAATGGCTGCGGCCGCTTTTTTTATCGGAACCATGCTCTATCGGGCCACTGCCGTCGCGGCTGTGCCCGCCGCTGACCTGGTGGTCTCGGTGCGGGCGGGAAAATTGCAGGGCACCGAAGTTGGTTCGGTGCGCGCGTTTCTGGGGGTTCCCTTCGCTGCCCCGCCGACCGGCGAACTTCGCTGGGCGAAGCCGGTCCCGGTCGCGTCGTGGGATGGCGTAAGGCCTGCCACGGAGTTTGCGAGTCAATGCCCCGAATTGGGATGGGGCGCGCCCAGAGCGACTGTTGGAAACGAGGATTGCCTCTATCTAAATATCTATGCGCCAAAAGAGGCCAAGCGACCACGTCCGGTGGCGGTCTGGTTTCACGGGGGCGGCTACACCGGCGGCGCGTCGCAAGACGTCGACCCATCGGTGTTCGCAGCCAAGGCCGACGTCGTGGTTGTGACGGTGAACTATCGGCTGGGTGCGCTGGGCTTCGCCTCACTGCCCGAACTCGATGCGGAGAGCCCTACAAAGAGCTCGGGTAATTATGCACTCATGGATCAGCAGGAGGCGCTCCGCTGGGTCAAGGAGAACATCAAGACCTTCGGTGGCGATCCTCACCGCGTCACCGCCATAGGAGAGTCAGCTGGCGCGTTCAGTATTTGGGTACACATCGTCTCGCCGCATGCGCGCGGGCTGTTCCAGCGTGCGATCGTGATGTCGGGGACCAACCCCTCGTTGGCCGATGGCACACCCATGGTTGAACGATCGGTGGAGGAGGCCCGGGGCCCATCGTTGAAGCTGGCTGCAGAGTTCGGCTGCGATCGAGGGCCCGCACTCCTGGAATGTTTGCGGGCTGTTCCTGCCGACAAGTTGGTCACGGCAGTCGGCGCGGCTGGGGGTTGGGCCGGATGGACGATTATAGTAGATGGCTACGTGCTGCCGGAACAGCCGAGGGTTTTACGTGAGCGTGGTGCTTTCGCCAAGATCCCTATCTTCTCTGGGAATACCGAAAATGAGGGAGCCTTTTTTTTCATGGCACGCTCAACAGGCCGGACTGAGGAGGACTATCGTAAGGCGCTGCTAGCGACGCCGTTCGGTGACAAAATTCTGGCGGCGTACCCACCACTCAGGAATGGAGCGGCCGATAGCACTCTCACGGCCGCCGCGAGCGACCAGTGGGCGTGCGGCACGAAAAAGATCAACACGATCTTTGGACACCTGACTACGGTCTACGCGTACGAATTCGCCGATGCCGCCGCGCCGCCCACGTTGTTTGTGTTTCCAGGGGCGCCTGTCGGTGCACTCCACACTGCGGAGATCCCATACGTTTTCCAGACTAGCTATCCCACGGAAATTCACTCCGCGCCACCGGCCTTCTCGGCGCTGCAACAGGCGCTCTCGGATCGAATGCTCAAAGCCTGGGGTAACTTCATCTGGGGGCGCCAGCCGGCGCCTGACTGGACGCCGTTCAACAGTGCCGGCGAAACAATGATTTTACGCCCGGAGGGCGACAGCAAGCTCACGGCCGCCGAGTTCAGTCGCAAGCACGATTGCGCGTTCTGGGACTCGATCCAATACGGACTTTGGTTGGTGGACACCGCCGACCTGGCCCGCCACTAGCGTGTGATCAGTTGCGAGTTTGCGCTGAGACGGAATCTATGACCATCGTGGAAATCATGTCAGGCCGGATTGCCGGCGTGCGCCAGCAGTCTGTGGACGCCTTTCTGGGCATCCCCTATGCCACTTCACCGGTTCTCGGTCGGCGCTTCCAGAGCCCGAAGCGGGCCGCGGCGTGGAGCGGCGTTCGGCCAGCCACCGAATTTGGTCCTGCTCCCCCGCAGAGTATCGAATCGGCAGTTGGTTGGATCTACACGCGACCCCGTTCGACGTCCGAGGATTGCCTCTCCTTGAATGTTTGGGCCCCTGTTGGTGTCGCGAAGCGGCCGGTAGTCGTGTTTATTCACGGCGGCGGATTTCGCACCGGCGCTACGTCTATGCCGCTGTTCGACGGACAGCGCTTCGCCACATTGGCGAATGTGGTGTTCGTCTCTGTCAACTATCGCAATAGTACACTCGGGTGGCTGTCGCATCCGCAGTTCGAGGATCCTGATACGGGTGCCACAGCGAATTGGGGGCTTCAGGACCAGGTTCTGGCGCTTCAGTGGGTGCATGACAACATTGGCGCTTTTGGCGGAGACGCCGACCACGTGACCGTGATGGGACAGTCGGGTGGGGCCATCAACGCGATTATGATCGGACAGAACACGCTGACACGGCATCTGATCCACCAGCTCATCCTGCTCAGCCCGCCGTATATCGCGACCCCGGGCTTCGCAAATCAGGCAGACGCGGCCATCCTAACGGAAGATCTCGCCGACGCTCTGGGAACTTCCGTGCTTGGGTTGCGCGATACGGCCGCGGAAGACCTTCAGATCGCCGAGCTGTCGCAATGGCGATCGGGCCGCGTGCGATCGAAGACCGGGCGCTTTATGCGGGGACCGATCGCCGATGGTCTCACCGTCGCGGGTTGGCCGGCCGCGCTCGATCTTCCGCCCGTTCCTACCATACTCGGCTACACACGTACGGAAGGGTCCTTCTGGACGGATCTGGTGGAGCCAAGCGGCCGGCGCGTCTTGCCCGAGCCGCCGCGAGGTGTTGCCGAACGTATGGCTTGCGAGCAGCTTCTCGGCCGGATCTTCGACACGCCCTCGCCAGGCCAAGCGTCCGCGATCATTGACACCTACTTCGCTGCCTACGAAGGAAATCAAGCTGAAGCTCCCTCAGGCGTTCTCGCGGAACTCCTCGGTGACGCTCTTCTTCGGCAATATGGGCTTGGCGCCGCCAGGCGAGCGGCTAAAAAGGGCACGTGCGGTCTGTACGTGTTCGATTATGCGCATCCGCTGATGCCCCCGGGGCGTGGGGTGCCACATTGTTGTGAGCTTCCCATCGTGTTCGGGACCTTCGAGCATCCGCACTATCGAGACAAGATCGGTCATGACGCCTTCCGGCGATCGCTATCGGATCTGGTGATCCGGTCCTTCGGCGCGTTTGCAGAGAGCGGCAGGCCGAACACACAGGATGTTGCCGATTGGCGCGAGTTTGATCCGAACGGCGTGACGACGCTCACACTGGGAGCGTCGGGCGCTCTTGCTGCGATCGGCCGAACACCGAAGGCTGAGATCCTGGCCTGCTTCGACGGTTTAGGACTGCAACCGGCTGATTGAGTCTACGGTCCAGGGAGTGGCACGCAGTGGAAATTGGCCGGGACTTCGGGATCACCTCCCGTGTAGCGCGTCGCCGCTGGATAGGCGCAATAGGCTCGGTTATAGACCGCTTTTCCATCGACTGTCCGTCGTACCCCGAGGCGTTGAGGCGCGACTCCCTTTTCAACCCAGTCGAGCAGCGCAGGCATGCCATCGACGTCACAAGGACCATAACCTCCTGTGCAATGCGAGACACCCGGGATCAGATAGAAGCGGTAGAATTTCTGAGCATTTCCGAGGCCGTAGTTGGCAACAACCCGATCGTAGAAGTCGATTCCCATACCCGGGTTGAGAGCGGCATCCGACCATCCCCACCACGTGATCATCTTACCCCCCGCTTCGCTGAAGGCTTTCAAGTCAGGCTTGGGGTTCATCTCCTCATCCGCCGCACGCGCCCGGGAAGGATCGCTGGCGAAATCGAACTTGCTCGCGTCATACGTTGGATCGTTGAAGGCGAAATATTTCATCCAGGAGCTCGCCATGAGCGTCAGGGTGTTGGACGATCCATCGCGAGTCAGAATCCACTGTGCTGGAGCATTCGCGGTCAGTGCGCTGCTATCCTCGAAGCCTGGATATTCCCGCACCCAATTCGGCATCCCCCGGCCTTTGGGTGGACCGTCGTAAAGACTCTGTAAGGCATCCGCTTGCCTTCGGGTGAGGCAGGCGCCACTGTCCTCGCCAGTTGCGCAGCGACGTACATCACGGCGCGGATCGAATATGCATTGGCGAGGATCGTCAATGAGACCGTCCTTGAGGCCGTCTATCGCGTCACAGTGGCTCATCACAGCCTTGAAAACCGTCTGCAGTTTTTCGACCGTCAGCCCGCTACCTTGGGTTGCCGACTGCTGCCAAAGCCCTTCAATCATAATGCTCGTCCAGTCGAGCGTAGGTGCGGCGGCGAGGATGCCGTTGAAATCTGTCGGGAAACGATAGGCTTCCATAACACCTTGGCGGCCACCGGTGGAACAGCCGTCCCAGTATGAGAAATTCGGAGCACGACCGTAAGATGCCACTGCAAGTTGCTTGGCAAATTCGACTGTCAGGTGAACCGCCAGGTAAGCATGGTTGGTCAGGGCCACGCGACTTTGTGCAAAGGTGGCGCCCGGCTGGTTGAAAGCGCGATGGCCCGTGTCTGTCCATGCCGTCGCGAAGCCGTTTGCGAGCGCGTTATCACGTTTGGATTGAATGTAAGGCGACACGGGGTCCTCGCCGGAGTAGCCACCGTTGCCATACATATAGAGCCGCCCGTTCCAGGCCAGCGGTAGATTGATCTCGAACCCGATCTCGGTCGGGAGAAAACCTTCAATTTGGCAGTGCTCTGGGACATCACCCGACTGCGCTACCACCTTTGCTGACATCAGCGTCGCGCCGAATTTCTTGCTGCCGAAATCTTCGCAAGCCGTCGGTGCCCTCACAGGTGTGGCCCGCCAGTCGACCTCGCCCGCCTGGGACGAAAAGCTGCCGCCATAGGGCACGGCTGCCCTTGCGCCAGAGGTCAAAAGCACCGCTATCGTCAAGATAGAAGGCCATATCTTTATCTCGAGCATGTTTGTTACCGTTGCACCGCACGCAGGACATGACGCTGAACCTTGCCGTTGGGAGTCTTCGGCAGCGCTTCGAGGAACTCGATGGCCCGCGGGTATTTGTAAGGCGCGATTCGTTTCTTGACGAACAGCTGAAGCTCGTCGATCAGCTGTTGACCAGCGGATGCTCCCGCTTGCAACACCACGAAAGCTTTGACGATCTGACCGCGCTGCGCGTCGGGCGATCCAACTACCGCGCATTCCTTGACCGAGGGATGCTCGAGTAACGCACCCTCAACTTCAGGAGCCGCGATATTGTGGCCGGACGAGACGATCATGTCATCACCGCGCGCCTCGAACCAGAAATAGCCCTCGTCGTCGATGCGGTATACATCACCAGTGACGTTCCAGCCGCTCTGCACGTATTCGCGCTGCCGTGGATCGTCAAGATAACGGCAGCCCGTCGGGCCCCGAACGGCTAACCTGCCCGTGCCGACTTTGTGCGGCTGGTTGCTTCCATCCAGGACGACGGCTTCGTAGCCCGGTAAGGGCTTGCCGGTCGCCCCGGGTCGAATGTCCACACCGCTCGCTCCGATGAAGATGTGGGTCATCTCCGTCGACCCGATGCCGTCTATCAGGCGGATCCCGGTCGATTCGTACCAGGCGTCGGAGGTTGCCTTCGGCAGCGGCTCACCGGCAGACACACAATTGCGCAAACTCTTTAAGTCGCGCTTGCCGGCGGCGGTCATAAGACGACGGTACATCGTGGGTGCCGTGAACAACGCGGTGGCCCGAAGGCGCTCGATGGCATCAAGGAGTCCCTCCACGGTCGGCTGTTCGACGTATGCGGCTGCGCCGCGGAACCGTAGCGGGAATATCAGCAGAGCACCGAGGCCGAAGGTAAAGCCGAGCGGAGGGCTTCCGACGTAGATGTCCGTCGGCTCGGTCTTGAGTAGATGGCGGCCGACAACATCCGCCATCGCGAGCACATCACGATGAAAATGCATTGTTGCCTTAGGCATCCCTGTGGTGCCGGACGTGAAGGCAAGCAGCGCCACGTCGTCAGCCGCCGTATCAACAGGCGGAAAGCGCGAAGGTTGCCGCGCCATGCGTGTCTCCAGGTCGCCGCTTCCCCACGGCAGAACGCGACCCAGACGACCGGTAGCGCTTGCGGCCTGATGCACCTCGGGCAACGCTCTCGCCTCGCACAGCGCGAAATCGATGTGTGCTTTGGACGCGATCTGTCCGAGCTCCTTCGCTCGAAGCATAGGTGTCACCGTAATGGCGATCCCGCCGGCTCGCACAACGGCGAGCCACGCAGCTGCGAGTTGTAGGGAGTTCGGTGCTACGAGCAGTACCCGGTTTCCCGCGACGAGGCCGAGATCCTGGACCAGAACGTGAGCGATCCGGCAGCTTTGCTCCAAGAGATCATCGTAGGTCCAGACTGTGTTGCCTTGATATAGCGCCGGCTTGGCGCCGTGCCCTTCCGCAATGGCGTCATCGACCAGGATGCGGGCGACATTGATTCGAGGGCCGTACTGCAGCTCAGGCAGTGTGAATCGGAATTCCGGCCACTCCTCGACCGGGGGCAGGTTGTCTCGTGCGAATGTGTCTATGTGGCCAGTCGAAGATCGCATGTGATATCGAGTCGGATCCGCCGCGACTCGAGTAAGAATGGAGGAAGCACCGCCAGAGACAATATCTATTGCTGCAACGATACGTTCCGAAAATCGATCCGTAAGCCGCAACCCACGCCTTGGGCACTCGCTCAATTCAGAGGTTGAAGTCCCTCCGCCAGATGTTCGATGAAACGTCGAGCTGCTGGCGTCAGCCCGCGCCTCGATGGATAAATCGCATAGATCGTCATCGATGGCGGCGCCCAATCCGGCAGTATCCTGGTCAATGCGCCGTTTGCAATATCGTCACGACACAGCGCCACCGGCAGAAACGCAATGCCGAGTCCTTCCAGGGCTGCGGCGCGGACCACGAGCAAGTGGTCGCTGCTAAGTCTGGCGTCGACGCGTAGCCTGGATTCAAGCCCGTCGCTGCTCGACACGAGTTTCCACGAGGGTTCGCCGTGAAGGGAAAACCCGACCGCCGGGGCGCCAGTGAGCTGATCAGGGTGCGTTGCAGCCAGCTTCTCCGCGAGAGAGTGTGTCGCGAAGACTCCATAAGTTGCGTCATACAAGCGTCGAGCGCATAGGTTGGAGTCCGCCAAGGGGGTCGCCGACGGTCGAATGACGACGTCGAAGCGGGCTGCGACGGGATCGATCTCCTGGTTACTCACGTTGAGTGTCACGCGAACGCGCGGGTTCTGCCGCGTGAAAGTCGCGGCCAGGCGCCCCACAGCAAATTCTGCCAACGTCACCGGACACGATACGCGCAGATGCCCACTTGCTTCGCCAGCGGAATCCAGCACTTCTGATTTGGCGGCCTCGGCTTCTTCGACGATAGTTCGTGCGTGTATGAACAATCGCTCGCCGGCTTCCGTCATGATCAATTGACGCGCATTACGGTGTAGCAGAGCGACCGCCAGCTCTTGCTCGAGCTCGCTGATTCTACGGCTGATCGTTGCCTTTCCGATTCCCGTGCGTCGACTGGCCTGGGTGAAACCGCCGGAATCGACAACGTAAAAAAACAGGCTGAGATTCTCGATCATAACGCTCTCCGGAAAGTCGATTCGCGGAACGTGTCATGGCAGGAA
>Ga0209169_10001818_pt1 | contig 12936 bp, 13 predicted proteins | sample HubBroMetageWRM4_FD_188346 | JGI IMG/M metagenome (GOLD analysis project Ga0209169, IMG submission 188346) | Warmed soil microbial communities from the Hubbard Brook experimental Forest, New Hampshire - Hubbard Brook CCASE Soil Metagenome WRM 4... | ecosystem: Environmental > Terrestrial > Soil...
CTTCACGCCGCCGGCTGATCTTCCTTGTCGGCACCCCGAGCGACAATTTTTGGCGCGTTATCGGCTAGCCGGCTTTGGTCCATTGCGCGACGTCGTCCGGTGTTGCGAAGACACAGATTGCGGCACCGTCGTCGATGATTGGCTTCTCAGGGGCCGTAGGCGAACTCTCGGCCCATTTCACCGCGGGATCGTCACAACCTATGCATTGGAAGTCGGTGCGGCCGGAGATAGTGACAACCGGAACCATTCGTTTCCCGCATTTCGGGCAGCGCGTTATCCGATCCATGAGATCCTCCCGCGTTTTTCACCGTAACTCAGAACTGGAATTTTTGTTCCATTCGAGCGTTTCGGCCGAAACGTCAGGATTCGCGCATGTACGCATCCATTCGCCGGAGAAATGTCTCGTTGAAATATGAAGCTCGCCGAGCTGTTTTCGCGAGCACTTAATCACACCTCAGAGTCGTGGCAGCGCCGCTGCGCGCTAGGCAGTGCGCGCTAGTATGGTCGATTGGGCGCGTCGCCTGTCGACATCTGGGGTTCAGCCGCCGAGAGTCCGATCCAGGCAGCACGAGTTGCAGAGATCGGAATGGAAGGCCCCAAACTCGGAAGCCGGGTTTGGAGCAGTTTGTAGATCGTTCTCTCAAGCAGGCACATGAGGTCAACAATGCAAGGGACGAGTTTCAAACTGTATCATGATGTGGGGCTGCGCAGCGCGCGGGTTAAGTGGATTTTGCACGAACTTATCGAGGATCGCTTCGAGATAGAATATGTTGATATCTATGGAGGACAGCAGTACAGCCCGCAATATCTAACTATCAATCCAAATCACGCGGTACCAGTTCTGAAGATCACGCGCGAAGATGGCAGCTCGATGCACATGTTGGAAAGTGCAGCGATGGTCGCGCTGCTCGCAGATGCTTTTCCTGAGAAGGGGTTGGCTCCATCCCCTGGACTGTCCTTCGCCCGGGCTGACTATTTGCAGGTTCTCCATTCCGGCGCGTCCATCGACATGATGCTGTGGCAAATTCGCATTCACGAGGACATTTTGCGCCAGAGCGAGAAGGACGTGAGAACGGTTGTCCGCTATAAATCGAAATTTTCGAAAGAGATCGATCCGGATCTCCGCCGCCGCCTGGACAGGGGGGCATTCATCTGCGGAGATCAATTCTCCGCGGCGGACTGTGTCATTGCACACTGTATCCTTTGGGCCAGACTATATGGGCTATGCGCGGGTGAACCGTTCGATAATTATCTGAACCGCATGCTCGAGAGATCGGCATACAGAAGCGCGTTCTCTGATATGGATCGATTTGTGCAGCAGGTGCCCGAGGACTGGCCTGTAGTAAGGATGTTCACGGGTTAGCCGCCTATTCTTGGGAGAAGGGGGAACCCGTGCCGCGCTTTGGTCATCGCTTTAAGCCCATTGCTACTGAACCGGAAATCGCCGTGACGGTCGCCGCACTAACAGGCCGGACACGTGACCGTACCCGACCGATGTCGCAAGCCGTCAGAAAGTTCTTGCCAGGGCGCCGTCCACACGTGGCCCAAGGCCGACCTTACGATCGCAGCGGTCGTCGGGCTGCCGCGCACAACGGCCCTTCCACTACGGCGCCCGGCGCGCTGCCGAAACGTCGGCGGAATCCGCGCGCAAAATGCGTGTAATCGCGAAAGCCGCAGGCGTAGGCAATCTCGCTGAGAGGCTGACCCGTCTTCATCAATGCGCGGCGTTCGATCAGATGCGCCGCGTGATCTAGACGGAGCGAAGATATGTGGTGACTGCACGTCGACCCGCGGACCGTGAACAGCTTCTGCAAATAGCGCAGCGAAATTCCCGTCTCGGCAGCCACCTCGCGCGGAGAGATTTCCGGATCGGCAAAGCGGTTCTTGATGATGCCACACACGCGCGCGAAAAGCTTGTCGTTGTGGCGCGAGCCAAGCGGCGCGGGCGGTGCAAACAGTGCGCCGAGAAGATCATAGACCGCAAGACGCATAAAGTTTTCAGCCAAGGCGAGCGCCGGTTCTTCGTTGCTGACGGGGTCAAGAGCGAGTTGGCAGAGCAGACGTGCCGCTTGCGTCTGCCGACGAACGCATACGCCACCTTGCGGTTCGAAGCCGAGATGCGACACCAGGTTCCGGCGCGGCAATTGCAGACCAAGCCATTGCGCGCTGTCTTGGGCCGGCGAGATGAATGTCACGGGTCTTGTGGAATCGAGCAGGACGACATCGCCAGCAGTGATATTTTCGACTCGGTCGTTGTGAATGATGCTCGATTCGCCGGTATTCTGAACTGTGACGTAATAGTACTCCATGCTATCGCGACGAATATCCAGTTCCGTCCGCTCGAGGCGGGTAGTGTTGCAGATGAGATCCACTACGGGGAATCCGAAGACGCGCCGCGTGCGTACCTTGCTGGCGAAGATGTTGGTTTCGCGAACAGGAGTAAACCACCCCCAATCCTCGCGCATTGCAGCTCGGAAACCGTCATAGTCCAATTCTGGAGCGCTGAGAAAATCGTCGTTCGGGTGCATATGGCCTCCACGGAGAAATAATCTTGCAAGCCTATCGTATGGTTTGTAACGGCCCACGCTAAAACACGGACAAACGTTGATCAAGCTAGCGTGGGCCCGAAACAGTTCCCGCTCAATTGACACGGAGCGCCCGGAGCGAAGTGAGCGGCACTCCATCAAATTGAACAGGTCGGTTCCCAAGATATGCAGGCCGCGCTACCCTTGGATTTCAAAGTCAGTGAAACGAATTTCATCTGTAAGATGCGCGCGGTGGATCACGAGATGTTGACGGGTGACGCATTTCGTCCGGAACGAGGTCTCCGAACACCGGCCACGACAGACGCCGATGTCTCAGGCCGCTTCGACTTAAGTGCGCCTTCAAATGTTCGCGTGAAACCGAGAGGTGCATTCTCAAGGGCATTCTCGGCATGATCACATCGGCCGAGCACGCGTTCTATACGGCCCTGGCTACGGTCGCAGCCGCTACCTCGTCTCGCGGCGAACTCTCGTCGTCACTGGATCAATTGCGCACCCTGCACGGTAAGCTGTTCAATTGGGCATGACGGAGCGCCGTGTGGCGATGCGAAAGCCTCTTCGGATCGGGATGCTCAGGTCGTGCGTGGCGGGATGAAGGGGCTTCACCTGGAGTCTGCAGCTGGAATGAACCCTGACTCGTCCAGGATCGATCGTAGCCGTCGACCAAGGTCTGATGGACGGAAAGGTTTCTCCATAATTGGAAACTCGCCAATCGCATCGTGTCGTTCAAGTACGTTTGCGGCATAGCCGGAGGATAGAAGAATTTTAATATCTTTGCTCATCCGCTTCGCTTCGCGGGCAAGCTCAACACCGTTCACTCCATTTGGCATTGTTATATCGCTGAGCAGGAGTTCGAAAGGTTGACCGCTACGGAGGATGCGAAGTGCCTCCGCGCCGTCGCGAGCACGAGAAACCCGATAGCCCAATGACGTCAATGCTTCTGATGTAACTTCGAGTAGATCGTCATCGTCTTCAACGATTAAGATCCGCTCCGTGCCTATCGGTGCGCTCTGCGATTGAACGTATTCCGGTTCAGTTTCACGGGCCCGCGTGGCCTTCGGTAGATACAAATCCACCGTGGTGCCTGCTCCGAGCGCACTTTTAACGGTGATATGGCCGCCAGACTGTCGAACAAAGCCATAGACCATGCTGAGACCAAGCCCGGTACCCTTGCCGACATCCTTAGTCGTGAAGAATGGTTCAAATACCCGATCCCGCACCTCGGGAATCATCCCGCAACCCGTGTCTGCGACCGAGAGCCTCACGTACGAGCCGGGGGTACACTCCGGTACCAAGCTCCCGTCTTCCACAACGTTCCGGGTCTCGATCTGGAGTACACCTCCATCCGGCATGGCGTCTCGTGCATTTAGCGCCAGGTTGAGGACAGCCGTCTCCAGCAGCGTTGGATCGACGTGGCACGGCCACAATCGATCATCGAACTGCAGTTTGACTTCACATACTTCTCCGACAGCTTGGTGAACCAGTTCCTTGAATTCCGAGAGGAGTTGATTGGCGTCGATCAATTTAGGCTTTAGCGCTTGGCGACGGGAAAAAGCGAGAAGTTGTGAGGTGAACTTGGCCCCGCGACTTGTGGCGCGTCGTGCCGCGGCGGCATAGCGACGAACCCTGCCAATGTCAGCGGTATGCTCGATCAATTCAAGGTTCGCAGAGATCACAGTAAGTAAGTTGTTGAAATCGTGCGCGATGCCTCCGGTAAGCTGTCCGACCGATTCCATCTTTTGGCTCTGAAAGAGCTGCGCCTCGGTTAGACGACGTGCTTCCAAGGCATGCTTGTGATCGGTGATATCCCGGATGAAGATCGCCAGGCCCTGGCTCGAGGGGAAAGCGTTGATTGCGTACCAGATATTTGTGCGTGGACAGAGGGTTTCGAGGAATGCCGGACGCTGTTCTGATGTGGCGTTTTGAATTTGTTCTAAGGCCTCCATCCCGGCCGCGACGGGGAAAGCGTCAGAAAGGGACATGCCCACGATGTCCCGTCCTTCGGCGAGTTGCACCCCGGCTGGACCGTTGAGGTAGCTGACGCGCCAGTTGCAGTCGACGATTAGCACACTGTCGGTGGTGCTCTCGAAGATCATCGTGATCCGAGCCGCCGCTTCCTCAGCTTTTGCCTTCGCCAGAGACAACTCATGATCGCGACATTCCAAGCCGTCGGCCATCGTGTTGAACGCATCGGCTACCCGGGTGATTTCTGACGGCCCGCGAACGTCCACACGCTCTGAGAATTTGCCGAGCCGCCACTGGTTCGCCCCTTTGACCAACTCGCCGAGTGGGCGATGGATGTATCGTCGAGCACCCAACAATGTCAGGACCAGCACGAGCACGGTGCTTAGGATTATTAGAAAGATGCCCCGGCGAGTTTCCGACTGAATCCCAGCGAACGCTCGCGCCTTGTCGAGGCCATAGCCGACAAGGAGTCCTGCATCCGGTAGCGATGAATAGCCAATGATTCGGCTAGCACCATCGAGGTCGACCACTTCGACAGGGCCCGGACCGGGTTTGCCGACCATCTTTCGGCCGACGAAACTCGAGTTGTCAGGATAGCGGGCAAGGTAGGTTCCGTTGCGGTCTATGACAGCGAGAGCAGCCCCTGGAGGCACATTCTCCTGACCAAGGGTATCTGCGAGCCAATTCAAGCTCAAAGCGGCAATAACAGCGCCGCCGAGGCGATCCTCATCATCGTAGAAGGGCAATGCAAAATGGAGGACTTTGCGGTTGGGTTTTCGACCGGGCACAAACTCTTCAACAGTAAATTCCGCGGTCTTCAGGACGGTGGCGAAGTAGGGTCTTCCCGCGGCGGTTGTTGGCTTATGATCGTCGCTCGCGTCGCAAATCGACGTGCCGTTGGTGTCGACAACAACAAAGCTGACGAAACCCGGATACCTCTTCTTGATCCTCGCAAGGTAGGAGTTGCATCCTTCCGCGTCCTTAGCCTTTATGGCGGGAAGTTCTGATAGTGCGATCAGAGCCTGATGAATTCCCTGAACGATTTGACGCTGCTCTGCCGCAGCAAGCCGAGCCATGTTGAGCGCTTGATTTTCGACGTCGACTTGGCTTGCGTGACGCAACGCGAGTTCGCTGTGTGCTTGGAACGCGATGGCGGGCAGCAAAGCGACTGCGACCAACACCAATAGATATGATAAAAGAGAGACTTCCTTCACGAAGCTGTTCTGGCGATCCTGCATTGTGGCCGTTGTGCTCTGCTTTCATCGAGTATCGGCGAGTCCTGTTACTAGATCTCGCCACCTAATAAATGAAGGGTTACAATTGCGGCTCTATGCGTCGACCGCCGGCTTGGGCTCTGCCGATTTTTCGATTTCCACGGCGAAAACTTCGCGTGGGTTCACCGCACAACCAAATGTTCGCAGCGGCAGGGAATTGCCGAGCAGAGTTCTCTCGAGCACGCGTATTTGCGCGAGTCATTGCTCGGTGGTCGTCCGCCCGATGCTGGATCGGCCGCCAATCGCCGATGCAACGTTGCCGTCCAAGTTGCCTGTCTTCGGCCGATCCATAATCCGAATGTAGAGAACTATGCCGTCGGCGCATGGACGAAAACGCCCTCATTTGCGGACTCGCGCGCACTCCTCACCGTGCAGCCTGGGCACCCAGGCGACTGAGGCCGCCTCGGCCTTAGAGGCCGCGAAAATGATGTCATCCCGTCTCACAAGACAACTGAGGGAAACTTCCAAATCGTCCGGCAATAACAATTGTCTCACAAACGAGATTGCGATCCATGTGTATCAAGCAACTCCACCGGGCAATTATCTGCTACCCTAATCGTATGTTTGTAACGGCCTGCGCCGAAGCCACGGCCGAGCGTAGATCAACCTAGCGTGGCCCCGAGATGGCTCCGCTCAACTCTGCGTCACGCCAAATCACACCCCCGAGATTGTGCCAGCGCCGCCGCGGCGCGCGCCAGGTGGTGCGCGCTAATACGTTCGATTGGGCGCGATCGCCTCACGACACCTGAGGCGCAGCGGCCTAGTTTCCGATCCTGGTAGTCACGCGTTGCAGAGATCGGAGACAAAGAATGGAAGTTCCAAGCGTTGTCGATCAAGGCCTCGATAGTTCTGTGTCAATCATTGCAGAGATGGAGTCTTCAAAGACGCTAACGGGTGAACGGACCCCTGTGACCGAGCAGGCAACGCAAAACGAGTCCGACCCTGCCTTGGGAATTAGGCGACCTGAAATGACTGTTCCGCTTCATTGTTTGCCGGTGACAGATGCCACAGTTCTTGAGTTCTGCGAATATGTTTTCGTGCCCTGGGTGAAAATGCTCGGCCTTCGTGAATTCAAGGTCTGCCCGGGCATCGTGTCCGCGATGTTTCCGCAAAATGATGCGCTCAAATTGTCAAACGGTGCGGTATGTGGTCAGGCAATAATGGCTGCCATTGACTCGGTCTCAGCACTGTCTGTGGGCACGACCGGGCGCATCATTAAAGGCACCGTGTATCAGCACACTCACTTCCTGCGTCCAGCCATCAACGATGACTATCATGTAAGAGCAGAAGTATTGCGCTTTGGCAAAACGTCGGCCTTCACGGAAACCCGCGTTTCGTTTGCGTCTACGGGAAAGTTGGTTGCACACGCCAGCCTGGAATTCGCCTTCTGACTCACGTCCAAGGCTTCATCACCCCAACCCACCACTCCCGGCGTCTGTTCAAGCTCGCTCTCGGACATCCCGGTCGCGGTATCCCGCCAGTTCCTGACCAGCCATGCCGGCTGATCATCTCGCATTTCCCCGCAACCCTCATCACCGGAAGCAAACCATGACCAGGACTATTCTCATCACCGGTACGTCGAGCGGCTTCGGCCGGGAAACCGCGGAAAGGTTGGTACGCGACGGCTATCGCGTGTTCGCCTCGATGCGCGACATCGCTGGCCGCAATCGCAGCCACGCCGACGCGTTGCGAAGCCAGAAAATAGACGTCGTGGAACTCGACGTTACCGATGACGGCTCGGTCGATCGCGCCATTGCCTCTATCCTCGCCGAGGTCGGCAAGATCGACGTGCTGGTCAACAACGCCGGCATTGCGTCGGTCGGCGTGACCGAAGCCTTCACGGCCGATGAGGCGAAGGCGATCTTCGACACCAACGTCATCGGGCTCCTCCGCGTTACGCGGGCAGTGCTGCCTGCGATGCGTCGGGAGCGCGAAGGCCTCATTATCAACATGGGCTCGGTCTTCGGCCGGGTGACGTTTCCCTTCGTCGGCATCTACGGCGCGAGCAAGATGGCGATTGAAGCTTTGACCGACAGCATTCGGCTGGAGGTCTCCCAACTCGGCGTAGACGTGGTGGAAGTTCAGCCCGGCGCTTACCCGACCAGCCTGTACTCGAGCATCCAGAGGCCTGCCGACGAGGACATCACGAAGTCCTACGGCGAGATCGGCCAGATTCCTGGCGCCATTCACAAGTCCTTCACGTTAATGTTGCAGGGCAAGGACGCTCCCAAGCTTCACGACGTTGCCGAAGCCGTCGCCAAGCTCGTCGGCCAGGCGAAGGGCAGTCGCGCCGTTCGGACGGTGGTGGGCACATCGTTCGGTGTTGACAAGATCAATGCCGACGTCGCGCCCGTCCAGAAGGCCGTCGTCGACGGTCTGGGCCTCGGGCATCTCGAAGAACTCGCGTGATGGAGCGCTCTGGGTCAGCTCCTGCCGCCGACCCGTCCTCACGCGGCTAATACCCGCCCGGCCGGCCGTCCCAGTGCTCCTCAGCCTCCATGCTTTACAGTTTTCATCTCGCGACCCAAAGGAGATCGCTATGTCGATCCGTAGCATGCTTGCAGCCGCAGCATTCGCTTCGGCCTCTCTCGAGGCCGCCCACGCCGACGACCTGCGTCCGATTAGTGCCATAAGCATCGACCTCGGCGAAGTATCTGGTGTCGCCTACTACACCGTCGGGCGCGACGGATTCCATGTTGTCGCGACCCTTGCACAGGGCACGGCGGGAACGCCGATCCGCGTCGTGTCTGTTCTTGCACCAGGTCAGAGTTTGGCTTTCTCGACACCGCACCAGGAAGGCGCGCTCGAAATCAGCCGGAACGGCGACAGCGTACTCGTCCGCAAGGTGAAATCGGTCTCCAACTAAATTTCCGGTCAATTGGCGCCTTCTCACCGAGCGTGAAGGCGAGATGGACCGACATGCCATTGATGCGAAGGCTCCGCTCGTCCCAAGCCGAGCGAACGCCCCAGCGAAAGGACAAGACCTATGAGTAAGGACGAGACTGTGGTGCCAACGGGAATGGCCCTGAGCCACTTTGATCCCGTCTTTCGCGAGCGGCCGGACGAATATCTGGATATGCTGAGGTTGCGGGAGCCGGTGCATCAGGATCGGATGTTCGATCGGGTGGTGCTGACCCGTGCGGCCGATGTCGAAGCCGTTATGAATAATCGCAAGCTGGCCTCGGATCGGAAATCCCGCGCGGGTTCGTTCTCTCCGGTGCAACTGAGGGTGGATGAGACATTTCGACCGCTGATACGGCATATGGACGACCCGGACCGTAAGCGTCTGCGCAACCTGGTCGTCAAGGCGTTCAATCAGGCCGCGGTCGATGCCATGCGCCCGCGTATCACTGAAGTCGCCTGCGACTTGCTGGACGATATCGGCGATCCATCCTGCTTCGATATTATGGACGCTTATGCCCGACCGTTGCCGATGATAGCCATCGCACTGATGTTGGGCGTCGATACCGCCCGCTGCGACGACTTGAAGCGGTGGTCTGAAGGCAAACTACAGGTGTTCAACCGGCAACGCACGCCAGAGCAGGAGGTCACCCTGGCATCCTGCGACGCCGCTCTCGTCGGCTACCTCAACGAAGTGATCCAAAAGCGGCGTAAGGAACGTCGGGCCGATCTGATCAGCAGCCTGATCGATGTCGAAGAGGACGGCGAACGACTCGATGCAGCGGAGATCATTGGCGTTTGCAAGGCTTTGCTCATTGCGGGCAGCGTGACGACCACCGATCTGATCGGCAACGCCGTACTGGCGCTGCTACAGCATCCCAACGAGCTCAGAAAACTGCTCGCTGAACCGAACCTGGTGCGTAACGCCGTCGAGGAAGCGTTGCGGTATGACTCGCCAGTCATGCAAGGCACTCGGATCGCCACCGAGGCGATGCAGATCGGCGGGTGCCCGGTCGCCGCGGGGCAGACGATTACTGCAATGCTCTATGCAGCGAACCATGATCCGGAGGCGCATCCTGATCCAAAGCGGTTTGACATCGAACGGCCAGATAAGCGTCACAACTCATTTGGCGGGGGCGCTCATTTCTGTCTTGGCGCGCCATTAGCCCGGGCCGAGGCACAGATCGCTCTTTCGATGCTTTTCGAGCAGTTTCCCAAGCTGCGCCTGAGAACCGATCGCTCCCTGGAGCGTCGGACGATGCTGAATTTAAACGGACTGAAAGCGCTTTGGGTGCGCGCGGACTAGTACCGAGTCCCGGCGATGATGCCTCTGAGTGGCTTCATTGCCAGCGCGGTCCGCCCGCTCAATTTGAATTAGGAGTAGCCGAACATGAAAGAAACCATTCTGCGCCCCGGCATCGACCGTCGCACCCTTCTCTCGACGTTAGCGTTATTTCCGGCCTTATCCGCGCCGGCCTTGTCCGCTTCCGCGTCGGCCCAGACCGCTTCGAGCGTCACATTGCCCTCGTGGAATGAGGGATCCGCCAAACAAGCGATCCTCGACTTCGTGCGCGACACTACAGACCGGTCAAGTCCGAAGTTCGTGCCTCCCGAGGAACGCATTGCCACTTTTGATCAGGATGGCACGCTTTGGGTGGAGCACCCGATTTATAGCCAAATGGTATATTGCCTCGATCGGGTCCCGGTATTGGCCGCGCAAAAGCCGGAGCTAAAAGAGGTCGAGCCATTCAAGACGGTGCTCGCGGGAAACAGGGAAGCGATAGCCGAGCTCTCGATGCGAGACTTCGAAAAAATCGCTCTTGCCACGTTGACCGGCATGACAACTGAGGAGTCCGAGGCGGACGGAAAAAAGTGGCTTGCCTCCGCGAAGGACCCTCGGTGGAAGCGATCCTATACCGAACTCATTTACCAGCCGATGCTGGAGGTGATGACTTACCTGCGGGCGAATGGCTTCAAGACTTACATTGTTACAGGCCTCGGCCAGGATTTTGTGCGCCTGTATTCGCAGCGGGTCTACGGCATCCCACCGGAGCAGGTGATCGGGTCGGCGCTTGCGGTCAAATATGATTATGGCAAGGATGGCGCGCCGATCCTCGTCAATGAACCCAAGCTCATGCTGAATGACAACGCTGCCGGGAAACCGGAGGGCATTCACTTGATGATTGGTCGGCGTCCGAACGCGTCATTTGGTAACTCGACTGGAGATCAGCAGATGCTGGAATATACGGGTGCCGGGGATGGAGCGCGTCTATCGATGCTTGTCCTGCACGACGATGGAATACGTGAGTACGCTTATGGTCCGGCGCAGGGGCTGCCCGATACCAAGATCGGCGCCATCACCCCCACGCTCTATGCCGAGGCAAAAGAGAAAAACTGGATCATCATCAGCATGAAGAACGACTGGAAGAAGATCTTTTCGTTCGAATAACATCGGTCCTGGAGGTCCGGTTAGGGCACATAGCAGCTGAGTAAATAAACTGTAATTTCTGTCTGACTTCTGCGAAGGAGCGTTCGATGTATTCGGAATATCAGTTTTCCGCTCTAGAGGTGATGTGCCGTGAGCGCGCTGCCATTGCGAAGAAGGAACAGGAATATTGGCTGGAAGAAGCCAAAGAATGGGCGCAGATCAGATTGTCTTGCCGAAATAGGGACGAGCACTCGGTTAGCCGTCGAACTTGATCTCATGAACCCAAGGTTCGTCGCTCTGTGCCTACTCTCGCCAAGGCTGCTCAGGCCCGCCCGCGACGGATTCGCCTTTTCTGACGGTACCCGGATCGGCTTTCACACATCCACGCAACGGGGGACCACCTAGCCAACGCGGCCGGCGTGGTCTTCTACGGATTGCTTGCGTATCGTCTGGGGAGGTTCACGTTTTCCCGTCACTACGCAGCGAGATTATCTTCAACCCCTCAGGTGCCCAAGTAAATTTTCCTGCTGTGAACGTCCCTGATCCCTTGCTTCACGCTTAGCATAGCCACAACAGCGAGCTTGCGGCTCGCGGCCCATTCGCCGGCCTTGCCGATAGCCTCTTCGTCGTTTGTCGCTTCGATGACTTGATTGTCATAGGGCACTGACCTGTCCTCATCATTGTCGGAAAGCTCAGCAAAGTATCGTTGCTCGAAAGTGATCAAGTTGATTCCCCCCCATTTTTACCGTCGTAGGATCGACTCCGAAAGTGGAGGGAAGGGGACGTTTTTATGCGCAAAAGCGGGAAACTCGGTGCCCTGTTGGCGACATGCAGGACGCCGGCTGAAGCTATCAAGAGTCCAGAACGGTCAAGCGCCGATGCTTCTCATCTGACTGTCGACCAACTCTCTCAATATTGACCACCGCCCCAATGACAGCCGCCGGCGCCGCCAGTGCAGGGCCCCGCCAGCCGCGAGTTTCGGCGCAAGCGATCCGGCATGAGGTCGTCGAAGGCGCGCGACCGGGGCCCGACCAGCTGTTCGTCCGTTTCGCGTCTCCTGTCATCGAGCGAAGCAGCTATGTGCTGTCTGCCAGCCTGACGCTGCTGCTGTTCTGGCAATGGCGGCAGATCCCCGCCGCCATTTGGGAAACACAAGATCCGATTCTAGCGAGCTCTGCGATCGGTGGCGGATTCCCGGGGCTGATTGATCGTGCTTTACAGCACATTTCAGATCAGCCATTTCGTCTGATGGCTGGGGTGATCCGCCGACCGTCACAACGGCGCTTTTCGTGGGACCTAGCATAAGCGGCACGCTCCCCAGGAGGCGCAGCAACTCCCGCCAACCGCGCAGCCAGCGCAGCCCACGCACCCAAAGCAGCCACCGAAAAAGAACCCACCGCCACATCCGCCGCCACAGCCACGGCAGCCGCGGCAACCTCGGCAGCCAGCGCACCCGCCACCGCCGCAACCACGGAAGCCGCCGCACCCGCCGCAACCTCGGCAACCGCCGCAACCACCACCGCATCCGCGGGCCAGCTGCATCCCGCTGCCAACGTTTTCCCTATCGAAGACATAGAATGTGGCGAGACTGACGTCGTGCATTTCCTCTTCGCTAAGAACGAAGCGCGGATTGGACGAGGTATTGTTGTCAGATTGTGGGACACCGAAAGTTGGCATCGTGGATGCGGATGTACTATTTGCCAGCGAAAAACTCAGTCCGGCGGCACCCAGCACCTTCACGACGGCGGCTTTGGTTGTGCGTTTCTGCTTCGAAGCTTGCTTGACCCGTGACATGGTCGCATCCTCCGTAAGTTCTTGTGAAATC
>Ga0209169_10001820_pt1 | contig 12935 bp, 10 predicted proteins | sample HubBroMetageWRM4_FD_188346 | JGI IMG/M metagenome (GOLD analysis project Ga0209169, IMG submission 188346) | Warmed soil microbial communities from the Hubbard Brook experimental Forest, New Hampshire - Hubbard Brook CCASE Soil Metagenome WRM 4... | ecosystem: Environmental > Terrestrial > Soil...
ACGAAATGCATAGGTCCTTCGCTTCGCTCAGGATGACAACTATAAAAATTGGTTAGTCCGCAGCCGTCGTCTGTCCGGTTTGCGTTGTCAGGGCTCCATATGTTTCTGGACGGCGGTCGCGATAGAACTGCCAGACTTTTCTTACTTCCTGAATCATGTCCAGATCGAGATCGGCTACCAGGACTTCGTCTTTGTCGCGGCTGGCTTGGGCTACTATCTTGCCGCGCGGATTGCAGAAATAACTCTTGCCGTAGAACTCGCCGATATTCCATGGCTTTTCTCGGCCTACACGGTTGATGGCGCCTACGAAGTATCCGTTGGCGGCGGCGTGGGCGGGCTGCTCTAGCTCCCATAGATATTCGGAGAGTCCGGCTACGGTCGCGGAGGGGTTGAAGACGATTTCTGCGCCGTTCAGTCCTAGAACTCGTGCGCCTTCGGGAAAATGGCGGTCATAGCAGATGTAGACTCCTACGCGCGCAAATTTCGTTTCGAAGACGGGATAACCCAGGTCTCCGGGAGTGAAATAGAATTTTTCCCAGAATCCGGGATGCACGTGGGGAATGTGGTGCTTGCGATACTTGCCTAGATATTTGCCGTCGGCGTCAATGACCGCGGCAGTGTTGAAGTAGAGGCCCGGCATCTGCTCCTCGTAGACTGGGACCACGATGGCCATGCCGTGTTTGGCTGCAATCTTCTGCATCAGCTGTGTGGTCGGGCCGTCGGGAACTGGCTCGGTCAGGTCGTACCAGCGAATGTCCTGCTCGGCGCAGAAATATGGGCCGTAGAAAAGCTCCTGCAGGCAGAGAATTTTGACTTTCTTCTTCGCCGCCTGCTCGATGAGCTTCAGGTGCTTGGCGATCATGGCCTTCTTGATTTGCGGCAACGTTGATGACCGGCTGTTTAGCGCGTTGCTGGCCTGAATCAGACCGCAGCGCACGATTCGGGACATGGGCACCTCCGAGAGAGGCCAATATATCAGACGGCAGGGGCACAATAAGAGCGTGACCGGCGCCCACCGCAGGCGATGAGCACCGGGACAAGTTCTCGCGCGATTATGCTTCTAGTGCGCGAACTAGTGGGTGAAAGAGATATTCAGACCGGTCGCAAACTGGATGTCATTCCTCTCAATTTTGGGCACCGCCGCGGGAGGATTGGTGTCAAAAACATCTCCAAACGAGTTCTGCCAGCCCAGCCACTTATTCATTTTGGTGACCGATCCTATGTTGACTGTGCCGCGGTATTGACCGGTGTTGCTGAGGTCGGGGTAAAGCAAGAAGCTCTGCGTAATGATCGTGCTCTTCCCGAGCTTGTGCGTGAAGGAATCACCGAGCGTCAAGGCCGCCAAGCTCTCGGAATAGGAGTAGGTGGGCGGTGGTGGGAGCGGGCTGGGGACGCCTCCGAAGCTCTCATGCGTGTAGTTCGCTCCAGCCAGGAGATCGAGGGTCGTGGCGGCATTCTTGATCACGTGCAAGCCAGCGCCGCCTCCGAGAATCGAGCGTAGATTCAGGTCTTGCAGCGAGTTCGCAAAGAAGTCGCCACTCACAAACCCGAATATGCGTGGAGATAAGTCATGGTCGTAACGCGCTCCGCCGCCAATCGAGTTGGCGGTGGTTACGGACGTGGGTTGGGTCGCGGTGATCTTGTCGTTAACAGCATAGATCGAGTTGGTGTAAAGGATCAGCTTGTCGTGGAATCCGGTGCGCACGGAGTTAAACGCGATGTTCAGACTCTTGGTTTCGCTGTTACCGGCGGTCACGGCAAAGCCCAGATTCAGGCCGCCCGCCCAACCTTCGAGGAGTCCGGGGTGCAGGCTTTTTTCGAACGCTGTCTGCTCGGCGGGGCTGCGCAGCATGGTGACGGACGACTTCGGAGCTTCTACCGGGCCAGCGGTCTTGGTCGCGACCACTACATCGTCGCCGCTGGTGGTCACAGTGCCCACGACCGTTTTGCCACCGAGGCTTACGTTGAGGTCTCCTGCGGAAGTAATGGACTGGATGGCGTCGAATTTCACGGTTACATCGCCGGCATAGTCGGTCTTGATCACGAGGGACTTACCGTCGGACTTGGAGATCGAACCGGTCAGGCGATCGCCGTTCTTCAGGACAACCTGGTCGGCGAACGCGGGAATCGTCAATAGAAAAAGAAGACCTGCCACAAGTTTTTTGTGCACAAAAACCTCCTGGGTCAATCAAGAATGGGTGATCCCACAACAAGTGGAATTTCTGAGGCAGGTTTGCGGAAACAACGGTATCCCACGGTCGGGACGTGAGTCACAGAACTTTTCCACTGCCACAGCTTATTTATCCGGGATCCTTGGATTATATCGAAGCGACCGTGGTTCGGCACGCGGGCTGCGACCGGACAGTCTCGGCTCAGACCTTATTTTCGGGTGGAGGGGCAGGCTTCTCTTCAGTGGCGGCGGGAGGCGCGGCAGGTTTGGCTTCCGCCTTGGTATCGTGGTCCTTCATGCCCTCTTTCAGGGCGCGAATGCCTTCGCCCAGACCTTTGCCTAGCTCCGGCAATTTTCGGGGACCGAACACCAGCAGCGCTATGAAGAAGATGATCAGCAGGTGCATAGGTTGAAATAAACCTTCAAACATAAGGCCTCCGAAGCGGGCGTGCGAACGGGCGACAGGGCACGCCAATTCATAGTGTACCGCTAATGAATCCCGGCAGTCTTGCCGATTAGGGATAGCGGGTCAGTTTCACCTTGCGACTGGCAAAAGGCTTGAACCACAGAGGCCACGAGGATCACGAAGGACTTCACCTAACGGTCCCCTCGGTGACTTTCGCAGCCTTGGTGGTTCAAGGCTTCGTGGGGCCATGTCCCTCAAAATTACTTCCGTGACCTATCGGCGATGGCGCCAGCGGACTATTTTGGCCACAGGGGCGATTCTCGCGCCAAAACCGCTGGAGGGCTTTGTGAAACGCTGTGTCCTGAGATCGCTTTTGCTGCTACTGGCGGTTGGTTCCTTACGTGCTGAACAAGCTCCGGCGGTGACGGCTTCCGACGCCATTTTCCTGTGGCTGGCGGGGGGGATTTCGAGCGCGCGGATTGAGCGCCTGGCCCAGATGCGAGCGGAGACCCGGACGCTTTCGTTTCCGTCCACGCCGCAATGCACCCGCGCCCTGCAAAAGGCCGGAGCTGACTCGGGACTGATTCAGAGCCTGGTACGTCCGAATTCGGAAACGCGTCCGAATTCGGAAAGAAGTTCGGAGCGCAAGACGGGCACCAATGTCGCCTGCTCCTCGTCTGATGCTGCCGCTCAGATCGCGGCGCTGGTCCACGACAAGAAGTTCGACGAGGCCGAGGATAAGATTCGCACGTTGGTTCGCGATGGTGGGGGCGAGGCTTCTGTTAACAATGGCTCTGCCGACAATTCCCTGCTGCACTTTGTTCTCGGGACCATCCTGCGGCGGCAGGAACGGTTCGACGAAGCGCTCGACGAATTTACGGAATCGTCGCGACTGATGCCCGGTTTTCCGGAAACGCACAGCCAGCTTTCTTATCTGTTTTATCGCACCGACGACGCCCAGAACGCTCTGGCTGAGGCGCGAACGGCGCTCAGCATGGATCCCGCTAACGCCGAGGGCTATCGCTACCTGGGCCTCGCGCTCTACGCCGATGGCCATTATGACGCCGCGTTGCACGCTTTCGATGAGGCGCTGGCACATGAGCCCGCAGGTTCTCTCGCTAACGCCGACGTTTATTTCGACATGGGAATCACGCATCGCGATCAGGGAGATCTTCGGCGCGCTGCCATCGCCTATCGCCATGCCATCAGCCTGCGCCCAGACTACTGGGAAGCGCACAGCAATCTGGGCGTCGTGCTGCACGATCAGGGCAAGCTAGATGAGGCGATCGTGGAATACCGCTCCGCGAAACGGCTCAACCCCGACGAGGCCAGCGTTCGCAATAACCTCGGAAATACGCTTTGTGATAAGGAGGATTTCGATGGCGCTCTCGCCGAGTTCAAGGACCTCTACCGCCAGAGTCCGGAGTGGGAAGGCGGCCACAACTGCCTGGCCCGCGCCTATATGTCCAAGCGCGACTACCCCTCGGCGATCCGAGAGTTGAGGCTTGCCATCGCCACCAATCCGGCGGGTGCGGCCGAACATCGCGTTTTAGGACAGGCGCTGCTGCTTTCAGGAAAAGACCAGGAAGCGGTGGAGGTGCTGCGCGAGGCGGTTGCGCTTAATCCCGAATCAAGTTTGGGACACCACTATCTGGGGACGGCGCTGGTGAATACTCAACAACTGGCGGAGGCGGAAAAAGAGTTTCGAGAGGCGCTTCGGCTGGAGCCCAGCGCGCAGAATCATTATTCGCTGGCCGCTTGCCTGATGGCTCTTGACCAATACGAAGAAGCTCTCGGAGAGCTGGAAATCGCTGCCCGCATGGACCCTAGTCAGAACCTCTACCGGGCCCGCATGCAGGAAGTGGTCCGGCTGATGACCGCGCCGAAGTAAGGCGCCGAGCCAGTGGAGCGCCAAACCAAGTCTCCCACCCGTTACCTTTGGCATGCACTGTCGTGCATCGCCTCCAGCCCTCAACAAACCTAAAATGTGGGAAGTGATTGCGGCGCTTGGAGCGCCGCCCGGGGCCGTCGATGGCAATGGCAACCAGCGCTACCCAGCACGCAAAGGAAAAACCGGTCAATCCGGCTGCGTTATCGACGCCGGAGCGGAATCTGACCTACGGATCTGCCTCGGAGAAGAAATTCACCGGCTACGGCCTGCCTTGTTCGCACTGCCACGCATACTATCCGGCTGACATGAAGGCTTGCCCGATCTGCAGGTGCCCGGAGCGCGTGTCGCCTACCGCACCGGTGGTGCATTCCATGGTAGCGGCCGCGCCGAAATCCGCAACCAGCGCGGGAATCGACGACGAACGCGAACGACTGCTGAAAGAGCTGAAGTCACAGGCCTTCGCATCCCACACCCAGATCAATACCGCCGCCACCTTCCGTTGCGTTCTCGAACACCAGCACACCGGGGCGACTGAGCCGGCTGCCGTGTGCCATAGCTGCTACAGCGAGGTCCGGCAACAGGCCGACCGCATGGAAGCCGCTCTGCACATGGACGCGAAGGACGCGGCAAAGGTCGTGTATGAGGCGGTCTGGGCGGATACGTCTGATCCGAACGTTACCTACTTGAACGCCGCCAACGCGTTGCTCTCGGAGTTGCGCAAACGGGCCGGCATCGGGCTGCTGCTGGGCTCGCATCAGCCTCTGACGGACTAGCAGCTGCTGTGAAGCTCCGATTTTCCAGCCTCAGCGCCTGAAGGCGCAACCCAAGGACGACAGATTCGGCATGCCTAAAGCCATGCCCCGATGCGAACCCCTTGCTGCCGCCTGCGTGTCGGCAGCGGGTTGCAACTTTCGGTTCGTTTCTTCATCCTATTGATGGAGACCCAACATGACCGACAAAGTCAGCGACACAATCACAGAAGGAAAGATCACCAAGACTGACGCCGAGTGGAAGCAGCAGCTTACTCCCGAGCAGTACCAGGTGGCGCGCGGCAGCGGCACCGAGCGCGCTTTCACCGGGAAATACTGGGACAAGCACGACGACGGGACCTATCATTGCGTCTGCTGTGGCGCATTGCTGTTTGGCTCGGATACGAAGTTTGATTCGGGGACGGGATGGCCTAGCTTCTTTGCCGCCGCTGACCGCCAGAACATTGCGGAGCACACCGACACCAGTTATGGCATGGCCCGCACCGAAGCGCGGTGCGCGCGTTGCGATGCGCATCTGGGCCACGTGTTTCCGGATGGTCCGGGGCCGACCGGGCTACGCTACTGTATGAACTCGGCCTCGCTCGACTTCAAACCGAAGAAGTAAGAATCCCGCAAATAGAAAACGATGGAGCGCCGGGCAAAATTGTTGCTGCCCGGCGCTCCATCGTCGTTTCTGAATTCCGACTTCGAATTCCAACTTCGTGAAGTCTGGCTTCTTGAAATTTACGCGTTGCCCGCAGTTGCGGCCATCGCTTTGGGCGCTTCTTGCTTGTTCTGCGCCTGTGGCTGCGTTTGTTTCTGGTCTTTCTTTTCGGGGTTGCGCACTTCGACGCCGCCCTTGAGGATGGCGCCTTCTTCGACGCTGATGCGATGCGTGATCACGTCGCCTGAGAGCAGGCCTTCGCTGCGGATGTCCAGCCGGTCGGCACATTCGACGTTGCCCTGCACCTTGCCCATGATGACGACTTCTTTGGCGGTGATGTTTGCCGCGACGTTTCCGTTACGGCCGATGGTGACGCGATTGTCGGGAAAGTTGATGGAGCCTTCGACGCGTCCGTCAATGAACAGCGATTCCGCGCCCGTCAATTCACCCTTGATGACGACCGAGCGTCCGATGTTGGCTTGATCCATGGGTGAGGTGGCCGGCTTGACCGGAGTGTAACTGTTGGTGGGGGCCGCGGTTGGAGAGAACTTCGGTTCCGGAGACTGCAACATGAATAACCTCACTTGAGATCCGCGACCGCAGCGTGAGTTGGTCGTGCGGTCGCGGTCGATGGGCTTCTGTCGCTGGGCTTCTAACGACGAGAAGAGAATCGCACGAAAGGACGTATTACGACAGGTTACCGAAGGTTGTGGCCGTTAGCTCGAGTTCAGATTTTGACGGGGAATCTGTCTAGCTGAGTTCGGAGGGAGTTTCCCAGCCTTCGTCTTTCATTTTGCGATTCGTCCAGTGCTGTAGTTGTTCGAACAGAGCTGGTTCGATCACGATGAATCGCAGGCCGGCTCGGCCTCCAGCCTCGGCCCACACCAGGCGGCCTTTCGCTTGAATCTCGATCTCGCTATCGGGCAACAGAAAACTGACGTCGAGTAATCCGGCGAAACCGGCGGGATCGGCCACCACATCAAGGCCCATGCCTCCGGTGCTGAGGTTGACCGCCTGTACCTGCAATTCTTTGCCGTGCGCATTCTTCAGGGCGACGGAAATATTGACTTTGGCGCGGAAGAACTTCTGCTGATCTTCGCTGATGATGCCGAGTTTGGCTGAGCCATCGCCCGAAGACTCGTCAATCTGATACTCGCGCAGTTTACGGCTGAGGGTGCGGCGGGAAATTCCCAGGCGCTCGGCGGCCTGGGCGCGATGTCCGCCGGTTTGCGCCAGCGCGCGAATGATCATCTGTTCTTCCATGTTTTCGAGGCTGCCGAGCGGGACTGCGCCACTGCCGCGGATTGCGGCTGGCGATCCGCCGGACATTTTTTCGTCATACAACTCGGCCACGACCTCGGCACCGGTGATCTGGCGGTCTTCGGTAGCCATGGCTAGTTTTGCGACCAGATTCCGGAGTTCGCGGATGTTGCCCGGCCAGGGATGGGCCTGGAGGGCGACCAGGGCGTCTCTCGTGAAGACTTTGGCTTTATCTGGCGCTTTCAGCGACAGGAAGTGGCGGGCCAGTGCGGCGATATCTTCGGGACGCTCGCGCAAGGGCGGCACGCGCAACTGGAATTGGCTGAGGCGGTGGAAAAGATCCTTGCGAAAACGCCCTTCTTTGACAGCCAGCTCAAGATCCTGATTGGTAGCGGCAACCACGCGCACATCGACGGTGATTTTCCGATTTCCACCGAGACGGTAGTAGGGCTGGCCGTCGAGGACGCGCAGCAGTTTCACCTGGATTTGGGATTGCAGTTCGCCAATTTCGTCGAGGAAGATGGTGCTCTTGTCGGCCAGTTCGAATAGACCGGGCTTCGAAGAATCGGCGCCGCTGAAGGCTCCCTTTTCGTAGCCGAACAGTTCGCTTTCCACCAGATGTTCGGGCAGGGCGGCGCAGTTGATGTCTATAAGCGCGTTTTTGTGGCGATAGGAGGAGCCGTGGATGGTGCGCGCGACCAATTCTTTGCCGGTGCCGGTTTCGCCGGTTACGAGCACGGTCTCGGTGTGTCCGGCAACGCGGTCTACCATGCCCATGAACTTGTGCATCAGGGGGCTGGCAATCAGGAATTGGGTGCCGTCGATCTCCCGCCGCGCCAGTGGGACCGGACCGGCTGCGCTTGCGACCTGTGCGGACGAGGCTCCATTTCCTGCAAGGTTCGCGCCGGTGCTTTCGAAGGCAAATCCCAAAATGCCGGCAGGAGTTGCGTTTTTGTCGCGCAGCAGCGTCAAACACAAATAGACATCGATATCAGTATCATTGCCCGGACCGGGCTTGGTGCGGCAGCGGAGCGCTCCCTCGAATCGTCCTTTCTCGAGGACTACGGCCAACGCCCGGGAGGTGGAAGCAGACGGCTGTGCTGCGTCGGAAAAGTCGGCTATGTTTCTGCCGATCAGGTCCTTGGGTGCAAATCCGAATCGCTCTTCCGCTCGGTCATCGGCTCGGTCTTGGGCTCGGCCCACGGCTTGGTCTACGCCGTGGCTGCAAGTGGTGATGACGCCGTGAAGGTCAGCGGTAAAGATAGAGATCGCGTCCTGCAACTGGTCTAGAATGCCGACGGGGGATTGAAGGCCGGCTTCGCTCGACCTGGTTGATGTGTTCACGTTTGCGGGCTTCTGAGCACTCTCAGTTAGCGCAGTCTTTGATGTTGATGAGATTGGCATTTCTGTGTCGTTCGCTACAGGGGAGTGTCACTTCGCGCTGCGACAGCCAGGGCCCACTAACTTCAGTATCGGCTTCAGGCATTTGCAAATACACGCCTTCCTTGATGCTGCCACAACCGCGATCACTTCGCGGAAGAGTTCGGTACCAATGCTCACACCGAAGTAACCAAGCAAAAATCTAAGTTTGCGGGGCGGTTCGGTTTACGGTTCTGCCCGGCGCTCACATTTCGGCTGTTCCACGGCGTCAGTTACCTCAGTAAGTACATGATTCTCCGGCACTGAACTACCATCCGATACAACGGGAGAACCACAACTTCAGCCGCGTCTGGAAGTTCCAGGGCGGCCGTGCGGTTGGGCGTGATTTGAGCAGCAGGTATGGGTCGGCCTATGTCCATTCGGGCAAGACTGTTTATCGGAGCAACGGCGGCGCTCGGCATGTACGCGCTGGTAAATGCCCTGTGGCACTGGCAAAGTGTCGACCTGTCCCGATTTATCTGTTATCTGCTGGTCGCGGTTCTTGCTTCCACTCTTAAGATTCAACTGCCCGGCCTCGACGGCACAATGTCGGTCAACTTCCTGTTTATTCTGCTGAGCGTTCTGGAGCTGAACCTACCTGAGACACTGGTGCTCGGCTGCACTGCGACTCTGGCGCAATGCCTGTTCGGTACCCGGCAGAAGCTGGTTCCGATCAAGATCGTTTTCAACGTTTTCGGGATGATGGCGAATGCGATCGTGCTGTCGTACTTCGCCTATCACGACTTGCAGCGCGTGCTGGGGGCAGGCACGCTACCCCTACTGGTGATCACTTCGCTGATTTTTTTTCTGGCGAATACCGTTCCGGTGGCAGTAATCATCTCCGTGACCGAAGGCAAATCGGCGCACAAGGTCTGGGCTGAATGTCATTTCTGGTCGTTCCCTTTCTACATGGTGGGAGCGGCAGTGGTGTTTTCGGTGGGCTTTCTGAGCAAGCAAGTGGGATGGCAGACCTCGCTATTGATTCTTCCACTGGTGTACTGGGTCTATCGCTCGTATCACCTCTATCTCGCGAAGCTGGCGGCGGAAAAGCGACAGGTCGAAATCGAAAAGCAACATGCCGAGGAAGTGGCGGCACTGCACTTGCGAACCATCGAGAGCCTGGCACTGGCCATCGAGGCCAAGGACCATACTTCGCACCAGCACCTGCAGCGGGTGCGGGTTTTTGCGGTCGCGGTGGCGAAGGAACTGGGTTTCTCTGAGGACGAGATCGAAGCGCTACGCGCGGCCGCGCTGCTTCACGACATTGGCAAGCTGGCGATTCCGGAACACATCATCAACAAGCCCGGTCGCCTGACCCCCGAAGAGTTCGAGAAGATGAAGATCCACACGCAAGTGGGCGCCGAAATCCTGCAGCGCGTGGCATTTCCTTATCCGGTCGCGCCCATCGTACGCTCGCACCATGAGCATTGGGATGGAACCGGATATCCCGACGGACTGAAAGGTGAGCAGATTCCGCAGGGTGCGCGGGTGCTCGCGGCCGTCGATTGCCTGGATGCACTGGCATCGCATCGCCAGTACCGCGGCGCCATCTCGCTTGACGCCGCCATGGAAAAAGTCGCATCTATGTCGGGTTCGGCTTTTGAGCCGCGGGTGGTCGAGCTCCTGAAACGCCGTTACCGGGACCTGGAGATGATGGTGCAGTCCGATTCGCAGGCAGACGCAGCGATCGCGGGAGCCCCGACCCCCTCGAACGACGATCAGATTGCGGACGGTATAGAGGCGATGGCCGGGAGCGAGCAGACTGCGCCGCTTGCGGGCTCGGCAAACGAAACCGATTTTCTTTCCTCGATCGCCTCGGCTCGGCAGGAAGCGCAAACTATGTTCGAGCTGAGCCAGGACCTGGGCAATTCGCTGAGCCTCGGGGAAACTCTCTCGGTGCTTTCCGTGCGGCTGCGAAAAATGGTTCCTTACGATTCTATGGCCGTGTTTCTTTTGAAGGAGGGCAGACTAATACCCGAACTGGTGAGCGGCGACAACTTTCGGCTGCTTTCTTCACTGAAAATCGGCTTGGGCGAAGGGCTGTGCGGCTGGGTCGCGGAAAAGCGCAAGCCGATCGTCAATGGTAATCCCGAGGCCGAGACCGGATATGTGAGCGATCCAGCGAGATTCACCACGCTGCGCTCGACTCTCGCGGTTCCGCTCGAAGGGCTCAATGGCGTGGTCGGAGTGCTGGCCATGTATCGCGCGGAACGCGACGCCTTTCAGGCAGACCATTTGCGCATCCTGCTCGCGGTCAGCTCGAAGATCGCTCTTTCGGTCGAGAATGCGCTCAAGTTTCAGCAGGCCGAGGACTCGGCAACCACCGACTACCTGACCGGACTGCCCAACGCGCGCTCATTGTTCGTTCATCTGTCGCGTGAACTGGCGCGCTGCCGCCGCACCGGCACTTCGCTCGCGGTGATGGTTTGCGATCTCGACAATTTCAAACAGATTAACGATCTTTACGGCCACCTTGAAGGCGACAATTTGCTGAAGGATTTTGCACTCCAAATGAAGGATGTCTGCCGCGGCTACGATTATGTTGCCCGCATGGGCGGAGATGAATTCGTGGTGGTCGCTCCCGGACTCAATGCCGAGGCTGCCAGCGAAAAGAGCAGCCGTCTGAACCAACTGGCGATTGAGGCAGGCAAGAAAGTGGCCGGCCGCGAACTGGTTGCCTTGAGCGTAGGCACGGCGTTCTGTCCAGCGGATGGTTTCGACGTCGAGCGCCTGCTTGCCGAAGCCGACCGCCGCATGTATTCGATGAAAGAAGTTCATCATTCTGAACCGTCAACCGATCGCGACGCGACTCCCAAGGGCCGCTCGCGGGGCGCGACCGTGAACTAGGACGCTTCATGCTGGGGAAAACGCTTCTGCCAAAAATTCTGTTCTGGAAGATGGCACGGCATCTCGGGGCCATCGCTGCGCTAGTTCTGCTGGGCGGACTGCTTTCGGCCACGCTGGTGCGTCTGGCTCCCGGCTTCGATGCGGATGAGCGCGAACTCGATCCCAGCCTCAACGCCGAGAGCGTGCGCGCCTTGCGCCAGTCGCGTGCCGGGGAGCGTAACGTTCTCAGTTTCTATGCCAGCTACTTGCGGGGGGCGATGCACGGTGATCTTGGGACTTCTCGTGCTCTCGGACAACCGGTGCAGAGCCTTTTGCGGGAGCGCTGGCCGGTCACTGTGCGCGTGGTTGGAAGTGGGCTTTTGTTGGCTTGGCTGTTGGGCTCGACTCTCGCCTTCACAGCTTGCCTTTGGCATCGGCCGGGTTATGAAATTTTTGGCACCACCGTCAGCGGCGCTTTCCTTTGCATTCCGGCGGCGGTATTGGCTCTGCTTTCGGTAATTCTCAATGCTCCGGGATATCTCGCGATTGCTCTGATCGTTTTCCCTAAGATCTACCGCTATTCGCGGAACCTGCTCGCGAAGGCTTACGCTCTGCCGCACATTACCGCTGCTCGCGCACGCGGACTGGGCGAAGTTCGCATTCTGGCTTGGCATGTGCTTCCGGTCGCCGGTCCGCAGATGATCGCGCTGGCCGGAATCACGGTCAGCATCGCTCTGGGTGCGAGCATCCCGGTCGAAGCCTTATGTGGACTGCCGGGCATTGGTCAACTCGCGTGGCAGGCGGCGCTTTCGCGGGACCTTCCTTTGCTGGTGAACCTGACCGTGCTGGTTACGCTGGTAACCTTGCTGGCCAACTCGGGGGCCGATGTAATGATTTACATGCTGAGGCCCAGAGAAGCATGAAAGCTGGCATGAAGGCTGCATGAATGCCGGCCGTAAGGTGGCGTGCGTGGTGGTGCTCGGCATGTGCGCGGTGTCGCTCGCCGCGAATTGGATCGCGCCCTTCGGATACGCCAAACAATTTCGCGAAGCTCCGAGTGCGCCTCCTTCACGCGAGCACTGGCTTGGCACTGACGACGTGGGCCGCGATCGTTTCGCGCGCATTCTTTACGGCACTCGCATCTCGCTGCTGCTCGCTCCTGCTGCGGCTTTGGTCTCGACTGTATTGGCCGCGCTGGTCGGCGGCCTGGCGGGCTACCTGGGCGGAACCTGGCTGCGTCTGGCTAGAGGATTCACCGACCTGTTTCTTTCTTTGCCCTGGCTGTTTCTGCTGATCACGGTTCGGGCGCTTATGCCGTTGAATGTTTCTCCGCTGGTCTCGGTTCTGATTACATTTCTCATTCTCGGACTACTGGGCTGGGCTGCTTCGGCGCGCGTGCTTTCGACTTCGGCTGACGCTTTACGCAACTCCGATTTCGTGTTACAGGCTCGGGCTTCGGGATTGCATGGCTCGCGTCTTTTCTTCATCCATGTTCTGCCTAATCTGAAGCCGGTTCTATACGCGCAATTCTGGATTTCGATTCCGGTTTT
>Ga0209169_10001823_pt1 | contig 12925 bp, 14 predicted proteins | sample HubBroMetageWRM4_FD_188346 | JGI IMG/M metagenome (GOLD analysis project Ga0209169, IMG submission 188346) | Warmed soil microbial communities from the Hubbard Brook experimental Forest, New Hampshire - Hubbard Brook CCASE Soil Metagenome WRM 4... | ecosystem: Environmental > Terrestrial > Soil...
TGGCGGAACGGAAGTATGGCGCGAGGTCGGAAAATTCTTCACGAGCCTGAACGAACGAGCCGAGAATTCCAGCAGGAAAGCACATGCCTGATCTGAATTTCAAAGTGGAAGGTGCCCAGGCCGTGCCCTTTGGCGCGTCGCCCCTGCTTGCTTTCAACCTGCGCGTCGCGAACGCCGGCCCCGAACCGGCTATCCACACCGTGGTCCTTCGCGCGCAAATTCAAATCGATGTAACGCGCCGTCATTACACTCCTGAAGAGCAAGCCAAGCTCCAGGATTTATTTGGCGAGCCGGATCGCTGGGCCAAAACGCTGCGTAGTTTGTTGTGGACCCACGCGACCGTGGTGGTCCCGAGCTTTGCCAAAGAAACCCTGGTCGAAATGCAGGTGCCATGCACTTTCGACTTCAATGTCGCGGCCACCAAATATTTTCACGGCTTGTCCAGCGGTGATCTGCCGCTCAATTTCCTTTTCAGCGGCACCGTTTTTTATGCCGACGACCAGGAGCACCTCCAGGTGGCCCCGATTTCCTGGGAGAAGGAAGCCAAGTTCAAGCTGCCGCTAAAAACCTGGAAGGATTTGATCGATCAATACTACCCAAACAGCGCGTGGCTTTACTTGCGGCGCGACGTATTCGATAAGCTCTACCAATACAAAGTACGCCACGGCATCCCCACCTGGGAGCAGGTGATCGAGCGCGTGCTGGCCACCACCGAAGAAACGGTGCAACTGTGAACGAGCAACTGGTCCAAGACATCGCCAACGCGGTCCTTTACGAAGGATACATGCTGTATCCCTACCGCCCGTCGTCGGTCAAAAATCGCCAGCGCTGGAATTTCGGCGTGGTCTATCCCAAAGCCTACAGCGAACTGCAAAGTGGCGCCGACAACTGGTTCATGCAAACCGAATGTCTCGCGACGGGAAGTTCGTCTCTCCGGTTGCGCATCAAAGTGCGTTTCTTGCAGGCAATCGCCAAGACTGTTGGCGAACTGAAAACTCCGCTCAAGGAATGGACCGGAAATTCGAGAAATGAGTGCGAGCAAGATTTTCACGTGGTCGAAACTCTGCAGATCGGAGACCAGACCCTCCGAACCTGGCAAGAAGCCGTCGAATGCGAAATCGTCGTACCTCCGTTCGGGCCGGGCGCGACCGACCGAGCCAGTCGGTCCGTAGCCCAATTTTTTCAGGCCGAAAGGGAATTGGAACCGGTTCGTGCGCCAAACGGGTTGTTCTCCGCCGTCATTGTAAGGACGAAAGGAGCCATCGGCGTACAGGTGGAATCAGCGATCGAGCGGCTTCAAGACGAACTTTTCAAAATCACCGTACGTGTTTCGAACGTCACCGATACCTCCGGCTCCATTTCGGTCAGCCGCGACGAAGCGCTGATGCACTCCCTGCTATCGGCACATACCATCCTCGGTATCAGCGGCGGCGAATTCGTTTCGCTCCTCGATCCTCCGGACTCGCTAAAAGACGCGGTTTCATCCTGCAACAACGTCGGAACTTGGCCGGTTCTGGCCGGCGAAGAAGGTCAACGCGACGGCATACTGTCCTCTCCGATCATTCTTTACGACTATCCGCAGATTGCGCCCGAAAGCCCGGGAAATCTTTTCGACGGCACCGAAATCGATGAAATTCTGGCCCTGCGCATCCTCACTCTGACCGAAGACGAGAAGAGCGAAATGCGCAGCGCCGACGACCGCGGCCGCCAGATTCTCGAACGCACCGAGGCGTTGCCTCCGGAACATTTCATGAAACTTCACGGTGTATTGCGCGGATTGCGCCCAGCCGGCGAAGAGGAGCAGCCATGAACGAATGGGAATGGCGGCTTCTCGAAGACAAAGCTCCGACTGGCACACTGACAATCGCCGGTGTCGAGGTCAAGCCCGGCCACCGTGTCCGCCTGCACCCCGGCAAGCGCGGAGACATGATGGACATCGCCCTCGCCGGCAAAACCGCGATGATTGAATCTCTCGAGCAGGATTACGACGGCAAGTTTCACGTCTGCGTGGTGGTCGACGACGATCCCGGCCGGGACATCGGCATGATGCGGCAACCGGGCCATCGCTTCTTCTTCGATCCCGAAGAAGTCGAGCCGCTTCCGATGGACGAGGCCGTCCAGGACACGGATACGCAGACCCCGACGATCCTCATCGCCGGCATCGGCAACATTTTTCTCGGCGACGACGCGTTTGGTGTTGAAGTCGTCCAGCGACTAGCGAATCGCCAATTGCCCACCGGGGTGAAGGCTTTTGACTATGGCATTCGCGGGTTTGATTTGGCCTACGCCCTGCTGGATGGTTCTGACGTGACCATTCTGGTCGACGCCAGCCCGCGCGGCGGCACGCCCGGCACCGTCTATGTCATCGAGCCGGATTTGAACTCTCTAAATTCGCCCGAGGCCGACCAGGCCGCGCCCGACGCGCACAGCATGAATCCCATGAACGTAATTCGCCTGGCGAAATCCATGGGCGGGCAATTGAAGCGAATCCTCTTGGTAGGGTGCGAGCCGGAAACCTTAGGGCCGGAAGAAGGGCACATGGGTCTCAGTGCGCCCGTTGCAGCAGCGGTGGACGAAGCTGTCAAGGTGTTGGAAGGATTGGTCGAAAAGATTCGGATGGGGGAAGCCTGAGTTACGTCGCGATTAAAACTGAGAGGAGAAAATCAAATGCCGACGGAAATGGTTCGACGCGAAGAACGGGATGAATCCAACAAGGACACGTTGTTCATGCTCGGTGGTGTGGCCCTGGTCGTGGTCGGCGCCGGACTGATTCTAACCAGCCCTATCGCCAAAAAATATATGGGACAGCTCGGGTTGGGCGACCTAACCGGCGGAATCGTCCCAGACATCGAGCGCTATTTTAAATTGCGGTCTATGTAAAGTGGCTGGCGGCTAGGAACAGGTCGCCTTTCGAAGAAGCAAACATTTATAGACAGGTGATGTGACATGTTAGATTAGGCCCCAGGTTGGACCGTTCCGGGGGACCGCTCATGACTGCTCCTGTCTGTTATCAGATTGATGCGAAGCTGAGTCAGCTGACCGTACACGCTTTTGCCAGTGGTTTGGCTGCGGTGGTTGCGCACAATCCGAAGTTCGCGATCCGCGATTTTTCGGGTGACGCACGATTCACGCCCGGCACGCTGGGCAATGCTTCGATCCGGCTGAGGATCAAGTCCTCGTCGCTCGACTTGATGGACGAAGTCAGTGAATACGACCGCCGCGAAATCGGGCGGGTCACGTTCGATGAAGTACTGGAAACCAGGCGGTTTCCCGAGATTGCGTATGAAAGCAAACACGTCACCGCGGCTCAACTTGGCGAGAATTTGTACGCGACGAATATCACCGGCGATTTGGCGCTTCACGGCATCACCAATCGCGTCGATTTCACCGCGCAAGTTGTCGTGGGCGAAGACACCCTGCGCGGGTACGGCAATTTTTCAGTGAAGCAAACGGAGTTTGGAATCTCCATCGCCTCCGTCGCCGGCGGCACGCTCAAGATGAAAGATGAATTGAAAATTGCATTCTTTATCGTGGCCAAAAAACAAGGATAAATACCATGCCAGAATCCACGGGAGCAAAGATGTCCGCGATAGAAACCGCCACGCAATATTCGATTAACCCTGGACTGAGTCGTCTTACCGTTCGCGCCTTTGCCACCGGAATGTTGTCCTCCTTCGGCCACAACCCTAATCTCGCGGTCCGTAGTTATAGCGGTCAAATAAGCATAGTGCCTGGAAATCTGCAGCAAGCCTCGCTGCGCCTCTCCGTTCTGGCCGACTCCCTGGAGGTTACCGATGAAGTCAGCCAGAAAGATCGGGCTGAAATCGAAACCAGAATGAGGCAGGAAGTGCTGGAGACCTCGCAATATCTGGAGATTATTTTTGAGAGCACCCAGGTCGCGCCTACGGCAATGAGTGAAACGCTGTATGCCGTGACCGTCACCGGTAACCTGACGCTTCACGGGGTCACGCGCTCCGAAGCCATCACCGCTCAAGTCACCTTGACCGGCGATACCCTGCGAGCTTACGGCGAATGTTCCTTGCGGCAGACCGACTACGGAATCAAACTCGTATCGGTCGCTGCCGGTGCGTTGAAAGTGAAAGACGAAGTGAAAGTGACTTTCGATCTCACGGCCCGCAAACAATAACCGGAGGTCCTGTGGCCGCCGACCACTACGATGAGCCGTTGCCCGGAGGATGTCATATGTGTCTCGCTATTCCAGGAAAAATTGTCGAGATCGCTTCGGACCATCCGAATTCCGCGTTAGTCGATGTTGTCGGAATGCGCCGCCGCGTTGACCTCGGCCTCCTGGAAGAAGACCGGCCCGTCCCCGGCGACTGGGTTCTGATTCACGTAGGTTTCGCCATGAGCAAAATCAGCGAAAAAGATGCGCTCGACCAGTTACACACCTTGGAGGTGCTCGGCGAGAGTGAAGCCGCCGAGCAAGAGGTCCGCGGCTATGGGCTCGAAGATGTTCAGGAAAAGCAGGCTCCGTAATCACTTTTCCGAGGCTCCTAAAATGAAATATGTGGACGAGTTTCGCGATCCCGAACTGATCACCAAAGCCGCCGAAGAAATTCGGCGTCTGGCCGATCCCCAGCGCCATTACCGCCTAATGGAAGTGTGCGGCGGCCACACCCACGCCATTTATCGTTTTGGTCTGAAGGACGTTCTTCCTGAAAATATTGAACTGATTCATGGCCCCGGTTGTCCCGTTTGTGTTCTGCCCATGGGCCGCATCGACGATGGGTTGTCGGTGGCCGCGGATCCCAACGTGATTTTCGCCGCGTTTGGCGACATGATGCGCGTCCCGGGAACCCACGGCAGCCCGCTGGAGCACAAAGCGCGCGGCATGGACGTGCGCATCGTCTATTCGCCAACCGACGCCATCAGGCTCGCCAAACTGAACCCGCAGAAGCACGTGATGTTTTTCGCCATCGGTTTCGAAACCACGGCTCCTTCCACCGCATTAACTTTGCAGCGAGCCAAAGCCGAAAGCCTTCACAATTTTTCGGTTTTCTGCAACCACGTCACCATCATTCCCGCCATTCGCGCGATTCTCGATTCTCCCGACATGCGCCTCGATGGCTTCATCGGTCCGGGTCATTGCTCCACCGTGATCGGCTGCAGACCCTACGAATGGATCGCCCAAAACGAAAACAAACCAATCGTCGTCTGCGGTTTTGAGCCCCTCGACCTGCTGCAATCGATCGTCATGATTCTCCGCCAGCTTCAAAACGGAGAAGCTAAAGTCGAGAATCAATACAAGCGCGTCGTTCCCTGGGAAGGAAATCGCGCCGCGCTGAAAGCGATGGCTGAAGTATTTCAGCTGCGGCCGTATTTCGAATGGCGCGGCCTTGGTTTTATTTCCCAGTCGGCGCTTCGTATCCGCGATCAGTATGCGGAATGGGACGCCGAGCAACGCTTCCAGATCCCCGGAATTCGCGTTACCGATCCCAAGGCCGCCCAGTGCGGAGAAGTCCTAAAAGGTGTGCTGAAACCCGCGCAATGTAAACTCTTCGGCCGCGAATGCACGCCGGAAAATCCGGTGGGAGCTTTGATGGTGTCTTCGGAAGGATCATGCGCCGCTTACTACAACTACGAACATCGGAAGGCCAATCTGGTGACGAGCATCAGCGCGTCAGCGTGAGCGCCAGCCCCAAACCCGCGAAAGCCGTCCCCAAGATTCGCTTTCGCGATCAGCAAATTGAGATGGCCCACGGTGCGGGCGGAAAAGCCAGCCGCCGCCTGGTCGAGGGTTTGTTCGCGCCTTTCTTTTTCCCTGCATCGATCGGGCCGCTTGCGGATGCCGCTCATCTGAAAATAAACGGCGCACAAATGGCCGTGACCACGGATAGCTTCGTCGTGAAGCCGCTGATATTTCCGGGTGGTTCCATCGGCGAACTCGCCGTCAACGGCACCGTGAATGACCTGGCGGTTTCTGGCGCCAAGCCCGAAGCGATCGTCCTCACCTTGATTCTGGAAGCGGGCCTCCGCACCGAAATCCTGCAAGCTGAAATCGAAGCGATAGCCAGTGCTGCCCAGATCGCCGGCGTGCGAATTGCCGGCGGAGACACCAAGGTCGTCGAACACGGCAAAGCCGACAGCATGTACATCACCACCACCGGTCTCGGTTCGCCGCTACCAGGCGTCGAAATTAATCCACAGTCGGTCCGGCCCGGCGACAAAGTATTGCTATCCGGTCCCGTCGGCGATCACGGCATCACCATTTTGCTGGCCCGCGGCGATCTCGAAATGGAGGGCGACCTATACTCCGACACGCGCAGCGTGTTTCCGCTGGTGGAAGCCATGGTGCGCGCTGCGGGTCCCGGCATTCGCTGGATGCGCGATCCCACTCGTGGCGGTGTGGCCACGTCATTGAACGAACTGGCTAGAGACTGCGGCTTGGGCGTCGTTCTTTCCGAATCCAACATTCCGGTCCATGATGCAGTTCGCGGCGCCTGCGAACTGCTGGGCCTTGATCCGTTGCACATTGCGAATGAAGGCCAATTTCTCGCGGTCGTTGCGCCGGAACTGGCCGGTGCGGCGCTAAAGGCGCTCCAGCAAACGCCTGGCGGCGAAGAAGCCCGTGTGATTGGCGAAATACGCGATCAGCCCGCCGGCTCCGTCCTGGTCACGACTCTTTACGGCGGCAGCCGGATCGTCGACATGCTGGTTGGTGATCCACTGCCTCGCATCTGTTAATGAAACGTTGCGAGGGAAAACTAGAACAGAAACATGGCCACGAAATACCAACTCGCCACGCAAATCGAACAGCGTCTTCTGGCGCGTAACCAGATCCTCGAATCCTTTTTTTCGCGCGAAGCTCCTCGCCTCGCGGAAGCCTGCCACGAAATGTCCGATCGTTTTCTGCGTGGCGGACGCTTGCTCGCCTTCGGTCAAGGTCCCTACGCCACGGACGCGCAGCACGTCTCGGTCGAGTTCGTGCATCCCGTAATTGTCGGAAAACGCGCGCTTCCGGCCCTGGATCTTTCCATCCTCTATAGGCCGTGGCTCGACGCGATTCTGCGGCCCGAAGATATCGTGATGGGATTTGGGCCGCCCGAAGGCGATCCGGAAGTCTGGGCCGCGCTGGATTCGGCCCGCGAACGCAATGCGATGACCTTCGCGCTGCCGGGGCTCGAAGGCTCGTACACCATTCCCCCGGCGAACGCTGACCCTTTCATCCAGCAGGAACTGATCGAACTCCTCTATCACACGCTCTGGGAGACCGTGCACGTCTATTTTGAACACCGCGAATTGGGTCACGATGTGGGCGAGGCTGAGTTTCTCTACCCGTTTCTCGGGCGCGAAAAACAAGCCACCGGCGATGCCACCGCCGAAGTCGCAAATTCCATTCAATTGAAAGTTGCGGACGACTCGAAACTGCGCGCACAAGTGGCGCATGAGGAATCGGAACAAATCGGCAATGCCGTTACGGCCATAGCCGAAAAGCTTCGTCGCGGAGGGAAGCTGATCATTTTTGGCAACGGTGGATCCGCGACCGACGCCAACGACTTCGCCATTGATTGCGTGGCCCCGCCGTCGGGCTGGAAAGCCATCCCCGCCGTTTCGCTCGCGCTCGAACCCGCCAATATCACGGCCATCAGCAACGACGTCGGCACCGAAGTTGTTTTTCTTCGGCAGCTGATTGCGCAAGTCCAGCCGAACGATGTAGCGGTTGCTATTTCCACTAGCGGCGGTTCGCGCAACATCATCACGGCGCTCGAAGAAGCGCGCAAACGCAAAATGCTGACCGTAGCGCTGCTGGGTTACGACGGCGGCGAAATTCTGCGCCGCGGCCTCGCCGATTTTCCGCTGATTGTCCGCTGCGATTACATTCCGCGCATTCAGGAAGTGCAGGCCTCGATTTATCACGTGGTCCGCGAAGCGCTGGAGGGGCTCGTCCATGGCCACGCTTGAGCTCTTCGGCACCAAGAGCTGCCCCTACACCCAGGAAATGCGCGAATGGCTGGAATTCAAGGGCAAGGAATTCGTGGAGTACGACGTCGAACACGATCTTGCAGCGCGTGACCTTCTGCGCTCGCTGGCGAATGGTCAGCGCACGGTGCCCATCCTCGTGGAAGACGGCAAAGTCGTTCAAGTCGGTTGGCAGGGTCACGGCTGCATCATCAGCATGGAGTGATTCCGTAATGGCCAGCGCGTGTTCCATCAAAGTTCGCGGCGTAGTCCAGGGAGTGGGATTTCGCCCGTTCGTTTTTCGCCTGGCTCACGCCAACACCCTGGCCGGATGGGTACGGAACGGAGACGAGGGCGTGGAGATTTTCCTCGAGGGAGCTGATCAGGCATTGCAGGCATTCATCACCGCACTGGAAACTGACGCGCCGCCTGCCGCCCGGATCACCGACATTCAGGTTCAAGGCGCGCCGCCAATCGGCTGCCACGACTTCACGATTCGCGACAGCCGGCGAAAAGAATCTCCGTCCACGAGAATTTCTCCCGACCTTCCGGTCTGCGGGGATTGCCTCCTCGAGCTCTTCGATCATGCGGACAAACGCCATTTCTATCCTTATATCAACTGCACCAACTGCGGCCCGCGCTACACCGTGATCCTCGAGCTGCCTTACGATCGCGCGAAAACAACCATGAAGCCGTGGCCGCTCGATGACTACTGCTCACGCGAATACCACGATCCGCGCAACCGGCGTTTTCACGCGCAACCTGTTGCCTGCCCGGAATGTGGCCCTGGACACTACCTACAAGCCAGCGGCGAAACTGTCCAAGGTAACGAAACCAGTATTCGCCGCGCGACCGAAATGCTGCGTGCCGGAAAGATTCTCGCGGTGAAAGGGTTGGGCGGATATCACCTGGCGTGCGACGCCAGGAACTCTGCGTCAGTTGAAACTCTGAGAAATCGAAAATTCCGCAAAGAAAAACCCTTTGCTTTGATGGCCAGGAACCTCGAAGTCGCGCGCGACGTAATGGACGTGTCCGCGGAGACCGAAGGCCTTCTGATTTCGACCGCCGCGCCGATTGTAATCGCGCGTGCCAAGGCCAGCCTACCTGGAGTCGCGCCCGACAATCGTGAGCTTGGCGTGATGTTGCCCTACACGCCGCTTCACCATTTGCTATTCGCTGCGGGAGCTCCGGAGCTGCTGGTCATGACCAGTGCGAATCGTTCCAGCGAGCCGATTGCCATCGACGACGACGAAGCCCTGGATCGCCTCTCCGGAATCGCCGATGCTTTTCTCATCGGCGAACGTCCGATCGCGCGTCGCCTCGACGACTCAATCGCCCGCGCGAGTGCGTTCGGCCCGACAGTGCTTCGCCGGGCTCGCGGTTATGCGCCCGGCGCGGTCACAGCCCTTCCGACCAATCAGCCGATCTTAGCCGTCGGCGCGGATCTGAAAAATACCATCACGCTGGTCGTCGAAGGTCAGGCCTTCGTCAGCCAGCATATTGGCGATCTCGAACACTTTCAGTCATTCCAGGCGTTTCAGCAAACGATTGAAGACTTGGTTTCGATGTATGGCGTCGACTGGGAACAGCTGCTGATCGTCCGGGATTCTCATCCGCAGTACGCATCTTCCCTTCACGCCGATTCGCTGCCTTCTCGGGATACGCACCGAATCCAGCACCATCGCGCCCACATCGCATCGGTCCTGGCCGAACGCGGCGAATGGCACCAGCGCGTCGTAGGGATCAGTTTTGACGGAACCGGCTATGGAGACGACGGCACCATCTGGGGCGGGGAATTCTTCGTCGGGAGCGTCAGCGATGGATTTGATCGCGTGGGTCATCTTCGTCGTGCGATTCTCGCTGGTGGAGATGCCGCGGCGCGCCATCCAGTACAGGCCGCCGTGGGCTTTTTGGTGCAGCTTGCTGAAACGCCCGATGTAACTTCCGCCCCATTCAATTTTCCGGATCGATATCAGGTCGCCATGGATCTAGTGCGCAAGGGCGTCAGAGCTTTTACGACCAGCTCGGTCGGACGCCTCTTCGACACCGCGGCCGCGTTGCTTGGATTTACGCGCGAAACCACCTTCGAAGGTCAAGCCGCGATGTGGCTCGAGCAGGTGGCCGCTTGCGTCCAAAAGGTGGAACCGTATCCGTTTCCATTTCAAGATGGCGAGCTCGATTTCCGACCCCTCTTAATAAATTTGGTTCAGGATCGTTCGCGCAGTCGCGATCCGCGCGAATGTGCACGCGCATTCCAAACTGGAATCGCGCACGGCCTGTTCGATGCGGCAACCGCACTCTGCCGCGAGAACGACGTGGATACGATCGTGCTTTCCGGTGGGGTGTTCCAAAACGACCTTCTCCTGAGGGACTTGAAAGTGCTCGTCGATTCTTCTCCCTTCCGGGTTTGGACCAACCGTTCCGTTCCAGCAAACGATGGCGGCATCAGCCTGGGGCAGGCCGCGCTTGCCTCATTTGGACAATTTGATATGACCCACTCCGCGAATGCCGAGGAGGCCGCAACTTTTCAGCACCATGCATGAACTTTCCATCGCGATGAGCATTGTCGAGCTGGCGCAGGAAGAGGCCGACCGCCGCGGCGACATCCGGATCAAGGCCGTCCATCTTCGCCTGGGTGCTCTGTCTGGCGTCGTAAAGGACGCCCTTTTTTCATCCTATGCAATGGCGTGCGACGACACTCCACTGGAAGGCTCTCGTCTGGTCGTTGAAGACGTTCCGGTAATCATATTCTGTAAACAATGTGACGGACAGCGTCCCGTGCATTCGACCCAGATGTTTTGCTGCGCCGATTGCGGCACTCCCACGGGAGAAATCGTGCAAGGCAAAGAATTGCTGGTAGTCGGTCTGGAGGTCGAAGAGTGAGCGCCAAAACTCGGATGATCGAGGTTCGCGAGAACGTGTTGAAGCAAAATGACATCGTCGCCCGCGAGTTGCGCAGAAAATTCCACGACGCGGGAGTTTTCGTCGTCAGCATGGTCTCCAGTCCAGGCGCCGGCAAAACGGCGCTGCTCGAAAAAACGCTCACGCTGCTGCGTCAGGAATGTCGTGTCGCCGCGCTGGTCGGCGATCTGGCCACGGAAAACGATGCCGCGCGTCTCGCACGCAGCCAGGCCCCAGTAAAACAAATAATTACCGGCACGGTTTGTCACCTGGAAGCAGCGATGATTGACCGCGCGCTCGAGGGCTGGAAACTGGATGAACTCGATTTTCTGTTTCTGGAGAACGTGGGCAATATGGTCTGCCCATCCTCATACGATCTTGGCGAGGATCTTCGCCTGGTGCTGATGTCGGTAACCGAAGGCGAAGACAAGCCACTGAAATATCCAACCATCTTCAATAGCGCCGACGTGGCCCTCATCACCAAGATCGACCTGGCCACGGCGGTCGAGTTCGACGCGACTGCAGCGAACCGCAATATTCAGGCGGTGCGACCCGGGATGGCGATCCTCGACGTCTCCGTGAAATCCGGTGCGGGCCTGGACGAGTTCCTTGATTTCCTCCGCGCGCGCCGCGCTGACGCTCAAACGGTTTTGGGTGCGCGCGCCGCGACCTGACCCTTTTTCAAAATACTCCAGAGCATTTTCGACTTTAAAGCCGCTACAATATCTCTGGGCAGACGGACCTTGAATGAAACTCCTTCGAATCCATCTCGTGTTGGGAATTTTGTTTGTCTCATTGCATCCCGCGATCGTTCGTGCGCAAGCCGCACCTTCGCCGGAAACCGTAGAGATTGACGTCAACGGTTCCTCTCATCCCTTTCCACATTATTGGGAACAAATGTTTGGTTCCGGCCGCGCCATTCTCAGCTTGCGAGACAGCTATCGCAGCGACCTACGCGAGGTGAAGACCGCAACCGATTTCAAATACGTTCGCTTTCACGCGATCTTCGACGACGAAGTCGGCATGTACGACGAAGACGCCGGCGGTAAATCCGTTTACAATTTTTCCTACGTCGACCAAATCTACGACGGCCTGCTCCAGAATCATGTGCGCCCGTTCGTGGAATTGAGCTTCATGCCCCGGAAGCTAGCCTCCGCCGACATTCGCCAGGCCTTCTGGTACAAACCGGTTGTCGCCCCGCCGAAAGACTACGACCGCTGGGCCTCCATGATCTCCGCTTTCGCCAAACACCTAATCGATCGCTACGGCATCGACGAAGTGTCGCAATGGTATTTCGAAGTGTGGAATGAGCCCAACCTGGATTTTTGGGCTGGTGAGCCGAAAGAAGCGACCTACTACCATCTGTACGATGTCACCGCCGTCGCCTTGAAAGCGGTGAGTCCGCGTTTGCGCATTGGCGGCCCCACGACGGCCCAGGCCGCATGGGCCGACCACTTCATCCAGCACGTTGCCGAAAAAAATATCCCGGTCGACTTCGTGTCCTCGCACGTCTACGGCAACGACAAAGCACAGGACGTGTTCGGAACCGACGAATCGATCCCCATGAATCGAATGGTCTGTCGCGCCGTCGACAAAGTTCATAAGCAAATTAAATCCTCCGCCAAGCCCGAGCTCCCGTTGATCTGGTCAGAATTCAACGCAGTCTACGACAATCAGACCAAAGTCACCGACTCGGCGTTCATGGCGCCATGGTTGGCCGATACGATTCGGCAATGCGACGGGCTCACTGAAATGATGAGCTACTGGACTTTCTCGGACGTTTTCGAGGAGCAGGGCGTAATCAAGCAGCCATTTTACGGCGGTTTCGGCATACTTGCCGAAGGTGGAATCCCCAAGCCGGTTTTCAATGCTTTCAAATTGCTGCATCAGCTTGGCGACCGGCGAATCGACATATCCTCAGATTCGATGCTGGTCACCAAGCGTGCCGATGGTTCGATCGCGATCGCTGTGTGGAATCTGTCGTTGCCCGATGATCCGGGCCACTCGCGCGACGTCACAATTCATTTGCAAAACTTAAAAGGCACGCATCGAGCGCAGATCAGCGAAATCGACCCCGAACACGGTTCGCCCCTTCCCGCCTACC
>Ga0209169_10001825_pt1 | contig 12924 bp, 11 predicted proteins | sample HubBroMetageWRM4_FD_188346 | JGI IMG/M metagenome (GOLD analysis project Ga0209169, IMG submission 188346) | Warmed soil microbial communities from the Hubbard Brook experimental Forest, New Hampshire - Hubbard Brook CCASE Soil Metagenome WRM 4... | ecosystem: Environmental > Terrestrial > Soil...
AAAACAACGGACGCGGTCCTCGCAGGCTACCCTTCTCTGAAGCTAGCGGACATCCAAGCTGCGATCGCCTCTGCAGCCGCGCCCGCTGGAGCAGACCTCCCCGCTCCGGCAACGCCCCGGCCCTGAGGATCTAATCCCGTAGCGGCAGCACAGAATGCCGCTCCCGCTTTTCCGCAACGACCCATGCACATCGCCAGGCACTTTGCGGTATTCTTAACCGCATGAAATTCCGCTGCCCTATCTGCAAGAAGCCGACGGACTCGGCCGCCAACCCGGAATTTCCATTTTGCAGCGAACGCTGCAAGCTTTACGACCTCGGCAACTGGTCCAGCGAAAAATATGTGATCAGCGAACCAGCCAACGACGATACGCTCTTCGAAGACATCACCCGCGAATCCCCCGACGAACACAAAAACTGATGAGCGCAAAAACTGATCCCGCCTTCTCCGACGGTCCCGCGGCGAACTCCCAGGACGAGCCGCTTCCAGTCCCGCCGCCAACCAACCCTCATTTCGCGCTCTTTATGGCTACGGCAGGCGGACTCGGCTACTTCCCGAGAGCGCCCGGCACATTGGGCTCAGTTGTGGGACTTCTCGTGGCGCTCCTACCTTCGTGGATATTTTTTGGCTTAGCCGCCGCGACTGTAACAGCCACCCACGGCGCCGCGATTTTTCTGACAGCGTCCACCGCGTATTTCGATCCGTTCTTAGGGGCGCAGATCGTCCTCACGCTACTTATCGCTGCCCTCGGGGTCTGGGCTTCCGATCGCGTCTCCAAGCGTTTTCGCGAGAAAGATCCGCAGTACGTGATAATTGACGAAGTATCGGGACAACATCTGGCGCTCCTGCTCGGCTGCGGAATCCCCGTCTGGTGGAGAGTTGCCGAATCGTACTGGAACACGGCGCCGCTTGGTCTGATCAGCCTGCGCGCCGCACTCAACTGGAAATATTTGCTGCTGGGTTTTATACTTTTTCGCGTGTTTGATATTTGGAAGCCGTTTCCGGCGCGCCAGGCCGAATCGCTGCCCGGAGGTTGGGGCATCATGGCGGACGATTGGATCGCGGGAATTTACGCAGCTATCGGCCTGTGGCTCGCGCGCGCCGCGGGTCTGTAACAAGCCGCAACGCAAGGCCCCGCGCGCAATGTTCTCGGCCGCGCAGTAAAGTTAGGCCAACGGTAAAGCCGGTCCCGCGTCGCGGGGCCGGCGCTTTTGAATTTCGCAGCCGACGCATCTCCGACTCGCGCCGGGCAACCGAAGCACGCAATGACACGAGCTGCGATTTAGTGCAAGCTATCAGAGTCAGCGCCAAGCGCCCCGGCACATAAGCCTGAACGCGAACATGACCGCCGCTCCCAGAATCGAAAGCATCAAGCCAGCCGCCGCACTCCCCGGCGGCGAAATCGCCATTCACGGCAGCGGCTTCGGCACGCGCAACCACGCGCGCCCGCTGGTGCAATTCGGCTCGGCCGAAGCCAGCTTGGTCCTCGCCGCGGAGAATCTTTTAATAGCACGCGTGCCGGAGGGAGCCGCCGGCGGCGCTGTGCGCGTGAGAATGGCCGGCGTCGAAAGCCCGCCCTTTCCTCTCGCACTCGGCACGCAAGTCGCCGATAACCTGCATCCCGTCGCCAGCCCCGCGGTCGACGCTGAGGGCAACGTCTATGTCACCTTCAGCGGCCAGCGCGGCCAAAAAGTTCCCGTGTCGCTTTACAAAGTCACGGCCAATCACGCCATCAAGCCCTTCATCACCGAAATGATGAACCCCACCGGCCTGGCGATCGACGGCGAAGGATTCCTGTTCGTTTCCAGCCGTCACGATGGGGCGATCCACCGCGTAACGCCCGACGGTCGCTCCATGCAGTGGATTGAAGGCATGGGCATCGCCACCGGCCTGGCGTTCGATCAAGCCGGCAATCTTTACGTCGGCGATCGCAGCGGCACAATTTTTAAAATCGGCGCCGACCGCGAAATTTTCGTTTTCGCCACGCTCGAACCTTCCATGGCCGCCTATCACCTGGCGTTCAGCGCCGCCGACGAGCTTTACGTCACGGGCCCCACCACGTCCAGTTTCGATCGCGTCTATCGCATTAATCCCGCCGGCGAAGTCAGTACTTTTTTTCGCGGCCTCGGCCGCCCGCAAGGACTCGCCTTCGATCGCGCCGGCAATCTCTACGTCGCTGCATCACTCGGCGGCCAGCGCGGAATCGTGCGCCTGACGCCGCAAGCCGAGCCGGAACTGGTGGTCAGCGGCAGCAATATCGTGGGCCTGGCCCTGCTGCCGAGCCGCCGCGCCATGATCACCACCAACAACGCGCTGTACTCCCTCGATTGGGACGTGCAGGGCCTCCCGCTGAACGGCTAGTCTCGACGAAACGCTCGCAAGACAAACATTCCGACGATCCTCCTGAGAAGCGCAAAGACGAAGGATCTGTCTTCGATCCCGTGCATAGCTGGCACTCGAAATCGACCAGAGATCCTGGTGCGCCCAGCTGCAAGCTGCGTCCACTGCAAACGCCTTCCGCTGCGATTTTTCCTTGCGCCCCTGAGTATCTACCCCTATTTTCGTGTATCTTCTGTCCGGTAAGCGCATGAACGACAGCCCAGCCACCATCGCTGCTAGGGAAACGCAAACCCCAACGCCACCGCCTCCGCCCGGGCGCCTGATTGCCGCGCCCTGGCACACGCTATCCATCCTGATGATCTTTGCCTACTTCGGTTTTCGCGCCAGCATGCCGTCCGGCACCGCCGCCCCAGAAACCGCGCCGCCAACAGCGACGCACAGTGCAGTGCTCCTCAAATACGCGCTCTTAATTCTTTCGGAGTGGGGCATGGTCTACTGGGCCTGGGCAGGAGTCCATTGGCGCGGCGGCCACCTACGCGATCTAACCGGCGAACGCTGGACCAACTGGCGGAGCATAGCGACAGACGTCGCCATCGCCATACCCTTTTGGATCGTCTGGGAATTGACTGCATGGCTCGTGCAGCGCGCCGTGGAGCACATCCCCGCGGCAACCGCGCTCTATCAACCGCCGACAGGCCCCGCAGAAGTAACACTCTGGATTCTGCTCTCCATCTCCGCCGGCATCGGCGAAGAAATCGTGTTCCGCGGCTACATGCAAAAACAATTCCAAGCCGCTACGGGCAGCCTGGTCGCAGCCGTGATCCTTCAGGGCGCCATCTTCGGCCTGGCCCACACCTACCAAGGCTGGAAACGCGTAATAGTAATCGCCGCACTCGGCGTTCTCTACGGCGCGCTCGCAGCCTGCCGCCGCAATCTGCGCGCCAACGTTCTGGCCCACGCCTGGTCTGACATCTTCGAGGGCTGGTTGCGTTTTATCTGAAGCGACGGCTCGCCCGACCGGCGTCGCATTCCAAGCGACCAGTCTCTAACGCGGCCGATCTGGATACACCGCTTGCGGAAATCGCAAATGGACGAGCAGCGCGCAGAGCAGAAGCACGAGAAAGGCTATGATGCTGCCCTCCGGCCCGGCGGATCCTCCGGTCAGCCATTTCGGACCTTGCACCGAAGTATTCAGGTAGCGGCCGACGCCCAACATGCCGCTATCCGGCGTGCCGTAAAAAAATGTCTCCGCCCAATCCCACGCTGCGTGGAATCCTAACGCGAACCACAGCGTGCCCGTCCGGCGGATCATCAGGCAAAAAAGCAGGCCGATCACCACAACTTGCAGAATGCCTAGCACATTTTCATTTGGATTCCCCAGATGCGCGGCGCCGAATGCCAGCGAAGTAAACAGCGCGGACCGCCAGAAGCCCAGACGTCGTGCGAAAGAAAATAGCCAGTAGCCACGAAACGCAAACTCTTCGTGCACCGCCACCGCCAGAAATACCGCGCCCCAGCCCAGCGCGTAGCGGTACAGCGCGCCCCCCGCCAGCGCCACGGAATCAATTTGAAAATGGCCGGATACGCCCAGAACCAGCAGAATCGCGGAGAGCATCGCGAAGCCCCACAGACACCCCTCCCAGAATCGCAATCCGAAAATCCCGCGCGGAGGAATTCCGTAATCGCCGAGTGGACGCTTTTCCATGCGCGAAACGATCCAGGTGGCCAACGCCACGCAAAATGCGAACCACGCTTTGAGTGGCAATTCACCCCGCACGCTGAAGACAGGATTCGACCGACTACCCTGCAGATGTAGCGCAAAAATCAGCACTCCCGGAAAGATGAACGCGATTCCCACCCAGAGCAGTAGCCGGTTCCGATCAGCGCGCGCCGAAGCCGCCGGCGGCTCCGAATTCGGCGCGCTGCCCGATCCCGAACCAGCGGGCAGCGACTCGCCCGTATGCGCGGCGCGCAATTCTCCGGCGCGCTCGGAATCGTTCTCGTCAGCCATGTGCGTCCCCCTTCGGGTGCGTAGATTGTGCCATGCGCGCCAAGACTCGACGCTGCGCGCCGCAACCTTCCTCGCCCCGCTCGCGTCTCAAGCCCGAGGCTTCTATACTCTAGCGCATGTCGCAACTCCGAATTTCTGGCGCGCGATTGTTCGCTCGCAAGACACGGCGATCTCGTCTCACCGCCGCAATCTCACACGTCTCGACCTGGCTTGCCGTTATTCTAGTTTCGCTCGGCATCGCGTCAACAACGCAAAGTCAATCCGCCGCAACCACCGCCGCTGAGCACAGCTCGCCTACGGCCTTGCAGCAGCCGGCAACAGCGCCCACTGGAGGAAGTCGCTGCGCCGCCTGCCACCCGGCGGAAGTCGCGGGATACGCGCGCTCCGCAATGGCTCATTCCCTGCGCCGTCCGGACCAGGAACCAGACGGCATCGTCACCGCTCACGGTTCGAAAATCACTATGTACTCAACGCCCACCGGCTACTGGCAGCGTTGGGAAAATGGCGGTGACCAGAGCGAATACCATATTGACTGGGTCGTTGGCTCCGGCAATCACGCCAGCGGTTATTTGGTGGACATCGGCGGCCACCTTTTCCAATCTCCGGTCGCGTATTACAAAAGCCGCCAGGCCTACGATCTCGCGCCGGGTTTCGAAAATCAGCCCGATCCTGATTTTACGCGGCCTATCCGCGAAGAATGCGTCCTCTGCCATTCAGGCAACGCGCTCGATGTCGCCGGAACACTGAACGAATATCGCGCGCCAGTATTTCCCGCGTCTGAAGAAGCGATTACATGCGATCGTTGCCACGGGCCCGCGGCAAAACATCTGGCCGATCCGCGCGCCGGTAATATTGTTAATCCCGCGAAACTCGAACCCGCCGCTCGTGACAGCATCTGCGAGCAATGCCACCTGTTCGGGGTCGCGCGCGTCCCCAATCCCGGAAAAAATCTCAGCGACTTCGTCCCCGGACAGCGCGCCGAAGATGTATTCACGACTTACCATGACGTGAATCCCAGCGGCGCGTTCAAAGTTATCAGCCATGCGGAACAACTCGCGCTGAGCGCCTGCGCGCGCAATAGCAGCGGCCGTTTGTGGTGCGGCACATGCCACGACCCGCACAACAATCGCTCCAATGAAACGAACGACGACCCGCTGCAGTCCGTCGCGTACTACCGCGCCGTGTGCCTCAGCTGCCACACGGCGAAATTTCCCGCCGCAGCCGCGCATCCCGCCAAAAATAGCAACTGCCTTTCTTGCCACATGCCGCGCCGCGACGCCAAAGACGGCGGCCACTCCGCCTTCACCGATCACAGAATTCAGCGCCGCCCAGAATCGCTTCCCGATGCGCCCGCTAATAGTGGGATCACCGCCTGGCGCGAGCCTTCGCCCGGTCTGCGAACGCGCAATCTCGGCATTGCTTACATTGACGCCGGCATGCAACGCAAATCTTCGCCATTCATCGTGCAGGGCTATCGCGCGCTCACCGAAGTGCAATCCCAATTCTCCGATGATAGCGATTTCTTCAAATGGATTGGCGAAGCCCTCCTTCTCGCACAGCAAACTTCGGAAGCCAAGTTCGCGTTTGAACGCGCGCTCGAGCTCGATCCCGATTCACCGCTCGCCGAAGCCGGCGCCGCGTCGCCTTACGTCGCGTCCGGCGAAGCCGACCGGGCCATCGCGCATCTCCAGCGCGCCCTCACGCTCGATCCTTTATATCTACCCGCGGCCAGCACGCTGATGGGTTTGTATCAAAAGGAAGGCAACACCGCGCAAGCCGACGCGCTTGCGGGCAAAATTAGAGCGGCCATGGATGAAACGCCTGCCGCCGATCCAGCCGCGTCGCAATCCACCAGCGGCCAGTCCGCGAAAACCGCCGAGCAAGTTTACAAAAATATTGAGGTCCTCAAAGGTATTCCGGCCGGCCAAGTGATTCCCGCGATGCAATTCATCACTGCTTCGCTGGGAGTCGAATGCACTTTCTGCCACGTCGAGGGGCATTTCGAAAAGGACGACAAGGAGCCCAAACAAATCGCGCGTGACATGATGCAGATGACGTTTGCGCTCAACAAAAATAATTTCCAGGGGCACCGCGACGTTACCTGCTACTCCTGCCATCGCGGCGCGCCCAACCCGCTGACGATTCCGGTCGTCGGCACCGAATCGCAGCCGAATCCCGCAGCCAGTGTCGCTGCCGGTGCCGCCGGCGATGCCGGCAGCGCCAACTCCGCTGTGGCGCCAAAACTTCCAGCGAACCTGCCCACGGTCACCCAGCTGCTCGACAACTACGTCCGCGCCGTCGGCGGATCCGCGGCGATCGAAAAAATCACCACTCGCGTAGAAAAGGGCGCCACCACTTTCCACGGCCAAGAGCAAACCGTCGAAGTTTTCACGCAAGCTCCGGACAAACAATCCATCGTCCGCCACATGCCCGGCACAGAAAGTATCGTCACCACTTTCGATGGCCAATCCGGCTGGTCTGTCGCGCCTGGCCGCCCGCCACGCGAAATGCACGATGCCGACATCGCCGCCGCGCGCATCGACGCCGACCTGCAATTCCCTCTGCACATCCAGAAAATATTCCCCGAACTGCGCCAGGAATATCCAGAGAAAATTGCGAGCCGCGACGCCTACCTGCTCCTTGCGATCCGCGAAGGCCAACCCCCAGTAAAATTATATTTCGACGCGCAATCCGGCCTGTTAGTCCGCATGGTGCGTTACGCCGAGACTCCCCTAGGCCGCAACCCTACGCAAATTGACTACGCCGATTATCGCGAGGTCGACGGCGTGCAAATCCCCTTCCGCGTCACCACATCTCAACCAGGTAACAGCTCGACTATCCAATTGGAAACAGTGCAACAAAACGCGCCCATAGACCCGGCCCAATTCACCAAGCCGAAACCGCCCCCTGCTGGCAAACAATCCGAGCAGTCAACCGCACACCCTTGACGGGTTTGACGGAAGGGGAAACGCGCGGACTGGTTGCGGCGGCTTCGGTTCACACGTGCTGGAGGTGTGTGTCGCGGAATCGCGTCGGATACTTCAAACCATAGCCCAGCATGCGGTCCATACCAATGTGCGCCAGCCAGATGAGGGCGTAAGGCTCAAGAGCGGGAAACGGGGCCACGATCGCGACGCCTAACGACAAAATCGGTAGGGAGGAAGTGTGCACGAGGTTATAGGCGGCCGACCCTATCTTGGGAGTCGCTACATAACCCAGCATGGAAAGATCGGGTGTGAGCAACAGCAGCGCGAACAGCCACCAATGGAAGTGTCCCGCACCGTACAGAACGAGCGTTAGGGCGAAGATACTAGCCCCTTCCAGACGCAATAGCCAGCGAGGTTTCGTCAGCATGGGGCATAGACTCCTGAGCTATTTAGAATGCGAAAATCCACAATGCTCCTGCGCAGCTTTGGCGCATAAACCGATGCGAGGACGATTATGGCCGCCACAAAGGCAATGCGGAACAGAACGTTACCCTCTGTCTCGGCCGAAATACCGTTCGCAGCGCCAAGATGATCGCCCCGCGCCGCGCGACGTCGCTCAGCGCTCGCTTGTCAAATCGGGCGCCTGGTCGGCAAAGAAGAAACCGAGCAGGACGTCAAACGCCGGGCCATGGCCTTGCTTGGCCCGGGCTTTCACTGCGGCGGCACAATTCCCGCCGGACGCGATGATCAGCGATAAGACGTTCGCCGCTGCCAGGTAAAATGCCGGACCAGAAATCGTTGCCCGCCTCCGACTTGCACACCGCACTCCTGATCGAGTACAACATTTCTAGATGAATGCGGAGATCATTGCCGTCGGTTCCGAGCTGCTCACTCCCTATCGACTCGATACCAATTCTCTTTGGCTAACCGACGAACTCAATAAAATCGGCATCCGCGTGATCCACAAAACGGTGGTCGGCGATTCACGCGACGAAATGCGCTCCTCCTTCCGCCACGCACTCGATCGCGCCGATCTGGTCATCGCCAGCGGCGGCCTGGGCCCGACCGACGACGACCGCACCCGCGAAACTGTCGCCGAACTTCTCGGCCGCAAGCTGCACATGAACGAAGCCATCGTGCGCGAAATCCAGGAGCGGTTCCGCCGTTTCGCGCGCACCATGCCCGAAATAAATAAACGCCAAGCCATGGTTCCGGAAGGCGCCACGGTGCTCCCGAATCCGCGCGGCACTGCTCCGGCGTTGTGGCTGGAGGCCGATGGCCACATCATCGTGCTGCTTCCCGGCGTGCCGCACGAGTTGAAATCCATTTTCGAAACTGAAGTTCGCCCGCGCCTCGCGAAAATTTCCGGCGACGAGCGCCTCTTCACCCGCGACCTGCGCACCACCGGCCTCGGCGAATCCGACGTCGAAACGCGCGTTCGCCCGCTCTATCAGCTTTATCCAGACACCGAAACCACCATCCTCGCCGCCCCCACCGGCACGCAACTGCATCCGCGCACTTGGTCTCGCGACGCCGCCAAAGCCGAAAAACTTCTCGACGAAATCACCGACCGCATGGCCCTCGCTCTCGGCGAACATCTCTATTCCACCAAGGGCGAAGCCCTCGAAGAAGTCGTCGCGCGCGTCCTCACGGAAAATCGCGCCACCGTTGCCGTCGCCGAAAGCTGCACGGGCGGCATGCTCGCCGAACGCCTCACCAAAATTCCCGGCAGCTCTTCTTATTTTCTTGGCGGAGTGGTCTGCTACAGCAACGAGCTGAAATCCAGCCTCGTCGGCGTTCCGCAAAGCCTGATCGAAGCCAAAGGCGCGGTCAGTTCCGAAGTCGCGCTCGCCCTCGCCGACGGCATCCGCAAACGCACGGGCGCAACTCTCGGCGTCGGCGTCACTGGCGTCGCTGGTCCCGGCGGCGGCACGGCGGAAAAACCCGTGGGCCTGGTCCACATCGGCCTCGCCGACGAACACGGTCCCCGCGAACGCGCTTATCGTTTTCCCGGCGATCGCGAACGCATTCGCCAATTCGCGTCGCAATCCGCGCTCGATGCGGTGCGCCGCTACTATCTTTTTCCCACCGCCACCAGAGCCTGAGCCAAATCCATGCGCCTGTTCGTCGCCTTCGACTTGCCCAACGCGGTGCGCCACGCACTCGCGACGCTCGCGCAGCGCCTGAAACCCGAATGCCGCGCTGCGCGCTGGGTGCGCCCTGAATCCATGCACGTCACTCTGAAATTTCTGGGCGAAACGGACCCGCAAAAACTTTCCGAAATCCGCGCAGCCCTGGCGCCAATTCGTTCCGCGCAGCCCGTCGCGATGGATTTTCGCGTCCTCGGTTTCTTCCCCAACGAATTCAAGCCGCGCATACTTTGGTGCGGCGTGCAGGCCACTCCCAATCTCGCCGAACTCGCCGCCGCGGTCGAAGAAGCGCTCGAGCCGCTCGGCTTCGCCCGCGAAACCCGCGCGTACTCTCCACACCTCACACTCGCGCGCCTGGAACCAAACGATGCGCTGGAAAATCTGGTGCGTGCGGCTGACGCCCTGAAGTCGTATGATTTCGGCGCGGCTCGCGAACCAGAATTCCATCTGTTCCAAAGCGTGCTAAAACCATCCGGCGCGCAATACAGCAAACTCGCCGCATTTCCATTCGTGAAAGGAGCGTAATGAATTCGCTCCCACTCAGCTCCGCGCTGCTGATCCCGGTCGCCGCCTACCTCCTGGGCTCGATCCCCTTCGGCCTGCTCGTCGTAAAAGCGCTCGGCGGCCCGGACATCCGCGCAATCGGCAGCGGCAATATCGGCGCCGCGAACGTCACACGCAACGCCGGAAGGTTCGCGGGCGTTCTTACTCTGCTCCTCGACGCCGGCAAAGGCTATGCGGCCGTCTGGTTCGCCGCGCAGACCTCGCGCGGCAACATTCGCTGCATGATGGTCGCGGCGGTCTGCGCCGTCGTCGGCCACATGTTCCCAGTTTGGCTAGGCTTCAAAGGAGGCAAGGGAGTCGCCACCGGCCTCGGCGTTTTCCTACCGATCGCGTGGCAAGCAGTGGCCGCTGGAATCATGCTCTGGTTACTGGTCGTAATTTTCTGGCGCTACTCGTCGCTCGGGTCGATTTCCGCCGCCGTCGCGTTGCCGCTTTTCGTTTACCTGCTCTACGCGCCCGGCCATGCGCCTCCGGAATTCGTCAGCTTCGCTACGGTCGTGATCTCCGTGCTCGTGCTAATCAAACATCGCCCCAACATCGCGCGCCTGGTCGCCGGAGAAGAACCGCGCCTGAATTTCGGCGGCAGAAACGAAGAGTAAGCTTCAGAAATCCAGGCATCCGCCTCCCCGTGCAAACGACGCCCTTCCGATAAGTCCCAACAGCTCTGTAGCTTATTCGCCACCCCCAGTACTATCGTCCCGTTGTATCGCGTCTCCCACTTCGCTAGCATTTTAGTGAAGAGATTCTTGTGCCCACGGAAGCCCTCAAGCAGCAGACGACTCGCCGCCTGCGCATCCTCTGGATTGTGCTGGGTGCCCTGCTGTTCGTAAGCATCACGCCACTATGGCTTTACCATCGCCAGGTCTTGCGCCTCAGCGAAGAAAAATTGCAGGACACCGAGCGCGTGCAGCAATCCGAAATCACCCGTTCGCTCGCCAGCGAAACCCTGCAGTTCGAACAAAATCTGCGCGAACAGCTTCTCAGCCAGCGTCAGGTCCTGGCGCTTACCGGCTGGATTGAAAATGTGGACGATCCCGCGCACGCCCCGCAGCTGGCGCGCCTGCTGCAAAGCTTCGTTGAAAACAATCAGAACATTCTCTACGTCACCGCCGTCAACCAGCTCGCCAAAGGCCAGTCCGCCGGCAGTTTCAACGCCGACCAGGATCCTTTCGTCGGTGGCGCGCTCAAACGCGCATTCACGGCCAGCATCCAGGGGCTTAATTTCGTCAGCGAACCCTTTGCCCTGGGCAAAAATAACCGCCCCGCGCTGGTGGTCTCGGTCCCGCTTTCTCAGAATGGCCAATTTACCGGCATGATCGCCTCGGTCGTCTCCATAGACCGCCTGCTCGAACGCATTCGCGACGCCAGCGTGCGCGAGCGCACCGTCTTCATCGTCGATGGCCACGGCCACATTGTCGCGCATCCCGATTCCGCCGAAGTCGTCCCCGGCCGCGACGTGACCGCTACTTCTCCCATCGTCAGCCACTTGAAAGAATTGCCGCAGGAACTACGTGCCACCGAGACCATGCATTTCATCGAGCAGGACAAGAACAATAAGCCCGTCGAAATGATCGGCACCTACAGCACCATCCCGGAATTGAGCTGGACGGTGATCGCCGAGCGCAGCTTGGATAGCGCGCGCATTGATGCCGGCGTGAAAGAGCTCACTGCGCAGGCGCTCAGCTTCGTCGTAGGCGTCACGATGGTCGCGTTGCTGTTCGGATATCTCTTCGCGCTGGGCATCACGCGCCCGATTCGCGGTCTGGTCGAATCCGTGCGCGCCATCAGCCGCGCCGAATTCCACGAACGCGTGCGTGTCGAAGGCGCCGCCGAGATCAGCGAGCTAGCCGAAACTTTCAATCACATGGCCGGAGACATCGAAGAATATGTCGAGCGCCTGAAACAGGCCGCTGCGGAAAATCGCGAGCTGTTCCTTGGCTCCATCCGCATGCTCGCGGCCGCCATCGACGAGAAGGATCCCTACACCCGTGGTCACTCCGGCCGCGTCGCCAAATATTCCATCATCATCGCCGAGTACATGGGCCTGGACTCGGAAGAGATCGACCGCCTGCGCATTTCCGCGCTGCTGCACGACGTAGGCAAAATCGGCGTGGACGATCGCGTCCTGAAAAAGCCTGGCAAGCTGACGGACGAGGAATTCGACCTGATGAAGCAGCACCCCAGCAAGGGCGCCAATATCATGCGTCCGGTCGCTCAGCTGAAGGACATGCTCCCCGGCATCGAACTGCACCACGAACGCATGGACGGCGCGGGCTACCCCTTCGGCCTAACGGGTGATCAGATTCCCATGATGGCGCGCATCATCGCCGTCGCCGACACGTTCGACGCCATCACCACCAATCGCCCCTATCAATCTGCCATGGACCTGGAATTCGCCCTCGGCCGCATCCGCTCCCTGGCCATTTCCAAGTTCGATCCCAACGTAGTAGCCGCCCTCGACGCCGCCGTAGCCTCCGGCCGCCTCCGCCTCAGCGCCGCGCTAGTGGAAGTATAATCTCCCAGCCGAATCGCTCTCCCTACCGCCAGCCAATCCTCACCAATCACTCTCCGTTTGCTACAATCAAATGCTCCGCCAGGCGCGGCAACAACTCATGATCTCCCTCTTCGGACCACCAGAACCCACGCTCCTCGAGCGCCTCAAAGATTCCGTCAGCAAAACTCGCTCCGAACTGTCCGCGCGAGTCGAACAGCTGCTCACCGGCGACCGCCCCGTTGATCCCGAACTGCTGAAGCAATTGGAATCCGCGCTCCTCAGCGCCGACCTTGGCGTGCGCACCACCAAAGAAGTTCTAGCCGCGCTTCGCCAGCAAGTAAACGAACACAAACTCGAAGAACCCGGCGCGCTGAAACGCGAACTGAAAAATCAAATCCTGAAAATTCTCACCGCACCCGCGGCCGCTCAGCCGAATCCT
>Ga0209169_10001826_pt1 | contig 12921 bp, 18 predicted proteins | sample HubBroMetageWRM4_FD_188346 | JGI IMG/M metagenome (GOLD analysis project Ga0209169, IMG submission 188346) | Warmed soil microbial communities from the Hubbard Brook experimental Forest, New Hampshire - Hubbard Brook CCASE Soil Metagenome WRM 4... | ecosystem: Environmental > Terrestrial > Soil...
CGCCGCATCGGCGCTAGCCCGACATGCTAAGACCTTGCGGACAGGTACCGGTAGTGCCCGCGCACCACATGTCATGGGCCGCGATGATTTCCGGCAGACTTAAACCCCCGCGCTCGGCCAAAACGCGGATGTGATTTTGCGCGACTTGCTTGCGTATCTCCGGATCATTTTCCATGTCGGCGCGAATTTTTTTGACGGCATTTCTTATCTTTGTCTGCGTCTTGGCTTCCATGCGATCTCCTCCATCTTGCCGGGTATCCATGCGGAGCCGCGGCGCTTAGGGCGCGGTGGCGACGGTTTTGGTGCTTGGGATTTCCTCGGCGTCGCGGTTCAAGTTCAAAAGGTCATTCAAGATCGCCAATATCGTAATGGTCGGGTCGCCGGTTGCGGCTTCGCGAACGAAATACAATTGGCCTCTGTAGTTGGTATGGAAACGCGCCTGCTCGACCGGATGATCGTAAATATGGAAGGGGATCGGAGGCTGTTCGATGTTCAGCAAGCCGCCGAGATAATAGAACACCGCCTCGACCGACCGGATATAAATCACGTATCGATAGTCCAGCAGCGGCCGGCCGCAATTGTTGTTTTTCGTCGGCACCGGCGGTTTGATCGGATCTTTCGTGGCGCCGGGTGAGGCGAGGCCGACCGGCACGTAACCGCGGCGTGGTCCGGCCGCGACACAAAGCACATATTTCACGCTCGACTTCGAAAGCTGATATTTGCCCTTGGACTCTTTGACATCAATATTCGCTCCGTCGCTTTGCACCAGGCTTGCAACGACGTTCTTCTGCTGAGCAAAGAGATCGGAGTCTATCGGTGGACCGACCGGGTTATCGTCCGACTGCTCGCCGATTTTGGGAGCGAAGGTCCCGTCGGCGGTCCACGACGCAATTACTTCGGCCACGCACGACGTGCCATTCTTTTGGATTTCAGCCGTGCACGTGCTGACGAGATTTTTGTCTGACTTGCGGTAGAGCTCGATCCGGCTGACGACGAGGTTGAGAAAGACCTTGGGATCAACGTGACGCTGGATGAAATAAGCGAAGACCTTTACATCGATGCCTTCGAGCATGCCTTCGGCAAATTTCTTGGTGTTCAGGGGCGCGACGTCGAAGCCGGGCTGGCTACTGACAGCAAGCGGCCCGCCTTGTGCCGAGGCTCCAGTCGCCCCGGGAAACACCGGCCCGTAGGGGACGGTGGTTTGCGCTTGCAAACTAAGCCCCACCGCTCCGCGGATTTGCGACAAATCTGAAAAATACAGCGGCGCGTAATCGCGCGCCCGCAAAATGTTGGTCACTAAAACGCCGTTGGTCACCGTCTCGACCGCGGTGTTGTAGTCGAGCGTGTTTTCCGCGATCACCGGCGCCAGCGAGCAGCCGGCCACCAACAGCAACGTGATAATGGGTGATCCCGCGCGGCCAATGCCCCGGGCGGTTTGAGGGTTCTGCCGCCCCACACCGCGATCGCAGAATTGCGAAAGCCCACGCATACCCCTGCTCCCCCGGGCAGGGATACTATCAAAGGTTGTGTATCATGAAAAGTACAATCTTAATGGAGACGGTAAAATCGCGTCCCTTTATCCCAAGCCGCGGTAGGCCTCGGGAAGGATGCGCGCGAGGCGTTGCGCCCATTCGCGCTCGCCTTTTTCGTCAGCGAGCAAATCCTGGCGAATTTCGATGAGCGCATGCGGAATATTGCGGCGCTCGCCGTGGACCGGAATAGTGTAATCGGTCTCGTCGCTGACGAAGTAGGGTTCGTTGTCCCCGACAGTGAGTCCGTCGTTGCGCAGCAAGGCGAGCAGCGCGCGCGCCAGCCGCGGATCGCGATGATAAAGCAACGCCGCGTGCCATGGTCGCGCGGCGGCTTTGAACACGGGCGTGAAGCTGTGCAGCGCAATTAGCGCGGTCGGAGCCTTCACTTCGCGGCGGCGCTCAAGCTCGGCGGCAATCGCGTCGTGATAGGGCCGAAAAATTTCCCGCTCGCGCGCCATCCGCTCGGCCGTGCTCAAACCCACGTTGCCTGGAATAAGCGTGACTTCGCTGATTTCCGGAATCGACGTAGCCGCGCCGGGCGGTCTGTTGCAGTCGATCACGAGCCGCGAATAATTTTGCTGGATGAGAGCGGCATCGAGCGCGTCCGCCACCATACGGCTTAAATTCGCGATGCCGATGTCGAGCGCAATGTGCCGCGCGGCTTCGGCGGCGGAAATACCGAGCCGGCCGAGCGCGCGCGGGAAAATATTGCCGGCATGATCGGCGACAAGGAGCAAGGGCGATCGGCCGTTGCCATTATAAACCGTGACCGGCGCGGGGTCGGCGGCAGCGAGCAACATTTGTTGCGGTGCATCGTTCACGGCAATTCACGTTTCGCGTGCGGTAGAAAGTTCCGCGGCGGATGGGTCGTCGGCTGAAAAGAATGCCGACTAGGTAAACGAGATGTATGTTTCGCCCGCGCCATATTTGAGCGATTTAAGCCCCTCACGTCTAATTGGCCAGCATCTACAATAGTGCAGAGGGCGCCGCCCTGCCGAACTCCGCCATTTGACGTGGTGGTGGCCGGCGTGGGGCCCAGGGCTTACTCCTGCGTGTAAATACCGAATTATGACTCTACCGCTAGGTTCGCGTTTTTTACAGTTAGGGCGACTGTGCGCATCGTTGTGGTTGATCCGAGCCGGACGATCTTGAAAGCCGTCTCCCGGCTTCTCGAAGATGACGGCCATGCCGTGAGCGCCTTCAGCGAAGGCCGTGAGGCGCTCGACTACATCAAATCGGCGCCCGACGTCAGCGTGTTAATGACCAGCGCCGAACTTGCCACGATGTCAGGGCTCGAACTGTGCTGGGAGGCGCGGCTCCTCTCTGGGCGCGACCGTGCCCTCTACATTATTTTGATGTCGTCGAACGCCGAGCAGAGCGCCGTGGTCAACGCGCTGGACAGTGGCGCCGATGAGTTCATCAGAAAGCCCCCGGTCCGCGAGGAACTTTATGCGCGGCTGCGCACCGCCGAGCGGCTGTTGCGTCAGCAGCGCGAGCTGATCGTGCTTGCGAATCTGGATTCGCTCACCGGCGCATTCAATCGCCGCGCCTTCTTCGAGAAGACCGGCGATTTCGCCGAGGCCGGCCGGCGCTTTGCCGCCGTGATGTTCGACATCGATCATTTCAAAGACGTCAACGACACCTACGGACACAATGTCGGCGACCAGGTGCTGCGCGTCATCGGCGGCGAGGCGCGCAGGGACAAGACCATTCTCGGCCGGCTCGGCGGCGAAGAGTTCGCCATTGTGCTTGAAGGATCGAGCCTTGAAGCCGCGACCCGGTACGCCGAAGAGCTGCGCGACAAGCTTGCGGCGTTGTCCTTCGAGAGCGAGGGTCAAACGTTCTCGGTCACCGCGAGCTTCGGTGTTGCCGAACGCGCGGCGCAGGAGAGCATCGATCTTTTGCTCAAGCGGGCCGACGCCGCGCTCTATCAGGCCAAACGCGGCGGTCGCAATCGGGTGATCGCCGCCACTGCGCAAGCATCCGAGCAGGAGGCACTGTGGTCGAACTTGCTCCGTGGCGGCAAGCGGGGCAGGGGCGACCCGCCTTCGACGTCCACGCCTGGATCGCCGCAGAATGCCGGGACGACAGTCGAGGTGCCATCGAGCGCCGCCGAAAGCGTGACCGGTCAGCCATCCGCAGCCACGCGCGCATTCGTGCTCGATGACGAGCTGCGGATCGCCGCCATGGTCGGCAAGGTTTTGGAAGCCGGCGGGTTCGCGGCGCGGACCTTCACGGCGATACCTCAATTCTTCGCGGAAATGAAAAACGACAAGCCGGAGCTTGTGGTGCTCGACCTGTCACTCGGCGAACCCGCCGTGGTCGAGATCGTCTACAAGCTCGAGGCCGACGGTTACCGTGGCAAGGTACTGTTGATCAGCGGCCGTGATGAGACCATGCTCTACGAGATTGCCCAGATTGGCGCCAATCACGGCCTTGCTATGTTACCGCCGCTGAAGAAACCGTTCCGGCCCGCGGATGTACGGCAGCGCTTTCTGGCCGGGCAAACGGTGTGGACAGCGGAGCCTACGCCGCCGCTCGCCGATCGCGTTTATCAAACAGCATCCTGATCGCGGCGGCGCCTGGGCGCCGCCGCTCAACAATTGCAACCTAAAAGTCGCGAGCCGTCTAAAATCAGCGAGCCCGCTGCCGCGTCTCTCGTTCAGCCGCCATTGGCGCCGTGATAATCCGGGCTTCCTTCGGGAAACGTGGCGGTCTGAGGGACCATGAGCGCCCTTGAGGGAGCCGGCATCGGCCGGGCAATATGCGCGGCCGGCTGGTAAGAATATGCGGCAGCCCCATTTCCCTGATTTGCGTCGGCTGGCGATGTGAGCGCCGCTGCGAGCGCGAATGCGGCGATTGCTGCGTAGGCGCAGCCACGAAGTTTGGACATCTACGTTCTCCTGATCCTTTCGTGATCTCTCGGTCACGACGTCGCGAAGTCGATCTCCGCGGCTTCCATAGACGAGACTGCCGAGAGCCGCGTTTATTCCTGGCGCCCAATCACGGATGGTTGAGGTGAAAAAGGTTGCCGCGGCGGGGGGCCGGCGTCCCGTAGTGCTTGCAGCGTTGCTTCGCGGTCGATCGCAACCGACGACGCGTTGGGGAACCGGCGGGCCTGGAACTTGGCCCGGGAAATGCATGTTGTCGGCATATGCGTTATGGTGGCCGGGTGACGCTTTCTCCAGCAGTAACAGCGTGAAGGCGCTCGTTGCGTCGGCGTTAGCGAATATCCGCGCCGCGCGCCAAGGGGCTGTGTGATGCAGATTCGCGCCGGTTATGAAATCGCTTATCAGTGCCCGCAGCCGACGCCGATGATCCTGATGCTCAGCGTGCATCCCTCGCGCGCGGGCGACCTCGTTACCGCTGACGGCATAAATCTTGTTCCGCCGATTGCCGCCAATGTCTATCGCGACAGCTTCGGCAATGTTTGCCATGTCGTCCATGCGCCCGCGGGCATTTTGACGATGTCCACGGACTTCTTGATCAACGATAGCGGCCAGCCTGACGCTGTCGCGCCGCATGCCATCCAGCATCCGCTGGAACAGCTCCCTGTCGACACGTTGTTTTATCTGCTCGGCAGCCGGTACTGCGAGACCGATCGTTTTATCCAGCTGGCATGGGCAAAATTCGGTACCGTCCCGAAGGGTTGGCCGCTGGTGCAGGCGATTTGCGATTACGTCCACGGCCACATCGAGTTCGGTTACGCCCATGCGAGCCCGACCAAAAGTGCCTGGCAGGCGCATGAGGAGGGCCGCGGCGTGTGCCGCGACTTTGCCCATCTCGCCGTCACGCTCTGCCGCTGCATGAACATTCCGGCGCGCTATTGCACCGGCTATCTCGGCGACATCGGCGTGCCGCCGGATGAGACGCCGATGGATTTCTCCGCCTGGTTCGAAGTTTATCTCGGCGATCGCTGGTACACATTCGATGCGCGCCACAACGTTCCGCGCATCGGCCGCATTCTGATGGCGCGCGGCCGCGACGCGACCGATGTCGCGATCTCGACGTCGTTCGGGCTCAACACGCTCGCGGGTTTTAAGGTCCACACCGACGAGGTGCCGGAGATCGCGACGGTGCGTTGAAGCCTTCGGATATTTCCGAGGAGCAAATGCAGCGTCTGCTTTCCTGCGCCACCGGCTTGTCGACACGCGGAGGCATTCGATGGCAGCGCACCACCCACTGGTAAGGGTATTTTTTGATCTTATATTTGTATAGGTTGGCCTGGATGGTCCTCGTCCAGAATGCTTAATTGTTCGAGAGGCTCCGGCGATGGTTCAATTCAATTATGGTGCAGCCGCGGAGCTGTTTCCGGCGCGACGGCGGTCATTGGGTCGTCAGTCCTTCGGATACAAGCGATTTGCGGAAGCCTCACAAGCCATCCGTTTCGCCATTGAAGACCTGCCGCCGGAATTTCTTGCCGGCGCATTCCTTGAAGTCGACGAGCAGAGATATGGCAGTGACGATATCCGCCGTTTGTATCAGAGCGCCGAATATCCTCTGAACCGTCGCGATCAGCCGTCATGACCGACAAAACCATCGACCTCGATCGGCATCGCGGGATGGCTTCTCAGAAAGCGACCAACCTTCGCCGGCTATTGGCTGATGTGGAGGCGAACGAGAAAACACTGCGCGCACGGCAAGAGGAGTTGGAAATTCACTTGCTGGCGGCGCCGGCGAGGAATTGGCCGGAAGCTGCCGAGAAAGCGCGCTATTTGCTCAAGCTACTTTCGGCGACAATCACCGCGGAGGACCCGCGCCGCCAAAAGCTGATCGCCGCTGTGCTGGCCGATTTCGACCGCCTTTCCGCCGAAGGCTAGAGCAGGATACCGAAAAGGAGAAGCCGGCTTTCGGAAAAAGATCATACTGCATCAACAAGCTCGAGCGGGATCACGCTTCGAAGAGAAGTCATCGCACGCTAGCGTCAAAAATCCTTCGCCCCCAATTCATAGAACCCTCTTCGCTCCCGCTCGTAGGCCGACTTGGCGACGGCATAGATCTTTGCCCGATTGGTGTCGAAAACGCGAAGCAGATTTGCTTCGTCGTGCGCCGCAGTCGGTTCCAGTCGGCTGAGCGCCTGCTCGCTCACGAAGAACGACCATTCCATCGCGCTGTCATGGCCCCAAAACCGCACCGCACGCCGGGTGTTATCAAAAATGCGGCTCGAGTTCGGAAAATTTAACATTGTGACAGCCTCTAATTGATGGTGGAAATCCAGCATTTTCTCAGTCCGTCCGCATCCCGTGCCCACCAATAATCGCCCTCGGGATTACGGCCGGACGCCCTGAATTTCTTCAGATGGCTCTTGATCGCGGACATCGCCTCCTCGCGTGTGGCGTACCTGTGACCGACTTCCGTCGCTTGCGCTGAAGCGGCGCTTTTGAACTCAAGAATCTTGAACATCATTGTCGTCATTTCGACGGTCCTTCAGGCTGATCACGCCGCCCGCAGCGAAAGCAAATTCGTCACCGTACCTTCAGTCCCCAAAAACCTGGGGGGGCAACAGCGTAAGATCGCCCTCGGCAACGACACGCTCGTGGGCTTCGCTCCGGCTCTTGATGCAATATTGGACGCTTTCACCGTCCGTCGGCCGCAACCCGACGATCTGATAGTGTCCGCTTGCTGCCGATCGCGAAATCGAGGGGATGAGCTCGACAGTTTGTCCGATCTTGAACTTGTGGGTCAGGCTCGTCATTGCAAAGCCTCCTTGCGCCACGTTTTGCATTTAGGCTTTCACCTCTTCTTTTTTGCTTATCCGCCACAGCTGAAAGCCTTGAGTCTTGATGGCGGGTTCGATCACATCGCGTGACAGCCCATGTGGCGGAGCTTGATCCGGCGCAATGGCGCCGACCGCGTGCCAGGGACTGAACTGTTTCGGCAGCTGGCTACCGACCAAGTCGCCGCCAAATGCCCGCAGGTCCGGGTTCGGTTCTGATTTGAAAATGAATATACGCATGGGCGTGCCTCGCTCCGGTGATAGATCATTATCGTTGTCGGCCGGCTCATACACCATGGCGGATCATCGCCGGCGGAACTGATGACGCTGCGCCGGCCGTGGACTTGATCCGGCACGTTCGTCCTTGTGACGGAAAATCAGTCGCCCTTTGTCGAGATCGTACGGCGACATTTCGATCGTTACTCTGTCACCGGCGAGGGTTTTGATGCGGTTCTTTTTCATCCGCCCCGCCGTATAGGCGACGACTTCATGACCGCTATCGAGCTGAACGCGGTATCGAGCGTCGGGCAGAATCTCGATCACCAGACCATCAAATTGCAGCAGCTCTTCCTTGGTCATGGGGTGATCCTCTTGAAAGCTTGCTCAGCCGCCGGGCGGGCGCCTTTACGCCAGGACCGGGGATCGCGACGCAGAAACGCAATAGTGCCGATGTTCTCGGTGGATCCGCTTTTCGGCTCCTGCGAAGTGTTTACCGGCGCTGCGTTGTTGTCGTAACGCCGGCGCTGATTGGAGCGAGAGTGATGGGCGTGCCGGCCCTTGCCGCGGCCGGCATTCGGTGTCCCGTTGCGGCCCGGATTCGGCGCGGCGTTGCGACTACTCCGCGCTGGCGTGCCGGACGCCGGAATCGATTTTCCGATGAGCTTCTCGATCGCGCGCAACAGCGGCCCGTCGTCGGGACCGCACAGCGAAATCGCGATGCCGTCGGCGCCGGCCCGCGCCGTGCGGCCGATGCGGTGCACGTAGGTTTCGGCAACGTGCGGCAGATCGAAGTTCACTACGTGACTGATGCCGTCCACGTCGATGCCGCGCGCGGCAATATCGGTGGCGACAAGTGTTTTCACCTCGCCGCGGCGAAATCCGGCGAGCACGCGCTCGCGCTGACCTTGCGACTTGTTGCCGTGGATCGCTTCCGCCGTTAAGCCCGCCTTGATCAACCCGCGGACGACCTTGTCGGCGCCATGCTTTGTTCGGGTGAAGATGAGAGCGCGATCGACCGCTTCGCGCCGCAAGACATCGACCAGCACGGCCGGTTTGGCGGCGCCATCGACGTGGATGATCCGCTGCTCGATGCGGTCGACCGTCGAGGCGGCCGGTGTCACGGCAACTTGGATAGGGTCGCGCAACAGCTGCTTGGCCAGTTCCGCAATCTCGCCCGGCATGGTCGCGGAGAACAGCAGCGTCTGCCGCTGCGCCGGAAGCCTGGCGACGATTTTGCGGATGTCGTGGATGAAACCCATGTCGAGCATGCGGTCGGCTTCGTCGAGCACGAGAAATTCGACGCCGCCGAGGCGGAGTGCGTTGCTCTTGACGAGGTCAAGGAGCCGGCCAGGGGTCGCGACCAGAACATCGACGCCGCCGCTCAACGCGCGCACCTGTTTGCCCATCGGCACGCCGCCGATCGCGAGCGTCGTTTGGATGCGCAGATGCCGCCCATAAGCGCGGAAGCTGTCGAGGATTTGGCTGGACAGTTCGCGTGTCGGGCTGAGCACGAGCACGCGGCAGCCTTTGCGTTCCAGGGCTTTGGGAGTAGCCGCGAGCAGGTGCAGGATCGGCAACGCGAAGGCGGCGGTCTTGCCGGTGCCGGTTTGAGCGATCCCGATCACGTCGCGGCGCGACATGACGGACGGGATGGTCTGCACTTGGATGGGGGTCGGGGTGGAGTAGTTTTCTTCGGCGATTGCACGCGCAATCGCGTCGTTAAGGCCGAAGCCATCGAAGGAATTCAATGAATAGCTTTCTGTGTTGCGCGCACGCGGCCCGTGCGCGAAGCGCCGCAGCCGCATTTGCGGGTAAAAATTAAGACACCCCGCGCGATCTAGGTGTCGCAAATGGTTAAGTGAAAAGGCGAGCCAGAGACCGTTTGACGGGAATCCGTACACGCGGCTCGCAAGAGCCCAATAGGGCTAGCGGGGCTCATATGGCACATCGATGTGTTTGTTTCAAGGCGCGAAACGGCCACGCGGCCCTCGCGCGGGCGACGTGGCTATCAGCCGGTCGTCCGCGCGTTGATCGACCGTGTGGTATAAGTTCCCATCCTGATTGGTCCCGTAGCTCAGCCGGATAGAGCAGCGGTTTCCTAAACCGAAGGTCGCAAGTTCGAGTCTTGCCGGGACCGCCAAAAACCTTTTCGCGTAGCGGCTCGCGGGCAAGTAACCATCCTGCTCGTAGTGCCGATAAGCGCAATCTTACGCGCGATTGCTTGGCGGATCCTCGTTAGATGAAACACGGGCGGCAGGCTTTGTAGAATGCCCGTATCGTACCAGGTTCTTACATCTGAAAGTCCGAAGTCCGGACTGTCACTGTATGGTTGACTACTTGATTGTCGTTGTATTTTTCGACGGCTTTCGCCTGGACAGCAGCCTCGCCGTAGTCATGGATCGCATCGTGTGAGGCCTTAACAATAATCTGCTCGCCTTGCGAGCCAATGGCCTTGTAGTCGGTGGTATTCGTTGTCTGCAGAGACTCGCCAGTGAATGACAACGACATCTCATGCTCCTTCTGCGCGAGGGCAGAGCGCAACGCTCAGATTCAAGAGGTTAAGCTAATATGCTTTCAGTGTCTCACGGAGAAAACGCCGTGAGCGCGATTCCGTTTTCGTAAGCCGCCCCCGTGGAACTCCGGGCCCTTCGTCCGCGTTACATGAGCCGAACGGAGATTCCCATGGAACTGATCTTGATCGTTCTTCTTTTGGTGCTGCTCTTTGGCGGCGGCGGGTATTACGGTCATCGCCGCTGGGGCAGACGGGGGCTATAAGCTCATCGCGATTTTTGCGCCGCCGGTTCGAGTTCTACTCGCCTCGGCGGCGTTTCCTTTTTTCAGTTTATTGCAATAGCCGCGCACCCGCGAATCGCTTCTGCCTTGACGCTCACAATCGGCGCAATGCGCCGGCTTTTGTACGCCGAGCGGAACCGATCGTGTCGTCATACGTTTACGATTGTCGGACAAATTGTCGGGGTCGAAATAATGAAGTCATCCTGTGGCGCGATTGCCATTTCATTTGTTGTAGTTGTTACCGCGTTTCCCACTTCGGTTCTCGCCGCGGACGGCCGGTGTCAGCAACTCGAGGCGCTGCATGCTCAATATGCCGGGGTGACATTGACGCCCGAACAACAGACCATGAAGCGGCAAATGACGGCGTGGTATCGCGGTCATTGCGGCGCCCGTCATGCCGCGCGCGAAGACTAAGCCGTGTTTCCCAAAGTCCGCCGACTTCGCTCATTGGCCAAAGTAGCTTTCCTCGACCGATCGCCATTCCGGACTTGCGATGACGGCTGTCAACGCCTGGTCCAGCGGCTTTTTGAGTCCTGAATTCGTCGGCAGCGCGAAGGCCATATAGGCCGGAGCCAATAGGCCGCGCGGCGGTGCAATCGCCGCGGCAAACCGCGTTTTCACCAGATACTGCAAGGCACCGACGCTGTTGACCACGGCATCGGTCTTCCCGGTCGAAAGCGCGTTGAGCGCATCGGCGAGATTGCCGAATTTTTGATGAGCAAGGCGCTGGGTGTCGAGATATTCGGCGCCTGACGACGCAGAAACCGCCGCGAGCCGCTTGCCGGCGAGATCGGTCACGCGGGTGACCACGGCGCCTTCCACCCGGCTGACGGTGATGCGGGCGATCAAAGAAGTTGTCAGCAGCGAGACCAGCACCAGGCTACCGATCATCCAGACCACGGCAATGGCGCGGCCGACATGGGTCTTTGGCGTCTTGTCGCCGTACCCGACAGTCGTCATCGTGACAACGGCCCAATACACGCCCTCGTGCCACGACATCACCGACGAGTGCGAATCCGGTTTGCCGGCGCTGTGCGCGGGCGATCGCTCGAACCACCACATCAGCACGCCGGTAACCGTCAAAAAGATGATGGTGGCCATGAGCAGCGGGCCGAGTTCGCTGACGGCGGCGCCATATTCGTACAACGCCGAAGTCGCGTCGGTTTGCTTTGCGAAGACCGCGGCGACGCCGGAGCGGTGCGTCGGATAGGAAAAATCCACCCGCGTCAGGCGCTCGGGCGTGATGGTGATGGCGCCGATCGCGACGTCGTAGGTGTTGGCCTGCAAGCCCGACAGCAAGTCGTCCATCCGCGGCACCAGCGTCAGCTGATACCGCCAGTTGCGATCCTCGGCGACGCGACGCCACAGCTCGACGCTCGCACCGTTGAACAGTCCATCGCGGCTTTGCCCGCCGTAAGGCTCGAGGTCATAAACCGCGACGCGCAGCGGCGCCGGCTCGGTCTCTGCTGCCAATGCCGCGCCGGCGAATGCGAAAATGAGGAGCGCGCAAAGGGCCGCCAGTGCGGCTCCAAAGCGGCGCGAGAAATTTCGCAAGGCGACGCCATTGCCAAATGTCATGTGACACGAATAGCGCCCTTCGATGACGGATTTGCCGCGTCTGCTTCGCGCTGTGCGCTGTCAGACGGACCCCAATGGGCTGATTCGCGAGGTGTTGAGCCGGCCACATTCGGCTTATCTGCTTGCACTAAACTCACCGCCTCCTAGAATGACTTCGTTTCACCCCAGAGGATGAAGATGCAGCGGCGCGAATTTATTATCGGATTGATCGGCGCCATGACGGCTTGGCCCTCGATTTGGCCTTCGATCGCTCGCGCGCAATCTCCGGGCGGCGAGAAAAAGCACCCGCTATCGCTCAGTGCAGCCCAACAATCCGAGATTTGGCGCGCTTTTGGAACCCAAGCCAGGAAAACCCAAGAGCCCGCCGGATTGAATGTCGGTGAAGCCGTTCCGGATACCATGAACGTGCTGCGGTTCAATCGTCGTCTGCGGCAAAAGATTCCGGCGATCGGACCCTACCGGTACGCGCTGCTGCACGGTCAGGTGTTGATCGTCGATCCCAAAACAAAACAGATCATCTCGATCATCGGGCCATAGGCACGCTCTGTGACTGTCGTCACAGCGGCGTCGCTCGAATCGCGTAGAAACAACCTGCCGGGTATGCTTCCAAAAAAGGAGGTTGCCGTGCTGAAGGTTGTCGTCCTCGCGCTGGCGCTTGCCGTTGCCTTTTTAGCGCAGACAAAATTTCCGCCGCAGTGGACCGCGACTTGCGTCGACGCTGAGTGCATCGTCGGTCCTTAGACCCGCGGCTGCGACAGACCACCCGACATTTTGGCGGTTGCCGGCGGAAAATTCGGCCGAGATGCAACGCAAAAGCGCGCGTCAGTTCAGTGACGCATGCATAGCGCGATTGCCGGTCCCGATGCGCCAACGCATGACGCCGCGTTCGCTTCATCACCTTGCTGAATGTGCACGGTACCGCCCGGGCAGGTGACGGAGACCAGCCTTTCGCCGAGGCTGCAGATGAGGTCGCATCTGGCGCCGCATGTCGGCTCGGTGAGCGCGTGCAGGCCGCTGGCGCTGGCGGGGCTCGATGGACCGGGCGGACCCGCTGGTCCGGCCGGACCGATGCCGCCGCCCGCA
>Ga0209169_10001829_pt1 | contig 12907 bp, 12 predicted proteins | sample HubBroMetageWRM4_FD_188346 | JGI IMG/M metagenome (GOLD analysis project Ga0209169, IMG submission 188346) | Warmed soil microbial communities from the Hubbard Brook experimental Forest, New Hampshire - Hubbard Brook CCASE Soil Metagenome WRM 4... | ecosystem: Environmental > Terrestrial > Soil...
ACGACGGGCGCGCCGAAACTGGTGCTCCATACACTCGGTACGCTCACCAGCATCATCCTGTCTCAGCAGGCGCGCCAGCCGGCAGCCTCGAGTGCTCCAGTCTGGAGCACGTTTTATGACATAAGGCGCTATGGAGGACTGCAGATTTTTCTGCGCGCGGCACTCCGGGGCGGCTCGCTCGTACTGTCCGATCCGAAAGAATCGATCACCGATTTTCTTGCTCGCGCCAACGCGGCGGGTATTACCCACATCTCGGGGACCCCTTCCCATTGGCGCCGGGCGCTGATGAGCGGGGCGGCTGCGACGATCGCGCCGGCCTACGTGCGGCTCTCGGGAGAGATAGCCGACCAGGCGATTCTGGATAACCTCAAGCTCGCGTACCCGAATTCCGGGGTCGCGCACGCGTTCGCTTCCACAGAAGCTGGTGTTGCATTCGAGGTCGGTGACGGGCTCGCCGGCTTTCCGGCCACGCTCGTGGGCGCGGAGGGTGGTGCGGTGGAACTGAAAGTCGTCGACGGCACGCTTCAGATCCGCTCCGGCGGCAACGCTCTGCGCTATTTAGGTGAGCAGTTCGCGCCAATACGAGGCCCGGATGGCTTCGTAGACACAGGTGACCGGGTCGATCTGCGCGAGGGCCGTTACCATTTCATGGGGCGTGCCGGTGGCGTCATCAATGTCGGCGGTCTGAAAGTTCATCCTGAAGAGGTTGAGGCTGTCATCAATGCCATTCCGTGGGTACGGATGTCGCTCGTGAAGGCGCGCCGTAATCCAATCACTGGCGCCGTGGTCACCGCGGAAGTGGTGTTGGCGGATGAGTCGGACGCTGGGGGTGAACGCCCGCAAGGGGCCGAGTTGACACGAGAAATCATCGAGGCCTGCCGTCGCGGCCTTCCCGCTCACAAGGTGCCGGCTATGATACGCATCGTCCCCTCGTTGGAAGTCTCTGCGGCCGGCAAGCTGGTGCGCCCCGGTGCGTAACGTCATCGTGACCGGGGGAAGCCGGGGCCTGGGGCTCGCGATTGGCACAACGCTGGCTGCAGCGGGCTATCGCGTTATCGCCGTGGCACGATCAGAGACGGGTGAGTTGCGCGCGGCAGCGGCGACCTGCGAGCGGGAGCAACAGGGCGCGCTCCAGTTTCGGCCCTTCGATCTCACCAACATCAAGGGGATCGCCGCTTTTGTCGGCGAGCTGCGCAAGGAATTCGGGCCGCTCTACGGCCTGGTCAACAATGCCGGCCTCGGCAGCGCGGGCGTGTTGACCATCATGCGGGACGAGCAGATCGAGAGCCTGGTCCGGCTCAACACCGTCTCACCGATCGTCCTGAGCAAGTACGTGTTGCGCTCGATGATGGTCGAGCGGGCAGGGCGGATCGTCAACATCTCCTCCATCGTCGCCGCGACCGGCTATAGCGGCCTGTCCGCGTACTCCGCCACCAAGGCTGCGCTCGTCGGTTTCACGCGCTCACTGGCGCGCGAAGTCGGTCAACTCGGCATCACGGTCAATGCGGTTGCACCGGGTTTCGTCGACACGGAGATGACGCACGATCTCAGTGGCGGACAGCGCGAGCAGATCATGCGTCGCAGTGCCCTGCGACGCATGGCCGACGGCAGCGATATCGCCAACAGCGTCGAATACCTGCTCAGCGAGAAGGCCCGAAATATCACGGGCATCACACTTACCGTGGACGCTGGTAACACCGCCTGACCGCGAATCAGAGCCGTATATTCCCGTTCCGGATCCTCTCGGACACCGACTCGTCCATGAGGACATAGGCTTGGGCGCGCCGGTCATCGAAATACAAGGTGTTGTTGTTATTCTCGACCGCGAAACCCGCGCCCTCCAGCTCCTGCTTTTTCAGTTTGAAGGTCCCAGTGACCTCGATCCCCGGCACGATCTTCACGAATACGGGCCGCGCGTAATCGGGTAGCCGCCCGAGGAGGTGTTGTCTGAAAGCAGCGAGGTCGAAGGCCGACTCTACGACGAGGGCCGCCATCCCGGCCCGTCCATCCGCCCCAGGCACCGCGACGCCAAACACCGCCGCGTCGGTTACACCCGGAAAGGCCGTGATTGCGGCGGTCACCTCACCCGTCGACACGTTCTCGCCTTTCCAACGATAGGTATCGCCGATGCGATCGACGAAGTAGTAGAAACCTTGCGCGTCCTTGCGCATCAGGTCGCCGGTGCGATACCACGCATCGCCTTGCGCGAAGACATTGCGGAGAATCTTCTTCTCCGACGCCTCTTTGTCTGCGTAGCCCTCGAAACGCCCGCTGTGTTTGCCAGTGGCGTTGGCAATCTCCCCGATGGCCTCGCCGGCTTCGTTCACCCCACACCGCACGCACAACCCTTGCTCGTCGCGCGTTGGAGCTCCGCTCACCGGGTCGAACTTCACCAGCGCGATCGGCATGCGATGGGACAGAAATCCCGGAATCTTTCCGATCGCGCCAGGTCTGCCTTCGCAGTTGTAAAGGGAGAAGCTGCCCTCCGTGGCGGCGTAGTATTCGAGAATCTGGGGAATACGGAAGCGCTCCTGGAAGGGCTCCCAGACATCGGCCCGCAACCCGTTACCGCAACACAACCGTAACGAGTGCCGCGTCTCGTCCGGGTGGGGCGGGTTCGCCAGCAGGTAGCGGCACAACTCGCCAATGTATTGAAATAGCGTACAGCGTTCGGCGACGACGTCTTTCCAGAACTCGCTCGCCGAGAACCGCTCGCGGAGTATGACCGTGCCACCGCTGACCAGTGTTGCTCCAGTTGCCACGACACCGCCGACGCTATGGTAGAGCGGCAGGCAGTTGTACATCCGATCGCTCGGCTGCGTGTTCATCAGGCCGGCAAACCAGTGGCTCCACTGCATGAGACGCAAATTGCTGACGTTCGCGGCCTTGGGCAACCCGGTCGTTCCCGAGGTGTAGATGTGGAGTGCGAGATCGTCGAGGGCCGGAAGAGGGCACTCCTCTTCCGTCAGCGTCCATCCCGGGAGGTCCGCGATCGCGACATCGAGGCGTGGAAATTCCTCGTCGCCCGGGCCATATTGCAGGTAGCTCACCTGCGCGGGAACGCGGCTCCGTGCGGTTCGCGCATTGCCCAGCAGTGCGGTGGCGACGATGACATAACGTGGCGCGACGATATTGATCGAATGGGCCAGCGCCTCGCCGCTCAAGTTGGTGTTGAGGAGCGCTACCACCACGCCGGCGCGCGCGAACCCGAGCCAGATCGCGAGATACTCCGGGGAGTTCGGCATCAGCAGGCAAACCACATCGCCGGGGCCGAGGCCCCTTTCCCGGGCCCAGCGCGCGTGTCGGTTTACCGACTCGGCCAGCTGACGGTAGCTCAGCACCGTATCGCGGCCGGCGAGTGCAGGGGCTGTGCCGAAACGCTCCGCTAAAGAGTCCATCAGAACCGGGAGCGTCGGTGCCTGGCGCCGGTCGATCGGAGCGGTCAACTCCAGGGCACGGACCCACGCCTTGAGCGGGGATTTCATGTTTTCGTCAGTGCGAGCCGTCATAATAGGCTTCACGAGACGGGGAGCGGCAGCATAATGAAAAACGAGACAATAGCCCTTCACGGCGGCTTTGATGCCGACCCTACCACCAAAGCGGTAGCGGTGCCGATCTATCAGACTGTCGCTTATTCATTCGACAGCGCCGAGCACGGCGCGGCCCTTTTCAACCTGGAAGCGGAAGGCTACCGCTACACCCGTATCGGCAATCCAACGAACGCGGTGCTGGAGCAACGGGTTGCCATGCTCGAGGGTGGCATCGACGCTTTGAGCTGTAGCTCGGGGCAAACTGCTCTGTACTACGCGGCGCTGAATGTGGCGGGGCCGGGTCGTAACATCATCTCGGTGCCACAGCTCTACGGCACCACGCACACCCTGTTTGCCCACGTGTTGCCGAAGCTCGGCGTGAAAGTCCGCTTCGCGAAATCCGACCGCCCGGAGGATCTCGAGGCCTTGATTGACGCGGACACCCGCGCTTTGTTCTGCGAGACCGTCGGGAACCCTGCGGGTAACGTGTGCGATCTCGAAGCACTGGCGGCCGTCGCGCATAATGCTGGGGTGCCCCTGGTCGTGGATAACACGGTGCCGACACCCATATTGATGCGTCCGATCGAATATGGTGCGGACATCGTGTTGCACTCACTTACGAAGTTCCTTGGCGGACACGGCACGAGTCTCGGCGGAATCATTGTCGACAGTGGGCAGTTCGACTGGGAAAAGCACGCGGCCCGTTACCCGGAATTCACCACCCCGGATGAGTCCTATCACGGGCTGGTGTACACCGAGCATTACGGGAAGAAGGCTTTTCTCGGCCGCTGCCGCAGTGTCTACAATCGAACCATGGGGGCCGTGTTGGCTCCCTTGAACGCGTTCCTGCTGCTTCAGGGCATCGAGACGGTGGCATTGCGTATCGATCGTCACGTTGAGAATGCGCGTAAAGTGGCCGAGTTTTTACGCGATGATCCGCGTGTTGCCTCGGTGAGCTACGCCGGCTTCCCGGATAATCCTTACTATCCGCTGGTCCAGAAATACCTGGGCGGCCGGGCGTGTTCGCTCCTGACTTTCGCTATCCGCGGTGGCTTTGACGGCGGAACCCGTTTCTACGATGCCCTGCGGCTCTTCAAGCGACTGGTCAACCTGGGCGACGCAAAATCGCTCGCTTGTCACCCCGCCTCGACCACGCACCGGCAGATGTCGCCAGCGGAGCAGCGTCTGGCTGGCATCGGACCGGAAACCATCCGCCTCAGTGTTGGCATCGAGCACATCGACGACATCCTCGCCGATCTCGACCAGGCGCTTGCCGCCACCGTATGAGCCCCCGTTCATGAGCACAGTCTATGAATGCGAGTGACGAACTGCCTGCGCCGACAGCTGCGCTGTTCCCTTCGCGCTCGACGCGCGAGCGCATAGATGATCTGCTGACTCGTGAGCTCGCCGATGCGAACGAGCGAGTGGCGCGCGGCTCGGTCATGCCGACGCTCGACATGGCGAAATTCCGGCAGGAGTTGGCTGGCTTCGACTTCGAGACGCCACGGGCCGCCGAGCAGGTGCTCGCCTGGAGTATCGCGCAGTTGGAGCATGGCGCTGTTCACATGACTCATCCGCGCTACTTCGGGTTGTTCAACCCGGCGCCGGTCGCGCCGTCCCAGTGGGCGGATCGGGTTGCTGGAGCGTTCAACCCACAGCTTGCCAGCTCTGGTTCCTCGCCGACGCCGGTCGAGATGGAGGCACACGTGATCCGCGCGATCGCGCGCCGCGCGGGCCTTCCGGCGAACTCCGCGGGCCATTTCACCACCAGCGGTTCCGAAGCCAATTACACCGCGTTGCTTTGTGCCCTGACACGCGCGCAGCCCCGCTTTGGTGCCGAGGGCGTGCGAGCGTTTTCCGGCCCGGTCGCGTTCTACACGTCCCGTGAGTGTCACCCTGCGTGGTTAAAAATCGCGCACCAGGCGGGTGTTGGACGCTCGGCGCTGCGGTTGGTGGCGACGGACGGTCACGGTCAAATGGACAGCGAGGCACTCGCCGAAGCTGTAGAAGACGATCGGCGCGACGGTATCGTGCCGGTTCTCATCGCCGCCACGGCCGGCACGACCGGTGGCGGCATGATCGATCCACTGGAAGAGTGCGCGGCGATCGCCCGCTCCAATGGAATCTGGTACCACGTCGACGCCGCCTGGGGAGGGGCTGCGCTTGCGTCTGAAAGGTTGCGGAAAGCTTTGGCCGGCATCGAGTTGGCCGACTCACTCACCATCGACGCACACAAATGGTTTGCGACCACCATGGGCTGCGGCATGTTTGTTTCACGAGACGGCGCGGTATTGAGCGAAGCGTTCCAGGTAGGGGGCGATTTCATGCCCTCCAACGCTTCCAACCTGGACCCGTACCTGAATACGGTGCAATGGTCGCGCCGTTTTCTGGGTCTGCGACTGTTTCTCGCGCTAGCCGTTGCGGGGTGGCAGGGTTACGGAGCGCATGTCGAGCGTGCCGTGGACGTGATCGAGCAGGTCAAGGGGCGGCTCGTGGAGCGCGGTTGGGCGGCACTCAACAATTCCAAGCTGGCAGTTTTGTGCGCTGCACCACCGGCGGCGCTGGGCAATGTGCGAGGCATTGTCAGCGCACTGTTGGCCTCGGGCCGGGGCTGGGTGGCGCGGACGAAATTCGAAGGGCGGGAAGTGATTCGGGTCTGCGCCACGCATGGTGAGACGACAATCGCCGACGTCGATGAGCTCGTAAACGCGCTACATCCCGGGAGTTAAGCTTAGGAGCCTGACTGACTCAGGTTCGCCTGCTGCGGCCGACCTCGCGACGGCGCCCCTAAGCCAGTCAGGCTCCTAGCAGCCTGACGACCAGCGTTTCGACCGAAGCGATGGATTCGAAATTTTCCGGCGTGATGTCCGTCTGCGGGATGGTGAGATCGAACTCGACCTCGATGGCCAGCATGAGGTTGATCATTTTCATGGAGCTCATGCCGAGCTCGTTGAGGCGGCCGGTGCGCTCCAGTGGCGCTGCTCCGGGGGGCCGCTCCAGGATCCGCTCGACCAGGCCGACGATGCGCTCGCGCGGCGCGCTGGCGCCGGCGGGATTGTTCTGCAACTCACTCATAGGCCGGATGGGGATACCTTTACTGGCGGAAGGCTTGCTGTGGTTTTTTGTCTGCTGGCGAGCAACGCCAGCCAATTACGGTAGATTCCAGTGGCGCCGGCACTCCAGGTATTCGTCAGTGTGGCGGCGATCGGGCTCAGAGGGAAGTCCGGCAACAGCTGTGCGTCGGGCGCCGCTCGCGCCCGTGTTTCGAAAGCGCTCAGCAACTCGAGCGCTGCAGCCCCGAAATACCCGTGCGGTAGCGTCGGGTAGTGCGCCTGTTGTCCGCGCAGGAAGCGGCCCACGTCGCGCCGGTATTCTCGCAGGAGAGTCGTCTCTTCGTACTCAGGATGTCCCTGAAAAAATACGAGCAGGCTGCTCGTCTGTTTAGTGAACATATCTGCGCCGGACTCTGCTGAGGCGCTCACGATGGTATAGCCCGCCTCGCGCAGGGCGTCCACGGGCAACTCATTCCAACGTGAGTGCGGTGTGTGTAGCGGCGCTGCGACGCCTTTCAGCAGCGGCTGATCCGGCAAGGAGTCATGGGCAAATACCCCACAGCGCTTGTTCCCGAGCCGGCGGCGCCGCACGCCGTCCAGCAGCTCGACCGCCGCATGCGCCGCCAGGCAGGACCAGATGCTGGAGGTGGTGTTGGCTTGCGCCCACTGGAGCAGCTCTCGCAAGCGTTCCCAGTACGGCTCGTCACTCAGCAGCGGGGCGACCGGCTCCGTGCCTGTCACGATCAGCGCATCGGGCGGGTCCTGCTGCAGCTCCTCGATAGACCAATACCTGTCACCGTTGACATGGGCGTGGCCCGCCGCTCCTCGCGGTACTTCCGGTAAAAAGTAAAATCGCAACCGTACGGGCAGTGAGCCCGCGGCCGCGCTCAACACGCGCGCGAACTGCGCTTCCGTGGCTTCGAGCGCCGTGTCTGGCATATTGTTGACCAGTCCCACAACAACGCCACGCCGGCTGCCACCGCGTCCCGCCCCTCTTTGGGGCGGCACTTGGGAACGGAAAGGCTCAATTTCGAGTGACATGAATGCTCACTTCATACAACTCCCTGTAATGAATGCTTTACTATTTTGTGTAAGGAATGTTGTGCATTATTACCTTTCTTGGCGTATGGTGACAGCAGAATTAGAGCGTAAAACAGGTCCGTCTTCATGGAAGCGCCCTCGATATTAAGAAGCGCCAATTTCACGTCCGGCGATCTCTCGACGCGTGCTCGTGCGGTCGCGGCGATCGCGGCCAACAATGCGATCGCCGTCGACGAAGGCTCACGCTTTCCCGCTGAGGCATGCACGGCACTCAAAGAGCAGCGTCTTCTGGGTGTCATGGTGTCCCGCGACCTCGGTGGCGAGGGCGCGAGCATCGCCGATGTGGCGGATGTTTGCTACCAGTTAGGTCAGGCATGCGCATCGACCGGGATGATCTATGCGATGCACCAGATCAAGGTGGCCTGTGTAACCCGCCACATGCGCGACAATCCCGTGTTGGCAAACACCATGCGGCGACTGAGCGCGGAGCAGTTGCTCCTGGCTTCCTCCACCACGGAGGGGCAGAGCGGCGGTAATGTGCGCTCGAGCGAGGCGCCCGTCGAGCACGTGGACGGCGGTATCCAACTCGAGCGCAAGGCGAGTGTCATCTCGTACGGCGCCTACGCCGACGGTATCGTGACTACCGCACGCCGTTCCGCCGACGCGCCCGGCTCCGACCAGGTGTTGGTTGCCTTCCTGAAGAGCGATTACACCCTGACGCGACTGCAGGGATGGAACACACTGGGAATGCGCGGCACCTGTAGCGAGGGTTACACCTTGAAGGCGCAGGGGCAGCCCGGCCAGATCCTGCCCGACCCTTACGAGATTATTCACGCGCAAACCATGGTGCCTTTCGCGCACCTGTTGTGGGGCTCTGTCTGGACCGGCATCGCGGCCAGCGCGACCGCGCGGGCGCAGGCATTCATCCGGCAGGCGATGCGCACCTCCGGCGGCCAGTTGCCTCCCGGCGCGCCGCAATTCACCCAGGCGTTGAAGACGCTGCGTACGTTGCGCGGGATGGTGGCTTCCTCCCTGCGCGCTTATGAAAGCCGCATGAACGACCCGAAGGCCGTGGCCTCGGTGGATTTCCAGTCGGTGATTACTTTGACGAAGGTCGAGGCTTCGGAGCTCGCGGTCTCGACTGTCATGAGCGCGATGCGCGCGTGCGGGCTCTCCGGCTACCGTGCCGACGGCGATTTCACTCTCGGGCGTCACCTGCGCGACGTGTTGTCCTCGCCGATCATGATCAACAACGATCGGATCCTGGCGAACCTGGCGACCAGCTCGCTGATGACCCCGATCCCCACTTCGATGCGCGATTGAACTTCCCATGAGCCCACTTGCACCCGAATCCGTAGCCCCGGCTTACGACCCGCTGGAATCTCTTGCGGCCACGTTGTTCCGACCCATGGGAAGCGATGGCGTCTACGCGCGCACCGCTCTCTACGAGGATGTCATCGAGCGGCTGACCGCTTTCATCACCCGCCAGCGCGATCCGCGCGCGGAGATCTTGCGCTTTCCGCCCGTAATGAGCCGGCACCAGCTCGAGAAGTCAGGTTACCTGAAGAGCTTTCCGAACCTGTTGGGTTGTGTTTGCGCCCTGCACGGCAGCGAGTCGGCCATCCGCTCGGCCGCCGACTCCTACGAGACCGGGGGCGATTGGACGAAGAGTCTGAGTGCTGCGGACCTGGTGTTGTCCCCGGCCGCCTGCTACCCGGTGTATCCGTTGGTCGCCGCCCGCGGACGCCTGCCCAGTGGCGGGTTGTTGTTTGACGTGGCCGCCGACTGCTTCCGTCACGAACCGTCGCGCTCTCTCGACCGCCTGCAGTCCTTCCGCATGCGCGAGTTTGTCCGCATCGGGTCCCCGGAGGAGATCATGGCGTTCCGTGAGCAATGGATGGCACGGGCGGAAGGCTTGGCGCGCGACCTGGCGCTGCCCTGCGCGCTGGACGTGGCTAACGATCCGTTCTTCGGCAAGGTCGGCCAGATGATGGCCGTCAGCCAGCGGCAGCATTCCCTGAAGTTTGAATTGCTCATTCCGTTTCATCCTAAGGCGAAACCGACCGCCTGCATGAGCTTCAACTGTCACCTCGAGCACTTTGGCGAGGTCTGGGGCATTCACGATAGCGCGGGCGCCGTCGCGCATACCGGCTGTGTTGCTTTCGGCATGGACCGGCTCGCAGTCGCGCTCTTCTCGAACCACGGCGTGGAAGTCGCACGTTGGCCCGACTCTGTGCGACAGGCACTAGCCTTCTGAGGAGCCTGACTGACCAATGCTCGCCTACTGCGGTCGCCCCAGCTCGGCATCTTTCTGCGATCGCTTCCCTTACATAGACCCCCGCTATGCGCGGGAAGCGATCGCAGAAATCTGCTCGAGCGGGGTCGCCCTCGCTACGGCGATCATTGGTCAGTCAGGCTCCTAACATGCCTCTCGATCCGCGCGCCAAGCGGTTTCTGGACAGGCTGGCAGCCCTGAATCCTCCGAGCGTTCTCGCCCTCACGGTGAGCGAGCGCCGCACCGGGCTGCAGCAGCTGCTGAGTTTTTCCGGCCCCGGCGAGCCGATCGGGAGTATTTCGGAGCGCAGTATCCCGGGCCCCAGTGGCTTGCCGCTGACTCTGCGGATCTTTTTGCCCGCGACGGGCGGAGCCGCCGAAGCGCCGTGGCCGGCCCTCATTTATTTTCATGGCGGGGGGCTCGTGGCAGGGAGCCTCGACACACACGATCCGATCTGCCGGTCACTCAGCAATGCCAGTGGCTGCATGTTGTTATCGGTTGACTACCGCCTCGCGCCTGAATACCCGTTTCCCGCCGCTATCGCTGACGGGTGTCACGCTACGGAGTGGATAGCCGCGCATGCGCAGGAGTTGGGTATCGATCCCGCGCGGATCGGTGTATGTGGCGACTCCGCGGGCGCGACGCTGGCAGCGGTGGTATGTCAGACGGTAGCGGCCACCGGCCACGTGCGGCTGGCGCTGCAGTTTCTGTTATGTCCGATCATGGATTTCTGTGCGTCGACGGATTCGCGCCGCGATTTTGCGGCTGGCTACCTCGTCGACCAGGCGACCCTGGATCATGACCTCAAGCATTATCTCGGGGCGGATGGCGACCCCACGCATCCCCGCATCTCGCCGTCGCGAGTGGCGGACGTCAGCGACCTGCCGCCGAGCTGTATACACACCGCCGAATTCGATCCGTTACGCGACGAGGGCGCGGCCTACGCGGACCGACTGCGGGAGGCGGGCGTGAAAACCACCTACCGTTGTCACTCCGGTATGATCCACCTGTTCTACGGCATGGGGGCGCTCATTCCGTACGCAGCGACCGCTTACCAGCAGATGGGCACCGACATCCGTTCCATGCTCGGGGGAAATGAAGCATGAATCGCCTCGAGATCGAGCAGCTCCTGAAAGAACTCCATGCCGCCCGCACGGAAGGTCAGTTGGACCGGCTGTCCGCGCTGTTTGCGCCCGACGCGTCCTTCAAGATCGCTGGCGCCAGTGACGGCAAGCCGATCGCCATCACGGCAAAGGGCTCGAAGGAGATTCGTACCTGGCTGGCCGTGATGCTGAAAACCTTCAAGCTCAGTCGCTACCAACTGCTCTCGGTGGCGATCGACGGCGCCCGCGCGGCGGCTCACTGGCGAGTCGACATTCATTCCAAGATCACCGGCGTCGTGGTGCCCACCGAGCTGGTCGACCTGGTCGAAGTGAGCGGGGGTCGGATCACGGCCTACCGGGAGTTCTTCGCTCCCTGCTGAGCCCACGTCGTGCTCGAGTTTAAGGAGCAGCCTGCTGTGCGCGGGCCTGCTCCAGCACCGCTTCCGACTCCATCTTCCAGGCATCGTGGCAGCGGGGATGAAAGTGCAGGGTGAGCGGCTCGCCATCGAGCTCCGCTTCTACTTCGTATTCCACTTCGGTCGTAGAGACGAGCACGCGACAGAAGTCGCAGGGGACGCCACATCCCTTGCCGCCCCAGAGGCGAATCGGCTGTGCCCGACGTAGAGCGGCCACTGTAAGGCGCTCGGTGCGGGGCGCATCCTCTGGTTTACTGCGATCGGCGGGAGCGGGCCCGTTCATTTTATCTACCTTACAGTCTCGGGACTGTATCTGGCCGCTGACGTCGTCCCGACTATGCGCCGGACCGGACGAGTGAGCAAGCACTGCTACGCTTGCGGCAGGTGATCTGTCGCTCCCACCGTCACCCAACGGTCACTTGCAAATTCCACACTGCGGCAATCCCTGCGGTAAGTCGCGAAAACAATGGATTTTCTTTGCCTGCGCAAACACTTTCCGCTATTTTTCGCTCGCCCAGTTTCGGATTAGAAAAAGTATTCTGTTCGGGGTTCTTAAGCGTCGCACGGACGATCCCATCGCGATTTGCGGATCAAGAGATTCTCCGTGGTCATGAGCCAGGCCGTCTTCGACGGTTTGCGTGGTGTTGCGCGTTTGCCTGGCATCGCTCCAGGGGACTCTCCCATTCCTGATCGAGTTTCCCGCGCCGCGAGCGCGCGGTGCATTTCAATTCTGGAGCTAGCAGATGCAGATTCAAGAACGAGCGCGCCGTACCCCCAAGGCAGGCAAGGGCGGCAGCGCCAACAAGGCCGGCAGCGCCCCGAAGAAGAAAAATGGCAGCGGTGGGGCGAACGGTAATGACGGACACGACGAGTCGAGCGGGTTGGATGTCCGCAAGCTCCTGCGGGCGCTGCAGGCCGCGCGCGACGGTGATTTCTCGGTCCGGCTGGAGAGCGACCAGACAGGGCTCGCCGGCAAGGTCGCCGACACATTCAACGAGATTCTGAGCTCGAATCAGCGGCTCGCCCGGGAGCTCGAGCGAGCCGGGCAAATCGTCGGCAAGGACGGCAAGACCCGCCATCGTGTCTCGATCGACCGGCGCTCGGGTGCCTGGGGCGCCATGGAAGCCTCCGTGAACACGCTCATGGACGATCTTCTCTGGCCGACCACCGAAGTGACCCGCACCGTCTCCGCTGTGGCCAAGGGCGACCTCTCCCAGGCCATGAGCCTCGAAGTGGATGGGCGCAGTCTGAAGGGTGAGTTTCTCCGCTCGGCGACGATCGTCAACACGATGATCGAGCAGATGGGCGCCTTTACGTCCGAGGTGACGCGCGTGGCGCGCGAAGTCGGTACCGAGGGCAAGCTCGGTGGTCAGGCGGCAGTACCTGGAGTGTCTGGTACCTGGAAAGACCTGACCGATAGCGTCAACTCCATGGCCAGCAACCTCACGGGCCAGGTCCGCAACATCTCCGAGGTGACGATCGCCGTCGC
>Ga0209169_10001832_pt1 | contig 12904 bp, 10 predicted proteins | sample HubBroMetageWRM4_FD_188346 | JGI IMG/M metagenome (GOLD analysis project Ga0209169, IMG submission 188346) | Warmed soil microbial communities from the Hubbard Brook experimental Forest, New Hampshire - Hubbard Brook CCASE Soil Metagenome WRM 4... | ecosystem: Environmental > Terrestrial > Soil...
ATCGCGTACAGGCGATCGCCGGCGAGCAGGCGCAGATCGGCCTCCGGCACCTGCACCGCGCGGGGCGCGCCGTAGTGCAGCAGGTAGCCCTCGTAGATCGCCTCCACCAGCAGCTCGTACTCTTCGCGCCTGCCCTCCGCGCGCGGCCCGCTGGCCGCGAGCGCCGCCGGCGAAGGCCCCCTGCCAGGCGCGCTGTGTTGCTCGGAGGGCTCGCGCCGGCCGCCCTCGCGCAGCTCTGCGCGCAGGTTCGCGATGCCGCGCGCGTTGCGTTGGATACCGAATTCCACGCCGAACGCACGTACTCGCCGCGGCTGATGGTCGTTCAACTCGCCTTCGACGATGGCGCGGCGATCGTCGACGCAATAGCCTTGAGCGATTTGCGGGAACCCGTGCTGGCTCTGACGCAGACGACGGTCGTCGGTCACGCGCTCTCCGCCGACCTGAAGATCTTCGCCGATCGTTACGATCTCGTGCCGTCGCGCGTCTTCGATACGCAAGTCGCGGCCTCGTTTCTCGGTTACGGTATGCAGGTCTCGCTCGCCGACCTCGTGCGCAGCGTCCGCGGCGTACGTCTGGCGAAATCGCAGACCGTCAGCGACTGGTCGGCACGGCCGTTTTCCGAGCGGCAGATCGAGTACCTGTTGGGTTGTGATGACGGTGCCGACATCGGAGGTCTGGGTTTCCAGATTCACCGCGTCAATGTTCACGCTCACTCTTTCGCTTCCGCTTCCAGGCTGAAGAACAACATCCACGTTTCGAATCGAGCTCAACTCAACGATCACACCATGAGAGGTGGAGGCCTTGAAGCCCGGCGCGGCAACAGTCACGTCATAAGTACCAACGAGCAAATCAGAAAAACGATAGTCTCCGCTGCCGCCCGTCGTGACCTTGTACGTGGTTTTGGTGTTGGCTTCGACAGCGGTTACCTCGGCACCCACGACCACCCCACCGGAGGAGTCCGTGACCACGCCGGTAACGCTAGAGTTGTTCTGAGCGCGGACGGCGGAGGCGGCGAAGCCAAACAGGAAGACGAACAACGCGGCGACAAGGAAGCGGGATGGCGTGAAGCGACGAACAGCTGGATTCATGTTTCCCCCAAGTGGTACTAGAACACGGTCCCCAAAAACGAACAGGCGCAAAGTCAATGAAAACGGGAAAAAGTTTTGCCGAGATTAATGCAATTGGCATTCCAACGCTACAGAAATTCGTAGGAAGATGAAAACCTACGAGTTTTGGTTCGATTACAACGATTTACCAATTTGGGCACCTCTTCGTGGAATATTTACGAGACAAAAAATAGACATAAAAATCCGCGAAATGGAATTTATTCGTGAATTCACGGAGCCACCGGCACGCACATGGTGTGCGGTTTTGCGACGAAGAAAGGAATTCGGTGGCGCGCGGGAAGTCAGATATACTCGCGGAATACACAAGCAGTTCGAAAGAGGCTGAGACAACATGTCTGTAAACAAAGTGATTTTAGTGGGAAGGCTGGGCCGCGATCCGGAGACGAAGTACACGCCGAGCGGACAAGCGGTGTCGAATTTTTCGCTGGCGACGGATGAAACATACAAGGACAAAAACGGCGAGCGGCAGAAGAAAACCGAGTGGCACCGGCTGGTGGTGTGGGCCAAACAGGCTGAGATCGCGCAGCAGTATTTGAAGAAGGGATCACTGATCTTCGTCGAGGGACGACTTCAGACGCGCGAGTGGCAGGACAAGGAAAATCAGAAACGGAGCACGACGGAAATCGTGGTCACAAATTTCCGGATGCTCGGCGGGCGCGCGGACGGCGCGTCGGCGGGAGCGGGCGGCGGTGGCGGCGCGCAACGCAGTAGCGGCGGTGGTGGCGGCTACGGCGGCGCCAGTGGCGGCGGACGCGGCGGAGATTCGGAATTTGACGGCGGCGGAATTCCGGACGATTCGGGGCCGCAGGGTGGGCCGGAAATTTCGGACGAAGATATTCCATTCTAAGATTGCGGCTCGCACGCGGGCCGAGCGGCAAAACATTCACGGAGAAAATCGAGAAGTGCGGAAGCTGCGGGGAAATCTGCGGCGTGGGTGGAGCTGTGCTCGTAGCGAATCCGGGAATGAGTTGGAAGTGGTAAAGGCTGCCCGGTCCATAACGCAGACCGGCCTTTACAGGCGACTACGGAAGGGGCTGGGCGGGCTGGGTGGTGCCCGCGCGGCTAGTGCGCGTTGGGATCTTTTTTGCGGTCTTCGTCGAGCTTCTGCATCAGCGCGTCGAACTTTGGGCGTTGATCGGCAGTTAGAATGGCGCGGATGCGGTCGCGGCCTGCGGAGCGCAGTTGATCGCGTTGAGCATCGGCGGCGGTGTAGTCGGCGTGAATCTTGGCGCGCGTGTCGTCCACGACGTCGCCGAACTGCTTGGCCTGATCCGGCGTAAGGCTCAACTCTTTGGTCATCTTATCGACGATCTGCTCGCGAGTGGGCGGCGCGGGTGGAAGCTGCTTGCCCCACACACGTTCGCCCCACAGATGATTCGCGGTGCCGCCGGCGATCGCTCCCAGCAGGAACACAATCAAAACAAGAACGGCCGCTTCACTACGTGTCTTAGCGTTTTCCATGGTTTTCGTCCGCCGGAGAGACTAGAAAATCGTCACGGTCGCTGGATTTGTAGTTCACATCGGAAAAAAGTCCCGCGTCATCAGACGGCGAAAGATACGTGCCGTCCACAGTGGTGCGGTGCTGCGAGATATCGAAGGTAAGCACGAGCGCGAGAGCGACGCCCGCAGTGGCCGCAAATTTCCAGGCGAGCGAAACAAACGGGCTCCAGATGGAGCGCTCTTCGGCGAGGTCGCGTTGGGCCTGGCGGATGTGCGCCATGGTCATGTGCGCGAAACCGGGGCCAGGGTCGGGGGTGGGTTCGGCGATGCGGAGCAAACGCGCGCTGAATCTAGCGCGTTCGAACGCGGCGGCGCACGCCGGGCAATTTTTCAAATGCGCATCGACAGCGGTGATGTCCGAAGAAGACATCTCGCCGGAGATGCGGTCGTAGAGCCGAGCTTCGAAGTCCGAACAGGCACCTGAAGTTTCAATCATGGGGTCCGACGTCATGGTCAGCCTCTCTTCTCCCGGGTATTGGGCTGTGACGTGTTCGATTCGAGCTTGCGCTTGTAAACCTCAGTAAGGCGTGCGCGAGAACGAAACAGCCTAACTTTCACCGTATTCACGTTCAAGTTCAGCATCTCGGCGAGTTCCTGAACCGAGAAGCCTTCTACTTCTTTCAACATCAACAGCTGCTGGTCTTCCTCCGGCAATCTCTCGAGCATGCGCTCGAGCAGGTCGCGGGCTTCGGCGCGCTGGCTGGGATCTTCGGGCGGCTTATCCGCCGAAGCCACGCCGTCGAGGCGCGAAACCTGATCTTCGGAGAGATCGGCTTCGTAGGTGAGCGGCCGGACTTTGCGCTTGCGCAGGTAGTCCCAGCATTCGTTCACCGAAATTTTGTACAGCCACGTGGAAAACGCCGAGCGCTGATCGAAACGCTTGAGCGAAACGAAGACTTTCAGGAAGACCTGCTGGACTACGTCTTCCACATCGTCGCGCCGGCGCAGGATGCCGTTCACGAGGCCGAACACGCGCTGCTGGTGACGGCGGATCAGCTCTTCAAAAGCGGCTTCCTCACCGGACTGCGCGCGGCGGACAAGGTCGTGCTCGATGTCGGCCTTCTCGCTCCGGGCGACCGGAATCGATAGTGCAGAGGCGGTGGCTGCCACGTTCTTTGGGACGTCAGGCATCGGTATTTGGTTTCACGCAATAAAATCTCATGAGGGCAGATAAATAGATAGGTGTTGCGAGCAAGTATCAACCATGTGACAATCCCCACATGATAATCGGAGACCGTATCCGTCTTCTACGTGAATCTAAGGAACTTTCCCAGGGCGACATCGAAAAGCGCACTGGCCTGCTTCGATGCTACATTTCGCGCGTCGAAAACGGGCACACAGTGCCGGCGATTGAAACCCTAGAAAAGCTGGCCCGGGCGATGGAAGTGCCGCTCTACCAGCTTTTCTACGACGGCGAAGAGCCGCCCGCTGCCCTGCCGAACTTGCCGAAACGCAAGTCGGCGGATGACATCGTATGGGGAAGCCGTGGAAAAGAAGCGCGTGTACTCGGGCGCTTCCGCCGTCTGTTGGGCCGAATCGATGAAGGCGACCGTCGCCTGCTGTTGTTCATGGCCCAGAAGATGTCGAGCCGCTAGCGCAAGCTAGTAACGACGGTAAACCAGCCAACGTCGAAACGACCGGCCCTGTGGCACGGGTGGTGAAGGTCGCTCAAAAAACGACTTTCCATTCTGGAACAGCCCCATCCAAGCAAGCCAATCCCCTTCTCCGCTAGCCCGGAAACCCCTTATTCCCATTCAATTGTGCTGGGTGGTTTTGAGCTGATGTCGTAAACGACGCGGTTCACGCCTGGAACCTCGTTCACGATCCGGACGGACATACGCTCGAGCACGTCCATGGGCAGGCGTGACCAGTCGGCCGTCATGGCGTCGAGAGATTCGACGACGCGGATCGCAACTGCGTTGCCGTAGGTGCGGCCATCGCCCATTACGCCTACGCTACGGACCGGAAGCAGGACGGCGAAGGCTTGCCAGACTTTGGAGTAGAGTCCGGCCTTGCGGATTTCTTCGACGACCACGGCGTCAGCACCACGAAGCGTGTCTAATTTTTCGCGGGTGATGTCGCCCAGTATACGAACGGCGAGGCCCGGCCCTGGGAACGGATGCTTGATGAGGATCTCTTCGGGCAGGCCCAGTTCCCTGCCGATCTGGCGGACTTCGTCTTTGAAGAGGTCGCGGAGCGGCTCAATGAGACCGAAGGGCATGTCGTCTGGGAGACCGCCGACGTTGTGGTGCGATTTGATGACGGCGGAAGGACCTTTCACGCTGACGGATTCAATGACGTCTGGGTAGAGAGTTCCCTGCACCAGAAATTTCACGGGCAGGCCGTCTTTGGAGGCGGCGATGAGCTTGCGCTGCTCTTCCGCGAAGATATCGATAAATTCATAGCCGATGATTTTGCGTTTCTTTTCGGGGTCGGTGACGCCGGCGAGCTTTGCGAGGAAGCGGTCTGTGGCGTCAACGCCGATTACGTTAAGGTGCAGGCGATCGCGGAGGAGCGCGAGAGTTTCTTCGAATTCGTTGCGACGGAGAAGCCCTGTATTGACGAAGACGTTGGTGAGGCGGTCGCCGATGGCCCGGTGAACTAGAGCCGCTGCCACGGCGGAATCGACGCCGCCACTCAGCGCGCAGATCGCGCGGCAGCCTTCGGATTGCTTGCGAATGGAATCAATCGTGGCAGAGATGAAGCCCGCGCGGTTCCAATTTTGTTTTGCGCCGCAGACCTCGAAGATGAAGTTGCGGAGAATGTCTGTGCCGCGTTCGGTGTGATTCACTTCCACGTGGAATTGCACACCGTAGAAATTTTTGCCCGTGTGTTCCACTGAAGCGACAGCGTTGTGCGTGCGGCCAGTGATCGCGAAGCCTTCGGGAACGTCGATAACGTGGTCGCCGTGGGAATTCCAAATATTCAGAGTGGCAGGAATGCCGGAGAAAAGCTTTGAGCCGGGGGTGAGGTCGAGCGAGGCGCGACCGTATTCGCGGCGGTCAGCAGGAGAAACTTTTCCGCCGAGCGTGTGCGCGAGCCACTGCATGCCGTAGCAGATGCCGAGGACGGGGACGCCAAAGTCGAGAACCTTCGGGTCGCAGTACGGCGCGTCTTTGTCATACACAGAGCTGGGGCCGCCGGACAGGATGATGCCGACCGGCTCGAGCGCGCGGATTTCGTCGAGCTTTGCGGTGCACGGCAGCACGGCGGAAAACACCTGCTGCTCGCGGACGCGGCGCGCGATGAGCTGCGTGTACTGGCCGCCGAAGTCCAGCACGACGATTCCGTGCTTGGTGCTGCTGACGAGGCTGTCCGTTTCCTTCTGCGATGCGGCGCCGCTCGATGGTGTCATCCGGTTCATCCCTCGCTCGTTTGTGTGACGCCTACTTTACGACGATGTTAACCAGCTTGTTCGGGACAACGATTGTTTTGACGATCTGCTTGCCGGCGATTTCTTTGGCGACTTTTTCGTCGGCTTTCGCGAGCGCCACGAGGTCGGCCTCTGCCACGCCATCTTCTACCATGACTTTGCCGCGCAGGCGGCCGTTGACCTGGACGATCACTTCGAAGATGTCTTCGCGCGCGAGGTCTTCGGAGAATTTCGGCCAGGATTCGTGAGTGAGCGTGGTGGAGTGCCCGAGGATCTGCCAAAGTTCTTCGGCGATGTGCGGCGTCATCGGCGTAATCACGAGCACGAGAATTTCGAGCGCGTGTTTGAGCACGGCGGGCGACATGTCCTGGTCGAGCGGCTCGAGTTCCTGCAGCGTATTGACGAGCGTCATCACAAGCGCGACGGACGTATTGAAGTGCCAGCGACCTTCGTAATCGCTGGTGATGCGCTTGAGAGTCTGGTGGACGGCGCGAAGCAGCTTCCGCTCTTTGTCCGTGCTGATCGTGAGCGCGGACGCATTGTCGCGGCGCGAATCGGCTTGCGCCAGCGCGGGTGCGAGACGCGCGACGAGTTTGTAGAGTTTGGTGAGGAAGCGAGACGCGCCTTCGATCGCCTGCTCGCTCCACTCGAGATCTTTTTCCGGCGGCGCGGCGAAGAGCGTGTAGAGGCGGCCGGTATCGCAGCCGAAACGATCTGCCATGTCGATCGCGCCGACCACATTGCCGCGCGATTTGGACATCGCTACTCCGCCCTTTTGAACCATGCCCTGCGTGAAGAGCCGCGCGATTGGTTCGCTGTGCGTGACGAGGCCGATGTCGCGCATCACCTTGCAGAAAAAGCGCGAATACAGCAGGTGAAGAATGGCGTGTGTGATGCCGCCGACGTACTGATCGATTGGGAACCAATACGCGGCCTTCTCCTTCGCGAACGGCGCAGAGGTGTTGTGCGGGTCGGTGTACCGGTAAAAATACCAGGACGAATCGACGAAGGTGTCCATCGTGTCCGTCTCGCGCCGCGCAGGGCCACCACACTTCGGGCACTTCGTATTCACAAAATCAGGTGAACTGGCCAGTGGCGACTGCCCTTCTCCGGTGAGCTGAACATTTTCGGGCAGCTTCACGGGAAGCTGATCGTCGGGAACGCCAACGATGCCGTCTTTCTCGCAATGGACGACCGGGATCGGCGTGCCCCAGTAGCGCTGGCGTGAAACGCCCCAATCGCGGAGGCGATAGTTAATTTCGGAATCGCCGAAACCTTTGGCGCGCGCATCGGCGGCCATTTTCGTGAGAGCTACGTCGGTGGTCAGTCCCGTGTACGGGCCGGAATCGACGAGGCGGCCATGATTTGAGACTGCCTCGGTCAGCTTGTCCGCGGAGATCGGATCGCCTTCGAGCGGCTGCACGACGATCTTGATCGGCAGTTTGTATTTCGTGGCGAATTCGTGGTCGCGCTCATCGTGAGCGGGAACAGCCATGATCGCGCCGGTGCCGTATTCGGCAAGGACGAAGTTCGCAACCCAGACGGGTACCGGTTCGCCAGAAAACGGATTGACGGCGTAGCACCCAGTGAAGAAGCCTTCTTTTTCGGTGGTAGCGAGGTCGGCGGCGCTGATACGCGTCTGGCGCATCTTTTTCCACTCGGCGTCCACGGTGACTGCGTTTGGCGAGCCTTCCATGATTTGCGGCAGCAGAGGATGCTTGGGCGAAAGTACAAGCGCCGTGGCGCCGTAAATCGTGTCGATGCGCGTGGTGAAAATTTCTATCGAATTGAGGGAGTCATCGGTATTCGAGCCGAGCGCAGGCACGGCGAAGTTCACACGCGCGCCGATGGATTTACCGATCCAATTGCGCTGCATGGTGAGGACGCGCTCGGGCCAGCCGCCTTCGAGTTGCTTCATATCGTCGAGCAGCTGATCGGCGTATTGAGTGATGCGGAAGAACCACTGTTCGAGCTCTTTGATTTCGACGCGAATGTCTTCGTGGCGCCAGCAGAAGCCGTCGATGACTTGCTCGTTCGCGAGCACGGTGCAGCAGGCAGGGCACCAGTTCACTTGCGACTTCTTGCGGTACGCGATTCCCTTCTCCAGCATGCGGAGGAAGAGCCACTGGTTCCAGCGGTAGTAGTCGGGCTCACAGGTGGAAATTTCGCGGCGCCAGTCGTAGCTGAATCCGAAGCGGCGGAGGACGCGCTGGAATTCGGCGATGTTCTTCAACGTCCAATCGCGCGGCTTGGTTTTATTTTTGATCGCGGCATTTTCGGCGGGCAGGCCGAAGGCGTCCCAGCCCATCGGGTGCAGGACGTTGTGGCCGGTCATGCGCTTGTAGCGGGCGACAGCGTCGCCGATGGTGTAATTGCGCATGTGGCCCATGTGGAGCGTGCCGGAGGGATACGGCAGCATTTCCAGCATGTAGAACTTTTTGCGGCCGGGAGTTTCGTCGGCGTTGAAGGCGCCTTCGTCGGCCCAGACTTTCTGCCACTTGGTTTCGATTTGTTGCGGGTCGTAGAAGGCTGGTCGCGGATCGGATTCTGCCAAGATTACTTTCCTCGTTTTGGCGATTTTTTCGGGGCGGCTTTGCGCTTCGGCGCGGTGCGTTTCTTGGTTTTCGCGGCTTTGGATTTCTTTGCGCCGCGCGATTTGGATTTTGAGGCGTGAGCGCGCGGCTTCATGCCGTCGCCGGTGGCTTTCACTTCGCGGCCGAGCAGCTTCCAGAGGGCTGCGACGTTGCGCTTGTCGTCACCGGGCGAGTCGATCGGCGTTTCGAGAATGAACGCGCGGCCGGCGAGCAGCGGGTGATTCAGGATGCGCGCGAAGGCATCGAGGCCAATTTTGCCTTTGCCGATGTGGTCGTGGCGATCGACGCGCGAGCCGTGATGCGTCTTCGAATCGTTGGCGTGGACGACGTGCACGCACTTGAGGCCAACGGTGGCTTCGATATGCTGCAGCGTACCGTCGAGACCTTCGGCGGTGCGAATGTCCCAGCCCGCGGCGAAAGTGTGCGCGGTATCAACGCAAACGCCGATGGGCAAATCGCGCAGCAGATCGCGAATCGCGCGCAGCTCTTCGAATTTCGCGCCGACGGAAAAGCCATGACCCGCGGTGTTCTCAAGCAAGATTACGAGGTCGCCGAGCTTGAGGCCGCGCACGGACTGGCGAATACCCGAGGCGATGGCGGAGATGGCGGCTTCGGGCGTGGTGTCGCGGCTGCTGCCCGGATGGATCACCAGATAGTCCGCGCCGAGGGCGATCGCGCGAACGAGTTCGCCGTGAAACGCCTGCACGGAACGCGCGCGCAACACCGGATTCGGCGACGCGAGATTGATCAGATAATTGCAGTGAATGACGAGCGGGCCGAGGCCGAGTTCTTTGCGGCGGTCGCGGAAGCGCTTGGCGTCGGCTTCGGCGATGCGGGAAATGCCGCGGTCCCACATGCGCGGGCTGGACGAGAAAATCTGAAGTGCGTTGGCGCCGAGGCCGTGCGCGATCTCGAGCGAAGATGCGATGTCTCCGGCGATGGAGGTGTGAATGCCGATGCGGGTGCTGCCGTCTTTCCACGATGGGATTTCGGGAGCTGGGGGCGGTTCAGGGCGGTATTCGTCGGCGTCGTCAAAAGCCAAGCTGATTGGAGTGGTATCTTCTGCCATTTCAGGTGTTTCCGGAGGGCGCGACGCGGGCTGTTGACGTCGAGAGGATACACTACAGCCGCTTCGTGGCGACCTGCTGAAACATTCATTGTAGTGGAAATTTCTGCCGCGCGCAAACTAGAAGGATACAACGACAAATTCAAAGGCGTAGAACATTTCACGGAGAAAGACGAGAAAGGCGGAGGGCACGGAGGCGCTGTGCTGATTTGGGCGGTCCGTGCCCTGTCGTTGCGTTGAGTTGCGCTAGTCGCCGAGAGCGGCGGCGGAGGCTGCACCGTAGAAGCTGTACCACGGTTTCGCGGCGGTGAGGTGCGCGTTGACGTTTTCGATGTTCTTCACGCCCTGATCGGCGAGCCAATCTTCGAGAGGCTTCACGCCGCCTTTGGCGTAGATGGGGATTGCGTCTTTCCAGGTGGCGCGGCCGCAGAGCACGCCGGAAAACGGAGTGCCGGATTCGGACGCGAGGTCGAGCGTTTCGGTGAAGACGTCATTCGATACGCCGGCGGAAAGATAGATGAACGGCTTCTTCGCGGCGGCTGCGGCTTTGCGGAAAAGATCCTTGGCTTCGTCGCGCGAGTAGGCCGATTCGCCCTTGCAGGATTTCGAGCCGGCGACGAAGGCCATGTTCACGGGCACTTCGACTTTCAGAATGTCCACGCCGTACTGTGGCTTGGAAAATTCTTCCATGCTCTTGGTGACGATCTCGGGCTTTTTCTTGGCGTAATCGATGCCCTTCTCGTCGCCGGATTCCACGTAGCCGACGAGTTCGAGGAAAAACGGCACGTCGGCCGCGGTGCATTCGCCGGCAATGCGTTCGGTCCAGGCGTGCTTGATGTCATTGATTTCGGGCGGATCGAACGGCGTGTAGTAGAGCAAAATTTTGATGCAGTCGGCGCCGGCGGTGACGAGGCGCTTCACGGACCAATCGGAGAGCAGGTCAGGCAGGCGGCCGGGGCGGGTGTTGTCGTAGCCGCTGTCTTCGTACGCGAGAAGAAGGCCGGCGTGCTTGTCGCGCGCTTTGGCTGCGGGCAGTCCGTATTCGGGGTCGAGCAGGATGGCGCTGGCGTGCGGAGTGAGGGCCTTGCTCACCGCCTCTTTAAATTCCTCGAGCATCTGCGGCGGGACGTCTTTTTTGTCGATGCCCTTTTCTTTGGCGAAGTAGCTCTTGAGCGAGCCGCGCTGATCCATCGCCGCCGCGGCAATGACGCCGCGTGAGTCGCTAACCGCTTCCAGGCCTTTGCGCTTGCCAGGAGTGATTTTCATTTCAAGCCTCCGCCGGATACTGAGAGTTCGCTGTTTGTGCGGCGTGCATTTTAGCATGGCCGCAACGATTCGAGGGTGCTGGCTGGACTTTCACAACTAAAGGACGACGACGAGGTGCTGGCGCGAACACGCGGCAGTGGCGCCGGATTCGCCGGCGTACGTCTCGAGATTTTCGAGCAGCTCGCCGCCGTAGAGGCCGAGCCACGGCAGCGCGCCGAGAGTGCGTTCCTGCAGACCTTTGTGCGGGTAGATCGCATCGAGAATGATTCGTTCATGGCGGTCGAGCACGCCGGTGCGGAAATTTTCGGCGCGTCCGGCTTTGCCCTTCAGCTTGGTGAATTGGTAGAGCATTTTCTTTTCGGCGGATTCCAGAGCGCCGAGGAGCGTCTTGTCGAGCTTCTTCAGCGGGTCTTTGTAGGCGGCAAGCAGCTTTTGCAGAGCTTTTTCGTTGGTCTCGAATTTTTTCGCTAGGGCGCGCGGGAGCGACGACTGCTCCATTTTTGTGCGGACGGCTTGGCGGCCGGCGAAGAGATCTTCAAACGAGAGATCGTACTTGGTGAGCAGGCGCGCGACGGCGGGCTCGATTAGCGTGAAGCTGTCGCGTGGGAGCATGCAGGGCATGCGTCCGACGAGCTTCTTGTAAACGATCTCGGCCTGGGCCATGTAAGCGATTTCGGCGGGACCGCCGACGTAGGCGGCCGTCGGTAGCAGCACGTCCTGCACTACCGGGCGGAGCAGAACATTGGGAGTGAAGGCTTCAGGATCGCGATCGATCGCGGCGTGAAGCTCTTCGCGCGTGAAACTCGATTTCCCGGCGAAGTATTTCCCGTTGCGTTCGCGCACCGGGTCGCGGCGGCCATCGACGTTGTAGAAAAGCAGCGTGGTTTCACGCGAGACCATCACCTGCGCGTGGAAGCCGCCGCGCTCGAGTTCTTTCGAGCGTTCGATGAGCGCGTCGCGCAAGGCGCCGGATTCGTCGAGCGCGCGGTGATAGATTTTCGCGGCGACGCGGTGAAGCTGCGGCTCGAGCGGATCGAAAAGGATCACGCCGAGATTCGCGAGCAGGCGCGCCATCAGCTTGCCGAAGGCGGAGCCGAAGGTATCCTGCGCTGTGTATGACTCGCGAAGCGCGTGCGCCACGGCGTCCGAATCGGGCCCATCGAGCGAATACGCAGCCTCGGAGACGATGGCCTGAATTTTTGGGCCGAGCACGATTTCGCCGACGCGGCTGCCTTCGGCGTGTTTTTCGGGTACGAGCTTGTATTCGTGCAAGCCTTTGGAAGTCACCCAAGACGCATGGTCGATTTCTTCGAGGTCGTGATCTTCGGTGGCGAGCCAGAAAACTGGGACGGCGTCGATTCCCTGCCGCGTGAGTTCGGCGGCGAATCGCGCGGCGGTGATCGCTTTGTAAATGCTGTAGGCAGGGCCGCCGAAAAGGCCGACTTGCTGCCCGGTGACGACGGCGACGGCCCCGTTCGCGAGGCGGTCGAGATTCTTGAAGGCGGTGCCGGACGAGCCGAAGGATTTATTTTGTGCGCGCAGAACTTCGGCGACGGTGCGGCGCGATTCCGGATAGAGCGCGACACTGGCGGCGGACTGCTTCAGGCCGTCGAGTGTGGGCGGGTAGGAGTAATAGCGCGCAACTTTCGAAAAGTCTTCGAGGAACGACGAGAAAATTTTCGTGGTCTGCGGGATCTCGCGGAAGGAAACGCAGTGGGACTGGATCGTCATCGCGCGCAGGCCTTCGTACATTTGGGGGTGACGATACAACGACAAGCAAAGGCAACGGCACACAGGCCAACTCCAGCCTGTGCCACTCTATCGGCTCGGCTGCCGAGCTGCGATGCGGCGGTGGTTGTGAGGGCCAGGGGTTGCAAACGTTCTCCAGGAGGATGCGCTTCAGTTCGTGAGCTGAGCTATGCGCCGGCGCGTGCGTGTTGAGACGCGGGAGGCGTGGAAAAGGCTCCTACGTCTGATG
>Ga0209169_10001834_pt1 | contig 12900 bp, 10 predicted proteins | sample HubBroMetageWRM4_FD_188346 | JGI IMG/M metagenome (GOLD analysis project Ga0209169, IMG submission 188346) | Warmed soil microbial communities from the Hubbard Brook experimental Forest, New Hampshire - Hubbard Brook CCASE Soil Metagenome WRM 4... | ecosystem: Environmental > Terrestrial > Soil...
CGCCCGCAAGATCGCCGACAGAAACGCCGCGCCCTCATCTCCGCTCCCATTCGCGTCCGCACCGTTGTTGCCGAATGCACGGGCAACCAGGAAATCGCCACCACTTTCGATGTTTCACGTTCCGGCATTCTTTTCCACACCCAACTCGATTGTTATTCTCGCGGCATGCAAGTCGCCGTCGTATTTCCCTACAGCAAATCTCCCAAAGCCATCCACAGCGAGCAGACGGGCCGCGTCGTACGCATCACCGAACTAGGAGACGGCGTCCGCGGCGTCGCCATCACTTTCAGCGCCGCGCCCGTCGAAGACGTTTCCGCCGCAATTGAAGCTGCGCAGCAGGCCGCCCACAACGACATCTACGCGCCGCCAGCACCAACGGAAACAGTCACAGGGCCGGCGAAAAAACCCATGGTTCTCGCGGTGGACTCCGATACGCAGCTCCGCGAGTCCCTCAAGATGTACCTCGAAAATGAAGGCTACGACGTGATCGCCGTCAGCAACGCCACCGAAGCCCGCGAAGTGCTCGATCTGTTCACACCTTCACTGCTGGTCGCCGAAGTGGAAGGTGAAGGCCTCGAGCGCCCCGGTTACGACCTCTGCGGCCATGTGAAGGCCACCTGGCGCCTGCGCGCCGTGCCCGTCGTCCTCACAACCTTTTCTGCGTATCCCAGTGATTATTCCCAGGCTCATTCGCTGGGCGCCATTGTCTGCATGGCCAAACCTTACAAACAGGAACGCCTGGGCCACATCGTTCGTCTGCTGGCTCCTCTCCCCGAACACATCGAAAAAACTGCAGCGCCGCATACCCCCGACCCCACGCGCATCCCCGGCCGTGATTTCAGCGCGCACAATGGCCGCGACCGCAAGGACGGCGCTACGAAATCCCTATTCGGTAAACTCTTCAACAAGCTCCCTGCTTTCCGCTAGCCTCTCCCTGTTATCTCATCGTCTACGTCATCTACTATGCCATAGCGACTTTCGCCCGTAGTTTTGCCCTGTACCAATACTGTCCTCTGAACACGTTGACGCGGCATCTCCCCCGCACTATCCTCTCGCCCATGATTCCTGTTCGCGTATTCTCGATCTACTGACGCGAACCGCAGTCTCAGTCGTTCCACAAGTTATTGCCCCAGCTTATAACTTCGGAAGAACAGTAGCCGGGAGTGTGTCCGTTTTCTCCCGCGGTCCCGCCAAAGGGGGTTTCAATGACAAGCTTCACTCGATCTCTGTCCATTTTCGTACTCGCGATGTTCGCGCTAGCCGGCAACCTGCGCATCCAGGCGCAGAACCACGATGGGTCGCGCGGCGATGGCCGCGGTGGGGATTCCTCGCCCACCAATTCATCGGCTGGCGCCCAGGACCCTGGCCCGCGCGCCGGCAACGTCAATGCCGGAACGCCGCTCTCCAGCCTGAGCCCGGCGCAGCTTCAATTCTTTCAGGACGGCTTATCTCGCTTCTTGCAAGTGGACTCGGTCAGCGGCAAAATGGCGGGCGAACCAGGCGTCGGGCTCGGTCCCGGCTTCAATTCCAATAGCTGCGCCAGTTGCCATGGACAACCGGCAGTCGGCGGCTCCAGTCCGAGCACCCAGTATTACCCCTTTGTCGGTCCCAATCCGCAAGTCGCGGCAGCCACCGATTATGGCGGCGCGAATTCGGTCCCCTTTTTCATCACTCTCGATGGCCCGGTGCGCGAAGCCCGCTTCCCGTTCGCGGTTTCCGCCAGCGGCAACGTCACCAACACTGCTGATGGTGGCGTGCATGACGTCTTCAGCATCGCCGGCCGCCAGGACGCCGAAGGCTGCGCGATGGCGCAACCCAATTTCGAGCAGATGAACAGGATCGGCAACCTCATCTTCCGTATCCCCACTCCGACGTTCGGCGCGGGTCTGATCGAAAACATTCCGGACGCTGCGATTCTGGCGAACATGGCCGCCAATGCCTCGCTCAAACAGCAACTCGGCATTTCCGGCCATCCCAATTACTCCGGCAATGACGGTTCCATCACCCGCTTCGGATGGAAAGCTCAGAACAAGTCTCTGGTGATTTTTTCCGGCGAGGCTTACAACGTCGAAATGGGAGTTACCAACGAGGCCTTCCCGAACGAACGCGCTAACCCACCATCCTCCTGCATCTACAACCCTACTCCCGAGGACGAGACCAACTTCTCCAGCTCTGGCTCTGCAATTCCCAGCGACATCGTCGAATTCTCCAACTTCATGCGTTTCCTCGCTCCTCCTGCTCCTTCGACGACCGGGATTCCTGGCAATCCATCAGCGCAGTCCATTGCCGCAGGGCGGACAATCTTCACCCAGATCGGCTGCGCCGCATGTCACACGGCGTCTCTCCAGACCGGAGCCTCCAATCTCACGCCGGGTCTCAGCAACCAGCAGGCCGCGCTGTACTCCGACTTGCTGGTCCATAACATGGGTTCGGGTCTTGCCGACAACGTGTCCCAAGGCTCAGCAGGCCCTGACGAATTCCGCACGGCTCCGCTCTGGGGCGTCGGCCAGCGGATATTCTTCCTCCATGACGGTCGCTCGGGGCCAGCAAATGGCGGCTTGCTCAACGCAATCCAAGCCCACTCGAGCTCAGGCTCGGAAGCCAATCGCGTCATCAACCAGTTCAACAACCTAAGCACCAGCCAAAAACAGGAGCTCCTGAATTTCCTCCGCTCCCTGTAGCTAAAAAACCGGCGCGGCGCACGCAGTCAGCAACTCCCTCCCGCGTGTGCCGCACCGGACTTCCTCGGACGTCAATCTGCCGATCTGCTTTTTTTTGCCGCTGCTTCTGGCTCGTGCGAACCCCGACAAGCGCAAAAATGCCGGAAAACCGCCGCTTAGAGCAAGCCGGCGCTGTCTAGATTCCACTGTCTGCCTGGCAGTAGCCGGCCGAAATCGCGCTGCAGTTGCCGCCGTCTGGCTTCTGAGCGGCAAGGAATTTCATTTGCCGCGTGATCACGCTTTTAATTAATAGTCGACTTTCAACTGTTGACTCCGGTTCGCGCCGCCTGTGCCTTATACTCGCGCAATGGCGATTCGCCCCGCACAGCCTCGACGCCGCTCGAACTCTCTGCCGATCGCATCGCTCATCATCGTCACGTCGCTGCTTGCGTCCACCGATAAACCCAAACCGCCGCTAGAAAATTTCTACGTGGTCACCCAAGCCACCTTCCAAACCGGCCCCAAATGGGTTGACCACATCCTGGAAGTCCGCCCTCAAGGCGTAACTGACGTCGAAGTTCGGGAAATCCGCATCGCCCCTCTTAGTCCCGTGTGCCCCCACCGCGTAACCGTCCGCGCCATCGAACGGCTCATTCCCAACACCACCGTAAAAAAAGTCGCGTTGCACTTCGACCTTTGCGCCTTCACAGAAGACGACGTCGAATCCATGATCCAAGCCGCCAGGCGCAAGACGGCTCCCGCCTCCGACGACGATTCTGCCTCACAAACGATCGTCGCCCGCTGCGGCACCAAACAACGGGTCTTCGAGCTTCCCGACCAAGAGTCTCTGCGTTTCGAGGCTCTCACTCTCGCCGACACCCGTCTGGCCGCCTTCTGGAATCTCGCCGCAACCGTAGAATCCCGCACCTTTGGCGACGATTTCTCGCTCGCCCAACTCACCCCTGAACAAGACCGCGAGGCCCAAGCCCTCGGCGCCAAACGAGTCCCCGAAATCAAATCCGGAAAATACGATCAAGCCTTCGCCGATAACACTTGCCCCTACGCCGAATGCCCCGATCACAACGCAGCCAGCGCCCTGCAAGGCTACGCCGGCCCCATCTTCACCTGCCCGGAAAAATAAAAGTTTCAAGTGGTGAGGGAGAAACTCGCTGCGGAGGAACAGCAGGCAAAGACAAAGGCGGGAACGATTCCTGCCTAAGGCAGGCCGACCTCGGCCGGCATCGGGCGAAGGCGCCCAGCTCCAGACTCTGTGTGGCAATTGGGTCCTGTTGTATTTTCCGGGATGTGCTTCGGCGGGCGCAGCTCGGTGACATTCTCTGCGGCGCGACCGGCTGCGCTCGCCTGGCTCAGGTGGCCCGGCGCTACCGCAGGAGCGTCAGCTTGTAGGCGATCCCGGCCAAGCAGAATTCAATCACCACGCGCGCCAACACACACTGCGGCCCTTCCCCCAACGGTCTAGGTCCCGCGATGGCACCCGCGACAGCGCCAACCCGCGCTCCCTCATCTCCTGATTCACCCGCTGCACGACGATCAGATGATCCTCGCCCACCTCCAGACCGGCCGCATATCCCAAGAGGAATCCTCTTGCTTCGCGCAGAAAGCGGCTTTGCTCATCCGTCTCATGCAGCCGCTGCGCTCCGGCTCGTCGTGGCGCGACAAGCCTGCGGGGTTGTACTTGCGCGGCACATGCTAGGCATAAAAAAAGGCAGGTCCCGTGTCGTCGCGCGGGACCTGCCCGAACTCTGAATATAAAACTTCCTCAGCAGTTACCTCTTTGCGACCAACTCCCGCACCTGGCTGGCGAAGGTTTCGGCGGTAACCTTCTCGCCATGCCAGGTGTTCGTGCGATTGAGGGGATATGCGAAAACCACAGTTCCGGAACTCCGCTCGATCAGCTGCAAAGTCGGCGTACCATTCACATGCTTCACGGATTTGCCGGCCGCGTCTTCGCTGCCCCAGTAAAGGTGCAGCACATAAGTCGCGTGTGCATCGCTCACCACCGGCGCCAGCGGCACATGCTTCCGTTCGAACGCTACCGACAGGTATCCATCCAAACCCTGCATCGGCTCAATATATACCGAAGGACCCAGCGCAACCGGCGCCTTTACCGACGCTTCAGCCAAAGCCGGCGCTGAAGCATACGCGTAACTAGGCACTCCAGCATAGGGCTGCGTCTGCGCCACGGTCGTCGGCTCGACGGCGCTCGTTACCGCATCGGCCGCCGCGGACGAAACGGCATGGCACGCCATCCCGTTCACATAGGCCTCATCGGCGCCAATATAATTCCCCGATCCGCCCAAATTCCGGCACTGCATCTGCAGGGTCACTGGCTGCTGCCCCTGCGCGGCCCCTGCCCAAATCAATCCTGCGACCAACAATGAAGCTGCGGCTCTCATGGCGGTATTTCCTCCAACAGCAGAATGCGCGAAGCGAACGCGCGCGGCAATATTACGAACGTACCATTCTGAAACACCGCTTCCGACGCACCCGCAGGGCCTTTTGTAACGCTCCGCCGCAGCTTGCAACATTACTCTTCGTCGTCGCGCGCTGCCGCGAGATCTCAGCGCTCACGGGCCGGAATTCCCTCTCGCATCCACCGATCCATTGCCCGCGCTGGCCACAAAATACCCAAGCCGCGTGCGCACGGCTACATCTGGGCGAGCCACCGTCACTTGGATCGTGTGGAAGCCCGCACTGCGCTCGACAGTCGGCGCGTAGCTCAGGATGTACTGCGCGTGCAGTTCGCTGCCGATCTGATCTAGCGCAGTCCGCACCGTGCGATCGCGCAGCGCCCGATAATGCATACCCCCGGTAGCGGCAGCAGCCACAGCCAGCTGGTGATTATTTATTTCATTTGTGCCGCGCGTAATCAGCCAGGTCGCCGCCGGCATCAGATCAAGCGTGCCGCCCGGCGATCTTCCGTTCCCAGGTAGCTGCATCGCTCCAGGGCGCGTGGGGCCGGAAAACACCCCGGGCGGATACTTGATTCCCCGGTTGGGCGGCTTGGCGCCAAAACGCAAGTCCGCGGTGCTGCTGCTCGGTCCAATCGCATAAATCGTGATGTTCGCCAGCTGCGCATCGCGCAAGACGAGTCCAAGTTTCGCATCGCTCGCAATATCCTGCGACTCCCCCACAATTAACATTACTCGCCGATAACCAAACGGCCGTGTTTTCAGCTGCCGCACTGCTTCGGCCATGGCATCGTATAGCCGCATCTCCGGGGCCTCGAATTTCACTTGCGCGATTGCCTGCTGCAAGTCGTCGTGATCGTGTGTGAACGCCTGCCGCACGTCTACCGTGCTGTCGTAGGTAATCAGCGCAGCTTCGCCGTTCAGCGCCATCACCGTTTCCGTGAAGATGCTGCCCATCGTATGAATCACCGGCGCCATCATCTCAACATGCGAACTCGTCTCAATCACCAGCGCCACCGCAACCGGATCGCCGCCCAGGTCCCAATGATCAATCCTTTGCTCGACGCCATTATCGAACACGCGAAAATCTTCTTGCGTCAGGTTCAGTAGCGGCGCACCCCTTTTATCCAACACGGTCACCGGGGCGATCACCTCCTCGGTTTGCACCTGAATTTTGCTTTGCGTCTGCGCTGCGCCCGTAGCCGCCGCGGTTTGAGCCTGCGCATAGCCCGGCAGCACCGCGATACACACAACCATCACGCCGCCGAGCCCGCCGCGTTTAATCAGTCGGCCCATTCGATGTCGAATGTGATTCCATTCACTGCTTTGCCGTTGCACCCCCATTCCCGCCCGGCGCTGGCCGGTGCTATCATTTCGCCTTGATTTCCAACCGGAGACCTCCGATGAATCGAGAACTTCACATCCATTCAATCACCGCAATGCTCGCCGCGATCCTCTGCGCCTCAACCATACAGGCGCAAACTCCGACGCCCTCCCCAGCCCTGCTGGTCCTCAACAAAGCCGAAAATTCCCTGGCCATCATCGATCCCGCCACCGAAAAAGTTGTGGCGCGCATCCCTACCGGCGAAGGGCCCCACGAAATCGCTGCCTCCGCCGACGGCAAGCTGGCCGTCGTCACCAACTACGGCGCCCAAGATCCCGGTCATTCACTATCCGTCATCGACCTCGCCGCACAAAAAGAAATCCATCGCGTCGAGCTCGGCGCGCTCGGACGCCCCCACGGCATCCTCTTCGCGGACGGTCAATTTTATTTCACCGCCGAGCTCAATAAACTAATCGCCCGCTACGATCCTGCGACCGACAAACTCGACTGGCTGCTGGGCGTCGGCCAAAATCGCACGCACATGCTCGTCCGCACAAAATATCTGAATGAATTCTTCACCTCCAACGTAGACTCCGGCACCGTCACCGCCATCGAAAAAAGTTCCGATCCCTCTGGCTGGAAGGAAACGAACATCGCAGTGGGCAAAGCCGTCGAAGGCATAGACATTTTGCCCGACGACAAGGAAGTCTGGGCCGCGAATGCGGGCGATGGCACTGTCTCCATCATTGAAACCGCCACCAGCAAAGTGATTCGCACCGTCGACGTCCGCACCAAACATTCCAATCGCCTGAAATTCACGCCCGACGGCAAGCTGGCGCTGATTTCTGACCCCGCCACCGGCGAGCTGGTAATCGTGGACACCGCCACGCGCACGATAAGCAAAATGCTCGACGTTGGACAAGGTCCCGGCGGTATCGTGATTGTTCCCGACGGCTCCCTCGCCTACGTAGCCTTAGCCGGCGATCACGCCGTCGCCGTAATCGATCTGCACAAGCTCGAAGTCTCCGCCAAGATCCTGACCGGCCAAGGCCCCGACGGCCTAGCCTGGGCCGTTCGCCGCTGAGGAGGCAGAGAAAGCCGCAGAGAGATCCCCGCACGCGCAGGGGCCAGCATAAAGTAAGGGCGGCGGCTCAGGATGACGACGCCTGTCTTTCTCCCCTGTGCTGGTGTCGGAAGATTGTTTTTGCCCACGAAAAATAAGATATTGCCCAGCAGTCGCCCAACCTGCGAAAATCTCCCCCGAAACTTTACGCCGGATCCGGCCATCTAAGCGGGCGATCATTCAAGGAGCCAGTCGACTATGGAGTTCAGAACGCTAGGCCGCTCGGGTTTAAAAGTCCCAGTCCTCAGCCTGGGCACTGCCACCTTCGGCGGTGGCAGCGAAGTCTTCCGCGCCATGGGCGAATCCAGCGTCGCCGAAGCCACTCGCCTGGTGGACATCTGCCTGGAAGCTGGCGTCAATATGTTCGATACTGCCGACATCTATCACGAAGGCCTCTCCGAAGAAGTTCTGGGCCAAGCCATCGCCGGACGCCGCGACAAAGTACTTATCTCGACGAAGGCCACATTCAAAATGGGGCCTGGGCCCAACCAAGTTGGCTCCTCGCGCTATCATTTAATTTCCGCTTGCGAAGCTAGTCTGCGCCGCTTGAAAACCGATTATATTGACCTGTACCAGATGCACGGGTTCGATGCGCTCACTCCCGTCGAAGAAACTCTGAGCGCTTTGAACAATCTGGTGCAGAGTGGCAAGGTTCGCTATATCGGCTGCTCCAATTTTTCCGGTTGGCACCTCATGAAATCACTCGACGTCTGTGAACGCTACGGCTGGGCGCGCTACGTCGCTCATCAGGCGTACTACTCGCTCATCGGCCGAGAATATGAATGGGAACTGATGCCTCTCGGTGTGGATCAGGGGGTTGGTTGCGTGGTCTGGAGTCCGCTCGGCTGGGGCCGCCTCACCGGAAAAATTCGCCGCAACCAAGCGCTGCACAAAGAGAGCCGCCTGCACAAGACCGCCGAGTTCGGACCGCCGGTCACCAACGAGCATATCCATAATGTTGTGGATGCGATCGACGGCATCGCCGAGGAGACGGGCAAAACCGTCTCGCAGATCGCGCTGAACTGGCTGCTGCAAAGGCCCACCGTGTCTAACATAATCATGGGCGCGCGCAATGAAGAGCAGCTGCGCCAGAATCTGGGCGCCGTAGGCTGGAACCTCACGCCGGCGCAAGTAGCCAAACTGGACGCTGCCAGCAAAGTAACTTTAGCGTATCCCTACTGGCACCAGCGGCAATTTGGAGAACGGAACCCACCGCCCACGCCGTAATGCGCGCGGAGGTTGCGTAGCACGAGCCTCTGGCCGGCACTTCGCGTGCCTACCGTTGATTGGGTTGTTGAGTTTTTGGCGGGCACTGCCACGCTATTCAAACTGCTTGCGAAACTGCGCGAGTTGCTGTTTCAACTCCGTGACCTCATTCTTCAACTCTGCCAGCTCGGTTTCCAAACGGGCGACCCTGGCGGCGTCCGTTGCCAGACCGCGAGAGATTTCGCCGACCGACTCGCGCTTCTCTTCCCGTTGCGAATCCTGCACATCCCCGCATAGCAGATGCGCATAGCGCGACTCCTTAGTGCCCGGCTGCCGCGGCAATACCTTCACCAGCACAGGGTCCCGCTGCATCAACTTCTGTAACCCCGCCTGCACATCACTGAGTTCCTCAAAATGATGCAGCCGCTCCCCGCGCCCGCGTATCTCCCCCGGCGTCTGCGCCCCACGCAACAAGAGCACGCACAACACCGCCGTCTCCGGCCGCGTAAAATTGAAAACCTCCTGGAGACGATGCTCGTACTTCCGCACGCGGCTATCACTGGTGTCCGCAGCGCCCGCCAATTCCAGCTCGCTCAAGCTGCGCAACGCCGCCGCCACCTCGCTCTCGTCCAGATTCATGACCGGCTCGCGATTCGTTTTCTGGTTGCAGGCATTTACCAGCGCGTTCAAAGAAAGTGGATAATATTCCGGCGTCGTAATCTCCTTCTCCACCAGCGCCCCGAGCACCCGCGCCGCAACGTCACTTAACTGGATTTCCATGAAAAAAGACCCTCGTTTCCTGTCGACGATCTTCTAATGTTGCGCCTGCAGAAAATCATTGTAGGAGTGGCGCGCCCATCCCAGGTAATGCGGATTCGCGCGATTGGCGTCATCGAGCGCCTTCAGCACCTGGGGCAGCAGCTCGCCATAATCCGGCGTACGCAAGGCGATCGCCATTTTCGCAAGATGGCGATCGGCCAGCCCGTCATACGCCATGTCTAAGAATTTCTGGCTGGCTTTCACCGCTTTGTCCGCCTTCTGCTGGACGCTATCGCCATCGGAGGGGCTGCTTAGCTCATACATCATGAGAGTCAGCCGCGGCAAGGAGGTTAGCAACATCCGCCTCGCGGCGAGATCACCCTTCAGCAGTTTATTCTGTATGTCGGCGTTCACCGTCATGCCGGCCGGCTCCGCTACCGCGCCCACCGCGCGGAAAGCATCCGCCAGCCCCGGTAGAAAACGCAAATTCCCCGGACCTTTATTTTCCGGACGCTGTTGCGGCTCGACGTCCAGATGAATTCCGTCGAAACGCTCCCCCGGATGCCGCTGATTAAATTTCACGATTCCCCGCACGTGTTCCAGTAAAGTTTCGCGGTGCTTCCCCGCTTCATCTGCGTCCGCGCTCGATAACAACGCCTCCACTCGAACATTGGCACGATGCAAAATCCCAATCAGGTGAAGCAATTCCTTCTCTTCTGCCGACTCGCTGCGTGCCGACACCGAAATATAAACCTCGTCAATACCCTGCGCCTGACAAAAATCGCGCAACGCCTCCACACCGCGCGCCTGCGCCAACACCGCCGCAGTTTTCCACACCCACAACCCATGAACCGGCTGCGCCGTTTGCGCTGCCGACGCAAAGGCGCAGCCCGACAATGCAAGACCGATCCACACTCTGAGCATGACGGCGCAAATGAGCTCCCTAGGTATCGCCGCGTCGCTGTGCCTGTCGGCCAATCCGTCTTTACCGCTCCTCACGCAAAATCCCTTGCAGCACTTTCAAATCGCCATCCACCTTGCCCGTCGGCAAATGCGAAATATCGAGCCCCAAGATGCGCGCCACCAAGGGATACAAATTCACATTCTCAAACGGCGGCACCTTTTCTCCGCGGCGAATGTCCGGTCCCGCGGCAAAAAAAATGGCCTTCATATCCGCCATGTGCGCGGGATCATAGCCGTGCATCCCTGCAGGCGGCCCCGCAGGATGCATCGCGTCCCCTGTGCCAGCCGGCGGCGCATTCACTCGGATCAAGTAAGGCCCGGTTGGGATGACAACGGGGTCGCCCTCGCGCAAATTGCCGTCGAAATGCAATTCGGCCGGCACTTGGCCGTTGCGATACACCTTGAATTTGTCGCTCTTCCCATCCAAAGCAGCGAACACCTTTTCCGCCGCCACTTCCGACCGCGGATACATAAAACTCTCCGCAGATTTTTCCAGCAACCGAGTATCGAAATACTCGCTCAAGTCGATCCAGTCGCCCTCCGCCTTCGCCATTCCGTGGTCCGCGAGCACAATCACGTCCACGCGCAAATTCAATTTCGCCACTCCTTCGACGAGTCGACCGATCTCGTCATCCACTTCCCGCACTGCGCCGGCCACTTCCGGACTGTCCGGGCCATGCGCGTGGCCTGCACTATCCACATCGCTGAAATATAACGTAATGAAATGCGGTCGCTGCTCGGCCGGAAGTTGCAACCAACGCAGCACCTGCTCCACGCGCTGCCGATTGGGAAATCTCGCGTCGTACTTCATGTAATAGGTTGGCAGCGTGCTCTGGATGTCCGCCTCCGACCCCGGCCAGAAAAAACACGCCGAACGCATCCCTTGCTGCTCCGCCAGCACCCACAGCGGAGTCCCGCCGTACCATGTGCCGTCGGTTACGCTCTGCTCATCTTTGTAGCTGTAAACTTGCTTGCGCGACGGATCGTAGAAAACATTCGCCACGATCCCGTGATGCTCGGGATAAAGACCCGTAACAATCGTGTAGTGGTTCGGAAAGGTGATCGAAGGATACGCCGGAATCATCCCCTCCGGCGCGCTTGCCCCCCGCGCCCCCAAAGCATCCAGATTGGGCGAGTGATAAATGCGCGGATAGTCGTAACGAAACCCGTCCAGCGATACTAGAATCACATACGGCTTGGCCTGCTGCCCCGCCGCATTCGGCCCACGGTCAACTACGATCGGCCCGGGCAGTCCCGCGTCGGCCTTCTGCTGCGCGCTTGATTGTTGCGCCGTGAGCATCTGCGCCGGCGTAACAGCCGGCGCCAATGCCGCCGCGGCCAGCAGCATAGCCAGAAAAGCAAATCGCAGCTCTCTATACCAATCTCGCCTGTCCCTATTCATTCCACGCTCTCCATGGAAATCGGCGCGTCGCCCTGCGGCGTCGGGGCCGCGAACATTATCTTTCCTTCGACCCGTTTTCGTTACCTAAATTATCCCGCAAAAAATCGCGAAAATTCCAGCAACCGCGCGCGAGCATGGTTCGTCTAATGCTGTGAAGCCAGAAATGAGGCTACGCAGTACAGAAAGAAGGCCGTGTATGAAGGAAATAAACGAAGTCGTAAGTACGGAACTTTTCCAATCCTCTCTCACCCTGCGCGATTCCGAGAATGCCCCCAAGCCCCAGCACACCCACAATTTGAATGAAATCCAGCGGCGTGCGTACCGCATCCACGAACGCCACGGCGGAGTGTACGGCGGATACACGCTGGAAGACTGGCTGGAAGCAGAGCACGAACTCGATGAGGAGGACCATTCTCCGTCCCCGAAAAAGGACCAAATCCACTGACGCCGCGAAATTGCCGGCTTGCCCAAGCTCAAACTCCGCAGAACAAAACGCCGCCCGAAAGGGCGGCGCTTTGCCGCCAGAGGCGTAGAAAACGGTAAGACGAACGGCGCAAGGTCGCTAAATCTAATTCCTTAGCGTCTCGCCGCTACCGCGCCCAACCTGCGACACTTATGGTGCCCGAGACACAGACAGGCGCCCGCTTCCTGCTTCGCTTCTGGGTGGGAAGTTTCGCGTCCCGCTCTCAATCTACTTGGTCGCTGCCGCAGCACTCCGTACTGTGCTCGCCGCCGCCGCTGCGCCCAATCCTGCCGCAGCAAACGATTGCAGTCGTCATCGTCCTTGCCGCTTTACGATGTACCCTTGCTAGGTAGGCTCGATCGTCCACCTCTCGGCAAATCTGAACGCCATCGCAAAATTCTGCCCAAGCACAGCGGAACAGCAATCTCGCCAGTCCGCAAAAAACTGTCGCATTCCGAAACTCCGCATCCCCTGCACGCAATTCACAACCATGCTACAATTAAAGTTCCTTGCTCTCCGTTAACAACATCACGATGCGCTTCGGCGCCAGAGTCTTGTTCGAAGAGGT
>Ga0209169_10001835_pt1 | contig 12893 bp, 15 predicted proteins | sample HubBroMetageWRM4_FD_188346 | JGI IMG/M metagenome (GOLD analysis project Ga0209169, IMG submission 188346) | Warmed soil microbial communities from the Hubbard Brook experimental Forest, New Hampshire - Hubbard Brook CCASE Soil Metagenome WRM 4... | ecosystem: Environmental > Terrestrial > Soil...
TTAGTACTTAGGCATCTTAGTGTCAATCCGCTCCGCCCAGGCTGTAATTCCGCCAGTCAGGTTATGCACCTTAGTAAAACCGGATTGCTGCAGGAAGGCCACGGCCTTAGCACTGCGTCCACCCATCTTGCAATGGGCTACGATCTCGCGGCTGCTATCGAGCTCGGCTACGCGCTTCGGCAGATCGCCAAGCGGAATGAGATATCCGTTCAGATTACAAATCTGATATTCGTGCGGCTCGCGCACATCGAGAATAAAAATGTCTTCTTTGTTGTCGAGCTTTTTCTTCAATTCTTCAACCGAAATCTCAGCCAAGTTTCCTCCAGAAGTAGGCGCTGCTTCCACGCCGCGAATGCCGCAGAATTCATCATAATCAATCAGCTTTGTAATCGTCCGGTGCGTACCGCAAACCGGGCAATCCGGATTCTTACGCAACTTCAGTTCGCGGAACTTCATGCCCAGCGCATCAACCAGTAGCAATCGTCCAATCAGCGAATCGCCTTGCCCCAGAATCAGCTTGATCGTCTCCGTCGCCTGAATTACGCCGACGAGCCCAGGCAGAATTCCAAGCACTCCACCTTCGGCACATGAAGGCACCAAGCCCGGCGGTGGCGGCTCGGGATAGAGACAGCGATAGCATGGCCCATCTTCGGTCGCAAATACGCTTGCCTGTCCTTCAAAACGAAAAATCGAGCCATAAACATTGGGCTTGCCGGTGAGCACGCAGGCATCGTTGACCAGGTAACGCGTGGGAAAATTGTCGGTACCGTCGGCGACGATATCGAACTCACGAAACAGCTCAAGCGCGTTGGCGCTGGTCAGCTTTGTGTCGAATGTCCGCAGGTTCAGAAACGGATTAATCGCCTTCAGTTTGTCGGCGGCGGAATCGAGTTTCTTGCGGCCGACGTCGGCTGTCGTGTGGATGATTTGCCGCTGCAAATTCGTATAGTCCACCACGTCGAAGTCCACAATGCCGAGCGTGCCAATGCCCGCTGCGCCAAGATACAGGGCGAGTGGCGAGCCGAGTCCACCCGCTCCAATGCACAGTACCTTCGCGGCCTTCAACTTCTGCTGCCCCTCCATGCCCACCTCGGGCATGATCAAATGGCGCGAGTAGCGCAGGATTTCATCGTTACTTAACGCAGGTTCGGGTTTCGTTTCGGCGGGTTTGACTTCAGAAAGCGTGGCCATAGAATCCTTTTTTCAATTGTAATCAGGATGAAGGCGAATTTATCGAATCGAAGCGAAAAAAAGACAACGGCGGCAACAGCGTGCGGGACGCGACATTCGGCGATGTCTCAAGCCAATCATACTCAGCAGCCGCCCGCGATCGACGGCACAATCGAAATCGTATCACCGTCTTTAAGCACAGTGGCTTCTTTCTGCAGATAGCGCATGTCCTCGTCATTGACATAAACGTTGACGAAGGCGCGCAGTTTGCCATCGTCAGTATAGAGGTGACGCTTCAGGTCGGGATGCTGCGAAACCAGGCCAGCCAACGCTTCGCCGACGGTTTTTCCCGCGACGTCGACCGAAGCCTGCTTTCCCGAGTATTGGCGCAGTGGAGAAGGAATCTGTATCTGGGGCATGTAGATAAAGATGCTATGGTACCGGCCAAAGATGCAAGTCGAAAGCGGAGCGATGCAGCAATGGAGCAGTAAAACGACGGGGGACGGCCGTCCTCGCCCATCCATCACAGGTTCATCAGGCTATTTCAGTCTCTTCATCCACAAATTTTTTATCACCCTCATCGCTGCCCACAAGCTCAAACGAATTCGTAATCGCCGCCACACCCTTCTCCACGCTCGTAATCACGTAGGAACATCCAAACCAGTGTGCTTCTGCCAGATCGGTGACCGACCATTGCGCTGGATGATCAGGATGCGAGTGATAGAAGCCAACGATATCCTCGCCGCGTTCGCGACCTTCGCGCTGAATGCGAATGAGCTCTTTCGGATCGATATGGTAGCGGTTTTGCGGCGAATCCTGACGTGTATTGCCGCAGCGAGCGATGCGCGAAACCGTCTTCGTACCGTCATCGTCGAAGTGGCCAAGCAGTACGCCGCAACATTCGTGAGGATAGGTTTCCTCTCCATGTTGACGAAGGGCAAGATAGTCAGATTGGCTAAGCTTGAGCATTGGAAGTTTATTGAATCAGGGAGTGATTGAGTCAATCCCCCAATGATTCAATGGGTCGATCTCACTCTGCCTCCCAAAAGCTCTCGCTGAGATATTTTTCGCCCGAATCGCACAGCACCGTGACGATAGTTGCGCGTTGATCTCTGGGCAGGCGCTCGGCAATTTTCAGGCAGCCCACGACCGCTGCTGCCGCCGACACTCCCACGAGCAGCCCATGTTCGCGAGCCATCCGGCGGGCCATGGCGTGGGCGTCTTCGGTCAAGATCTCCACATTTTCATCGGCGAGCAACGGATCATAAATGCGCGGCACGATGGCCGTAGGCAGGTATTTCGCGCCTTCAATGCCGTGGAAAGCGGAATCAGGTTGCAACGAGATGCAGCGAACCTTTGGATTTAACTCTTTCAAACGGCGGGTGACGCCCACGAAGGTTCCGGTGGTGCCGAGCATGGCAACGAAGTGCGTGATGCTGCCTTGCGTTTGCTGCCAGATTTCATTCGCGGTAGTTTCGTAGTGAGCGCGCCAATTGGCGTCGTTCGAATATTGATCGGCGTAAAAATAAAGATCGGGATGACGTTCGGCAAGCTGGCGCGCGATCTTGAGCGCACCGTCGGAGCCTTCGGCGGGATCGGTATAGATGATATTTGCGCCGTATGCCTGTAGAATGCGTTTTCGCTCGGGAGAAACATTCTCCGGCACGCAGAGCGTGACAGGGAATCCAAGAGCAGCTCCGAGCATGGCATAAGCAATACCGGTATTGCCGCTGGTGGAATCGAGCAGAGTTTTCCCAGTGCCGAGTTTGCCGGCCCGTCGCGCTTCGGACACAATGTTGCCGGCAGCGCGGTCTTTCACCGATCCACCGGGGTTATACCATTCGGCCTTGCCCAAAAGTTTTACGTGGGGCAGATCGGCGGTAAAGGCATCGAGTGGCAGCAGAGGCGTGTTGCCGATGCAAGCAAGAAGAGCCTCTCCCTGTCGTTGGACTTGCGGGGCTTCACCCCTGGAACGAGACTCGCTCTTAGCATTGAAGGGCGCTGGCGCGGGGCCGGAGGCTGTCGGTGTCATCGAATGCCCTTATGACTAGAGTAATGTGCCCGCAATCTTAAAAGGGTATATCTATACTAGCGTTACTGTATTTCTTCGTCTTTAGATTCGTGGTGGAGAGTTTTGGTTCCATCGAAACCGCGGTAACCGCATCTAAATTGCTGAGACGAGAATTGAGACTATAAAAATGACAGCGAAAGTTGAACAACGAACTTACGAAGACGCGGTCGCTTGGCTCCGTGATCACGGCTTTGATCTGATCGAGGCTCCCGGCGCGCAGACGCGTGTATTCCTGAAGAAGTACAACTGCTCGGCGGCGATCCAGAAGACGGACGACGGCGGCGTAAAAATTTTCGCCTATCCCGGATACCTGATCGGCGGCGAGATTGCGAAGCTGGTCAATCGCGGCTATCAACAGTTTATGAAGACGTCGAAGACCGAAGTGCCGGCATCGGCCGATCATCTGAAAGCATTGCAGCAGTTCTCCGAAGAGCTGAAAGAAGCGCTCGGACTCCCCAGCCTCTACAACGAATCCCTCGGAACAGTCAGCGATTCCTATCAGTATGATCGCGTCAAAGATCGTAATGAGCCCGAAGTGGAACGTCCAAAGCGTCCGTGGGAGACGGTGAAGGTAAAGGCAGCCACAGCGACGAAAAAGAGCCGGGCGTAGCTTCGCTCGAAGCCTCTAATAAAGTCCCACATGGCAGGGAAACTCCGATCGACCGCCCCTGGCATCCTACGTCCTCTGTGGAATCCCAGTGTCCTCTGTAGTTCAATCTTTCTCCCGGATTAGGACATTATCCCTCGATCTCGTTGACTAGGCCACTTCCGTAATTGATCATGCGAAACTAGAAAACCTCGGAGGTTTTTATGCGCAATTTCATTTTGCCCATGGCGCTGATGGGAATGTTCGCAATCCTGGCGATTTCAGGAGTTGCGCAGAATGCGAACGATGCTGACCGAGTGGCGATTCGCAAAGTAATCGAAGACCAGCAGACCGCCTGGAACCGTCACGATCTCGAAGCCTTCATGTCCGGTTATTGGAACTCTCCGGAGCTGACATTCTTTTCCGGAGCGCACGAATCGAAGGGTTGGCAGGCCGCTCTCGATCGCTATAAGAAAAATTATCAAGGCGTAGGCCACGAAATGGGCAAACTCGAGTTCGCGAATCTGCGCATCGAGATGTTAGGGCCTGAAGCCGCATTCGTACGCGGCGAATTTCATCTGACCATGTCAGACGGAAAGACGCCGCACGGACTTTTCACACTCATCTTTCGCAAGTTTCCCGAAGGATGGAAGATCGTGCACGATCACTCGGCTGGAGAATAAAAACGGCAGAATAAATAGAGAGGATTAAAGCCCGCGTCAACGGACTATCGTCGAATGAGCGCCATGACCCAGCCGGCGACAAATACCCCTCCGACAAACATGGCGAAGCAATACAGGCCGTACTTTAACTGCTCCATCGTTGAATTGCGCTGTGTGATGCCGAAGACGATCGAGGCGAAAATCGCAAAGACTACCGCAGCCGTGAAATGCGACAGATTAATCGTCACGGTTTCTTCCCCAGCGCAATATGATGCGCATCCGCAGCTGCGATAAAGTTGAGCAGCCCGGCGACAATCAAAAATGTCTTACCGTAATCCGCCGCGGCATTGGCGGCGAGTACATTACCCCAATCCATGATCCGCGCCAGGAAATAAAGCACACCGGAACCCACATCACCGACGAAGCCGAGGATGTCCAGAATATCTCCGCCATTCGGCTGATATATCCGACCCTGCATTCCCAGGCCAATTACAAACATTGCGACCACTGAAATCAGCAGCAGAATGCCGCGCCCATAACGCTTCAGCAGGATATGCCCACCGCCCGGAATCAGCCAGCCCACAATCGGAGCGACCACCGCCATCGTGGTGAGCGGATACTCCGGCTCAGCTGGCACAGTTGAATTCTTTGATTTAATTGTCGACTTATCCGTCGATTTCTCTGTAATCGGCTTGGCCATTCAGATGGTCACAATCTCTCTTTGGATTTTACCAGTGACCTCGGCGCTTCCCGGTCGCACCAGGACGTCTACTTCCAGACGCACGCCAAACTCCGGCAGGTAGATGCCGGGCTCAATCGAAAATAAAGAATTCGGCAGGATACGACGCTCGTCGTGAATTTCCAGATCATCCATATTCGCGCCGTTTGAATGCACCTCCGTCGCAATGGAGTGGCCTGTGCGATGGATGAAGTTATCTCCATACTTCGCCTGCTTGATGTGATTGCGCACCGCGCGATCGATCTCCCAACCCGCAATCGGTTTGGCAGAAACAACGGCGTCTTGCACAGTCTTCACGCCCAGATCACGCGCTTCGCTCACAATCTTGAAAATTTCGCGCTGCCGCTCCGACGGAGCATTGCCCACGATTCCTACCCATGTAATGTCGTAGTAAACTGCGCCCGGCGTATTTTTTTTCGCCCATACGTCGAGCAGCACAAAGTCGCCCTCGCGAATCGGCACGGGATGGCTGGCGCTGGGCTCGTAATGCGGATTGCCACTGTTAGCATTCACGGCCACAATCGGGGGATCGTCCGTCACCATGTTCTCGCGCGCGAATGCTTCCATAAAAAACTGCTGAATTTCATGCTCAAGCGTGCCACTACCGCGTACGCGCCGTCCGATTTCTTTGAAAGCTTCGGCAGTAACCGCGTCAATCACATCGCGCGCCGCGAAGTGCGACTTGATCTGCTCGTCCGTCAGGGTCGATTCGAACTGCGCAATCAGGTCAGCGGCGCTGACAATATTCTTCCCCAACCCGCGGATCATGTCCGCTGTTCCCGCATCCACCATCGAAATGGTGAACACAAAATTGTTGGGCGAGTACTGCATGGCCACATCGCGGTGGGGACCGAGCATCTGCTTCAAACCGTCGAACAGTTCCTGCCATCCCGCATATTGTTTCTTGGCGCCGGGCAAGGTATCGAGATGTCCCGACTCAATCTTGTGAACCAGTTTTACAGGATCCCCCTTGGCGGGAATGAGATAGTACCAGCGGCGCGTAACCATCAATCCATCGGGTAGCCCGAGAACGCGGTAAGAGATAGGATCACGATGATGATGATCGTAGAAAAGCCACGCATCAATGTTGCGCTCGCGCAGCGCTTGCTGGATTGCGGATAAGTCCATATACAAACGGCTATTCTACACGACCACATGGCAGGGGCTGGATTGCAACTGGTGTAGACACGGGGCTTGGCCTTATCGCATGCGCCGTCACTGGCTATCACGGGGGAAACAGCAACCCGTCTCTCTGCGAGAAATGTGATAAAAAATACTGTCACACTCAGCCATGCGAATAAACGTCTCCGGCCCTCCAAACCCGCAAGAATCCAACCCGCGAAAATCAGGTGCACGGTGTTGAGGGCTCCTTGTTAAGAACTCTGTTCATTGCTCTCTCTGAAAGCCGATCGCTGCGCGGTGTCGCGGAACGCTCCCGCATTGGCCAGCGCACGTCGTCCCGCTTCGTCGCCGGCAAAGAAGTTGCTGACGCAATTCGCGCCGCCGCCGCGGTCAATCAATTCGGCGCCGGAGTTTCCATCGACAATCTGGGCGAGAATGTCACCAACGCTGACGAAGCGCGCGCCAGCGCCCAACTCTATTACGATCTGCTCGACGAAATCTCCGCTCACAAGCTGAATGCAAATGTCAGCTTGAAGCTCACTCACATGGGCTTCGATGTGGACGAGGCCATGGCCTACGAAATCGTCCGCGGGCTAGTCGCCAAAGCGGCCAGCATGTCGCCACAAAACTTCGTTCGCGTCGACATGGAAGGCTCCCCGTACACACAGCGCACGCTCGACTTCGTTCACGAACTGCACCGTGTTCCAGGAAATGAAGGCTCCGTAGGAGCAGTGATCCAGTCGTATATGCGGCGCGCCGAAGCCGACATCGAGAAACTGCTCTCCGAACGCATCCGCATCCGGCTATGTAAAGGCGCCTATAAAGAGCCTGAAGAGATCGCCTTCCAGAAAAAATCCGAAGTGGATGCGAATTATGTGAACCTGATGAAGATTCTGCTGAAGAGCGGCGTCTATCACGGACTCGCGACCCACGACGAGGCCATCATCAAAGAAGCCAAGGCTTTTGCTGCGCACGAGAATATTCCGCGCACCAGTTTTGAATTCCAAATGTTGTATGGCATTCGGCGCGACCTGCAACAGGGCCTGGTGAAAGATGGCTGGAGAGTGCGAGTTTACATTCCATTCGGCACCGAATGGTATCCCTACTTCATGCGCCGGCTGGCCGAACGCCCCGCCAATGTTCTATTTATAGCGAAGAACCTTTTGCGGAATTAAGTCCTTTTGTTTCAGTCGAATACGCGTAAATCCAGTAAGTCGATAAACTAACCCCTCTACCAAATTCACATTTTTCTTTTTATCCTGAAGGGGATTGGCAGCCATTTTCGTTTTATTTGGTGGAAGCCAACTTGGATTGGATTCACAGCCTGCCCCCTCGGCGATGTGCTTGCGTCCAACTGGGTAATAAGGGTCCGTGGCTCGCGACGGTTTTGCATCGAGACTCCGGTTTCCATTTCAAATCCTCTGCGTCGTTCCGGGGAAGGGCGGCGCGGAGGTTTTTTGTTTTGCGGCCCAATATGTTTGCATGCGAGATTTCTCGCTATCGGGACTGCCTCTACTCATAGCTAAGTGCGAACCTTTTTTCCTCACCCTTCCCAAACAAAAGCGTCAAACACCCGCGTGGATTCAAATCCAATACGCTTATAGAGCGCAATAGCGCGATCGTTAGCCTCGGTTACGGTTAGCGAGATGAAATGGAATCCCCGATCGCGGAGATTCCGAGTTGAGGCTGCCAACAAAGCTTCGCCGAGTCCTGCAGAGCGGCGTTCGGGCAGCACGCACACCTGTGTGATGTGGCCTACATCGGGCCGCACCAGCGAACAAAGAATCAGACCGATCAGCGTGTGCGTGCGTCGTTCGAGAACGACGAACGATGCTCGGGGATCGAAGGTGCCGCATCCGGGGAAGCGCACGATGTTATTCAGAAAACGGAGCGAGCCAGTAAGCGAGCGGTACTGATCATTAATTTCGGAATCGACATGACCCCGGTAGGCAGCGGTGATCAGCGCGGCAGCGGCCTGGTATTCCTGTTCCGACCACGGGCGGATTTCGAATTGCAGTGGCAGAGTAGGTAGCGAAGTTTGCCGATGCTTGCCGATATCAAAATTCATGAATACGCGAGGATGGCGGCTGAACCCCTGCTGTAAAAATGGCCGCGAGACTTCTCCCGTGTGGTGCGCCAGCAACTGCGCCTCCACGCGATGTACGCCGGGCGATTGCTGAAGAGTCTCGATGACATGAGTGAGCAGGCGTTCTTCAACCTCGTGCCGGTCGGGACCGCGGGAGCTGTCGCGCGCAGTTTCGCGAACGAACAGGTCGCCGATCACACCTTTGTTTTGCTCGTAAACAAAAAACGAATAACCGAAGATGCTGCCGCGCTCAATGGCAGCGTACCCAGGCAGGATCTTGGCGTCCATGTAGCGCAGAATCATCTCGGCAGAGACAGCATAGTCCCAGGAGAGCACGCGTTCCCACATGGCGATCTCATCTTCCAGCAGCGGACGAAGGTCAGCGGAAGAGAAATGTCGGAGATCGAGAATTTCCATAAAAAGAAGGTCTTAGATATCAGGTATCAGGAAAACCGTCCGTGAGCGATCCCACTGCCAGTCCAGTGTCTTGGTCCTGCGACCTGACACCTGATACCTCTCTTTATTTTCCGACCCAGTACAAATCCAACTTCTGCGCCGGGATGCTGGTCAAGTATGACACCCGGCGTCCGGGAACTTGTTCCGCTACCAGCGTCTGCGTATTTTGTGGCGCCACTACAACATGCGCTGCGTCTGGGATATTCCCGTCTTCATATTTCTGCGTCGAACGATTGAGGTAAAACTCAAGTCCGTATTGCTGCACGCGACTGACATGATAAAGCGCTATCGGCACCGGCTCTTGTGAAAAAGCCTGAATGGTTTCGGCCACGGGACGCGCGGATTGAGTAGCGTCGATGACGGGCGCCGCAAAACGAATAACAGCGGCCACGCTCACGACCACGGCAAACATGGTTACCGGACGCAGCAGGCGAAATCCTGCGCGCGATAGAAGCACGGCGGCAATACCAAGCGCAAAAACCAAAGCGGTGGATGCAGCGGTATAGGTTCCCTTCACCCAAAACAGATGATGGCTCATCGCAATGGATCCTGCGGAAAGAGCGGCAAAGATCAGCACCCCACAAAGAATTCCGTGAACAGCAGCGAACAAAAGCGAGAATTTTCTATCGCCCTTCTTGCCTTCATCCGACGGGTTTTCATTCGTATCTGTATTACTGCGGCGAACTGCGAGATATTCAGCAACCAGCAGTGCACCGGCAGGGACCGCGGGCAGAATATAGCCCGGTAGCTTGGATCGCGATGCGCTAAAAAAAAACACAGGTACCAGCATCCATATGAGAAGAAATAACGGCCAGGAATCTTTCGCACCGGAGAAAGCCTGCTTGCCCTCAGTCCAGGTCAGCCGAACGCGTTCAGCAACGGCGAGGATGAACACGATTGTCCAAGGCATCATGGCCAACAAGAAAACCGGCAGATAAAACCAAAACGGCTGGCGGTGGTGATATAGGTCCTGCGAGAAGCGGGCAAGATTGTGTTCGAGAATGAATACCCGGAAGAATTCTGGATTGCGCAGTTGTACCGCTATGTACCACGGCAACGTGACAGCGAGGTAAAGAGCAATTCCGGGAATCCAAAGAGTAGGCAGAATGACGCGCCATTCACGCTTTATGGCGATGAAGAGAAAGATAATAACAGCGGACAGAGCAGGCGCAACCGGCCCCTTAGCCAAAGTTCCCAGCGCCAGAAAAATATAAAAAGCAGCAAGATAAATATTGCGGCGGCTTTCATACCACGCATACCAGGCGATCAGTGCAATAGTAAAAGTAGCGGCAAGCGGCATGTCCGTGGCAGCGGCGCGGGCAAATCCAATAATACCGGCGCAACTGGCAGCGATAAGCGCGCCTTCGAGCTCACTACCGGGGCGAAAACGCCGCAGAAATAAATAAATAACTACGATCAGCAAGGTCGCGTCGAAGGCGGAAGGGATGCGAGCAGCCTGCTCCGTGACCCCAGCTACACGAAATGACCACATCGCCTGCCAGTAATAAAGGACCGGCTTTTCGAGCCACGGTTTGCCTAGCAACGTAGGCGTAACCCAATCGGAGCGTTCGAGCATTTCGCGCGCTACCTGAGCATAGCGCGGCTCGTCAGCGCCAAGCAGGCCGAAGGCTCCAAGACCATAGAAAAAAAGGAATCCGCAGAACGCCACCAGCAGCAATATGTCGATGCGAGTTCGTGGATTCGTCCCTTGCTTCATTTTCGTTCGCTGTCGTGAACGGTGATCGACTATCGACCAACGTCTAACGACACGTCGTTGTGTCCGTCGATGAATTCGCGTTCAAGACTACCGGTTCAGCGCGCAGCCGCTCGGTAATTCGGGATACGGCAGCGTCCAGAGGCCCATCGACCGAACAACCGCTCGCGCATTTATGGCCACCACCACCGAAATGCTCAGCCACCACGGATACGTTCACCTCACCCTTGCTGCGGATGCTGACCCGATAACGACCATCGGGAAGTTCGCGGAAAAATATAGCGACCTGCACATCGGCAATGGAGAGCGCGTAATTGACTAATCCTTCGCAGTCTTCTTCGCGCGCGCCAAAGCGCTGCATCTCTTCCTGCGTAATCCAGATCCAGGCCAGGGCGCCTTCGCGACGCAGGTTCGAGAGCGCCGCGCCCAGCAGGCGCATCTTCGCCGTGGAATGCCCGAAATAAATATGCCGCGCACAAAGCGCGGGATCGGCTCCGGCCAGCACAAGTTCGCGCGCCACGGTAAAAGTGTGTTCGTTGGTGCCTTCAAACATGAATGACCCTGTATCCGTCATGAGCCCTGTGTAGAGGCAGGTGGCAATGTCGCGATCGACGGGAACGCACGCCAGTCGCGCCAGACGGTAAACCAGCTCGGCAGTGGCCATCACCGTGGAATCGATCCAGTTGATGTGGGCGAAATTGCGGCCGCTGGCGTGATGGTCAATATTGATGAGAAAACATTTTTCGAGCCCTTCCAGCCCCGCGCGCCGAATGCTGTCGCATTCCAGCAGGATGACGGCATCGGTCGAGGAAAGGTCCGCCGGAACAGCATCGGCCTGGATGGCGAGATCGGCAAAGGGAAGATTCTGGTAGATGCGCGGAACGCCATCGTGCATCACAACATCGGCCTGTTTGCCCATGACGCGGAGAATCTGGCCGCAGGCAAGCGCCGAACCAATACCGTCCCCGTCGGGCCGGGCGTGCGAGGTCACTACGAAACGGCGACGCGCCCGAATTTCTTGTAAAACGCGATCTAGCATGCTCTGCTCAGCTCTCAGGCTTGGGCTCGACACCTTTCCGCCTGCGCTTTTTCTCGCGGCTGAGAAGCTCGTCGACCCGGCTCTCTAACTGATCCGCGCGATCGATCTGAAAATAAAGTTCGGGTGGTTTCCGCAGTCGCAGCCGTTCCGCCAGTTCGTGCCGGACATAATTCTTAGCAGCGGCCAAGCCTTCGAGCGTGCGCTCAGCCTCGGCCTCGTCGCCGGCGACTGTGACCATGATGCGAGCCGAACGCGCATCCTGCGCCATGAGTACGGCGCTGACGCTGGCAAGTCCGATGCGAGGATCCGCAAGTTCACCTTCGAGGATCGTTTCGATCTCCTCGCGAATGGCCTCACTCAGCCGTCCACGATGATATTTCCGGCCACGATGCTCCACGGCACACCTCGAATGGAGGAAAACTCGTAAGAATATCAGAAAGGTCAGATCTCTGAAGCGGGCATCTTGAGTATGATAGTTGCCGTCACAGAAACTCCACAAAGGAGTCAGTAACCTCGGCGCCAGCATTGTTAGCAATGCGCATGGCAGCGCGCTCCACATTTTTCATCAGCCCATCAAGATAATCACGCGAATGGGAGATGCTGACCACCCCGATAGTAGCCTGGTTCCACAACAAACTAGGATCGAGTTCAGCGACTCCCACGTTGAATGAAGCCCGAAGCCGGTCTTTAAGGCTGCGCGTGACCTGCCGCTTGTCCTTCAGCGAGTGCGCCGCTTCGATGTGGAGTTCGAGCGTAAGAAAGGCGATCATGAACCATGTATATCGTAACCCTCCTTAGTAGTCATAAGCGTTATGAGGTTATGAAACAGCTGTAACGAGAAGAGGCGATGGTTCGGCAGGTCAGACCGAAGGCTAGCCCCAAACAATTGATTCTACATAGCTTACATAAATCCGCTGCCTCTCCCCCGTCGCGCGGCGAAAAAAATTAGAGATTTCCCCGCCGCGTCATGCTACACTTGAAATCGCTAAGTTTGACTCACATGCACTTGCAGGATGGTACCGCCAACCAGCGTCACCCCCTCTTCAGCAGCGAATCTTCTCAGCATATTTCAATCAAGAAACAAGAATAGGAACATCAATGGCAGAACAAGGAACAGTGAAGTGGTTTAACGACGCCAAAGGCTATGGTTTCATCAGCCGTCAAAATGGCGAAGACGTTTTCGTGCATTTCTCCGCTATTCAAGCTGGCGGCTTCAAGAGCCTGCAAGAAGGCCAAACCGTGCAGTTC
>Ga0209169_10001836_pt1 | contig 12891 bp, 8 predicted proteins | sample HubBroMetageWRM4_FD_188346 | JGI IMG/M metagenome (GOLD analysis project Ga0209169, IMG submission 188346) | Warmed soil microbial communities from the Hubbard Brook experimental Forest, New Hampshire - Hubbard Brook CCASE Soil Metagenome WRM 4... | ecosystem: Environmental > Terrestrial > Soil...
TACGCCGCGCTTCGCCGTCGGGATACGTGAGCTCCCAAATCTGCGAGTTGAACGTCATCGTGTTCAGCGGCGCCGTGAAGACAATCCCGGAGCCGTCCGGCAGCCAACTCAGTTTGTTTAGATTCGCGAATCCTCGCGATCCGAGCGGCTTCACTTCTCTGGTGTCGAGGTCCATCACCTGAATCATGTTGCCGTTCGGGCTTTTCGCATCGACGCGCGCCACCGCCAGCTTCTTGCCGTCGTCTGACCAGCTCGGCCCCACGCCGTTGTACATGTCGGGGAAGTGCAGCGTAGAAATCGCCTGCTCGTTTCCGCCATTCGCATCGGACAAATAAATGGACGACGAATTGGTCTTTGACGAAATGCGAATCCACGCGATCCGTTTCGCGTCCGGTGAAAATGCCACCGCGCTATCCACGTCGGTAATCAAATGCTCAGGCGTCCCGCCCAGCGACGGCACCTTCCACAAATTCCCCAGGCCCGATCCTTCGGCTTGGCTGCGGTAGTAGAGGTAATTTCCATCCGGAGAAAAAACAATGTCTTCGAGTTCCGCGTCCTCGGTGCCGGGCACCACCTTCGCCGTGCTGCCCGTCCCAAGCTGCCGCACCCAGATCGCGTGGCCTTGTTTTGAGTCTTGTGTGTAAGCCAGAAATTTTCCATCGCGTGAAATTGTCACCGAGTGTACGTCGCCGCTCGTCGTCACCGGCGAAATCTGCATCTGCATGAAGGCGTCTTCGCTGGTGTGTTTCGGCGTGGGTTTCTCGTCGGATTTATAAACCTTGAAGTAGTAGAAACCGCCTGCTATTAGCAGGAAAATCGCGATTCGCACAAGCGGCGGCAGCGAACGAAATGCCGATTTGATGCCCCACCCCTCGTTGCGCCGGTCATCGTCATCGTCGTCGCGATTTCGGCGGCCTCGGCGCCCGCTGGGATCGTCGGGATCGGCGGACGGAATCGGCGGCACGGTCACCGCGGGCATTGCCGCGCCTGGCGTTTGCGAAGCCGGTGAAATTTGCGTGGCGGACGTCTGCCATGTGGAACTATCGCGCCGCGCGCCCGGAACTGCGGCCGGCACTTGCGCCGTCCATGTAGTTGCAGAGCTTCCGGCGCGGCCGGAATCCACGTCGCGCTTCAGCCGCTTCAGATCGCCGCGCAGCTCAGCCGCTGTCTGGTAGCGCAGGTCGCGCTCTTTTTCGAGCGACTTGCCGATGATTTCCTCGAGCTTCGGCGGCATCGCCGGATTCAACGAAGTCGGCTGCGCCGGCGTGCGATTCAAAATCGCATCGAAAATCACAGCGGAGGTGCCGCCGCTAAACGCGGGCTGCCCCGTGGACATCTCGTACAGCACTGCGCCGAGGCTGAAAAGATCCGTCCGCGCATCCAGCTCTTCACCGCGCGCCTGCTCGGGGGACATGTATGCAATCGTGCCAATCGCCGAGCCGGGGCTCGTTACGAACACATTGTCCGTAGTAGCGGCCGTCACGGAATTTCCGCCGCCCACAGCTTCCGCCACGCGCCGTGAAGCGCCTTGCTTCGCCAAGCCAAAATCGAGCACTTTGGCCTGCCCGCGCGTGGTTATGAAAATGTTCGCCGGCTTGATGTCGCGATGAATGATCCCGCGCGTGTGCGCCGCGTCGAGCGCGTCCGCAATCTGCGCGCCGTAGTCCAGCAGGGAATCGGTGGCCAGCGGCCGCCCCCCGATCCGTTCGCGGAGCGTCTGCCCCTCCATCACTTCCATCACCAGGTAGGGTCGGCCGTTGTACTCGCCCGTATCGTGAATCGTGCAGATGTTCGGGTGATTGAAGGAGGAAGCGGCGCGAACTTCGCGCTGGAAGCGTTCGAGTGAGATGGGATCGCGCGCTAGCTCTTCAGAGAGGAATTTCAGCGCGACTTGGCGGCCCAGTCGCGTATCTTCGGCGCGAAACACCTGCCCCATCCCGCCCGCGCCGAGGGGTTCAATGATTCGGTAATGTGAAATTATTTCGCCTATCATGCCCAGAATGAAGGTTCATCGTAGCCAAGTCATCACACACACGCAACGGCGATTCCGCGGACTGTTCGCAACGCATCACAAAGCCTACGTCCGGCGATTTGAACCGAGCGAAATCCGGCACGAGGAAACTTGCCGCACGACCCATGCGTAGAACACAGTGTGCGGCGCGCTTTGCACCAAAACCAGCAAGCGGCTACAATAGAGATTGTTGGAATTCTGCGTCGTGTGCGCAGCCACCTGCCATACAGCACTGTTCCACCACATTCGTTCTGGGGGATCCCTTTCGCCGCACCGGCCCGCCTGTGGGCCAGTACGCGCCTAAAGCAACGTTATGGACGTTGAAAAGCTCATAAACAGCGTCGTCGCGCGCTTCATCGGTACCAAGCACGAACGCGACATCAAGGCCATGCAGCCGATCGTTGCCGCTATCGCCGAGCTCGAGCCGGAGATGAAGCAGCTCAGCGACGCGCAGATCACCGCGAAGACCGCCGAGCTGAAGCAGCAGGTGCAGGAACGCGTCGCGACGCTCGATCCCACCGATCCCAATTACAAAGTTCTCTTGAAGGAAGCCGTCGAGCCGGCACTGATTCCCGCCTTTGCGCTGGTGCGCGAAGCGGGTCGCCGCACTCTCGGTATGCGCCATTTTGACGTGCAGATGATCGGCGGTATCACCCTACACCAGGGCAAGATCGCCGAAATGAAGACGGGTGAAGGCAAGACGCTCGTCGCCACGCTGCCCGCGTATTTGAACTCGCTCACTGGCCTGGGCGTTCACATCGTCACCGTCAACGACTACCTCGCCCGCCGCGACGCTGAATGGATGGGCCCGATCTACAAGATGCTCGGCCTTTCGGTTGGCGTGATCGTTCACGATCTGGACGACGCGCAACGCCGCGCCGCCTACGCCGCCGACATCACGTTCGGCACGAACAACGAATTCGGCTTCGACTATCTGCGCGACAACATGAAGTACGAGCTGGCCCAGTGCGTCCAGCGCGGCCATCACTTCGCCATCGTGGACGAAGTGGACTCGATCCTGATCGACGAAGCGCGCACCCCGTTGATCATTTCCGGCCCGGCCGAGGAATCCACCGACAAGTACGTCCGCATCGACAAAGTGATGCCCAAGCTGATCCAGGACATCGACTACACGCTCGATGAAAAGCACAAGACTTCGACGCTGACTGAAGAAGGAATCTCCAAGACCGAAAAACTGCTCGGCATCAACAATCTTTTCGATCCGGGCAACATGGACATCTTCCACCATGTCCACCAGGCGCTGCGCGCGCATGCGCTTTTCCAGAAGGACGTCGATTACGTGGTGAAAGACGGCGAAGTGGTGATCGTCGATGAATTTACCGGTCGCCAGATGCCGGGCCGCCGCTGGTCCGACGGTTTGCACCAAGCCGTGGAAGCGAAAGAAGGCGTGAAGATCGAGCGCGAAAACCAGACGCTCGCCACCATCACTTTCCAGAATTATTTCCGTATGTACAAGAAACTCTCCGGCATGACCGGTACGGCGGAAACCGAAGCGCCCGAATTCGACAAGATCTACAAACTCGAAGTCGTCGCGATTCCCACGAACCGCACGCTGATTCGCATCGAGAATCCCGACGTTGTGTACCGCACCGAAGCGGAGAAATACGAAGCCGCAGTAAACGGCATCCTGCAGGAAGACGGCACGACGCGCGTCGGCGGCGTTCGTCAATACTGGGAACAGGGCCAGCCCGTGCTCGTCGGCAGTATCTCCATCGAAAAATCGGAGAAGATCGCGGCACACCTGAAAAAAGCGGGCATTCCGCACCAGGTGCTCAATGCTAAGCAGCACGAGCGTGAAGCGATCATCATTTCGCAAGCGGGCCGCAAGGGCGCCGTCACCGTTTCCACCAACATGGCCGGCCGCGGAACTGACATTCTGCTCGGCGGCAACCCTGAAGCGATGACGCGCGACCATTTCCTGCGCAACAAGCTCGCGCTTCCGTACGCTCCGGCGAGTTCGGTGATCAACGCGCCGCAGGGAACGGAAACCGCCGCGCAAGCCGATGCAGCCGCTGTTGCAGCGCTGGCGGGTAATTCCGCCGCCGCACCGGGTGGAAATGGACAGCCCGCGTCAGGCAACGGCAATTCCAGCGGCAACATGGTCCTCTTCCAGATCGAAGGCAAAATTTTTCAGGTGCCGCTCGAGCAGTGGAAGCCCGTGTTCGACGCATTCGCTGCGCAATGCAAGACTGAGCACGACGAAGTGGTCGCAATGGGCGGCTTGCACATCCTCGGCACCGAACGCCACGAAGCGCGGCGCATCGATAACCAGCTTCGCGGTCGCGCGGGACGCCAGGGCGATCCCGGCTCGTCGCGATTCTTCCTCTCGCTCGAAGACGACCTGCTCCGCATTTTCGGCGGCGAGCGCGTGAAGAACCTGATGTTCCGCCTCGGCATGACCGAAGGCGTCCCCATCGAATCGAAAATCATCAGCAACCGCATTGAGAACGCGCAGAAAGCAGTCGAGGCGCAGAACTTCGAAGCCCGCAAACACCTGCTCGAATACGACGACGTGATGAATAAGCAGCGCGAGACGATCTACAATCTCCGCCGCTCGTTCCTCGAAGGCCGCGATCAGAAGGAATTCGTCCTCGAGCGCGCCGACGCCATCGCCAACGAACTCGTCGATACCTACTGCCCGCGCGAGCAGCATCCCGATCAGTGGAACACCACGCAATTCTCAAATGAAGTCCTCAACCAGTTCGGCTTCGACCCCAAGGCCGTGGGCTTCGACTTCGCAAAGCTGAATCACGATCAGCTCGTCGACGAGCTGCACGACAAAGTGATCGCGCGCTACGAAGAAAAGGAAGCTCTGTTCAGCGCGCCCACGCTTCGTTGGCTCGAGCGCCACATCCTTCTCGATGTGGTCGATGGCCAGTGGAAAGATCACCTGCTCACCCTCGACCACCTGAAAGAGGGAATTGGCCTGCGCGGCTACGGGCAAAAAGATCCGCTCGTTGAATTTAAAAAGGAAGCGTTCACGCTGTTCGACGACTTGATGAACCGCATCGACACCGAAGCGGTCCGCTTCCTGTTCCTCGTGCGTCCGGCCGATCCGGCCAGCGCGCCGCCACAGCAGCGCCCCGTGCCGCCCGCGCCGTCAGCTCCCGGCGCAACGGCTACTCCTTCGAGCGCATCCTCCGCGGCCAGCGCCACAGCTTCAGCTGCTCCAGCGCAGCCGCCCTCGAACGCCACATCCACCGGCGGCCCGCGTCCTCCTGCTCTAGGCGGACTTTCCCAGTTTTCACCGGAAGAACTCGAACGCCGCCAGCGCCGCCAGCAGCAGCAAATGCAATTCCAAGCTGGTGGCGGAACGCCCACCGAAGCGCCTAAGCCCGCACGCAGCGCGGCGAAAGTCGGCCGCAATGACCTGTGCCCCTGCGGCTCTGGCAAGAAATACAAGAAGTGCCACGGCAGAGACAGCTAGATTTCGCCCAACGTGTATCGAGCGTGCGATTCCGGACGGTCCTTATCAGCCCGGGACGCACGCTTTTTCTTTTGAACATTTCCCGCGCCCGCTGCGTATCCTCGTGTGACACGCACCATTCCGTCTGGAGGACTTCGCCATGAAATTGCAATCCGCGCTTCTGCCTACCGTCGCAGCGTTGTCGCTCGGCGTCGCGATCGCCGCGCCACCTGTAATGCAAGCGCACGGCTGGAACGTAACCGCGCCTGAGATGAACAAGGTCACTTCCTACGTCCCCGCGCCTACGGCTCCCACTACGGTGCCCCACGCGTCATCCGTATTAGCGATTCCACACACACGCACGCCATTCAGCGAAGACGGCCACTTCGATCGCACTCTCACGGTCAGCGGCCCCGTCGATCTCGACGTGCAGACCGGCTCCGGCAACATCGTCGTGAAAACCGGCGACGCCTCGAAAGTGGAAATCCACGCGAAGATTCACGCGAACCGCGGCAGCTCCGGCGACGTCCAGAAGTACATCAGCGAGATCGAAGCCAATCCGCCCGTCGAGCAAAACGGCAACTCGATTCGCGTCGGCCACATCGACAACAACGATTGGAAGCACAACATTTCGATCAGCTACGAAATCACCACGCCGGCGCAAACCAAACTCGTCTCGCAGTCCGGCTCGGGCGATGAAACGATCGAAGGCGTCGCCGGCCCGCTCGAAGCCAATAGCGGTTCCGGTTCGCTGAAGATTTCGAACATCGGCAGCGAAGTGCACGCGCGCACAGGTTCGGGCGAGATCGACCTCTCCGGCGTGAAGGGCGGCGCGAAACTTTCCGCGGGCAGCGGCTCGATTTCCGCGAAGGGAATTGCCGGCGGGCTTGATGCGTCGAGCGGCAGCGGCAGCATCAGTCTTGAGCAGACCGCGCCTGGTAACGTTGAAATCCAAACCGGCTCGGGCAGCGTGGAAGTGACCGGAGCAAACGGCGCCGTGAAAGCGCAGACCGGCAGCGGCGGAATTTCGGTTGCAGGAAATCCTACCGGCGAGTGGACGCTACACTCCGGCTCCGGCGACGTGGAAGTCAAACTTCCGCCGCAAGCCTCGTTCAATCTCGTGGCGCACACCGGCTCCGGCTCGATCGATTCCAATCGCGAGATCGCCGTGCAGGGCAAAATCAGCCCGCGCGAACTCAATGGCAAAGTCGGCGGTGGCGGACCCACCGTCGAGCTCAGCACCAGCTCTGGCTCGATCCAGATTCGCTAAACACAACGCATCATCAAAATCCTCGCCGCGTCCGGATCCGCGCAACGAAATGCGCTGCGCGAAAATCCCGGGCGCGGCGAGATTTATTTTGTCTAGTGTTGTTTTCGCACCGTTGACATTCGCTCCCGGAAAAATGTGCTACTCTCCCCCCTCTCGGGACAGGCTTAGACCGGAGTAAGACGATGAGCACCACCGCAAGACAATGCCACCGGCCCGGATGTTCCAGCGCGATCCCTCCCGCGCTCGTTTGCACGCAGCTGTGCGTGAATCATTTTCTCGATGAAGCTTCCGTGCGCGCCGAGCAAGCCTTCGCCTACTGCCAGCGCGGCGAACCGCTCCGCTCCGCCGATTTGGAGTGGCTCCTTTCCGACGCTCTCGCCACCGTCCAGCATCTCGAAGCCGGCGCCGACGAGCCGGACGCCGATCAACGCGACCGCATGCTCGAACTCGTGCTGAGCCTCGCGAATCTTCACGAATACGCCGCACACCACTCGATTCCCATCAAGCGCCCCGCGTAGCGCGTGCATTGCTCGAAACGCGCCGAACCGCCTCGTGCTTACCGCGAAACAGCAGGCCGCTCCAGCCTTGTAAACATCCGCGATTCGTTCCAAGCTGGAACTTCCTTAAGCCATGGCCGACGATCCCAAGAAACCCGACTCTTTTCGCCCGCAGGACCCGCACATCCCTGGCGTTACGGACAATCCCAAGCGCGAACAGGAAGCGGAAAAGCTCCGAAAGCTCGCCGAGAAAGCGCAGCGCGGTGCATCGTCGTCTTCACCCGCCATCTCGCCCGCGCTCATCGGCATCATCGTTGGAATTATCGCGGTGGTCGGCCTCGCGTATGTTGGCGTGAAATGGTGGGAGACGCAGCGCGCGCTGAAGCAGGCGGAAAATCCGCCGGTCGCCGCCGGCACAACGGATTTGCCGCCGACAAACACCACTGTGGCCGACTTGCCGTTTGGACCCGGCCCCGTCGCCACCACCGCTGAACTCTCGAAGGAGTGGTCGTCGAAGCGCTTCATCTTTCGCGCGCCGCAGACCGCCGACAACATCCCTGCCGTCGTGATCAAGCTTCCGAATAATGTTTATTGGGGCGTTTCGCTGCGCGAGCCGTTTGGCACCTGCGAAATGGAATACGTCACGGACACCGAAAAAATCAACGCCGTGTACCGCTTCCAGGCCGAACATCCGATGATCGGCGATCCGTGCACCAAAGCCGTTTTCGATTTGTTGAAGTACGGACCGGCTCCCGGCGGAGTCGTCCGCGGCGAAACCGTCAGCGGCCAGGCCGTCCGCCCCCCAATCGCGATTCAAATGGTCGTGAAGGGTAAAGACGTGGTCGCCGTGAAAATCGAAGAGTAGAAAGTTTTCCAGTGTGTCACGTCAACTCGCAACCGGTTTCGCTAAAGCCTCACTCGCGCAGCGCTTCACCTCGTCACCCATTCTCCCCGATAGCACCATCGCCACCATCTTCTGATCCGCCGCAAAACTCCAGAGCGGATGCCCAAATGTCGCCGGCGTATTGTGCTCCACGAAAAAATGCGAGAACCACGCCAGCGCGTACGGCACCGCGAGCGCCGCAAGAATGAACCATGGCCGCCGGAACACGATCGCTAGCACGAGGATCATCCACCCCGTTAGCGTGCCGATCGTGTGAATCGCGCGCGTCATCGGATCGCGATGCGCCAGCACGTAGAAGCTCCAGAATTCGCGGAACGTCTTAGGCGTCTCCATGCCGCGGAGTGTAGCGCCGCCCCTGCGCTCCCTTCAAACACAAAAAAGCGGGCCCGCATCGCTGGGATGCAAGCCCGCCGTTTTGTTTGTTTGGCCGTTGTCTCGAGTTATAAATCGTATGAAAAATTAATTCGAAGAAGCGGTGAGCCCCTCCACCGACCGCGCCACCATCACCGGCAATCCCGTCGCAGGATCTTCCAAAATGAATCCCACCACGCGAATCGCAATCGGTGACGCGCCGCTGAGCGCCGAAAGCCCGCTCAGGTTAATGAAGTTCGTATCGTTGGTCGTCAGCACAGGAAGCGGTTGCGGCAACAGCACGCCCGCGGTCCAATCGTCGGTCAGCGAGAACGAACCCGCGTTGCCATTCTGAATCACCGTGCTGCCGGGAACCCACGTGCCGGCCTGCCCTTGCCGCTGAAGCACGACGCGCTTCACCGCCAGCTGACTTTCGCCGTTCGTCGTGGTGAGTGAGCCGGAAATGCCCACACGTTGCCCGGCTGCGAGCGCTGAGTTATTGAATAGCAGCGTGGTGAGCGGCAGGTTGATATGTTCGATGTGATAGTTCTCGCTGCCGTTCAGGCTGAGCGTTTCGATCTGCCCGTCGCTGATGCCATTGATCGCGGGCAATTCGTCTCGCACGTAAAGGTCGGCCGCCGTGGCGCCGCCCGACGGTGGGCGAACGCTCGTCAGCAAGCCATCCAGGTAAAACTTGTTCATCGACACCACGTCGATCTCCGACGCGTCGATGTTGTGCGTCACCGGATCGATCGTGCCCGAGACTGCAACGATCGTGTCCGTCGTGAATGTGTTCATCGCGATCGTCGGATCGTCGAGCACCGTGCTGTCGCTCGTCGTCACCGTCCACTGCCGCCCGTGCGGCCCCTGAATGTTGAACGTGTTCGCGCCCGTTACGCCGATCACGCCGCCCATGAATTCGTCGATGGGGATTTCGTCGGTGAGCGCGTTTTTGAGCGCCACTTCAAACACCGGATTCACCGCGCCTGTGATCTGCCCGTTCGCATCCGTTGCAAGCGATTGCCGCAGATCGAATTCCATGCGCAGGCCGAATAGATCGGAACTCGTGACGCTCACCGGCTGATTGAAATTCACCGTTACGCTGTTTGTCGAAAGCGTGCCGTCGATCGTGCTCACCGCCGGCGGATTCACCGTCGTGTCGATGTAACCGATCACGGGCGCGGAGATCGTGATTGTCGCGGAGGAATAGGTGCCCGTCGGAACCGACGTCAGATCGAGAAGCTGGTGCAAACCGCTCAGTTTTGCAAAATCCACTACGGCCGGCTGCGTCAGCACGCTCACGTTCGTCGTGCCGTTGTTGAGCGTGATGCCGGTCACTGTAACTTCGCACGAAACCACGCTGGGAAGCGGCGCGTCCGTGCCGATGCTGTACACCGAAGCTTGCTCCTGCGTTGGCGGCGTGGACGATCCGCCTCCACCGCCGTTGCAACTGGATAGTCCTACTGCCGATAAGATTGCGATGAACACAACCGTAGCTTTCGAGTAACGCATTGCGTTTCTCCTTATGATGACGGACCGGTATGAAATGCCGGACTTCTAGGCCCCGAAATACCTGCGTGTGGAACCCACCGCGTGTGGAATAGTTTCGATAAATTTCGCGGAATCTGAATCGCTACCCGGCCGCTCGGTATCACGCGCGTGCAACAATTTGTTCGCTTTTGCATCGCCTTCGCCCCGAATTGGCTCTTGGCCCGCACGAGCCCTCCTTGCTGCGCTTCCACCGGCGGTTTATCATTGTGGATTCAATCTTTCATCGCTGACGCGACTGAAGAGCTTCGCACTCAAAAGGGAACTGATGCCTCCGGGACACGCACACGGAACACCGAACGCGCCAACGCTGGAAAAAAAGCCGCCCATCGCAGGCGTGAAAAATCTCGTCGCTGTCGCCAGCGGAAAGGGCGGCGTGGGTAAGACCACCGTCGCCGTGAACGTCGCGCTCGCCTTGAAATCGATGGGCTACTCCGTCGGCCTGATGGATGCGGACGTGTACGGCCCCAACGTGCCTGTGATGCTCGGCACAAACGAGCAGCCGCAAGCCGTGAACGACAAGACCATCATCCCCATCACCACGCACGGCCTGAAAATGATCTCGATGGGCCTGCTCAACCCCGGCGACCGGCCGCTCGTGTGGCGCGGCCCGATGCTGCACAGCGTGATTCAGCAATTTCTGCGCAGCGTGCAGTGGGGCGAGCTGGATTATCTGCTCGTCGATTTGCCGCCGGGCACGGGTGACGTGCAGCTTTCGCTGATTCAGAGCGTCGCGGTCACCGGCGCCGTCGTCGTCACCACGCCGTCGATCGTCGCGCTTGCCGACGTCCGCAAAGCCGTCGAAATGTTCCGCCAGGTCAACGTCGAAATTCTCGGCGTCGTCGAAAACATGAGCTACTTCGCGTGCCCGCACTGCAATGGCCGCATCGACGTCTTCGGCCACGGCGAAGGCCAGCACATGGCCGAATCGTTTCGCGTCCCATTTCTTGGGGAGATTGAGATCGACCCGCAGATTCGCATCGGCGGAGACACGGGGAAGCCCGTTGCGTCGCTGGGCGAAGACGCGCCGGGTGGCAAGAGCATTTTCGGCGTGGCGCGCCGGCTCGTTGAACGGCTCGATCAGGTGAACGCGGCCGCCGCTGGACCTGTAGTTCAGATCCTTTAGTTCGAGAACGAGGGAAATTTGATTCGACCCTACCGCGGACGCATGCCCCAGATCGCAACGACCGCCTACGTGGATCCGGCGGCCGTGATCATCGGTGACGTGGTGCTCGGCGAGCACTCGAGCGTGTGGCCCTGCGCCGTGATTCGCGGCGACGTGCATTACATCCGCATCGGCGCGCGCTCCAATGTGCAGGATAATTCCGTGCTCCACGTGATGCGTGATACGAATCCGCTCGTGCTCGGCGACAACGTCACCGTCGGCCACAGCGTTACGCTCCACGGCTGCACTATCGAGTCGCGCTGCCTGATCGGAATGGGTAGCATCATTTTGAATGGTGTTGTGATCGGCACCGGCTCGATCGTCGCCGCGGGCACATTGATTCCGGAGCGCACCGTGATCCCTCCGGGCAGCCTCGTGATGGGCTCGCCCGGCAAGGTCCGCCGCCCACTCACCGACGAGGACCAAGCCTCCATCGACCGCTACGCGCAAAATTATTTCGAGTACAAAGAAATTTACCGGGCCGAGCCGACAGCGTAATGAACGAGAAGAAACAATTTCGAGCTATTAAAGGGACGCGTGACATCACGCCGCCAGATTCAGCGCTTTGGAACTGGTTTGAGCGCACCGCGCGCGACACTTTTGAAAGCTTCAATTTCCGCGAAATTCGTCTGCCAATCTTCGAGGAGACGTCGCTCTTCGCTCGCTCCGTCGGCGGCGAGACCGACATCGTCTCGAAGGAGATGTACACCTTCGCCGATCGGTCGAGTTCGGCCACGCCTGAGGGCGCGCCCGCCGATCCCGGCGATTTGATTTCGCTCCGTCCCGAAGCCACAGCCAGCACGATGCGCGCCTACATCGAGCACGGCATGCACGCGCTGCCCGGCAACGTGAAGCTCTACTACATCGGCCCGATGTTCCGCCGCGAACGCCCGCAGAAGGGCCGCTACCGCCAGTTCTACCAGATCGGCGCCGAAGTCCTCGGCTCGTCCGACGCGCCCGCCATCGACGCCGAAGTGATCGAGATGCTGATGCTGTTTTTCCAGCGCGTCGGCCTTACGCGCACCACGCTGTACATCAATTCGATTGGCGACAAGAATTGCCGCCCCGCCTACGTCGAACTGCTGCGCGCGGAACTCCAAAAAGTAAAAGAACAGCTGGGAGCAGACAGCCAGCGCCGCATCGATACGAATCCGCTTCGCGTACTCGATTCCAAAGTTCCGCACGAACAGGAAATCATCGCGAAACTCCCGCGCATCGCCGACCACCTGTGCGACGCGTGCAAAGAAAACTACGCCGGCCTCAAGAGGGAACTCGCACTCCGCGGAATCACCTACGAAGAAAACTGGCGCCTCGTCCGCGGTCTCGACTACTACACGCGCACCACGTTCGAAGTGATCGCCGAAGGCCTCGGCTCGCAGAATGCCGTCTGCGGTGGCGGCCGCTACGACGGCCTTGTGGAATTGCTCGGCGGCCAGCCCACAAAAGGCATCGGCTTTGCCATCGGCAGCGACCGCTCGATTCTTTCCATCCAGGAATCGGGAAACTTGCCGCAGCTGCCCGGCCTCGACGTCTTCGTCGCGTGGATGGGCATGGACACGTACCCGACGGCCGTGAAAATCGCCCGCAGCCTCCGCGATGCAGGCTTCGACGTTGAGCTGCCCGCCGAAGAAATGAAATTCAAGAAGTTGCTCAACCTGGCGGACCGCCTCGGCGCCCGCTACGCCCTGATCATCGGCAGTGACGAAGTAGCGTCAGGG
>Ga0209169_10001837_pt1 | contig 12889 bp, 6 predicted proteins | sample HubBroMetageWRM4_FD_188346 | JGI IMG/M metagenome (GOLD analysis project Ga0209169, IMG submission 188346) | Warmed soil microbial communities from the Hubbard Brook experimental Forest, New Hampshire - Hubbard Brook CCASE Soil Metagenome WRM 4... | ecosystem: Environmental > Terrestrial > Soil...
GGAACCGTAACCGACCCATCCGGCGCGGTAGTTGGCGGCGCCAAGATCACCATCACTCACAAGGCGACCGGACAGGTCATCACCACGACTTCGACCAATTCTGGAACGTTCAACTCCGGTGGTTTGATCCCCGGCGACTACGTTCTGCGCATCGAGGCCAAGGGCTTCCGCACGGCGCAGCAGGCGTATGCGGTTCAGGTAGGTATAACCTCCTCTGGCAATATCAAGCTGGAAGTCGGCGACACCAGCCAAGTGGTTGAAGTGCAGGCCTCGTCGATTCAAGTCAACACCGAGCAATCGACGGTGCAAGGTGTCATCACCGGCGATCAAATTGACAAGCTGCCGGTAGACGGCCGCAACTTCCTTGATCTCGCGCAGCTCGAACCCGGCGTGCAGATTCAGGACGGCCAGACGTTCGATCCTACCAAGGCCGGTTATTCTTCGATCTCCATCAACGGCGTATTCGGGCGTACTCCACGTATCGAACTCGACGGCGTTGACATCAGCGACGAGACCGTCGGCACGACCACGCAGAACGTCGGCATGAGTTCGATTCAGGAATTCAACATCAGCCGGTCAAACCTCGATCTTTCGACCGAGTTAACGTCGGCTGGCGCGGTGAATGTAACCACGCGGTCTGGGACCAACGATATTCACGGCCAGGCGTTCTATAACTTCCGCGGCCGCGATGCCGGTACTGCGGCATTCCCCGGAGCCCAGGTCGGCTACTACCAGCGCAACAACTTTGGCGGCCGCGTAGGCGGACCGATCATCAAGGACAAGTTGTTCTTCTTCATTGACGGCGAGCGCATGAAGCAGGATGGATTGCTGCCGTTGGTGGTTCCAGCCCCGTTCAGCCAACTCTCCGGCGGGTTCCTTTCGCCCTTCCGTGACAGTGAAGTCACCGGCAAGTTGGACTGGCAGGCGACCAAAGATGTTCACGTGTTCTACCGGTTTACTTACAACTGGAACAAGTCGGAAGCCAACTTCGGTTACAACTACCAGGTCTACTCGAACCGCGACAACACTCCATCGGACGCAGTGGGTGTTGACTGGAACAAGGGATCTTGGTCGCACAGTATCCGCTTCGGCTATTTGAAATTCCACAACCTGATCGGCGACTCGACTGCGGGCGCCACCTTCTACAACCCCATTCCCACCGCCGAAATTGAAGTCGCTGATCTTGGGCTTCAGCTGTCGGGCCCGAATCTTTTGGCGCCCCAGCAGACTTTCCAGAGCAACAAGCAGATTAAGTACGACGGCAGCAAAGTGTACGGTTCGCACGTGTTCCGCTTCGGTATCGGCTACAACGACATCAACGGCGGCGGTTTCGCGAGTTTCTTCGGAAACGCACCGCTCGACATCGTGGTGACCGGCACTGGCCCTGTCAATCTCATCACCGGGGCAACCGAGGGTGCGGTGAACGATCCGACGGCCTATCCCTTGCTAGAGGCGGTTCTGGGTAACGGCCAGGGCTTCTTCACGGAAAAGCCGAACTTCGGCTACCCCGCTGGAGGACAACACGACAACCGCTTCCAGTTCTATCTCGGCGACTCCTGGAAGATGAAACCGAACTTCACTTGGACCTACGGGTTGCGCTACAACCGCGACACCGGCCGTTCGGACAGCGATTTGGGTGTTATCCCATGCTCCGTGGTTAATCCGGCTACCATCACGCCACCCTGCACTGGAAGCGCTCCACTGCTCGATCAGTTCGGACCCGGCCTGGGTAACCAGGTCAAGCAGCCGAACACGCAGTTCGGGCCGCAAGTCGGCTTCGCTTGGGATCCGACCAAGAAGGGTAAGACGGTCATCCGGGCAGGCGCCGGCATTTACTACGAAAACTCAATCTTCAACAACACTCTATTTGACCGTCCGGCAAAGCTTGCGACCGGCCTGTTCTTCCAGGACTCGGTTTTGAGCTGCGGCTTCGGCGGACCGGGAACTACGTCGTTCACATTGGTTCCGGGTAACACCGTGACCTCGGTAACCGCGAACGGGACAACCTATGATCTGGCGACTCAGGTTTGCGGAAACCCGCTCTCAGTCTCGGGGCCGCTGGTATTTGACCTGCAACAGGAGTATCAGGCGGCGGTGAAGGCGAGAGGGCCTTCAGCAAACCCAAGTTATGTCGGCAATACGCTCGAGATCAGCACCCCGCTCGAGGGTTTGGCGGCATTTGATCCTAACTTCCGCAACGCGCGTTCTTACCAGTTCAACGTTGGCATGCAGCACGAGATCTGGAAGGGCGGCGTACTCACCGCAGATTACATTCGCAACGTCAGCACTCGTTTCATGCTGACCATTGACCAAAACCACGTCGGCGATGCGCGCTTTTTGGACACCGCCGCTGCTACCACAGCCATCGGTACGACCACCGGCGCCTTCGGTTGCGCTGGCGGTGCCACTGCGGCGGCCATCAATTGCGCAATCGCGGCTGGTGCATCCATCAACGACTTTGCCGGCAACGGGCTTGATTCCGCCAATGCCGTCGACGGCGGAGGCCTGCCGGCCAACCTCAGCGGCGCGGCCTTCGGGGGCATCAATCGCAATGTAGGCCCCGGCGACTTCGAAATGCCAGAAGGCCGGTCCACTTACAACGCGTTGCAGATGTCCTACAAACAACAGGTAGCGAATCCGGCGCCGGGTTTCTCGTCAATGAACCTGACGGTCGCGTATACGCTGTCCCGCTTCGTCGGCGACGGCGGCAACGACCAGTTCTTCAGCGCCACTGCGGCTGACTTCAACAACCCCAGCTACTTCACGGGACCAACTTCCCTGGATCGGACCGACCAGTTCAAGTTTGGTCTTACCATGGAGGTTGCACATCACGGACCGCGGCTTAGCGTGATTGGCAACTTCGGTACGGCGCATCCCTCAACACCGTTCCTGTTGGCCGCAAACGGCGGAGCATCTGCCGGTGTCACCAGCACAGGCGAAATATTCCGCACGGACTTGACTGGTGACGGTACCGACCAGGATATCTTCCCGACCTCCTCCGGACAGGCAGCTGGAAAGCCGGGGCAGTTCGACCGCTCGGTTTCGCCGACTGGGCTTGCTAACCTCATCAACTCCTGGAACAGCACGACTGCGGGAACGCTAACGCCAGCCGGACAAGCGCTGGTGGGAGCGGGTCTGTTCACGGTCGCGCAGTTGCAGCAACTGGGCGCGGTGAAACCGTACGTCGCACCCCCGCCGCCGGGCGCGGTCGGGAACGGCGTTTTCCGCGAGGTCAGCACCACGCTGGCTTGGCCAATCAAAATCACGGAACGGTTCAACATTGAACCTTCCTTCAGCGCGTTCAACGTGTTCAACCTGGCGAACTTCGGAATTGAAGGTGGAGCTCTGCCAAACCAGACCACGCCGTTTGCAGCGGGTAGCACGGGTTCCGCAGGCAACGTCAACGGCACGGCAACGGGGTTGACTCGTGAATCGCTGCGAACCGGAACTGGCTCAGGCGTGTTCTCGCTGGGCGCTCCGCGACAAGTGGAGTGGGGAATCCGGCTGAACTTCTAACCGTAAAGTTCCTCATCATTCAAGCCGCTGACCTTCGGGTCAGCGGCTTTTTTAGTTTCCCAGCGGGGCAATCTCGCCTCGCAAACGCTTGGAGAGCTTCTCAATGCGCTTGAGTTTGTCCAGAAGGTCCTTGGACAAGAGGCCACGCTTGAGAGACTCGATGTCCGGTTGCACGGACTGGGAGAGATCCAACAGCTCTTTGGCCTCGCGCTGTAGCGCGGCGGTATCAACTCGTGGGGCAGGCGCGCGGTTAGGGGAGGGCGGAACCAAGACGGGGGGTGGTGATTGCCCATATCCAGGTGGAACCGGCACACCTGGGGGCACCATTTGCCCCCGTGCCCAGGTTCCGAGGAGGATGAAGAGCAGGAAAGCGGCAGGAACTCTCATAGCGGCCTCCTGAGCAAGATGGTCGGCATTCTACACCCTTTGGTCTCCGCGCACTGTGTTTTCGACGGGTCCAGACCGCGCTATCACCGTGGAGTGTTAAACTGGCGGTACATCATGCGCTTGCGCCGGTCATGGTTGTATGTTCTGTTGTTGGCGAACTGTTCAGTAGCAAGTCTGGCTGCACCCAGCAACGTCATCCTGATTACGCTGGACACGACCCGCGCCGATCGCATGGGCTTTCTGGGGTCGAAGCGAGGACTTACGCCTAACCTGGACGCCCTGGCGAAGCAGGGCGTGGCATTCTCACATGCTTACTCCCAAGTTCCGCTGACGACGCCCTCTCACGCCACCATCCTCACCGGGACCTATCCGCAATTCAATCATCTACAGGACATGGGAAGTCCCTTAAACAAGGATTTGCCGTATCTTCCTGACATTCTGCGGCAGCATGGATACCACACAGCTGCCTTCGTCGGCTCGCAGATACTCGACCCGAAGAGTGTAGCTGCGCCCGGCTTCGACCGCGGGTTTGAGGTTTACGATGCCGGGTTCCACAGCCGCGCCCCGGGAGAAGACCGCTATCACAGTGTGGAACGTCGGGCAGCAGTGGTTGTGGCTCACGCCATCGCGTGGCTGAACGCCAGCCAGCGCACTCCATTCTTTGTTTGGGTACACCTCTACGATCCGCATGACCCCTACGATCCGCCGGAGCCGTTCAAGGCCAAGTACCGGGCTTCGCCTTATGACGGGGAAATTGCGTATGCCGATTTCGCGGTGGGAAAGCTGCTGGCGGCGTTGCGCGCCCGCGGCCTTTATGATTCCACCGTGATTGCGGTCGCCGCCGATCACGGGGAGGCCTTCGGAGAGCATGGAGAGCAGACCCACGGGCTTTTTCTTTACGACGAGACGATCCATGTGCCGCTGCTGCTGAAGTTTGCCGGTGACCACCCCGTTCCGCGCCATGTGGATACGCGGGTGGGCTTGGTGGATCTGGCGCCCACCCTTTTGCAGGCAGTGGGGATCGCGCCGCCGGTTGCGATGCAGGGGACGTCTCTGATGGAAATGGTGAGGCCCGACTCCGGCGGTGCGAGCGCAGACCGGCCAGCTTATGCCGAAACCGACTATCCCTATCGCGCCTTTGGGTGGAGTCCATTACGGGCATGGCGTGCAGGGAAGTATCTTTATGTGGACGCACCGCAGCGCGAACTCTACGATCAGAAGCTGGATTCGGCGGCAACTCGAAATCTGGCGGGCGATTCGACTGCGGTTGCAGACACCATGGCGTCCCAACTCCAGGAGTTTCACCGCAAAACCAGTAGCGCCACGACTACACAGGCTGGGGTGACGCCGGATCAGGCGGAGCAACTGCAGGCACTCGGTTACATCACCTCCGAGTTCCAGAAGTCTGGTGGCAACGAGATGCTGACTGGCCCTGACCCCAAAGGGAAAGTGCAGATCGCCAATCTGCTGCACGAAGGCTTGCTGGCGATGGACGATGAACGTTACCGGGACGCCATCCCGCAATTGCAGCAAGTGGTCAAAGAGCAGCCAAGTGTAGGCTTGGCAAACCTGGAGTTGGGCCGGGCCTGGAACAGCCTGGGTAATTACACGGAAGCCTTGCCCTGGTTGCGGAAGGCAGTCGACATCACACCAGAGTCCGGCCGCGCGCACTACGAACTCGGGGTAGCGTTGGCGGAAACGGGTGACTGGGCAAGCGCTGCCACCCAGCTGGCGATCGCCGTCTCCCATGCTCCGGACTCTGACGACATGCGGTTCTACCTCGGCATGACCTACGACGAACTTGGACGTACGACCGAGGCGATCGCGAGCCTGGAGCACGCGCTCCGGCTCAATCCGGATCATTACCGGGCAAATCTCTTGCTGGGACGTTTGCTAGGCATGCAAAACCGCCCCGAGGAGGCCTTGCCATATCTACAGAGAGCGGTAAAACTGCAGCCCAAGTCGCCTGACGCGCACAAGTTCCTGGGCAATGTTTACACCGAACTGGGGCAAGAGGAGAATGCGCGCCGCGAACAAACAGAAGCGAGCCGCTTGCAAGGCAGTCCCAAACCTTGAACTTCGCTGCGCCCGGCTCAGCGGGCGGAGGAATTGTTGCCCGGTCAGGGATTCAATTCGCCGCGTAGATGTTTGGACAACTTCTCGATGCGCTTGAGTTTGTCCGAGAAGTCTTTCGGCAGCTTTCCCTGGGAAATCTGATCGATGTCAGACGGAACCGAACGCGCGAGGTCAGCCAGTTCATTGGCCTCGGCATGAAGCTTCACCGGGTCGAGCGTTTTCCTGGATGGCGGCGCTGGCCGGTCCAGTTCGAGCGGGTACTTGGCGATTTCCCGCTTTCCAGGAGCTTCAAACCCTGGCGAGCCCGGGCCTTGAGACCGCGCGCAGATAGATGGGGTCACTACGACGATGCCGGCAAGGCAGAGAAGTAGAAGGCGGCGTCTCATGGAGAGACCTCCTAATTCTGCCGATTGTACTCCGGTTTGAAGAGTGCGGCTAAAGAATGTAGCGGGTCAGCTTGAACGACACTGACCCGCTGGCTAAGTGCTGAGTAGCCCCGGCAATCGCCGGAGTGGCTTACCGTCCGCCGAAGCTGTAGCCCAGCGATCCACCATACCGCACCACGGTGTTCGAACTGAACTCGGCATTGTTATTGATCAGGTAAACCCTCACTTCGGGCCGTACAAAGACGTTGTGCCAGATGTAGGCACGAATGCCTCCTCCGAAGTCTCCCATGAAGTGATTGCTGCTGGAATAGCTGGTGCAGCCGAAGAAATTATTGCAATTGGTCAAGCCGTAGAATCTGAGGTCTTCACCTCCGATGCCAGCCAACAGTTCCGCCGAAAGGTTCTTGGTTAGCTTGGGAACCCAGATGGCATTGAAGGAGTAGAACACTGGGCGATAGGGTTGGGATCCGCCATAAAGATTCTGACTTGCCCGCCACGACAGATCGCCCTCGATCCCGAAGCGATGTCGGAGAAGCAGATCGGCGCTAAAGCCGGGATACGCACCGCCGTTATCGGAAGGGAAATATAGACCGTTGGCGACGGTCGCTGACGAGGACGTGATCGTACTTACGCCGAAGGCAGCGTCGAACTGCTGTCCGTGGGCGTTGACGACAAGCAGACAAGATGCAAATGCGAGGATAGCGACGACAGTTAGCTTTTTCACTTTCTTCTCCCTAAATTGTGGGTATAGACCTTGGATGTTGCACACGCGCAACGGGTTGGATTCTCAACCCTCGGCTTTTGCTTCCCAAATACATAACTACTTATATTTCAGTGGCCTACGGTTTGGTGACACTTTATTTAATCACGAGTAAAGCGGGTCGGTGATGACAAAGAATGTTCCCTCCCGCGAACCCGGCCTGATGGTTGTTCTCTGAGCCATAAACCTCCCGCGGGGGCAAAAGTTGCGGTTTTGGGCAAGAATCCGCGAAGGTTACTTTAGTTACCTCCGATAACCGGGAATTCTGAGATACGCTCAAATATCGGGGATTGTGGCTCTTAAATGACCATTCTGGAAAAAATTCCGACATTGGTAACGGTGGCCGTGCTGGTCGGCATTTTTGCCGGACTGAAGCGTCACAGCCATTCGGCCCGCTTACAACTGTGGTTGGTGGCATGGTTTCTGGTATTTACGCATTTTGTGGCACAGCTGTTCGAACCAGCGACGGGAGCGCCCAGTGCATGGCTGTTAGCGATTGATCTGGGTTCGCTGCAGGCCTCGGCGGTGGCTTTTGTCACCTCTGTGGCGTCGGTGATCGATGACCGAATGAAACGCAGCGTGCTGCTGACGGTGACCGGAGTGCCATCGGTTGCCTACACCGTTCTTGCCGCCTACGATGTGCATGCGCGGTGGCCGTTCGTGGTGAGTTTGGTAGTGGCAGTTGGCGGCGCCATAGGCTTTCTGGCATGGGTAAGGAAGGAGCCGGTGTGGTACGTGCTTTCGTTGACAGCGCTCGGTGCCGGGGTTGGTGCGTGGGCTATCCGCGCCGCTTGCCTGGGCTCTTTCGACGAAGGCCTGATTGCGCTGCTGGGTCTGGGGTTCAGCCTGCCTGGAGTGTTCATCTGCCGCAACTACTGGCGTCCCTCGCCCGGCATTTTGACAGTTGCGGGAGGGTTTTTCTGCTGGGGGGCGGTGTTTCCGGTGGCCGCGCTTTTGGCCCACTTCGCCCCCTCCTTGCAGGTCCCACCTGAGCTTTGGAACACGCCAAAAATGTTTGTCGCCGTGGGCATGATACTGGCGATTGTTGAAGACAAGTCGGAATCCATCGAAGTAATGCAGCGCAAGGAACGGTCACTCAACCATCAGTTGGAGCGCTTCTCTGCCATCACCTCGCGATTGCTGAGTGGCGCGACCGTAGAACTGCTGTGTGACGAGATTGCTTGTGCGATCGCGGAGGTCAGCAACTTTCAAGCTGCTGTCATCCACCTGGATAACGCTGGACATGGCCTGCGTGTGGCTGGAGCCAGCGGCCTGCCACCGGAAGTGCTGGTCGAGCTGCAAAGCAAGGCACGGAGATGGACAACCGACGACATCAAGGATTTTTGCTCCCGTGGCCGGCAGATTGGACAGAACTCATTTCTGTTGTCGGACAATGAGGCGGCAAAATACCAGCCGGTGAAAAGCCAGAAGCAATATTCGTCCAATCCGCATTGGAATACCGGAGACGAGCTGTTGATCCCGCTGTGTTCAGCGCGGGGCGGGTACCTGGGATGTATCGCATTGGATGATCCGCGGGAAGTGGAAGCGGTGAACGCTTCGGAATTGTCGCGGATCGAGTTACTGGCTGCGGACTTGTCGGTCGCGCTGGAGCTGAAATCGCTGCAGAACCAGTTGATTCGCTCGGAGAAACTGGCGGCTCTGGGGCAACTGGTTGCCGGCGTGGCCCACGAACTCAACAATCCCCTGACCGCCGTGATGGGATATGGTGAACTGCTGAGCGAAGACGCGCCTTCAGGCGCGATGCGCGACCGGATCGACAAGCTGGTGAATGAAGGCCGCCGGATGAAGAAAATTGTGGAGAACCTGCTGCGCTTTTCCCGGCAGCGGGCCGTGGACCGGCAAGCGGTTGATTTGGTCTCCGTGGTGCAGGACGTTTTGTCGCTCCGCGAATACTATGTGCGAACGCGCGGACTGGAAGTTGCAGTCGACATTCAGTCCGGCCTGCCGCAGGTCGCAGTGGATGAAGACCAGTTCAAGCAGATTCTTCTCAACCTGGTGAACAACGCCATCGACGCTGTGGAGGCGCAAGCCGGCTCCAGGAAGATCACCATTCGCGCGTTCCCGCGAGGCAATCGGGCCATTCTTGAGGTGGAAGATACGGGAACGGGATTCTCCGATGTGAATCGCGCTCTGGATCCTTTCTACACCACCAAGCCCGTGGGCAAGGGCACGGGGCTCGGCTTGAGCATTTGCTACGGGATCATTAAAGAGCATGATGGCGAGATCAGGCTTGAAAATGTCCAGCCTCACGGAGCACGAGTGACGGTCGAATTGCCGCTCGCCGAGAGTAAAACTGCCAAAGTTGCTCTGAGTGCCTTCGCGGCCGGCTGATCGACACTGCCACGGATGCGATATCACGGGGCCGCGGCATCCAAAATTATTGCTCCGCACACCGGTCACAACCTGAGCTACAATTCTCCCGCTATCTAGAAAAGGCCCTTGGGGGGCAGAAGTAGATCGGGTAGTCCGTCCAGCGAAGGATCCAGGAGGATACGTATATGGCAACAGCTTTGAAGATAGTTCCACCGGAAGCAAGAGTCACCAGCTTTGTTTCCAGAAAACATAAGATGCTGATCAATGGCAAGTGGGTAGACTCGGCTTCGGGCAAGACCTTTCCCACCTATAACCCTGCCACGGGAGAAGTAATGTCGCAGATTGCCGAAGGCGATCGCGAAGACATCAACCGCGCGGTCACGGCTGCGCGCAATGCTTTTGAGAACGGACCTTGGCGGAAACTGACTGCGTCTGAACGCGGCCGCCTGATTTGGAAGTTAGGCGATTTGCTGGAAGAGAATCTGGAAGAGTTTGCCGAACTGGAGAGTCTGGATAACGGGAAGCCTCTCACCATTGCGCGGGCGGCGGACATTCCTTTGGCTGCCGACCTGTTCCGCTACATGGCGGGTTGGGCGACAAAAATTGAAGGCAACACCATTCCGATTTCCGTACCCTACACTCCCGGTGCCCGCTACCTGGCGTATACGCTACGCGAACCGGTGGGAGTCGTGGGTCAGATCATTCCCTGGAATTTCCCTTTGCTGATGGCGGCGTGGAAGCTGGGGCCGGCGCTGGCTACGGGAAATACGGTGGTCCTGAAACCGGCTGAGCAGACGCCACTCTCGGCGCTTCGACTGGGCGAACTGTTTCAGGAAGCAGGCTTCCCGGACGGCGTGGTCAACATTGTCCCGGGTTACGGTGAGACCGCGGGCGCGGCGCTGGCGGCGCATCCGGACGTGGACAAGATCGCGTTTACCGGATCAACCGAAGTCGGCAGGCTGATTGTGCAGGCAGCAGCGGGGAACCTGAAGAAAGTCTCGCTCGAGTTGGGCGGCAAGTCACCCAACGTGGTTTTCGCAGATGTGGATATGGATGCGGCCATCGCCGGCGCGGCCAGTGCCATCTTCTTTAATCACGGACAGTGCTGCTGCGCCGGTTCACGATTGTTCGTCGAGAAGAAGGTTTTCGACAAGGTGGTGGATGGCGTGGCCGAGAAAGCTTCGCAGATCAAAGTCGGCTCCGGATTCGATCCTTCCACCGACATGGGTCCGCTGGTTTCCAAAGAGCAACTGGACCGGGTGTGCGGTTATCTCGAGTCCGGATTCTCCGAGGGGGCAAAGGCCGTGGTTGGCGGCAGCAAGCTCGGCGACAAGGGCTATTTTGTGAAGCCGACGGTCCTGGTGAACACCAAGCCGCAGATGAAGGTGGTACAGGAGGAAATCTTCGGGCCGGTGGTGACCGCCATCCCGTTCGACGATGTTTCTGAGCTAGTCACACAAGCCAACAATTCGGCGTACGGTTTGGCGGCGGGCATCTGGACGCGAGACATCCAGAAGGCGAATCGCCTGGCGGCTGACCTGCGCGCTGGCACCGTGTGGATCAACTGCTACAACATCTTCGACGCGGCGCTACCCTTTGGCGGATACAAGCAATCCGGCTGGGGCCGCGAGATGGGCCACGAAGTACTGGAGCAATACACGGAAGTCAAAGCAGTTTGCAGCGCCATGTAAACAGCGTTTGGGAGTCGGAGGCCGGGCGTCCTCGCCCGGCCATACTTTTCGAGTTTGCTCAAACAGAACCGGCGAGGCCCCCGCGTCCTCCATCAGATTTCAGTCAACCTCGCGGAAGACGTTAGCAGGTGGCTTGGTTCCAGCGCCGCTCTCCTGCTGCTTTTGCCAGTCGGCCTCAGCGAGTACCGAGATGACCTCCATCTTCTTCTTTTTCAGAGAAGCATTGATGGCGGGTAGCTCGGCATCGGTGAGCTTGCGGAAGTCGGCGATGACGTCATCCAGTTCCTTTGCAAGCGATGCGGCACGCGCGGTCTGATCGGCGGTGGGCCGCCCCTCATAGCCGTTCACATCGCCGTACACTTCGCCGAGGTGCTCGCGAATGCGCTCTTCGCCGGTGATCGCGCCACCCTCTTTTGTGGCGACGATCTTGGAGCGGAGTTTTCCTGACTCGTCAGCCAGGTGCTCCAAGCGCGACCGTAGAGCGTCGGTGGCAGAGAGTTTCGCGCTATCGGCAGCCGCCGCATCACGCACTCCCTCGATAGCTGCCACCCCGTAGGTCATGTGACCCATGGTCTTGCCTAACTGAACCACCAGGTCGAATTGCGCTTTGCGATCTTCCACCGTGTAGGTGGCGCGAGGATCAAGCACCACGTGCAGGGGCGCTGTGTATACCTTGTCGCCCTTGGTCATCTTGATGGTGTAGGTGCCGGGCATCACACGAACACCCTGAGCGGCGGCGAACAAAGCACTCGCTGCGGGGGGAACTGCAGGGGGCTTGAGCCGCATCGACCATGTGGCGCGGTTGAGGCCGCGATGTTTACTGCCGGGAATTGTATCCACCAACTTGCCGTCAGCGTCCAGAATCTCTATTTTCAGATCACCGAAGATGTGGCGGCTCTTCTGGTAGTAGGTGATAAACGCATCCGAGGGCCGGCTGGGGCCATTAAAGCTCTCATCGCCCTCCGCCCAGCCTCCATTGGCCTGAAAGTACTGGATACCTGGACGGCCCTGGAGCAACACGGCGTCCTGGCTCATCAAGTCAGGCGTGAGCGCGCGCAGCGGAGAGATGTCATCGATGATCCAGATGCCGCGCCCGTGGGTGGCCAGCACCAGATCAGAATCCCGCGCCTGTACGGCCATGTCACGCACCGCCGCTGCCGGGAAATTTGTGGCCTTGTACTGTGCCCAGTGCGTTCCCCCGTCGTAGGAGATCCATAGACCCATCTCCGTGCCCAGAAAGAGCAGGTTGGGATCCACGCTGTCTTCCTTAATCACGTGGGCGTAGCCCACGGCGCCGTTTTCCTGGACGTTTAACGAGGTCCAGGTTTTGCCATAGTCGGTCGTTCTGTAGGCGTAAGGCTTCATGTCGCCGAAAGTGTGGCGATCAAAGGTAGCGTACGCTGTGGCTTCGTCAAAGCGGCTGGCCTCAACGGTTGAAACCCATGAGGCCTTGGGCAGCCCGGGAACATTGGCAACGACATTCGTCCATGTCTTGGCTCCGTCACGGGTGATTTGCAGGTTGCCGTCATCGGTGCCCACCCAAATGATCTGACCGTTCTTTGGCGATTCCGAGATGGAGTAAATGGATGTGTGCATTTCCGCCGACGAGTTATCCACGGTTATGCCGCCGGATTCCTCCTGCTTTTGTTTCTCCGGATCATTGGTGGTCAAGTCGGGAGAAATGCGCTCCCATGATTGTCCATGATCGCGCGAGCGAAACAGGAATTGGCCCCCCAGGT
>Ga0209169_10001838_pt1 | contig 12887 bp, 8 predicted proteins | sample HubBroMetageWRM4_FD_188346 | JGI IMG/M metagenome (GOLD analysis project Ga0209169, IMG submission 188346) | Warmed soil microbial communities from the Hubbard Brook experimental Forest, New Hampshire - Hubbard Brook CCASE Soil Metagenome WRM 4... | ecosystem: Environmental > Terrestrial > Soil...
GGTCCGGCCAATCAATATCAGGCGTACTATTCGCTTTATCAAGATCCGGACCAGTGGGTGCCCTTCAATTATCCGGACGCGAGCATAATAGTTCGCACGGCGCTCGACGCTGGGACGCTAATCCCTGCGATCAGGGCAGCGGTCTACCAAGACAGCAATGACCAGCCGATATACAACGTGCAAACGATGCAGCAGATTATTTCGAACTCCATGTCTGAACAGCGTTTCCCGATGATGCTCCTTGGTGCGTTTGCGGGGCTGGCGTTGCTGCTGGCGTCAGTGGGAATCTACGGCATGATTTCCTATTCTGTTGCACAGCGCGTGCGGGAAATCGGTATTCGCATGGCCCTCGGAGCGGATAAAGCAAGAGTTCTTCGCCTCTTTGTTGGCCAAGAGTTGAAATTGGTGCTCAGTGGCATCGCCATTGGGACCATAGGCGCACTAATGCTGACCCGAACTCTCAAAAGCTTTTCGCACTTGCTTTACGGAGTTGGATCGCAGGACCCGCTGACTTTTGCTGCTGTCTCGATTGTGCTGATTGCCGTAGCCGCTTTGGCTGGCTACATACCTGCGCGACGTGCGACCAAGGTCGATCCCATGGTCGCGCTGAGGTACGAATGAGGTAGTTATGGAAACTCTATTACAAGATATTCGTTACGGACTGCGCATGTTGCGCAAGAGTCCGGGATTCACCTTCATCGCTGTGGCCGCGCTGGCTCTGGGCATCGCCAGTACCACCGCCATCTTCAGCGTAGTGGATGCAGTCCTGCTTCACCCGTTGCCTTATCCTGATTCTGGACGGATCATGAGCGTGCGCGAATCGGATCGTACCACCGGTGAGCCGCAGGACGGTCCGTCTCCCGCCAACTACCTCGATTGGCAGGCGCAGAATCACGTCTTCGCTTACATGGCTGCTTCGCGGGGATGGCCCGTGAATCTCACCGGCGGCGAGCGCGCTGAGCGCGCGCGCGGAACCGTGACCTCGCCTGACTTCTTCCCGCTCTTTGGTGTCGCCGCATCCCTTGGGCGCACGCTGCTCCCCGGCGACAGCCAACCCGGCAGCGACCACGTGGTCGTATTAAGCACTGGACTATGGAAGCGACGGTTCGGTTCGGACGCCAACCTGATCGGCCGCAATATCACGCTGGACGGCGAGCCATACACCGTCGTCGGCGTGATGCCTCCAAGCTTCGCCCCAGATGATTACGGCGAACTCTGGCTGCCCGCGAAATTCGGAGTTCCCGCCCATCCTTTGCACCCAAATGATGACCCGCGACCCCGGCGCGATGACCATTACATGGAAGCCTGGGCGCGGCTCAAACCTGGAATCAGCCTCAGGCAGGCGCGGGAAGAAATGTCGGCCATCGCGGCGCGGCTGGAGAAGCAATATCCCGATGATAACAAGGAAGTCGGCGTCAGCCTCAGAACCATGCAGGAGAATCTCGTCGGAGATATTCGTCCCACGCTGGTGTTATTGCTGGTGGCCGTCGCCTTTGTTCTGCTCATTGGCTGCGCCAATGTCGCCAATCTTCTGCTGGCCCGTGCCACTGGCCGCTCGCGTGAAGTTTCCATTCGCGCCGCTCTGGGCGCGAGCCGTTGGCGTGTGGTCCGGCAGTTGCTTACGGAGAGTGTTTTGCTGGCTCTGATGGGCGGACTTGCCGGTGTGCTGCTTGCGGCCTGGGCAGTGCCCGGGTTGCTGGCAATGAGCCCACCTGATATCCGCAATTTTTCCGTGAGCGGCGTCAATCGCGACGTGCTGGCTTTCAGCGTTCTGGTCTCTGTTTTGAGTGGCATTGTCTTTGGCCTGGCGCCTGCGCTGCATTCGTCGCGTGCGAATCTGAATGACTACTTGAAAGAAGGAGAACGTGGCAGCACGGGTGCCCACGGCCGAACTCGTGCCGCGCTGGTCGTAGCCGAAGTGGGACTGTCGCTGATTCTGCTTACCGGCTCCGGCCTTTTAATCAGAAGCTTCATCCGCGTGATGCAGGTCGATCCCGGCTTCGATGCAGCTCATTTGCTCATTTTCAATGTCGGCTTGCCTGCATCCAGCGCGGCCGGTCAGCAGGAGGACTTCTACCATCAGGCCATTGAGAAGTTGCAGGCACTGCCGGGAGTCGAATCCGCGGGCGCCGTGAGCCGTGTGCCTCTCAGTGATGGCAACAGCGACCGGGGCTTTAAAGTCCAAGGCAGCGACCAGCAATATGACGCGGATTTACGTGTCAGCAATGGCTCCTATTTCCAGTCTATGGGGATCCCATTGCTCCAGGGCCGGACTTTCACTGACCAGGACATTCATAGCGATGTGCGGGTTGGCATCGTGAATGAGGCGCTGGTGCGCAAGGCTCTCCAGGGGCAGGATCCAATCGGCAAATACATCTCCAAAATTGAAACCGTCGATGGTCCCGTCCAGATCGTGGGAGTGGTCGGAGATATTCGTCACAGCGATCTGGAAACGGCACCCCGCCCCGAAATCTATCTCCCCTTCGGGCAGGCGCATTGGCCTTCGGCCTACATGGTGGTGCGGAGCAAGACGTCAGATCCGCTTACATTGACTCTCACCGCGCAGAATGCGGTCGCCAGCGTCAACAAGGACATCCCCCTGGCCAACCTCCGCAGCATGCAGGATATGTTGGCCCGGTCGCTGGTGCGGCGGAAGTTCGCCATGCTGCTGCTTTCCATCTTCGCCGGACTGGCGATGCTCCTGGCTGCCATCGGGCTCTACGGAGTGATGTCCTACACCGTCTCCCAACGCACTCACGAGATCGGAATTCGCATGGCCCTGGGCGCACAAAAAGAAGACGTGCTGAAACTCGTCGTGGGGCAGGGGATGCGGCTCGCCGGATTAGGCGTCGTCCTTGGACTTATTGCCTCCATGGTTTCGACTCGCCTGATGGCAACTCTGTTGTTCGGCGTCAGCGCCCGTGACCCGATCACTTTTGGCGCGGTGGCGGCGCTGCTGGCTGCCGTGGCCTTGCTGGCAAACTATGTTCCCGCGCGTCGCGCGGCCAAGGTCGATCCCATGGTGGCATTGCGTTACGAATGATTTCGAATTAGCCATACGAGAGGGAATAATCACGAGAAATGGAAAAACAAACAACATGCTAAGAATCAACGTGATACAAACTTTGTCTCCAGTAGTGCTTGTAGTCGCGATTTTCCTCGCCGCGACCTCTGCCTCAGCCCAGGACCTAACTGACTATTCGAAGCCAGCATCCCATTTCCCCTATCTCGTTAGCCCATATGTCGCCCACCAGGTACCGCCACCCAGCTTCGGCAACACTCCACGAATCGAAAGCATGCTCAAGGATGGCAAGCTGCGGCTGTCACTGAGTGACGCGGTTGCGCTAGCGCTGGAAAATAATCTCGACCTCGCCATCGCCCGCTTCAATCTCTCGATTGCGGACACGGATATTCTGCGAGCCAAGTCAGGCGAGAGCGTGCGGGGTGTAGCCACCGGATTGGTGCAGGGAACTCCCGGCGGCGGCGTGGGTGGCTTTGGCAGCGGTGCGCCCGGTGCAGGAGCTGGCGGTACCTCTGGTGGCGCGGGCGGCGCCGGCGGCGGTGCTTCAGGATTGGTGCAGTCTACTCTCGGCACCGGCACAAACATCGATAACTTCGATCCCATCATCACCGGTGGCATGGACATTGAGCACGCCACCTTCCCGCAATCGAGCATTATTTTGAACGGTGTGCAGTCGTTGCAGCAAAACTCCGGGGTCGCCAACTTCAGTTACTCGCAAGGATTTTCTTCGGGCACACTGATGACCGTGGGCTTCAACAACGATCGCATCACCAACAACAGCCTGTTCAGTATTCTCTCTCCGGAAGTGGACAGCGCCTTCCGCTTTTCTCTCCGCCAACATCTGCTGGCTGGCGCCGGTTTTGGCCCCAACATGCGCTTCATTCGTATCGCCCGCAATAACCGTGAGATTTCCGACGTAGCTTTCCGCGGGCAGGTGATTTCCACGGTTTCGCAGATCCAGAACATTTATTGGGACCTGGTCAACGCTTACGAAGATGTGAAGGTAAAGGAGCGATCCCTCGAATTGGCCGAGAAAACTCTTTCCGACGACCGCGAACAGGTAAGAATCGGAGCCATCGCCCCCATGGAAGTCATGAAGGCGGAGAGCGAAGAGTCTGCGCGTAGTCAGGACCTGCTACTGTCGCAGAACGAGCAGCAATTGCAGGCGTTGCTCATCAAGAATGCCATCACCCGCGACCTGAGCGATCCAGTTCTCGCCGCCGCCGAGGTGATTCCGACCGACACCATGAGCATCCCCGAGCAGGAGCCGGTCACCCCGATCCAGGACTTGATTGCCGATGCACAAGGGCATCGGCCGGAATTGGCGGAAGCACGGATCGATCTCACCAATCGTGAGATAACCCGCAAGGCCACTGCCAATGCATTGAAGCCGCAACTGGATTTGGTTGCGTTCTATGGGGCCTACGGTTTGGCCGGCGTACAAAACGGAGCCTACGCGGGCTCCCCAATTTGTGCCACTCCTCCCTGTCCGACGTTGCCTTCGTCCGGATATTCCAACGCGTTCAGCGATCTGTTCAAGAATAATTCTCCCGACTATTTGGTTGGCATCAACGTCACCATCCCGTTGCGCAATCGGGGAGCTCAGGCGGATCAGATTCGCTCGCAGTTGGAATATCGTCAGGCACAATTGCACTTGCAACAACTGCAGAATCAGATTGGCATCGAAGTCCGCAATGCGCAGTTTGCCCTGGTGCAGAACCGCTCCCGCGTGAACGCCGCTCGTAAGGCCCGCGACCTCGCTCAGCAGTCGTTTGACGTTGAGCAGAAGAAAAAGGCTTTGGGTGCTTCCACCAGCAACCTGGTGCTGCAGGCGGACCGCGATCTGGCGCAAGCGGAATCCAACTTTGTCGCAGCCATGTCCACTTATGAAAAATCGCGGGTGGAACTGGACCGCGCCACCGGTCTGACCCTGGCCCACACCGGCATTGAAATTGAGGAGGCGGTGCGCGGCACAGTGGAGCAAGTCCCAACGTTCTCGGGCGTGGCGCCCCGTACCCTCGTCCAGGGACAAGATACCAAAACGGAGCAAAATTGAATCCCTTGCAAAGTCCGATTGCCGAAAAGGATAGAATTCATCCACGTTCCACTGCCATGCCCGCCGCCAGCCATTCCGGTTCGCGTCTTCTGATCGCCGACGATCAGCGCGACGTGCTCGAAGCCTTGCGCCTTCTGCTCAAGCCCGAGGGCTTCGCCATCGAGACCGCCACCTCGCCCGCGGGAGTATTGGATGCACTCGGGCTACGAGAATTCGACGCCGTCCTCATCGACCTCAACTACACGCGCGACACCACCTCTGGCCAGGAAGGTCTGGACTTGCTATCTAGAATTCAGGCGGTGGACAGCACTTTGCCGGTGATCGTGATGACCGCTTGGAGCAGCGTCGACTTGGCCGTCGAAGCCATGCGCCGCGGCGCCCGCGACTTTGTGCAAAAGCCCTGGGAGAACGCGCGCCTGCTTTCGGTGTTGCGTACCCAACTGGAACTGGGCGGCGCTTTGCGACGCAGTCAGCGCCTGGAAGCCGAAAACCGTTTGCTGCGCGCCGAGGGACTACCAAAGTTTATCGCCAATGCGGAGTCGATGCAGCCGGTGCTGCGTTTGATCAGCAGCATCGGTCCATCGGACGCCAACGTGCTCGTCACCGGCGAGCACGGCAGCGGCAAGGAAGTCGTCGCCCGCACCCTGCATGCGCTTTCCAATCGCGCATCTCGACCGTTGGTTGCCGTCAACACCGGGGGATTGCCGGAAGGAATCTTTGAGAGCGAATTATTCGGTCATGTGAAAGGCGCTTTCACCGACGCAAAAACCGACCGCATCGGCCGCTTCGAACTGGCGCATGGCGGGACATTATTTCTCGACGAGATTGCCAACATTCCAATTTCTCAACAGGCCAAGCTGCTCCGCGTGCTCGAAAGCGGCGAGATGGAGCGGGTGGGGTCTTCGCAAACCCGTCGCGTCGACGTCCGCATCATTTCGGCCACCAATGCCGATCTCAACCAGGAAGTCACTGCCGGTCGCTTTCGGCAGGATCTTCTCTTCCGCCTGAACACGGTTGAGATTCAGATTCCCGCGCTGCGCGATCGCCGTCAGGACATCCCGCCTCTGGCCACCTATTTCCTGAGCCGATATGCCGAGCGTTACCGCAAGCCCGTGAAGACCTTCGACCCTCCAGCCATGCAGGCCATGCTGGAATATTCCTGGCCCGGCAATGTTCGAGAGCTTGACCACGCGGTCGAGCGTGCGGTTCTGCTCTCGAGCGGAGACGCAGTGCGGCCCAGCGACCTGAGCTTGAAAACTCCCCAGGCCAGCACCCAGCGTATGGAAGAACTGAGCCTGGAAGAAGTCGAGTCCCTCTTGATTCGCAAAGCAGTCGACCGTTATGGTGGCAATATCAGCCAGGCGGCGGAGGCCTTGGGCTTGAGCCGTAGCGCGCTGTACCGGCGTCTGCAGAAATATGGAATCGGAAGCAGCTAACCCGGCGGATCCAGCAGCCGCAGTTACGCATTCGCCTCAACCTCGCGTCCGCCCCCGGCGAAAGCCCAAGCGTTATCTCAGTCACCAGAACCGCATCCTGCTTCTGGCTCTGGGCTCGGGCGCGGCTGGAGTCCTGCTCACTCTGGTGCTGCTCTGGACCGGCGAGCATGAACCCAACACTCGCTGGAGCCTGACCTGCATTGTGGTTCTCCTCTGGGTGGGATTTGCTTTCGGCCTGCGGGCGGCTGTAATCCGGCCTTTGCAGACCCTTTCCAATATGCAGTCCGCGTTGCGCGAGGGCGATTTCTCGTTTCGCGTGCGCGGCGCCAAGTCGGGCGATGCTCTGGGCGAGTTGATGCTTGAAGTAAATACGCTTTCCGAGTTGCTGCGCGAACAACGTCTGGGCGCGATGGAAGCCAGCGCGCTTCTCACCACCGTAATGACCGAAATCGAGGTGGCGGTCTTTGCCTTCGACGGCGACCAGAGAGTTCGCCTGGTGAACCGCGCCGGCGAACGCCTCATGGCCCAGAACGCCGAACGTTTATTGGGAAAGAATGCCGAGGAACTCGGCCTGCTCGAATGTTTGCAGGGAGAGTCCGCTCGCACCCTGGAAAAGGTGTTTCCTGGACAGTCGGGCCGCTGGGGTGTGCGCCGGTCTGTGTTCCGGCAGGGCGGCAAGCCGCACTATCTTGTGGTTCTCGCGGACTTGAGCCGCGCCCTGCGTGAAGAAGAACGCCAGGCTTGGCAGCGCCTGGTGCGCGTGCTCGGGCACGAATTGAATAACTCGCTCGCGCCCATCTGTTCCATTGCCGGCAGCCTTGAAGATCTCATGAAGCGCGAGGTTCGCGCCGCCGATTGGCAGGACGATATGCGGCGGGGATTGCGTGTCATTGCGGATCGCTCCGACGCTCTCAGCCGCTTCATGCGCGACTACTCCCGCCTTACGCGTTTGCCCAAACCCGAACTTCGTCCCATAGATCTGTCCCAGCTGGTCAAAACCGCCGCCGGCTTGGAAACGCGCGCCGCAGTGGAAATAGAGCCCGGGCCTGCGATCACCATGAACCTTGATACTGACCAGCTTCAGCAAGCTCTGATCAATCTCATTCGCAATGCTGTAGATGCATCGCTCGAAGGCGGCGGAAAAGTCAGAGTCGGCTGGACGAAGAACGGGAACTGGGTGAATCTGGTCGTGCGCGACGAAGGTCCCGGCATCGCCAACCCCACCAATCTTTTTGTGCCGTTTTTTACCACGAAACCGGGAGGCTCGGGCATTGGCCTGGTCCTGAGCCGCCAGATCGCTGAAGCTCACGGTGGGACGCTTTCTCTGCGAAACCGCGAACACGACAACGGCTGCGAGGCAGTCATTCAATTGCCGCTCTCGACGTGAACCTTGGGTTGCAATCAGTGCGAGTCTCCGGCTTTCTCTGGCGCACTCTGCGGCCGTTCTCAGCGATCTCTGCGTTTCAGGCTCTTGTCTTAGGCCCTCTGGTCACAAAGCCTTAAAACGCGGAGGTCGCTGAGAACACCCGCAGAGTACGCGGACAACGGCACGCACAGGCAACTCCAGGCACCATACGTTACAATGACTCGCCCTTTAACACTCAGATTTTCCAACTAACCGGAGGCAAAATGAAACGGCTGCTGCTGTGTTTGATCATAGGCCTGGCGTTCGCCGGAACCCTGCGCGCACAAGACCAAGACAAGGACAAGGCCCAAGACAAAAGCCAGGCCCAAAACAAGGACCAGGACCAAAACAAAGACCGAGCCCGAGACCCGGTCATGCAAGACTCGGATCGATTCTTCCTCCCCAAAGACACGCTCTGGGGATATGCACAGCTCGACCTGGCTCCCCCGCACAACGAAATCGATCCTAACCTTTGTGCGGGCAATGCGGGCGCCTACGGCGGCGTCAATGCTCCTTGCAGCGAATTTGCCCGCTATATGCTTTCCGGCCTGCTCGAGGTGCGTCCTTTCGGCAAAGGCCAACTCCGCCGCTTCATGGTCTGGGGACAGCCCTCGTTTCTATTCGGCAAGACTATCCCGCAGACCCTTTACACCTGGTCACCCGATGCTATCGGGATCGAGCATTCCTGGGGTGTGGCCATCTATATTGCCAAAGGCTTCGATGTCCGCTTCACCCAGCACTTTCTGTTTGACCGACTGGGCGCGCGCGACACCAACCTCGGTGCCGCTGATCTCGGCAACAACGGTCCTTGGGGGCGATACAACACCATCGGAGTGAGAAAGACTTTCGGGACGAGGAGATGGTGAGACTATTTCAGCAGCGAAGCGACGCTAGAATAAAGCCCACGGCGTGAGCCGTGAGAAAAATGAGAGAACGACGAATCTGTGGATCGGCGAAAACACAGGTCGCGCTCAAGCACGAAAGCGCTCTTTTAAGCGGCTGCCGGCGCCACTCGCCGCCTGCGCTGGAACAGCCAGATTATCAGCGCCACAAGCCCGCCGAACAGCACCAGCGGTGACACCAGTATCAGCAGCATCCACCCGGCTCCTCCGAGCGAAGTAACATCGCCTACGATCTTGGACTGCGGATCCCGCTTTATGGTACCCGCGATCGCCGCCACATCGCCGGCAATCTGCGTTCCGCTCTGTAACCGGATGTTGCCCACCACGGTGGTTACCCCGCCCGCCACTTGCGCGCCCTGTTCTAGCACCACGCTGCCGCCCACGGCCACCGCGTCTCCGGCGACCTGACCGCGGACATAGATCGAACAGCCAACACACACCAGATCGCCGGCCTTGTCCTGTGGCTGAACATAGATGTCCCGGCCGATATGGACCTGATCAGAGTTTTGTTCGGCAAACAGCGGACTTGAAAACAAGATACCCACGGCAGCAGCCAGCATCACCGCATAGCGCCAAATTCGAGGCATACGTTTCCCCCGGCACCTATCGTGCTCATCTAATAGTACGCTGCAACCGGGTAACAAGTTCCCGCTTAAATGCATGGAATTCCATGGTCTTGCGGGAGAAATAACGGCGCAGCAGAGGCAGAATTCGGCCGCAAGGCCCAACTACATGGGTCATTGGGTTATGGTATGCCTGGTCTTCAAACAATAATTCCGGACATCCCCGAACGCCGTCACCCCAATATGCCCGATCGACATCCAGCGCTCCAGCGTATGGTGTCCCGTGCGATGGAGAATATACGAGATCCCAACCGAGGTCATCGTTCCGGCTGCTTCCAGCGCCGCAAATCCCGCCGAGTTGTTCACGACTTCTTGCGGAAGAAGAATCTCCTTGCGCCCACGCGCCTGAAAGTTACGCGTCGAGGCGTAATCCATCCCCCGCACGACCGCAATGCCCGAGAACAAAAGAATATTTGTGCGATCCCAAAAGCGGTGCACCGGAGCAGCAAGCGGCTTTGGAGACTCTGGATCAACTTGCTGAACGCTCGATGTCGCTCCGGGTGGGGACTGCGACTGACCCACGGATAGCGGCGGGCCAAATGCGAAACTTCCCGCCACCAACCACAACACTACTTTCCAGCCCATCTCAGCATTCTAACGACGCCCGCCGCGATCGCGAAATTACTGAAGAAACCCGCAGCAAACTGATCCGTACCGTTTCCCCTGCGTCCCGGCTACGCTCTATAATTGTGGGTTCCCTTAAGCCCTGCGGAGGACGTAAATGGCAGTCTCTTATAACGGTCTTATTGTCCCTGCCGATGGCGCGCCCATCGGCTACGCTAATGGACGCTATCAGGTCCCTGATAGTCCAATCATCCCCTACATTGAAGGCGACGGGACTGGCCGTGACATTTGGAAGGCTTCGGTGCGTGTGTTCGACTCCGCCGTGCAGAAAGCCTACGACGGTAAGCGCCGGGTGGTCTGGTACGAAGTGTTCGCCGGAGAAAAGGCCTACTCCCATTTCAAGAACTGGCTCCCTGACGATACCGTCAACGCCATCCGCGAATTCCGTGTTTCCATCAAAGGCCCCCTGACCACGCCTGTGGGTGGGGGTATTCGCTCGCTCAACGTCGCTTTACGCCAGATCCTCGACCTCTATTCTTGCGTTCGTCCCGTCAAATATTACAAAGGCACTCCGTCGCCGGTGAAAAATCCGGAACGCATGGATATCGTCATCTATCGCGAAAATACGGAAGACGTTTATGCCGGCATCGAGTGGGAGGAGGGAACCCCGGAATGTGCCCGGCTGATTGAATTCCTCAACAAAGACATGCTGAAGGGGAGTAAGAAGCAGATTCGTCTCGACTCCGGGGTCGGGATCAAACCCATGTCGGTGAGCGGCACCAAACGCCTGGTGCGGATGGCCATTCAATTCGCGCTCGACAGTGGCCGCAAGAGCGTCACCCTGGTGCATAAGGGGAACATCCAGAAATTCACCGAAGGCGCGTTCCGGAAGTGGGGCTACGAGCTCGCCACCGAGGAATTTCGTGATAAGGTCATCACCGAGCGCGAAAGCTGGATTGTTGACAATAAAGATAAAAACCCCAACCTCACCATCGAACAGAATGCCGTCCTGATCGAGCCCGGCCTGGAGTTCGCCGCCGAAGCTTTCCGCCAATCGGTATATCAAGAAGTGCGTGACGTTCTTGCGGCCATCTATGCTACTCACGGCAAAGGCGTCTGGAAAAAGAAGGTAATGATCAACGACCGCATTGCCGATTCCATTTTTCAGCAGGTCGTGACTCGGGCCGACGAATACTCAGTGCTGGCCACGCCCAATTTGAACGGCGACTACATTTCCGATGCTTGCGCCGCGCAAGTCGGCGGATTAGGCATTGCTCCGGGCGCCAACATCGGCGATGGTTATGCCATATTTGAGGCCACTCACGGTACCGCCCCCAAATACGCCGACAAAGACGTGATCAACCCCGGCTCTGTGATCCTGTCGGGCGTGATGATGTTTCGTTTGCTGGGATGGAAGGAAGCTGCTGGCTTGATCGAGCAAGGGATGGAGCGCGCCATCGAGCAAAAGAAAGTCACCTATGATTTCGAGCGCCTGATGACTGGCGCCACCAAAGTCAGCACCAGCGGATTTGCGAGCCAGATCATCGAGAACATGGATGCGGCCGTGCTGACCGCGGCACGATGAACCTTAACCACAGAGGACACAGGGTTCTATCTCGTGTTGCCCCTGTGTCCTCTGTGGTTAAGGTTTTTCATAGAAAGGACTCATCATGCGCAATAAAGTCACTATCGTAGGTTCCGGCAATGTAGGCGCTACCGCTGCTCACTGGATCGCCTCTAAAGAACTCGCCGATGTCGTGCTCATCGACATCGTCGAAGGCATTCCACAGGGCAAAGGTCTTGATCTGCTCGAGGCCATGCCCATAGAGAAACGCGATTCCCACGTTCTCGGCACCAACGATTACGCCGATACGGCGAATTCCAATATCGTGGTCATCACCGCCGGCATCCCTCGCAAGCCCGGCATGAGCCGCGACGACCTGCTCAACACCAACCACAAGATCATGAAAGATGTGGTGAGCAAGGTGGTCCAGCATTCGCCCAACTGCATTCTCATCATCGTCTCGAACCCACTCGATGCCATGGCCCAGGCCGCCTACAAAATGGCGGGATTGCCGCGCGAGCGCGTGATCGGAATGGCCGGCGTGCTCGATTCCGCCCGCTTTCGAGCGTTCATTGCCGAGGAGTTGAAAGTGAGCGTCGAGAATGTCACTGCCTTTGTTCTAGGCGGACACGGCGATACCATGGTCCCCTTGCCCCGCTATTCCACCGTCGCTGGCATTCCCATCACCGAATTGATGGACAGAGCCACCGTCGAACGATTGGTCCAGCGGACGCGCGACGGCGGCGCCGAGATTGTGAAATATCTCAAGACCGGCAGCGCCTACTATGCGCCGTCGGCCGCGGTTGCCGAGATGGTCGAAGCCATTCTGAAAGACAAGAAGAAGATTCTGCCCTGCGCGGCTTATCTCGAAGGCGAATACGGAATCAAGGGTCTATACGTCGGTGTCCCGGTGAAGCTGGGGTCCAAGGGAATCGAGAAGATCATCGAAATCAAACTCACGCCCGATGAGCAGGCCGCGTTAAACAAGAGCGCCGAGGCTGTGAAAGAGTTGGTGGCAGTGATCGGGGTGTAGGCGATCTACGGGAAGGGCACGAGTAGAACTCGTGCCTTTCCCGGTGCGTCCGAGCCTTGGCGTACAATGTGGTGGCGTTCGGACGAGGCACCCCATGCGGAAGGTAGCCCTGGTCTTCATCGTCGCGGTGGTAGCGGTGATCCTCTGGCTGCCGTTGCGAAGGCCTCCGACCCACCGCATTACACTGACCACCTACTTCCGAAACGGTGATGGGTTGCAGCCGAAAGCCGCCGTACGAGTCGATGGTGTTGAACTGGGTTCGGTGACGAGTGTGAGTGTCCG
>Ga0209169_10001841_pt1 | contig 12875 bp, 6 predicted proteins | sample HubBroMetageWRM4_FD_188346 | JGI IMG/M metagenome (GOLD analysis project Ga0209169, IMG submission 188346) | Warmed soil microbial communities from the Hubbard Brook experimental Forest, New Hampshire - Hubbard Brook CCASE Soil Metagenome WRM 4... | ecosystem: Environmental > Terrestrial > Soil...
CTGCATGGGTGGCATCGGGCGCGCAGCCCGCAGATGCCGCACGCACAGTGAACAGCACATCGCGCGATCATGCATCCATTCCGCAACGAGTGTTGCTCGTCTTTCAGGTTGCGCTCTCCATGGTGCTTTTGGCCAGCGCGTTTCTTGCCACGCGATCGCTCTACAACCTGGAGCACCAGCAGTTAGGCGTTGAGACGGCGAATCGATATACAGTGCAAATTGATCTGAACGGGCCGGGCTACACGACGGACCGGCTGAACGGACTTTATCGCGAAATTGAAGACCACTTTTCAGCGCTCCCGGGCGTCAGGAGGGTAAGTTTCGCGCGTTACCTTCCTCTCGAAGGAAACGAATGGGGTGGGTGCGTAATTCTCCAGGGGCATCCGGCTCCAGGCCCGAATGACAAGTGCGTTTCCGACTGGGACCGAGTGAGTGCGAGTTTTCTGGACTCTGTTGGCGTGCCCGTTCTTCGCGGGCGCGGATTCACTCGGGATGATGAAACCGCTGGCTCAGAAGTTGTCCTTGTGAACCAGGCCTTCGCAAAGCGATTCTTCTTCGGCCGGGACCCGATTGGACAGAGATTTGGCGTCAATCACGCCGAGTATTCAGGCGCATTCGAGGTCGTGGGCGTTTTTGCCGACTTCAAGTTGACCAATCCGCACAGAGACATCAAGCCGCTTTTTCTGCGTCCACTTGGACAGCAATACGCGGGCTATAAGCCAACGGATGCACAGGCTGCCGAAGCCAGTTCCCTTTACCTGAACCACATTGTCCTGGAATTCAATCGGCCCCAGCAGGACGTAGAACAATTGGTTCGCGATACGATGGCGACGGTCGATCCCAACATCCCGGTCATTCGCGTCATTGCTTATCCAGACGTGGTGGCCGGAAACTTCAATCAGGACAGGCTGCTCGCCCGGCTCACTGAAGCGTTTGGCATTCTTGCCCTGCTCCTTGCTTCCGTCGGCCTTTACGGAGTGATGTCGTACTACACGGCGCGCCGCACCAGCGAGATAGGTATTCGCATGGCGCTAGGGGCTTCGCGCTCCAGGATCGCCTCCCTGGTGTTGCGGAGCGCATTCCTGCAATTCTTTACAGGCGTGGCCATTGGTATTCCTGCTGCACTGTTCGCTTCGCGCATGATGGGGCATCTGCTCTACGAAATAAGCAGCAGCGATCCATGGGCTTTTGTTGGCTCTACCGTGTTGCTTGGTCTTTGCGCCGCGGCTGCAGCGCTTGTTCCAACTGCTCGGGCCGCCTCAGTGGATCCGATCCGAGCGCTGAGAACGGAATGATTAAGCGGCCTGTGATAAACCGCCAACGCACTCGATGAATTCCAGTTGCTACCGTGAAGTGGGCCAGTGTGGAGGAATCTCCGATTTGTCGTCAAGATCGGCGGAAGCATTTCACTTCCTACGCGGGATGGAGTGTTGGAATGGACCTTCAAGTCAGGGGACGGGTTCTCTGACAGGGGACGCCCAGCAAATTCGGCAGTTCGTTCGCGGTTAGCCACAACCTGTGTACAACCTGAACCAGTCGAAGGCCAATATTCGATTTGGTTCAAGAACATCCGGGCCGATCACTTTCGCGCGGGCAATGTTTCACCGAGGCGCAGCTGTTAAAAGCGAATAGCGGTCTTATCTCAGAATCTATTTGGCTACGTTGGCAGCATCGAGCTTTACCCTGAAAGCCCGCGCTTCGCTAAAGCGCTTAAGAGCTGTATAGTCCTCGATTAAGTCGTGCAGAGCGCCCTGAACATAACTCGTTTGCGAACTCGTTTGCCGGCTCAGCGTCTCGTACCCCGCCAGGGAATGCTGCTCGGCCTCTTTGTATTTCGCCTCGTGGAGCAGTGTTCTTCCCAGGCGCACTTCAGCTACGCCGGTATTGATATTGCCGGCACCGAGCTCGCGAGTGAATCTCTGCACAACATCGTCCAGCATTCTTTCGCTGAGCTGGTAGCGTTTTTCCGCAAGATAAACGCTGGCCAGGTTTCCGAGTCCTACGGCCACTCGATAGTCTGCTTCGCCGTATACAGACCGATAGATCGCGACAACTTTTTGATCGTCGCTCTCCGCCTTGTCGAATTCCTTCTCGTGCAGCTCCACGCTTGCAAGCGAATTGGCCGTATATGCCACCGATTCATGCTGACTGCCCAACGAGTTCTCGAGGATACCCAGGGCCCGCCGCAACAGGTCTTCCGCCTCGGGATATTTGTTTTCGAGGATCAGTGTACTGGCGAGCGTTGTCATCTTTCTCGCTGTTTCAGGATGGTCCGCGCCGTACCAGGTTTCCATGATTTGAAGCGCCGGCCTTTCGTAGCGTTCAGCCTCGGCATAGTAACCTCGTACTTCCTTGAGCTGTGCCAGGTTGCCTAGGTCGTCGGCGATATGAGGATGCCGTTCGCCATAAATCTGACGGTCGATTGCCAGTGCGCGCTGGTTCAGAGCAACGGCGTCGTCGTAGTTTCCCAGGAACAATTGAGCGTCGGCCAGTGTACCGATTGCCTGCGACAACTCCGGAGAAGGCGCTGTCCCGCCGGCTTCAATCGCAGCGATCGCCCGCTTAAGCACATCCACGGATTGCGCCTGGTGGCCACCCGCAACCAGTACCGAGCCAAGGGCAGATTCAGCTTCTCCCAACAGCGGCCGATTGTACGGGTCCTGCGATTGCAGAATGGCCAAGGCCTGGCGAACGGACCGCTCGGCCCCTTTCGACTTTTCCTGCTCTGACTGCAGCAGGCCAAGAGCGATCAGATTCTCTGCGACGGCGGATCGATCTGGCTCTGGAAGCTCATTCCGGATGCGCAATGAAGTCTGAAGCAGGTCGCTTGCGCGGTCCAGCTTGCCGAGCTTCTGATACATTGTTCCGAGGGTCTGATACAGGTCGGCCTGTACCTCAGGCTCGCCGGACAGGGCCTGCGCTCCCTGAACGCCGCGGTCAATCAGTGTTACCACGCGCAACTGCTCCGCCGGTCCCGCCTCTTTATCGCCGCCTTGAAAGAGATTCAACATGAACCGTTGAATCTGCTCTCTGCGGGAGGCTTCAGCCAACGCCGTATTGCGGGCCACGGCCAGGCGCAATGTGAAAAGAAGAGCCATGCTGAAAACTACGGCAGCGGTTACGGAAACCGCGAGAACCGCGTTGCGGCGCCGCCGAACGAACTTGGCCGCCCGATACCGCATCGTGTCGGGCCGTGCCTCAAGCGGCTCGCTCTTCAGAAAATGATCGATGTCGCGCATCAATGCTTCAACGGATGGGTATCTCTGTTGGGCATCCTGGTGCATCGCCTTGAGGCAGAGCACATCGAGATCGCGCCACTCATCTTTCGATAACTTCGAAGCGGGACTGCTCTTCGGCCCGGCATGCGCCACCCGGCTGACGGCAGAGGAGGGCCTGGTGGGATGAATGCCGTGTTCGCGTTTCTCGCCATTCGACGGCGAAGATTGCGACCGGTCAGCCGGGAGCTGCCCAGTGAGCATTTCGTACAAGATCACACCCAATGAATAAACGTCGGTGAACAAGCCGACGATGCCGTCGCGCGTCCACTCCAACGCGGCATAGTGAGGTGACCAGAAGCGAAGGCCTGACCGGGTCTGTTCGGGAGCGTCTTCAAACTGGTGCAGTTCCCTGGCAATGCCAAAGTCCAGCAGCCGCGGCGTTCCATCCTCTGCGATCAGGATGTTCGAGGGCTTCAGATCGCGGTGAATGACTTCCTGGCCATGTGCATATTGCACCGCTTCACATACTGAGCGGAACAGGCGCAACAGCTCTTCAATGGACCTGCCCGGTTCGCGGCAATAGTCTGCGAATCGCTTGCCTTCCACATACTCCATGACAAACCACGGCGTGCCGTCGGCAAGTGTGCCGGCGTCGTAGAGGCGTGCAATATAAGGGTGCTTGAGCTTTGCAAGGGTTTTGATCTCGCGCGCAAAGCGCTGCCGCCGCACCGGCGAGAGGCCGGCATGCGGAAGGAACTTGATCGCAACCAGATTGCCCGCGTCGGTTCGCTCGGCAAGCCAGACAACTCCCATGCCGCCTTCGCCAAGAATCTTCTGCAGCCGGTAGGGACCGAACTCCCGCGAAGAGATGAAATCCATGGAGTCGCCCACGGCATGATAGGCGATCTCCGCAAGGCCACGATCCAGAAGCGATGAGTTGCGGCTATCTTCGTCCAGAAGCGAAGTTACCGCACGTACCAGCTCGCCGTCTCCGCCACAGGCAGAGCGCAGAAATGCAGGCCGCGCGTCTTCCGGATGTTCCAGGGCCTCGTGAAAGATTTCCTCGATTTGAGACCAACGCACGCTGTCCATAGGTCATGGCTCCGCCGCAGGGCGAATGGCGCTTGCAAGCCAGGCCTTCGCAATCCGCCAGTCACGCTCGATCACTGACTCTGAAACACCCAGTAGCAATGCGGCCTCTGTAACATTCAAGCCGCCAAAAAATCTGCACTCCACCACTTTCGCCTGGCGCGCATTCATCTCGGCCAGCTTCTCGAGCGCCATGTCCAGCCCCAGAAGCTCGGCATCGCAGGACGCGACCTGCCCCGCCGACTCGTCCAGCTCGATGAAGATTGCCTCGCCAGCTCCGCCTCGTTTCCGTGCCAGTCTCTTCCGTGCTGCTTCCACCAGCACCTGTCGCATGGCCCGTGCAGCAATCGCTTTAAAGTGCGGCGCCGAGGTGTTCGCCAGATAGGGTGAGTCCTTCAGCTTGAGATAGGCTTCGTTCACCAAGGCGGCCGAGGTGGTAATGCTTGGGTCGCTTCGCCGCACCAGAGAGGCGAGCCGGCGCAGTTCCTCATAGGCCACGCTGAAGACCTGGTCAAATGCGCGTCTCTCCTGCGGAGCGGCGTCCATCTCTCCACCGTAAAGAACGTCGTTGCTTTTGACCCGATGCGTCATGACGGCTTTTCGTCTTGCTTTGCGCAGTTATTGAGTAGGAGAAGTGTTCGGGGGAAGATGAAGCCAATCCTAACAATCAGGCCTTGAATGCGCAAGCCAGAAAGCTCTGCGTTCATCTGACGGCGGAAAGGGAATCTTTGCGCCGCAAATCGACACAGCTTTGCCACAGCTCACTTGAGAGCGACTACCGGGATTTTGGAGGACTTATGCAAGCAGGGATGCGGACCGTCTTGAACGCCACATGGAAAACGCTCGTCGTAATTGGAATATTCTCAGCTGCATTTCTGGGGTCAACGATCGGCGGCAAAGCCCAGGATGCAGCCAAGCCGCAAGAGCCGGAGTACACCAACTCTTTTTTCTACCTGGACTCTGCAGGAGCGCTGAAGCCGCTGGAGCGCGAGCCCGTGGGCGTCAGTTCCAAGATCCATGCGCTCGGATTCGGCGGAGCAAGCGCCTCCTATCAGATTCAGGGCGATCGCTCTCCGGTGCGGTTTGCCGCGGGATCGCCAATCGAGGTCATTGTCAAACTGGAAAACCACGACGCCGATCCGGCAACCCAGGTGCTCCTGTACTCTCTGCAAAGTGACAAAGGCCATCGCCAGATTTTAATCAGCCGCGTGCACTACATGGGGCTGGGCCAGAAAAGCGATCTGCAAACCAGCCAGTTGCAGATGGCGTTTGCGAAATACGGCCAGGGCTCCATTCAAATCACTCCCAGCAATCCGCTCCAACCAGGAGAGTACGGCATCGCCATGCAGACACAGGGTGCGCAGCCGCTCGTCTTCTGCTTTGGAGTGGATGGCGGGAAATAACTGCGAGTGACGGCTTTTCGCAGCCGATTGCGCAGTTCTTAGTAGAATGACAAAGGTCCCCCAACACAACTTGCTGCCGGAAACGCTTCGTGAACCCTGGATGAAGCGCTTCATGGTTGGGTTTTCCTCTGCTGCGCGACTCAACCCGGTATCTCAACGGCTTCACCGATGGAGGCTCCCGTGCGTTCAGGTCTTTTTGCTGTCGCTCTACCTGCAGCGATCATTGCCGGTTTCATTACGCCCGCGTTCGGGCAAATCAATTCCGCTTCCGTAGCTCAGGCGAGCGTCGCACCAGTCCGAAACTATGGCAAGCTTCCGCTGAGCTTCGAGGTGAATCAAGGCCAGGTGGATCCCAGTGTCCGTTTCCTGTCGCGAGGCGCAGGCTATGCGCTGTTTTTGACGGACTCCTCAGCAGTTCTTGCGGTCGCCAGGAGTGGCGCGCCGGGACAGCCAACGGATTCACCGGATTCCTCGCGCGCCACAATCGGAGCTTCAAGCAAAGCGTCTGGGGAAGACGTGCTGCGGATGGATCTGGCTGGTTCCTCCCATCCACTGCACGTCGAAGGCGCGGATCGGCTGCCGGGGCTTGCCAACTACTTCATCGGCAACGATCCAGCCAGGTGGCACAGCGGCGTGCCCACCTATGCCAAGGTGAAATACACCGGAGTCTATCCCGGAATCGACCTGATCTACTACGGGAATCAAAGCCGGTTGGAATATGACTTCGATGTTGCTCCGGCAGCTGATCCGCGGTCGGTCCGTCTCCACTTCGCCGGAGCCCGGCGGTTGACGATAACCGGCTCAGGCGATCTACTGATTGTCCTGGGCGGAGGCGAGATCACTCTCCACAAGCCGGAGGTATATCAAACGGAGGGCGGCGCCCGGCAGACCATTCAAGCAGACTTCAAACTGCTGGCCGGAAATCGGGTCGGATTCTCGATTGGCCGGTATGACCGCGCGAAGCCGCTGGTCATCGATCCCGTGCTGACCTATTCGACATACTTCGGAGGCGCGAACGGAGGGACTTATGGCGGCGACTATGCCACCGGCGTCGCCGTGGACAGTTCCGGTAATGCCTACATTACAGGCCAGGCAATCTCAGCCAATTTCCCTGTCACTTCGGGCGCTTATCAGACCTCGAATCCAGGGGAGACGAATATGGCCTTCGTGGCCAAGCTGAATGCATCCGGGACCGCTTTGGTCTACTCGACCTATGTGGGCGGCAGCATCGGCCAATATGCTGCTGGAATTGCGGTGGATGGTTCCGGCAATGCCTATATTGCGGGCAAGACTGGGTCATACGACTTTCCCGTAACTTTTGGCGCTTTCGAGACCTTGATGAAGAACGGCAATCCCCTGGGAAACATCTTTGTCACCAAATTGAATGCGGAGGGAGACGGACTGGTCTATTCAACGCACTTCGGCGGCGACAGCAATAACGACGCCTGCACGGCTATCGCTTTGGACAGCACGGGAAATGCCTACATCACCGGCCATGTGCTCTCCGGTGATTTTCCCGTAACTTCGGGTGCTTTTCAAACCGTCGCGAACGCATCGAACGGTTACAACACATTCATCACCAAGCTCAACCCGCAGGGCAGCGGGTTGGTTTACTCCACTTACCTTGGAGGCAGCGGGAGCGATCAGGCTACTTCCATCGCCGTGAGCGGCTCGGGCATTGCTTATATCACCGGCCAGACCACGTCCATCGACTTTCCAACGAGCAGCGGCGCCTTTCAGACCCAGCCCGGTTTCGTTGCCGGTTACGGTGACCTGAACGCCTTTGTCACTGCACTCAACTCAGCCGGCACGGCGCTCGTTTACTCGACGTACCTGGGCGGAAACTATTCGGACACAGGCTCCGGCATCGCCGTAGATAGCGGGGGCAACGCTTATGTCACGGGATCGGCGTATTCACAAAACTTTCCCACCACCGCCGGCTCCTATCAGCCCGTGAAGGCCTCTCCGGCAATCGGCAATGCCTTTGTAACCAAGGTCAACCCGGAAGGGACGGCCCTGGTCTACTCCACTTATCTTGGCGGAGCCCACCTGGCCGACGAGCACCAGGACTATGGATCTGCCATTGCCGTCGATCAAATGGGCGATGCCTTCGTGACCGGCGCTGAAGAGAGCAATGATTTCCCCGTCACGTCCGGTGCCGTGCAGGCCACCGACCCCGGAGACCTGAATGCCTTTGTAACCAAGCTGAACCCCGCCGGCACCGCGTTGCTTTACTCCACTTATCTTGGAGGAAGCCAGTACGATTACGGCAAGGCGATTGCAATCGATAAAAGCGGGGACGCTTTCGTTGCCGGGCAGACCCTTTCGCAGGACTTCCCGACACTCAATGCCTATCAGAGCACCAATCCCAGCTATACAGATGGCGGTTCAAACGCCTTTGTTGCCAGTCTGGCAATTGGAGACGAAACAACTACCGCGCTCTCTTCGAACGCCAATCCACAACAGGAGGGCGACGTAGTTACGTTCACGGCGGTTGTTACTCCTGCGTTTACAGATGGAGTTCCGACAGGCAGTGTCGTATTCAGCATTGACGGCAGTGCTGCCGGCACCGTTGCACTGAATGGAACGGGAACCGCCGTTTATTCGAGCAGCGCGCTGGCCTCGGGAACGCATACGATTGAAGCTGCCTATTCCGGAGATACAAACTACCTGGCCAGCAATGCAACTTTAACGGAAACCATACAGGGCCCCGCGGCCGCCGTACTGAGCTTGCCCTCGGCTGGCAGCGTGCTGTCAGGCACTGCAGCTACAGTCTTCACCTGGACTGCCGGGACCAGCGTGAGCTCGTACGAGCTGCGCCTGGGAACCACCGGCACAGGCTCCGACAATCTTTATAACTCCGGATTCACATCTGCTCTGACTGCGACCTACGGTCCGCTGCCCACGAACGGGCAGACCGTCTACGCCACGCTCTACTCAAAGATCGCCGGGACTTGGATCGACAACACCTACACGTTTACGGAATCAAACCAGACCACTCCGGCAGTGTTGACCGCGCCTGCTACGGGAGCTACTTTGTCCGGCACTGCCGCCACGGTCTTCACATGGTCCGCCGGAACCGGCGTGAGCTCTTACGAACTGCGCCTGGGAACCACCGGCGCAGGTTCCTATAATCTCTACAACTCCGGATTCACATCCGCTTTGACCGAGAGCGTCGGGCCGCTGCCCACCAACGGTCTGACCGTCTACGCAACGCTTTACTCGAAGATCGGCGCGACCTGGACCGACAACACCTACACGTTTAAGGAATCAAAAGCGTCCGCTCCGGCAGTCTTAACGTTGCCCATCGCGGGAAGCGTGCTGTCGGGCTCTGCAGCTACAGTCTTCACGTGGTCGGCCGGGACTGGCGTCAGCTCTTACGAACTTCGCCTGGGAACCACCGGCACAGGCTCCGACAATCTTTATAACTCCGGATTCACATCCGCTTTGACCGCGACCTTCGGGCCGCTGCCTGCTAGCGGACAGACCGTCTACGCCACGCTCTACTCAAAGATCGCCGGCATGTGGACCGACAGCACTTACACATTTTCGGAATCAACCGTGACTACGCCGGCAGTGTTAACCGCGCCCGCTGCGGGAACTACCTTGTCCGGCACCGCAGCCACCGTCTTCACGTGGACGACCGGGAGCGGCGTGAGCTCATATGAGCTGCGCCTTGGAACCACCGGCGCAGGCTCCGACAATCTCTACAACTCCGGATTTACGTCCGCATTGACCGCGACCTTCGGCCCTCTGCCCACAGCCGGCCTGACCGTCTACGCCACCCTCTACTCAAAGATCGCCGCAACTTGGACCGACATCACTTATACGTTTACGGAATCGAGCGTGCTGCCGCAGACAGAGTCCATCCTCTACCAGTTCACCGGCAACAACACGAATGGTACAGACGGATGGCATCCGAACGGAGGATTGGTGATGGATAGCCAGGGCGACCTTTACGGGACGACTTCCTATGGACTGACCGCGGGCGAGAATGCCGGCACAGTTTTCAAGGTTTCGCCATCGGGGCAGGAGACGATTTTGCACAACTTTGGCGGCGCGCCCGATGGTTCTGACCCCAACAGCGGGCTGGTGATGGATGCGCAAGGCAATCTATACGGAACAACTGTTGGAGGAGGGTCAGACGGTATCAGCGAGAATGGTTTTACTTACCAGCCAGCTGCTGGAACTGTCTTCAAGATCGCACCAAGTGGTGCTGAGACAGTGCTGCACAGCTTCCCCTCAACTGCGACGGACGGTGAGTATCCATATCAAGGCCTCGTGATCGATTCGAGCGGGAACGTCTACGGAACCACAGAGCTCGGCGGTAACAGCACCGATTGCGGCACTGTCTTCAAAGTAACACCCGGCGGCGCAGAGACCGTGTTCTACTCCTTCAGCGGCCCAGATGGCTGCAGTCCGGGAGAGATTTTCTCCAGCGTGTCCAACAGTGAACCCGGACTGGTCATGGACGCAAAGGGCAGCCTCTACGGCACCACAGCCCAAGGCGGCGCAAACGGCGTAGGGACGGTATTCAAGCTCACAGCCAGCGGAACGGAGACCGTCCTGCATAGCTTTGCGAATGACGGAACGGATGGCTACGAACCAAACGGCGGCCTCGCGCTCGACTCCGAGGGCAATCTCTATGGCTCAACCAGCGCCGGCGGGACTTCTGTATTCGGAATCATCTTTAAAATCGCGCCCAGCGGAGCTGAGTCCGTCCTGTACAACTTTAATGGCAATGGCCTGTTAGGGGCTTCGCCTGGACTTGCGCTGGACAGCCATGGGAACCTGTACGGAACCAGTTCCGGAGACCAACCAATTCCCGGCGTCGTCTTTCAGCTGGCTCCCTCCGGTGTGATGACATTTATGCACCTGTTCCCTGGCTATCCCACAGCGGGCGACGGAACTTTTCCGCAGGGCGGCCTGCTGCTGGCCGCGAATGGCAGTCTGTACGGAACAACAAGCGAAGGAGATGTATCATCGAACAGCGGAACCATCTTCCAACTGGGCACTTCCGTCAATCCAACTCCGCCGCCCGCCTTTTCTGTCTCGCCGGGTACATATACTTCGCCGCAGACCATCACCATCACGGATGCCATGCCTGGCGCGACGATCTACTACTCCACGGGCGGCGCAATCGCAAGCGCGTATGCGGGCACCGTCTATTACGGCCCCGTGACGATCAGCTCGACGGCACTGCTGAGCGCAATTGCCGTGGCGCCGGACGGCACGGCAAGCGATCCCATCATGGCTAACTATGTGGTTGCTTCCGCACCATAAGCCAGGGCAATCAGGATCCCAGACTACTTCGCCGGATCGGAAGCCTTCGAAACCTTGCGCCGGGCTCCCGTTAGCAGCCCGGTCACTGCCTCAATTGCCGCGTCAACTGGAACCTGGATTGTGACTCCGAAGAAGAGCTCAAGCGAATCTCAAGTGGTTTTTTGGGGATGAAATCGCGTGCGGACCACGCCGCCACGCGATCAAAGACAGCGATGAAGCGACAACAAAGCAGCTCCTTGTTTTACCAGTATTGGACTAAAAGATTGGGGGAATTTTCGCTGTAGTCGAAATTGGGGAAGTCAAAGCATCCAACAACTATATGGATCAATAGGAATTCGCGTATGCGCTTCAAGGATCTCAATCAAAGACACTTGATTCCGCTCAATTTCAACAGATTGCATCAAACCCGCCGACCTGCTTTGGGAGCAGAGGGGTCGGGGGTTCGAATCCCTCCGCCCCAACCAGTCGAGATTATTGATATTCCAAGTGTGATCGACAATTTCGTGAACAGGCCAGATACTCATCGAACATCAGTGGATGAGTACCTCGGTGATTTCGCGCTCACCGAGCGATTTAAAAAACAGGGAGCGCAGCCAGGTGTCGTCGTGCATTTCTCCGGCCGACCATCTTTATCGCAAATCGGACTTTGGTTCGATTTGGTCCACTTGACATCCAAGTGTAAATGATATTCACTTGATTACCAAGTGAAGAAAATGGCAGCCCAGATCCTACAAGGCACTCTCGATCTCATGATCCTCCGCACTCTAGCCACAATGGGCCCGCAGCATGCCTATAGCATCGCCAACAGGCTCCTGCAAATTTCAGAGAATGCCTTGAATCTCAATCAAGGCACAATCTATCCAGCTCTTGTGCGACTCGAGCAGTACGGCTGGACCCGTAGTGCATGGGACACCACGGAGAACAACCGCGAAGCGAAGTACTACACCATCACGAAGGCCGGATTAAAGGCGATGGAGGAAGAGACCGTGCGCTGGCGGCAGATGGCCGGTGTGGTTGAGAAACTGCTGGCCGAGGAGCAATAACGATGCTGCGCTTGAGAAGAATGCTTGCGAGACTCGGAAGTCTCTTCCGCAACAATCGCGCCGAACAGGAGCTTGCGCGCGAAGTTGCGTCCCATCTCGCCCTGATCGCAGACGATTTTGAACGTCAGGGTATGCCGCCGGAAGAAGCACGGCTGGCCGCGAAGCGCGCCTATGGCGGCGTGGAACAGGCAAAGCAGGCGCACCGTGACGAGCGCGCTCTGCCGTGGCTCGAGCACACCATGCAGGACCTTCGCCACGCCGTGCGAGCGCTGGCTCGCAGCCCCGCATTCACGTTGGTTGCAATTGTCACCATCGCCCTCGGCGTAGGCGTCAATACCACGTTGTTTACCGCCTACAACGCCGTCGCGCTCAAGCCGCTGCCAGTCGTCGATGCCAACACTGTAGTGCGTCTGAGGCGGACCCTCCAAAGCCACGTCATCGGTGATGATCAATACGCATTTTCCTACGCGGAGTACGTCAACCTTCGCGATCATCAGAACGCGTTTCAAAGCGTGATTGCCGCGAGTTGGCCGATGCGGGTTCTTGCCTCTGGGTCGCGTGAAGTCCCCGGCAGCGCGATCCAGTTCCGCACCGCGCAGGCGCAGATCGCAGAAGTCCGCGGCGAGTTTCGTCCGGCCGCGGACGCGTTCGCTCAGGTGGCGGACGTGTGGAGCGAGGCCGGAGCAGCGCTGGAGCTTTCGTACGTGGTTCTCGGTGAGGGCCGGTGTCTCGCCGCGCTCGGCGACGACGCTGCGGAAGAGCGGCTGCGCGAGGCCCGCCGGCTCTTCGTCGAGCTGGGCGCTACCCCACGAGTCGAGGAGTGCGACAGGCTGCTACTG
>Ga0209169_10001844_pt1 | contig 12860 bp, 16 predicted proteins | sample HubBroMetageWRM4_FD_188346 | JGI IMG/M metagenome (GOLD analysis project Ga0209169, IMG submission 188346) | Warmed soil microbial communities from the Hubbard Brook experimental Forest, New Hampshire - Hubbard Brook CCASE Soil Metagenome WRM 4... | ecosystem: Environmental > Terrestrial > Soil...
TCTTGTTCCATCGTGGCGCCCATCTCTTCAGTAGTACCACGCCGAAAACGTGCTGGCTCAAGTTCGCGCCTCGCCTGTCCCCTCCAATACATTGGCTTTTTCGCACCGAAAACGTCACAGACAAACATTCATCACAAATCCGTCAACAACGTCAGACAATCGTTTTGTGACGACGGATCGTCACTGACGGATATCCGCCGCAGATTCGTCGCTCGCCGATCGCCACTTCCCTCAACTACCCTTCGGAACTCACAACGATGCAGTGATTTGCGGCGAATCTTCGCACCTCGTTTGGGCCCGCCGCTCTGGCAGAGCGACTGCACTTACTCAGCCCTCGAATGACCAACAATCGAGATCCCGGGCTGAATGCGGCCGAAAGTCTTCGTTTTCATTGGCCCGAGTACGGAATGGAATTTGTCGAGATGGGCGTCTATCTGTTCTCCACCTGCACGTTCGCGACGCTGTTGCAGCACCCTGCATCGCCGCTTCGGCAATATCTCGCGAACGGTCTGGTTCGCCGCGCGTGTTTCGGTCTGTCGATCGGCGCAACCATCGCCGCCCTCGTTCTGACGCCGTGGGGCAAACAATCTGGCGGCCACTTGAATCCCGCGATCACCTTCGCGTTTTATCGCCTCGGCAAGGTGCAATTCTGGGACGCAATTTTCTACGGTGTCGCGCAATTTGCCGGTGCAACGGTAGGTGTTGTCCTTGCGACACTTCTGTTGCTCGGCGCGCCCGCGCACCCAACGATTCGCTATGCAGCAACGCTCCCTGGACGATACGGCCTGGGCACGGCGTTCTTCGCCGAAGTGGCGATTTCTTGCGCATTGATGCTGACAGTTCTCTACGCAACCAATCACGAGTCGCTCTCGCGCTACACGCCGTACTTCGTCGGCGCTCTCTACGTGATCTTCATCACACTCGAAACGCCGCTTTCCGGCATGAGCATGAATCCCGCGCGAACCTTCGGCTCGGCCTTCCGCGGCCGCTACTGGCACGCGCTTTGGATCTATTTCTTCGCGCCAACTATCGGGATGTTGCTCGCAGCAGAAATCTTTCTCCGGGGGCGCGGAGGCGTTGGCCCATACTGCGCCAAGCTCCACCACGCCAATGACAAGCGCTGCATTTTTTGCCACGACACAAGGACCACTCAATCCAAACAAACAAATCTTCAAATCGAAGAGGTACACACATGAAAAAATGGATGAAAATCGGGATCCCTCTCGCCGCGGTGGCGATCCTCGTTGCCTGGTATGCGTTCCGGCCAGAGCGCCTCGTCGTCAATCGCCAGGTTGACGAAGCCATGCCCACCGCGCAGTCCGGCTCGCCGGCCCAGCTTCTCGAAACCGGGCATTTCTACAGCATCCTGCACCCGACGCAAGGCGCCGCGACCATCTATCAACTCGCTGATGGCACACGCATTCTGCGCCTCACTAACTTCACGACATCCAACGGTCCCGATGTTCACGTCTACATGGTCGCTTCCGACGACGCGAAAGACGCTGCGATCGTCCAACAAGCCGGCTTCATCGACCTCGGCGTTCTCAAAGGCAACATCGGCGACCAGAACTATCAGCTGGTGAGCGACGTCGATCTCTCGAAATATCGCGCCGTATCCATCTGGTGCAAGCGCTTCAGCGTCAATTTCGGAGCCGCGCCGCTGAAACCGGCTGCGTCCTCAGAAAACACTACATCCGCCGAAACCGAGTCCGCATCCATATCCTCGCAGTGAAGTTCCGAGCAAAAAGGGAACGCAAGTGAATCCTGAAACAAACCTCCAAACAAACCCCGTCGCGAACCCTGAAGAATTCGACATCGTCATCCTGGGCGGCGGTACCGGCGGAACCGTCGCCGCTTGGACGTTTGCCGCCGAAGGCCGCCGCGTCGCCGTCATCGAACGCAAATACGTCGGTGGCTCGTGTCCCAACATCGCCTGCCTGCCCAGCAAAAATGTCATTCACAGCGCAAAAGTCGCTTCGTACTTCACCCGCGGCCGCGAGTTCGGCATCGTCGGCGTGAACGGCGGTTTCACCACAGACATGCGAGCCGTCCGCGAACGCAAACGCAAAATGGTCTCGAGCTGGAACGACGTCTACCTCGAGAACTACAAGGCCACCGGCGCGGAATTTATCCTCGGCGACGGGCGATTCATCGGCCCCAAGACCATCGAGGTCGAACTTCCCGACGGCACCAAGCGTCAACTCCGCGGCGAAAACGTAATCGTGAACACGGGCACTCACGCCACACTCGAACCGATCACAGGCCTCACCGAAGCGCAGCCACTCACGCACATCGAAGCACTTGAGCTCGACGAAGTTCCGGCTCATCTTATCGTCCTCGGCAGCGGCTATATCGGCCTCGAATTCGCTCAAGCCATGCGCCGTTTCGGCAGCAACGTCACCGTCATCGGCCGCAATCCACGCTTGCTCGCCACCGAGGACGACGATGTCAGCGACGGTGTGCATCGGCTTTTCGCGGACGAACACATCGACCTCGTCCTGAACGCAAAGGTAACGCAAGTCTCGGGCAAATCCGGCGAATCCGTCACCGTTTATTTCGAAAAGAATTCCAACGGTGGTCAGAAAATAGTCGAAGGCTCCCACCTCCTCGTCGCGACCGGCCGCACTCCGAACACCCAGGGCATCGGCCTCGAACTCGCCGGCGTCCAGCTCGCTGCAAACGGATACATCAAAACAGATGAACATCTCGCCACAACCGCTTCCGGCATCTGGGCGATCGGCGAAGTCGCGGGAAGCCCAATGTTCACGCACGTCAGCATCGACGACTTCCGCGTTGTACACGCAAGCCTGACCGGGGGCAAGCGCGTCACCACCGGAAGAAAAGTCCCATTTTGTTTATTTATCGATCCGGAGTTGGCTCGCTACGGACTCAGCGAAAAGGAAGCGCAAGCTCAAAACACTTCCTACCGGCTTTTCAAAATTCCGATGGAAGCGGTGATGCGCGCCACGACCATGGCCGAAACGCGCGGCTTCCTGAAAGCGCTCGTCGCCGCAAAAAGCGATGAAATTCTCGGCTTCACCGCCTTCGGCGCAGGAGCAGCCGAAATCATGACCTCCGTCCAGATCGCCATGTCCGCCGGAATGCCCTACACCGCTCTGCGCGACGCAATCTTGACGCACCCAACCCTGGTCGAAGGCTTGAGCCCACTCTTCACCTCAACTCCGAAACTCCACCACGCGCCCGTGAACCGAGCCGCTTCGGTCTAGCCGGCTCGCCGCGCTCCAGAAAAATTTGCGTCGACAGTCCTTCTTTGCCGATATCGCTCGGAAAATTCTGCCGATCGCGTCTTCAGTCCTGGCGTCAACCCTGCTAAAGAATGCTGCAATTACACGCCTTGCGCGGACCGCGCTACTGGCAGTCCGCATGCACTCCGTCCCCCGCCAAAACTCGGCGCTAATGTTTCGCCGTCATAGGTCGATAGCAATTCAAACGACGGACGCGACAACAAATCGCAGTAAGAGAGCTCTAATCGGGAGGCTTCAAATGTCCATCGCGGGAATCGCCAGCAGCAGCCTGTTCCAGAATTCCGTTGTCCAGCAAACTCAGAATCGCTTTCAGCAAATCCAATCGCAATTTCAGAAACTTGGCCAGGACCTTCAGGCCGGCAATCTGACGCAAGCGCAGTCCGACTTCGCCACGCTCTCGCAAGAGCTACCCAACGGCGGCCAGTTGTCATCGCAAGCTGCAAGCTCAAGCTCGACTTCCTCCACGAGCTCCACCGCAAGCTCAAGCTCCAATCCCATTCTCCAGGCGTTCCAATCGCTCGGCCAGGATCTCCAGTCCGGAAATCTCAGCGCCGCGCAGCAGGATTTCGCCACCATTCAACAGAGCGCGCAGCAAGCGCAAGCTTCCGGCCAGACGCATCACGGCCACCATCATCATCACGCCAGCGGCAGCGACTCCAATTCCAGCTCTCCGATCTCCACGCTCCAGCAAGACTTCACGTCGCTCGGCTCGGATCTCCAATCCGGAAATCTCTCGTCCGCGCAGCAGGCGTACGCGTCGTTGCAATCCGATCTGCAGCAGTTCTTGCCAAGCTTCACCTCCGGCGCGACGAGCGGTTCCGGTTCCAGCTCCACGTCGTCATCCGCAGCCACGGGTGTCAGCATCAGCGCCTAAACTTCTCTGCCGCAATGAACTCGAAGAGAGCGCGGCGGAAGCTGCGCCCTCTTGTTTTCGCAGCACCGAATCCCGAAACGAACCGCGCGATTCCCAATTCCGCATGCGCCTGCAAAATCGTCGCACCGATCTCAACTCTTTCCCCGCAAAATCTCAATGAATCCGCGGATTTCCGCTCACCCGCTTCGCCGAAAATTGGAACCAAACTTGCCCCTCCAATCCCTCGCGGAGCTCTGAATGGCGCGCCTCTCTGAAATCGACTTCTTCCGCAGTATCCTCGACAACCTTCACGTTGCCGTCTACGTCGTCGACCGTGAAGGCAAAATCTTGTTCTGGAACGACGGCGCCGAGCGCATCACCGGCTATCTCCGCCAGGACGTCATCGGCCGCCTCCACACCGACAATTTTCTCGGCGAGACCGACGGTGATGACAACGAGCTCACCGGTTCACAAGCGCCCACCACCACCGCGATGCGCGAAGGCAAACCCACTCAAGCGCTCGTCTCGATGCGCCACAAATCCGGCCATCGCATCCCCGTTCAGCTCTGGGCATTTCCGGTGCGCAATTCCGAAGGCGTCATCATCGGCGCCGCCGAAAGCTTCGAAGAGAGCATCGCGCTCGCCGAATGGGATCGCCGCCAAACCAAGCTCGCCACATACGGCTGCATCGACGAAGCCAGTGGCGTTCTCAATCACGGCGTCACGCAATCTCACATCGGCGAAAACATTCGCCTCTTCGAAGAGCATCGCGTCCCGTTCTCCATCCTCTGCATGGAGATGGATCATCTCGACAAAGTCTTGGCGCGTGACGGGCCCGGCGCAATTGCTGTGATCCTTCGCGTCGTTGGTCAAACGCTCGAAAACACTGTACGCCCCACCGACTATCTCGGCCGTTGGCAGAGCAATCAGTTCCTCGCCATCCTCACCGAGTGCAGCGGCAACGAAATCGAGCGCGCTTCCGAACGCCTGCGCCGCATGGTCAACGCCAGCAAAATCGCGTGGTGGGGCGATCGTGTCCCGGTCACCATTTCCGTCGGTGGCACCGTCGTCAAACATGGCGACACCGTCGAAGCTATGGTTCTCCGCGCCGAGCGCGCGCTTCGCGAAAGCATCGCCGAGGGCGGCAATCGCACAAAGGTGCGCCATGACTGACGCCCGCACTTGGAAGAAAACCTTCGCGCTCTCTTCGCGCAAAAACTCTCAGAGGATCGACTCGTCATGTTTGTAATCATCGGCATCGTCGTTGTCTTCGGCGCCGTCGTCGCCGGCTACCTGATGGAGCACGGCAATCTGAAAGTTCTCGTGCAACCCGCCGAACTCGTCATCATCGGTGGCGCCGCTGTCGGCACCGTGCTCATCGCCAATCCGCTCCACATTCTCAAAGCAATCGTCGGCGGCATCGCCGGAGCGTTCGGCGGCTCCAAGTTCAGCAAAGATAAATACCTCGAAACTATGAAAATGATGTACGAGCTTTTTAGCCGCGCGCGCAAAGAAGGACTCATGGCGCTCGAAGCCGACAGCGACGGCCCCGACAAGAGCCCCGTCTTCTCCAAATATCCGAAATTTCTAAAGGACCATCACGCGCTCCACTTCGTTTGCGACACGATTCGTCTCGCCGCCGGCGGCGGCGTCGAGCCGTTCGACATGGATCAAATGATGGAACTCGACATGGACGTCCATCATCACGGTGCGAGCCAGCCGATCGCCGCGCTTTCCACCATGGCCGACTCGCTTCCTGGTCTCGGCATCGTCGCTGCCGTGCTTGGCGTCGTCATCACCATGGGCGCGCTCGGCGGGCCGCCCGAAGAAATCGGCCACAAAGTCGCCGCCGCTCTCGTCGGTACGTTCCTCGGAATTCTTCTCTGCTACGGCCTCATCGGTCCCATCGCTTCCAGCATGACCAAGGGCTCCGAAGATGAGCACGCCTACTATTACGTCCTCCGCGTCGCCATGGTCGCGTTCATGAAGGGCATTCCGCCGACGGTTGCCGTCGAATTCGGTCGCCGTGCGATTCCCGGCCACGTTCGCCCCAGCTTTCAGGATCTCGAAAAATACATCAAGGGCGGCGGTGGTGGCGGAGAAGCAGCTGCTGCTCCGGCCGCATAACGCCGGCAATCACTCATTCGAATGGCCACAGCAAAACCCATCATCGTCATCAAGAAGAAGGGCGGCCACGGCGGCCATCACGGCGGCGCGTGGAAAGTCGCTTACGCCGACTTCGTCACCGCGATGATGGCGCTCTTCATCGTTCTCTGGCTGCTTAACTCCAGCCAGAAAGTCCAGAAAGCCGTCGGCGGGTATTTCCGCGACCCGAGCGGCACCGCCGAAAAAGCCGGCAGTGACATGAATGGAGTTGGGGAAAATTTCGTCCTCACCAAAGACAACATGGACGAAATTAAAGAGCAGCTCGAAAAAACCATCCGCGAAGTACCCGATTTCGAAAAACTCAAGAACAACATCGACATGACCGTCACCAACGAAGGTCTTCGCATTGAGCTGACCGAATCCGCCAACGGCACTTTCTTCGACAGCGGCAGCTCAAAAATCAGCGCCGACGGAATCGAACTCCTCAGTGCCCTTGCCGGTGAACTCGGCAAACTCCCTAACACGATCGCGATGGAAGGCCATACCGATTCGAAGCCGTACTCTGCCGCCAGCACCTACACCAACTGGGAGCTTTCCTCCGATCGCGCCAACGCCGCTCGCCGCCTCATGCTCCAGCACGGCATCCGCACCGATCAAGTCACCCAGGTCCGCGGCTTCGCCGACCAACGCCTCCGCAAAAAGGAAAACCCTCTCGACCCCTCCAACCGTCGCATCTCCTTGATCGTCCAATACCTCCCCAAGAAACCGACCGAATCCGACGCCAAAGGTGGAAAATCCGCAGAGGGTGCCGAAGGAAAATCCGAGGGCAGCGAAGCCAAATCCGAAAAGAGTGAAGCGAAGTCCGAAAAGACTGAACCCGAATCCAAACCCGCGGAGAAGAAATAAATTTGGTAGCCGCCGAACTACGCAAACGCTAGCGCGTTTTCTTGGAGGCCTTCGCCGGCTTGAGGATGCTTTCGATCTGTCGCAGGTGATTGATGTCGTGACCTGCCATCATGTGCAGGATGCGCTCGATGGTCTCCTCGCCACGCTCGGCATGCAGGCCGTGATGTTTCCACTGCTCAGGCTTCAGCCGCTTAAGCACTCCGAGATTCGCATCGCGCACGGCGCGAAAAACTTCCAGGCACTCGCGCGGGTTGCGTTCGTTATACCTGCCGGCGGCGACCCACGCATTTTGGTCGTAAGCCTGAATCGGAGTTCCCGGTGCACCGAGAATCGAACGGATGCGCCACGCTGTGACAATTTCGGCGTCGCCGAGGTGCGCCAGAATTTCCGTCACCGACCATTTATCAGGTGCCGGCCGCTTTCGCAGTTTCGCCGTCGACGCGTTTTTGATCAACGCCGCGAGTCGCTTCGGCGTCTCCGACTGAACCTTAAGTGCGTTCTTGCCCGCGATGTGCCCGAGGATGCGCTGCGTGTACTGCTGTGCGGTTTCCTGCATGGATATTCACTCCGAGGCTAGGCTGGATGCTGGCTTTGAAGTTGAAACGGAACACAGATTTTGGCAAGAACCAAATTGCCCGCTCGAGAAGCTTCGCGAAGCGCATCGCACGCGTTGCAACATCCTCCCCTCGCGCAGAGGCGCGGCGCCTAAATGAGCCCGACAAGCCGAGACAAAAATTCGAACTCGGTCGGATGCATTTTCTTTTCCGCCACAGCCATGGTGAAAAACGCTGCGCGATCGATCTCTGGAAATGTTTGCTTCCTACCTGACTTCGGCGGCCACTCAATCTCGAATGTGTTGCTACGCACAGCGCTCGGATCGCAATCGCCTTCCAACGCCCAGGCATGCACCAGCTTTCCTGACTTGTGCTTCACCGTCCCGAGCGGAATCAACTTGGAAGCCGGATCGAGCGCGAGGCCGGTTTCTTCTTGAAACTCTCGGATCGCCGCAGCCTTTTCATCTTCGGCGGGATTGACCTCGCCCTTTGGCAGAAACCATGCGCCATCATCCTTCTTCGCCCAGAAGGGACCACCAAGATGCACCAATAAAAATTCAATCTCGCCATTCTTTCTGCGATAGAGGAGTAGACCCGCACTGACTTTAGAAGATTTCGGCATTGGCCCGGTAGATGGTGACGAAGCCACAGCTTACCGCAACTTCCGAATCCAAACCGAGCGCCTCGCCAGGTCTAGAAGAGGAGGCATAGAAACAGGAGGAGCGAAGAGAAGAAAGTTTGACGGTCGTCGCCGGATAGAACCGCTGCTCGGAGCATTGCATGATGTCGTTCGAGGATGATCGAAGTGGCGCGAGCATCCAGACAGCCGGGGACGGGAGAAATTGAATGAACACAATGCGGGTCGTAGCGATGTCCACCGAAGTAGCGTACGAAGTGCGTTCGACTCTGAAAGCGCCGAAATATGGATTCCCGGCGCACGTTGAAACTGCCGGAGATGCGGCGCCATGCCGGCATTGCCTGAAGACATTTGTTGCGGGCAAGGACCAGCGCATCCTCTTTACCTACGATCGCTTCGCGGGAGTCGAATCGTTACCGCAACCCGGGCCCGTATACATTCACGCCGACAACTGCGAGCGATACGACAGCGACGACTTCCCCGAGGAGCTGAGAAACAGCCCGCGAACCCTTGAAGCGTACGCACATGGCCGGAAACTGATCACTACGGAATACGTAGAGGATGGAAAATACGAAGCCGCGATCGAAAAATTATTCGCGAATCGAGAAGTTGCCTACATTCAAGTGAACAGCACCACGGCCGGCTGCTTCACGTTTCGGATCGAACGCGCCAACACTTAGGCTGACTGAGAAAGAAAGGGGGGGCGTCTAGAGCTCGCCCCACAGTTGGCATGAACTTGTTGTCGATCGCGACGATCTTCTCGACGCTTAGCAACCCGTGAAGGAAATGAAATCGCCGAGTTTGTTCGGGATCTTCACCGAGGTTGGGTCGAACGTGAAGGAACGGCTCACGTCGAAACCGGCTTTCTGCGCGGTCGCGATATCCACGAAGGGGGTCAGCGCAGTCAGCGCCTGGCTGATGTCGGTCCAGCACGCGGTGCGCTCGTAGGTGTTGTTGTTCGGAGGATCGACAGGTTCCGGAACGCCAGCGAGGCCTGTCAAGGATTTGAGCGGGCCGCCGAACTTCGCAGAAACATCGGATGCAAGCACCCGGGCCAGCGTGCGGTGATCGCTTTCGATGCCCATGATGCGCGCTGCGGTGACGCGAAGGTCCGGAGTGCTGAAATTTCGCACGCCGACCAGATACGCCGCGATGAACGCATCTTCCAGCGTGACCAGCGTATTCAGTGTGACTTGCGGGCTGGAGAACATGCCTTTTGGATAGAAGAACGAAGTGAATGGCGTGTGCGTGTCCGTGACAGATTTTTCCAGATAGAAGTGCGAGGCCTCTTCATTCATCGCGGCGACCAGATAGCCTTGATCGTCGTCGGGCAAGCCGCCGAAAAATGGAGCCTGATCGATGATCGTGAAGTACGTCGTTACGGCAAGCGCTTCGGCGATCTGCGCGGCGATCAGAATGTCGAAATCGCCTTTCGCCACGCCGGCTTCGTTGCCTTCCGGTCGGCGAAACTTCGGGTTCGCTGCCGCAAGGCTCATCAGGTTGTCGAGACCGAGGAGGCCCGTTGCGCCAACAGCCGCACCCATCAATGAAGCTTTTCTCAAAAACGAGCGGCGATCGCTGGTTTTGCCGTCGCCGGAAATTTCAGGCACACCCGTAGCATCTACATTCTTCATATTCTTTCCCCCATACGTTTGCGAGATTCGAGGAGAGCGAAGTACGAACCACCCCAGCCGTTTCGACTGGCCGCGCTAACCATCGTGATTGGTAGTACGGGGATGCCCTGAAACTGGATTACCCGGTCGTGCGTTTTTACATCTCCGATACATGAATTTCCGATGGCGGGATTGTGTAGTCGCTTGTCGGCCGCAGATCGGAGTGGTACGGTTGCCTTCCCACCCAGCCCGTCGATCGTTCGGAACTCCTGAAAAAGCGACTCCGAACCGACAACATGCCAAATCTCACGCAGCGGAAGGAAAATCGTATGGCCGATAAATTCGAGGAATTGAAAGCAAAATATCAATCCGTGTTGAATTTCATCCAGCAGCAACAAAACGCGAATCTGCAGAACGTGAATATGGAGGGCGACAAACTCCTCATCCGTGCTGCGGCTCCCTCGCAAGACGTGAAGAACAAAATCTGGGATCAGATCAAGCTGGTCGATCCCAGCTATTCGGATTTGATTGCCGACATCTCGGCGCCGGCGGCTGCGGCAGCCGCGGCTGGCGGCGCACCCTCCGCTGGCGCCGGTCCGCGAACGTACACGGTGCAGGCAGGCGACAACCTCTCGAAAATCAGCAAGCATTTTTACGGCGACCCAAACCAGTACATGAAGATCGTGAATGCGAACAAGGAAACCTTGCCGGACCCCGACAAGATCAAGCCGGGCATGGAACTCAACATTCCCTGATTGATCGGCTCGGAGTGCGGTCGATGAGGCGCGTCTGGAAGCTTCGGACGCGCCTTTTTTCTTGAGCAGCTAGAGGGCGACGTGATTCTGAAACTGAGTCTTGTTTGCGACGTAGGTTGTTGGGTTGATCCCGGAGAATGAGCGGAAGTCGTGGATGAAATGAGCCTGATCGAAATAGCCGCACGTCAGAGCGATCTGCGGCCAATCGATCGCCGAGCCTGCCGCTAGAGAACCGAGATTGCGCAAGACCCTCTGGAATCGCTGGACGCGGCAAAACAATTTGGGAGTAAGGCCGACGTGCTGCGAAAAAAGCTGGATGAAATGGCGATCGCTGAGACCGAGCTGCTCGGTGACCGCGGAAACAGGCCGAGTTGGCCGGTAGCGGAAATTTTCGACAGCGAAAGAGACGGCCGGATGCGTCGGTTCGACCGGCGCGTTGATGAGACGCAAAAATGTTTGCTCGAGGATCTTGAATTTGGCTTGGGGCGGGCGCGGGGCAAGGAGTTGTTCGCGCAGATCGGATGCAGCTTGGCGTCCCCAAAGATCGGAAAGAGAAATGTTGCCGTTCTGCAATTCTCCAGCAGGCAATCCTAAGAAGGGAAACGCGCCTCCGGGCCGGAAGGCGACACCAGCGGTTGCGCGCTGTTCATCGGTGTCGATGACGGTGAATGCGGAATAGGCGCCAACGACAATCGAGCCCTCGAACGTGTTGAATTTTCGCGGGTCGTCCGAGTTGTAAACGCGCGTGCGGTTTTCCCACAGATTGATGATCAGCGCCATGTCGCCCGTGGGTAAAACGCGCTCGAGCCGATGCGGAACGATGTAGTCGTCGCCGAACCACATCATGCTGATGAAATGGCTGAGAGGTGCCCCAGGAACGTGGTGGTGGAAATTCATCGTGCTTGGCCGAAACGCGAGCTCATAGGCTCTGAGCGTAGGAGAACAGAACAATCCAGAAGCGTCAATGGGCTTGCCGGCGTCCAAAGTTCGTCTTTAACCGTCCAAACAGAACGACGAGTGGCCGTGGCACTTGCGCAGCACGTCGCATCTGATTTAGCGGGAGCAAGAAAATGCCAGAACCGAAACCCAGCAAGACAGCGATCTATCGCAAGCCGTTGTATACGGCGGTGTTGGAACAGGCGAAAAAAGTTGGCAAGGTCGAGATCAAGGAGATTGTGTTTCAACCGAGTCAGAAAACAGGGCTGCATTTTCATCCTTGCCCGGTCGTTGGGTACATCGCGGAAGGAACGGTGGCGTTTCAGATCGAGGGAAACGAAGAGCGGACCCTGCGGGCTGGCGACGCATTTTTTGAGCCACCGAACGTCAGGATTCTAAAGTTCGACAACGCATTAGACAGCAAAGGAATGAAGTTCTTCGCGTTCTATTTGCTGGATGCGAATGAAGATCAATTGATCGAGATGCTGGAATAGCAATCGAAATTGGAAACTGGAAAATCGAAATTCGTTCGTGATTGAAGTATGGCCAAAAACAGATCGGGCGCAGCTTGCTTCGGAGACGACCGAAGATCCGCTGCGCCCGTAATTCTATTGCGTGAGACTTACCGAAGGCCGAAGAGAGCTACTTTCGGGCGGTGTTCCCAACGAGCCTTGCCATACCAAAGTTCAACCGATTCGATCACGCGGCGATCGCCTGGCAGATCAATGGCGCGGGTTTGGCCGCCAGCTGGAATGCGATCGCGAATGACGAGTTCTTCGTGCGAGCCGTCGTGGAAGTGAACGATGACCTTCTCGAAGAATACTTCGCCGCCTTCGACACGCAACTGAATGGCGCGGAAACGGCCGTCATGCTTGCCGACGTGAATGCTGTCGTGGTCCTGGCCCCCGTCAACGTGAGCGTCGCCTAAATAATCCCAGCCGCCCTGCGCCTGCGTGCGCACGGTGGAGAGTGCAAAAGCGAACAAAAGAGCGATGGAAGCAAGAGCGATTCGTTTGAACATTTTCCCTCCGTAGTATTTCCATGAGGAGACACCAATCCTCACAGTTGAAAAAACTGGTGATTCGATGCTGATATCCGTTTAAGGGTTCTGGGCTTGCGACTGCTTGGTGCTGTGTATGGAACACCCCGGAGCATGAAAATGTTGCGGTGGAATTTCAAGCGAGACGGGCAAGTCTGTGCCGCGCCTGTGCAACAGAAAGAAAAAACGCCGGCA
>Ga0209169_10001846_pt1 | contig 12856 bp, 15 predicted proteins | sample HubBroMetageWRM4_FD_188346 | JGI IMG/M metagenome (GOLD analysis project Ga0209169, IMG submission 188346) | Warmed soil microbial communities from the Hubbard Brook experimental Forest, New Hampshire - Hubbard Brook CCASE Soil Metagenome WRM 4... | ecosystem: Environmental > Terrestrial > Soil...
CTGACCGACGCGTTCGCCATCGCGGTCGACGACTGCGACGGTGTCTTCCTGTCCGTCGACGTCGACGTGGTCGATCCCGGCATGGCCCCCGGGACGGGCACGCCGGAGCCCGGCGGGCTCACCACGCGGCAGCTGCTCGACGCCGTGCGGCGCATCGCCATGTCGCTGCCGCTGGCCGGCATCGACGTGGTGGAGGTCTCGCCGCCCTACGACCATGCCGAGGTGACCGCGTTCATGGGCAACAGGGTCGTGCTCGAGGCGCTGTCCGGCATCGCCTGGCGGCGGCGCCAGCTGGCCGGCGAGCAGCCGCGCCGCCCGGACGCGCCGCTGCTCGAGGGCCGGTAGCCGGCCCGGCGCGGCCACAGCGCCGGCCCGGGGCACAGGCCGCCGCGGATCAGCCGTCGCGGACCTGGACGGATTGGCCCGCGGGAGCACCAATTAGGGCCATTTAGCACTCTGGGCGAACAGATTCATAGCATCTATAGTCGGTGCATGCTCGACGTTACGAGGCTGCGCGTGCTGGTGGCGGTGGCCCGGTGCGGCTCGGTGACGGCCGCGGCGCGAGCGCTCAACTACGCGCAGCCCTCGGTGAGCCACCACCTGGCCCGGCTGGAGGCCGAGACCGGCATCAAGCTGATCCAGCGGGCGGGCCGCGGCATCAGGCTGACCGACGCCGGGCGGCTGCTCGCCGAACGCGCCGCCGAGGTGATCGGCAGGCTGGACGCCGCCGAGAACGAACTGGCCGCCTACACCGGGCTGCGGGCCGGCCGGCTGCGGCTTGCGGCCTTCCCTTCCGCGCTCGGCACGATCGTGCCGGCCGCCGCGGCCATGCTCCGCGGCCGCGAGCCCAGCGTTGACCTGCGGCTCACCGAGGCAGAGCCGCCCGAGGCGCTGCGCATGCTGCGGGCCGGGTACGTCGACGTGGCGCTGGTGTTCCGCTATTCGCCGGATCCCCCGGACACGACCGCGGCGTCCGAGGTGACCGGCACAACGGCCCGGTCAGGGCCGGTGCCGCGGACCCGGATGCCCTCGCTGGCCGGGACGGGGAGCAGGGAGGGCGGAGCTGGGACCAGGGAGGGCGGCGGCGGCTTCGGTGAGGGCATGAGCCTCGGCGATGACGGGGACGGCGGCATCGACATCACCGAGGGCCTGCGCGAACGGCTCCTCCTCGAGGAGCCCGTGTACCTGGTGACGGCCGCCCACGGCGGCGAGGCGCCGGCGGCCGACCTGGCCGGGTACGCGCGCCATCGCTGGATCGCGGGCTGCGACCGGTGCCGGGCCAACCTGCTCAGGCAGTGCGCGCTCGCCGGGTTCGCCCCGAAGATCGCCTTCACCACCGACGACTACGTCGCCGTCCAGGCCCTGGTGGCCGCCGACCTGGGTGTTTCCGTGCTGCCCGCGCTGTGCCTGCGGGCGGCGCGCCACCCGGGGATCAGGACCACGCCGTTGACCGGCTCCCGCAGGTACGTGTTCGCGGTGCGGTACGGCGACCCGCCGGACCCGCCCGCGGTCAGCCTGCTCATGGACGTGCTGCGCGCCGCCGCCGACGGCAGCGCGCCGCTGCCGTCACCGGCCTTACGAGGACGCCGTGTACAGGTACCAGTGGCCGGAGATCTCGATGCAGGGGGCCAGCGAGTAGGCGTTCTGGCTGCTTGACTGGTTCGCCTGGGTCCACAGGGCGCTGAACGACTTCTTGGTCGAGAAGATCGCCGCCGGGTCGCTGTTCGTGTAGCACTTGGGTGTCTGATCAGGGACGCAGAACGTGCCCGTCGTGCCCACCAGCGCCTTGGTGCCATCGATCGCCACGTACCCGATCCCGGAGTTCTTGAGCGACGGCGCGTTGCTCGAGTTCAGCTGGGCCGCCCCGGTCTTGCAGCCGGCCTGCGCGTCCGGCTCCACATAGTCGCATTCCTGCTTGTACTGCTTGGAGCCGATCGCGGAGAAGACGCCCTGGATCGTCGCGCCCGGCGAGCCGGTACCAGGCGACACCTGCGCGGGCGCGTCCACGGTCACGCCCGAACCGAGGGCCGACGCCCAGGCCGGCGGCGGGCTAGAGCTGCTGCAGCCTGCCGCCGCGAGCAGCCCGGCCAGCCCGCAGGCAAGCAGCGCAGGCCAGGCCGCGGTCCGCGGCAGAATTCTGGTCATAATCTGGTGTCGCCCCCGTTGCTGAAATGGCAGATAAAGGATTCGGTGGAGCCTACCCAGCGGCTTCACCCATACCGTCAGACGTACCATCCCGCGTCCCGGTTTACCGGGACGCGGCTCAGGATGACGGCGTGTACACGTACCAGTGCCCGGAGATCTCGATGGTGGGGGCTAGCGAGTAGGTGTTCGCGGTGCTGGCCTTGTTCGTCTGGGTCCAGAGGGTGCTGAACGACTTCTTGGTCGAGAGAATGGCCGCCGGGTCGTTGTTCGTGTAGCACTTAGGCGTCTCATTGGGGACGCAGAACGTTCCCGTGGCGCCCACCAGCGCCTGAGTGCCGTCGATCGCGACGTAACCGATCTTGACGTTCTTGAACGACGGCGAATCGCTTGCGGTAAACCCGGCTGCCGCGTTGTTGCAGTCGGACTGCTCGCTCGGCTCCACGTAGTTGCACTCTTGCGCGTACTGGCCGGTGGCGGTCGCGTTGAGCACGCCCTCGACGGCGGCGGCCGGCGAGCCGGTACCCGGCGACACCTGAGCGGGCGCGTCGACCGTCACGCCCGAACCGAGCGCCGACGCCCAGGACGGCTGTGAGCCGGAGGCGGAACTGGCGCCGGAACTGCAGCCTGCCGCCGCGATCAGCCCGGCCAGACCGCAGGCAAGCAGCGCAGGCCAGGCCGCGGTCCGCGGCAGATTTCTCGTCATGCTTGGTGTCGCCCCCGTCGGTGAAATGACAGAAATACGGACCCGCAGGATCTTACCCCTCCAGGGTCACCCACGCCGTCAGACGCGATCCGGGCGGCCAGCTGATGCACTTGTCCTGAGCGGTATCAGCCCGGAAAATCCATTTATCCCGAACGAGCCGTGGTGCATGCCAACCGTTCCCGCCACTGTCCGGTGGCGTGGCCAAAATCGCGTATCACGGCCCTCATCGGCAGGTTCTGGTAACGGACGAAGCCGGTGGGGGCACCGCCGATGCGATGAGGAGAAAACTCGCTATGACAGCCACGCTTACCGAAGCCCTGCTGGCGCCGGACACCAGGCCACTGGTCGTCACGGACTGCAAGGCGCTGCTCGAGCACGAGGTATCCGGCCTGTCCGGGATCTCGGGGGCCGCGGTCAAGCTCGCCTACAAGACAGTGGTCGTCTTCTCCCCCGATCACATCCGCTACATGCTGGACACCCTGCTGCCGCAGATGACGGAGGAACTCGAGCCGTACTGGGCGGAGTTCGGCGCATCCGACGACGCAGAGTTCGGTACCTACCTGGCCCGCCACGGCGAGAAGGTAGCGGAGGCCCTGCTCACGGTCACGGATGCCCGCGGCAAGGCCTCCAGCCGGCCGGTGATCGTCAAGGCATACGGCGCCGTCCGGGACAGGGCGACCAAGCACGTCATCGCCGCGCTCCCGCAGGTCGGTTCCCTGGTGCAGAAGTACGCGAGCTGATCCCGGGCGCCGGCGCTCAGGTTGTCTGCTGCAGCGTGTAGCGGACCGTCTGCAGCCGGATCAGGCCGTCGCTGAACACGAACGTGTCGATGCCGTCCTCGACCTTGGTCGCGGCGGCGGTGGCGGCCCACTCCAGGAAGAGCACGTCGTTCTCGTAGATCTGGGTCTTCAGCTCCCAGTCCGCGTTCGGGACGTCGGCAAGCAGCTGGGTGAACGCTGCCCGGATGCCGTCCGTGCCCCGCAGGACGCCCGCGGGCGTGATGAAGACGGCGTCGTCGGTGTAGTCGGCGACGATCTCGTCCAGGTCGCCCGCACCGAGGGCCTGTGCGTGGTGGGCGAAGACTTCCTCTGGCGAACGCGTCATCGCGCGTTTCTCCTCTCCGGTTCCCGGCGATCTTGTCAACCCCTACCGTACGGTGGCCGCCGCGCGCGCAACAGTGCCGGCCTGGGCTATGTCCGGGATGCCGGCCGGGCGGTTGCCGGGTGGCGGGCGGGGATACCACGGCTCGTTCGGGATAAATATGGTTTTGATCTTTTCTGCGGGGAGAGCGCGCGGTGATCGTTTAGGCTGCGGGGGCTGCGCGTGCGGGCAGAAACCACGGGCGACGGAGGAAGCTGCATGGCCCAGGACAGGCCGGCTGCGCTGGTGACCGGGTCGGCGAGCGGGATCGGGCGGGCCGCTGCGCTGCGGCTGGCCAGGGCCGGGTATGACGTCGCGATCAACTACAGCCGTTCGCAGGACACCGCGAGGCAGACGCTCCGCGAGCTCGAGGCCCACGGCGGCCGCCACCTCGCGCTGCGCGCCGACGTCAGCGACGACGCGGCGGTGGCCGCGATGGTGGCCGCGGTCGGCGACGCCTACGGGCGGCTGGACGCGCTGGTCAACAACGCGGGGATGACCAGCCAGTCCCCGCCGGAGGACCTGGACGGCGTCGACCTGGCCGAATGGGACCGGGTGTTCGCGGTCAACGTGCGCGGGCTGTTCCAGGTGACCCGGGCCTGCGCCGCGCCGCTGCGAGCCGCTGGCGGCAGCGTGGTGAACGTGGCGTCGATCGTCGGGCTGCGCCCGGGCCCGCAGCCGCTCGCCTACGCGGCGAGCAAGGCGGCGGTGGTCAGCCTGACCAGGACGCTGTCCCGGGTGCTTGCGCCGGAGGTCCGCGTCAACGCGGTGGCGCCTGGCTGGATCGCCGGGGAGTGGATGCAGCGGACGCTTGGCGAGAACTACGAGCGGCTGATGGAACGCCGCGCCGCCTGGACGCCGATGAAGCGGAACGTCACCGTTGACGACGTGGCGGAGACGATCTTCTCGCTGATCTCCGCCAACCCGTTCGTCACCGGCGAGACCATCGTCGTCGACGGCGGCTACGCGGCCACCACCTAGCGCGGGTCAGGATCGCGGCCGTTCCTTGATCCCGGCGGCGAGCAGGCCCACGACCTCCTCGATGCGCGCCGCGCGCAGGTCCGGGCGCCGGGTAGTGGAATCGATCCAGCGGAGGTAGGCCTTGCGGTAGAACTGCGCCAGCGTGTCGAAGAACGCCGCGGCAGCCGGATCGGCCGCCAGCGCGGCGGCGATGTCGTCGGCCAGGTCGCCGCGCTGCGGGCCTTCCGGGGTCAGCTCGACGATCACCTCGTCGCCGGCTGCGACGCACCCATCGCGCACCCAGGACGGGTTCAAGGTGAGCGCCCAGCCGCGGCCGTCAGGCACGACCCTGGCGCGGATCCGCCTGCCGTTGACTCTGCCGCCCACCGGATGCTCGGCTTTGGCGCCCCACGCCTCGTCCGGGTCAAACGGCACCGCGATGACCGCGCGGCCGCGGGGACCAACAGCGACGCGGGCGCCGAACCGCTGAACGCGCATGATCCAGCATGGCACGGTGGCGGGCAGGTCAGGTACTCGCCGACACGAGACGGGCAAGTGACGGAATTACGGCATTTTGTATGCCGTGGCCAATATGCTCGGCTGGCGATGTTGCAGATGCGGAAGGGACGGCTGGCTGCCATGCGGGGGCGGCACGGCCGGGGCAGCTGGGCCGTGGTCTTGCCGCGGGGCTGCCGCGCGGTCCTGATGACACTGGCGGTCCTTGGCGCGGCTGCCACTGGCCTGGCGTCGTCCGGCGGTGCCGGGCGGCAAGGCCTGGCAGCAGAGACCCGCCCGGTGACGCCGGCGCAGCTGCCCGGCGGTGGCCGGGTCCTGTTCCCCGGGCACCTGCTCGTCGCCTTGTACGGCCATCCCGGTGTTCCCGGGCTCGGAGCCCTGGGCCAGCAGAGCCTGCAAGCAAGCATCACCCGCGCCAGGAACGAGGCCGCGGCGTACCGGGCACTGAGCAGCGTCCCGGTCATACCTGCCTTCGAGATCATCGCCACCGTCGCTGAGGCGTCCCCGGGGCCGGACGGCGACTACTCGTACCAGACCCCCGTCGCCTTCTTGCGCCCATGGGTGCTCCGGGCGATGGCGGCGGGGATGTACGTCATCCTGGATCTGCAGGCCGGCCGGGCTAGCCTGCTCGCCCAGGCGGAGAGCTACCAGTCGCTGCTCGAGCTGCCCGGCGTCGGGCTGGCCCTTGATCCGGAGTGGAAGCTGGCGCCGGGGCAGCTGCCACTGAAGCAGATTGGCAGCGTGAGCAGCAGCGAGGTCAACAGCGTCGTGACATGGCTGGCCGCGCTCACCGCGCGGTACCGGCTTCCGCAGAAGGTCCTCGTCCTGCACCAGTTCAGCCTGTCGATGATCCGCGGCGAACAGCAGCTCGATACCCGGAACAAGGACCTGGCGATCGTCATCCACATGGACGGGCAGGGCAGCACCGCGGCTAAGCGGCAGACCTGGCAGGCCATCACGAGGGCCGCCCCCGCCGGGGTGTTCTTCGGCTGGAAGAACTTCTTCGTGGAAGACCATCCGCTGATGACCCCGCGGCAGACGATGGCGAGGATCCCGCGGTTGTCCATGGTCTCCTATCAGTAATACGACCTGCGGCGCTGGGTCTTCAGGGGCCGGCCGGGTTGGCGAACCTGGATCGGGTCTGGTCGTATGGACAGCATGGCGGACGTCACTAGGCACGCCGGGCGGTGGACGCTCGAGGATCGGTTCGCTTCACCCTGGCACTACCTGCCGGTCGAGGTGCCGCAGGGAACGGCGGGACTGCGGGTCGAGCTCGAGTACGAGCACCGCGGCGGCACCGTGCTCGACCTTGGCTGTCTCGGTCCGAACGGGTTCCGCGGCTGGTCGGGCGGCGCGCGGGAGTGGTACGCCATCACCGCCGACGCGGCCACGCCCGGCTACCTGTCCGGCGAGCTCGAGGCCGGGACGTGGCAGGTCATGATCGGCGTGCACCGGATCCCGCCGGAGGGCGCAAGCTACCGGGTGACCGCGCAGGCCATGCCGCTCGCGACCGGCCTGGTGCCGCCTGCGCCGCCGCCGCCGCCAGCGCCGACGGACCGGCCGCCGCGGCGGGACCTGCCTGCCGACGAGGGCCGGCGCTGGCTGGCCGGGGACCTGCACGCGCACACGGTGCACTCCGACGGCGGGCTCACCGTCTGCGAGCTTGCCGCCCTGGCGGCCGGTCGCGGGCTGGACTTCCTCGCGGTGACCGATCACAACACGGTGAGCCACCACGCCGAGCTAGCGAGCGCATCCCGCCGGTACCGGATCACGCTGCTGCCCGGGCAGGAGGTGACGACCGACAGCGGGCACGCGGGGGCGATCGGCGACGTGGGCTGGATTGACTTCCGCCGCGAGCCCGACGACTGGCTGGCCGAGACCGAGGCGGGCGGCGGCCTGCTGTCGGTCAACCATCCGTTCGCGGGGCCGATCAGCTGGGTGCGCCCGATGCGCCGCAGGCCGCCGCTGCTCGAGGTCTGGCACCCCAGCTGGCTGGACCTGCGCTGGACGATCCCGCTGTCCTGGTGGCTGGCCTGGGATCCGGGCGCGATCCCGGTCGGCGGCAGCGACTGGCACAAGCCTGGCGCTGACGCCCCGCCTGGGCGCCCGACCACCTGGGTGGAGTGCGCGGGCGAGGAGCCGGGCGACGTGATCGAGGGGCTGCGGGCCGGCCGGGTCGCGATCTCGGCGGACCGCGACGGCCCGGTGCTGCTGCGCCATGACGGCGGCCTTGTCGCCGTGGGCGCCGACGGCCTGACGCTGGCCGGCCCGCACGGGCCGTATGCAAGGGTCCGGGGCGAGCTGGCCCGGCTGGCCGGCGCCGCGGGGCCGCACCGGCTCCTCGACGGCGGCGGGGCGACGCTGGCGCTGACCCCGTGATCGGCGATGAGTTCGCCGGGTGCGGGACGTCTGTGCGGGTGAACCACATTCTCACGGGAGGATCGGCGTCATGAGCCAGGTAACGACCGGCTACGCGGCCGTCAACGGCCTGAAGATGTACTACGAGGTGCACGGCGACCGGAGCGGCGCGGTGCCGCTTGTGCTGTTGCACGGCGGTCTGGTGGGGATCGACCTGTCGTTCGGCGGCCTGCTGCCCGACCTGGCCGCGGGGCGCCAGCTGATCGCCACCGAACTACAGGGACACGGCCGCACCGCCGACATCGACCGCGACATCGACCTGGGTTACCTTGCGAGCGACGTGGCCGGGCTGCTCGGCCATCTCGGCATCGACCGGGCGGACGTGCTCGGCTTCAGCCTCGGCGGCGGGGTGGCACTGCAGTTCGCGCTGGATTATCCCGATCGGGTCGGGCGGCTGATCCTGGTGTCCGTCGCGTATGCAGCCGACGGGTTCCACTCCGAGATCTCCGATCCGGCCCAGCACGCCACCTCGACCCGGATGCCCACCGCGGAGGACTTCCGGCAGATGCGCGAGGCCTACGCGCGGCTCGCCCCTGACCCAGACCACTTCGATGCGTTCGCGGCGAAGTGCTCGCAGGCCGCGAGCAACCCGAAGGGCTGGACGGCCGCCGAACTCGGCGGGCTCACCGCGCCGACCCTGCTGGTCTTCGGCGACCACGACTTCATCCGGCTCGAGCACGCGGTCCGGATGCACGAGCTGATTCCTGGCGCGCAGCTCGCCGTCCTGCCCGGCACCACGCACATGGGCATACTCCGCCGGACCGCCCTGATCCGGCCGCTGATCGAGGAGTTCCTCGGCTGACCTAGGCCTCGGCTGACCTAGGCCTCGGCTGACCTAGGCCTCGGCTGACCTAGGCCTCGGCTGACCTCGGCTGACTAGGAGGCCGGTTCCTCGGCCAGCAGCTTGAGCCTGGCGCGGAGCAGTGCCCGGTGCGCCACCACGTCGTCCACCTGGTCGGGCTGCTCGGGACACTCGCCCGCGCCGATGGCCCGCTCGAGCCTGGTGCGGGCGTCGGCGGCGTCGATCATCTCGAACACAACCAGCGGGTCGCCCCCGGCCGCCCGCTCGGTGTCCGCACGCAGCTCCGGCTCCTTGACCACCCACGCGTCCCTGATCTTGCCGCCGCGGCCGTGGTCGATCAGCAGGCAGACGGCGTGCTGGGCCTCGCCGTAGGCGAACGTCATCGTCAGCGATTCCTGGCGCCCGCCGACGTCGGCGTAGTGCCAGCACTGACGGACCTGCGGCGAGCCGATCGTACGGGCCCACGGGGGTTCGGCGACGCCGCGGGCGGACAGCCGCTGCGCCGCGGGGTCGGCGGCACCGCGCACGGCCGGCGGACCGACCGCGGACAGGACGCGCAGCAGGGCGAGGGCCGCCTGGGTCGACGCTGCCTCGGCGGCGGGAACCAGCGACCCGGCGACGGCCTCGGCCAGCGATGCCGGGCCAGCCGCCGAGGAGGCGAGCGCCCCGAGCAGGTCTGAGCCCCATAGTTCGGCGTCCACCGGGTCGTCGAGCTGGCCGAGGATGTCGCCCGCCTCGCCGAGGATCCCGGCAAAGGTGTCCTCCACGGCCACCGGCGCGAACAAGCTCGCCACGTCTGGGTCTCCGGGAGCCGCGCTCATGCGGTTGATCTTCCCACGCGGGCGCCCGCTCCCGCCTCGCGTCCAGGCAAGTACGCCGGTACGAGCGGCTCGGCGGCCGTAGCGTTCAGGCGGTGAAGATCTCCTCGAGGGACCTTGCGGTGACGGCTCGGTCGCCCCATGCTTCGAGCTGGAGGAGGTCCGTGCACGACTCGACGCGCTGCCGGACATCATCGGGCACCCCGAAACCCCGGGCCGCCAGGATGCGTAGAAGCATGGCCGCCTCGCCTTCGGCCCGGCCCTGTGCCTCACCCTCGGCCCGGCCCCGTGCCTCACCCTCGGCCCGGCCCTCGGCGCGGCCTTGGTCCAGGAGCCCGTCGACGAATTCGTCCCGGAAGACGGTGGCCATTAGTTCCTCCAGAGCACGGCGCACCTCCATCGTGGCGGTGGCACGGATAAGTCGAGTGTAAATCTCCCGGCGCCCGGCATCGAGCCGGGAGATGGCCTGCAAGACCAGCCGCCGAGTGTCTGCGTCCCCCAGATCCAGCGCCCCGGTCAGCACCGCGAGTACGGCCAGCTCCGCGGAGACCTGCCCGGCGCCGGGTCCGCCATGCGCCGGGGTGGTGTCTGGGCCGATCACGACCGGCGTCAGCACGAAGCCCGGATGCCCGGTCGGGATCGGCCTGCCGCTGGCTCTCGCGGTCCGCTCCCGCAGCGCGATCACCACCAGCGCGGCATCGCACTGATGCTCCACCTGGGCCAGCGCCAGGTAGACCACATTCTGCCGACGCGAACCGGGTGCGAGAGGGCTATATGTAGGGCTGCGCGGGTATCCCGCTTCGGGCTTGCGGCGCTAGTTGCTCGACGGTTACGGTCTCTAGGAGTCGCTCGTAGGCGGCCAGATCGACGTGATCGCGGTCCTCGCCGCCGGGCCAGCTTCCCGGGCGGCCCGCGTTGTCGGTACCGCCCGCGGCCAGGGCCAGCGCGTGCCTGAGTCGGTCCGGCCAGGACCAGCCGAGCAACTGGCCGGGCACCAGACCGGCCACCAAGGCGCCCCTGGCGGTCGGGTAGGCGACGTCGGGACTGGCGGCGGCGACGCGGGCGGTCCATTCGCCGTCCGGGGTGACGACGCGGACGGCACCGTCCGTGGCCACCACCGCCGCCCCGGCGCCCAGCCGGATCAGCGCCGCACAGAGGTCGGGATCGGCCGACGCGGTCTCCGCGACGACCAGGTCGGGGCCGTGGCCGACGGCGAACATCAGTTCCTCGCCGCCCGCGTCCAGGATCGCGGGCACACCCGCCTCGGCGGCGTAGGTGACAAGCGATCCGTAGATCTCGGGCGGCAGCCCATCGGGCAGGCTGCCGCACAGCACGACGGCCGCGGCGCCCGCCATCAGCCGCCGGTAATCCGCCGCGAACCTGCCGAGCTCCTCGGTAGTGATGTACGGTCCTTGCTCGCCGAACCGGAGCGCCGACCCACCCGGGGCGGCAAAGCTGAACACGCGGCGTGACTCGCCGCGGATCAGGGTGAACGCCGTCGGCACGCCGGACCGGGCCAGGTCTTCCCTGATCAGGTCGCCGGAGGTGCCGCCGACCAGCCCGGCCGCGAGCACGTCGTGCCCGAAGGCGTGGAGCACCCGGGCCGCCGTCACGCCGCGGCCGCCGGCCCGGTAGGCGGCACGGGAGACCGGGTTGATGCCGTCGGCGGCCATTCCGCCGGCGGCGTAGGAGATGTGCAGGGCGGCGTTGAGCGTGACGGTGACGATCACGTCCCCAGCCATGTCTGTCGCGCCTCCCGTTGGTCCGTTCGGCATATTATGCGAGCTCGGCCTATGCGAGCTCGGCGCCCCGGGCCAGGGCTGCCCGGTCATCACTCCATAGGCTTTCCGCATGCGTAACGGATTTGAGGATCTGGACCTGGGCCAGCTGCGGCGGCGGCGGAGCGAGAAGTGGCGGGTCTTCCCCCCGGACGTGCTGCCCGCGTTCATCGCGGAGATGGACTACGACCTGGCCGAACCGGTGGTTGCGGTGCTGCGGTCGGCCATCGACCTCGGTGACTGCGGCTACGCGAACCCGACCTGGGCGGGCGAGACCTTCGCCAGGTTCGCCGCGGCCAGGCACGGCTGGGCGGTCGACCCGGGACGGGTGCACCTGGTGCCGGACGTGATGGCGGGAGTCGACGCGATCCTGCGGCTGGTCACCGAGCCCGGCGACAGCGTGGTGATCAACCCGCCGGTGTACCCGCCGTTCTTCAAGCACCTCACGGAGGCGAGGCTGCGGGTCGCCGAGGTGCCGCTGGTCCGGAGGGACGGCCGCTGGGAACTCGACTTCGCCGGGCTTGAGGCGGCGTTCGCCGCCGGGGCGCGCGGCTACCTGCTGGCCAGCCCGCACAACCCGACCGGGCGGGTGTTCAGCGCGGAAGACCTCGGCCGGGTCGCGTCGCTCGCGCACCGGTACGGCGTCATCGTGCTGTCCGACGAGATCCACGCCCCGCTCGCCCTGGCAGGGACACGGCACACGCCGTTCGTCTCGGTGGGAGCCGAGGCTGCCGAGTGCGGCGTGACGCTGGCCTCGTCGTCCAAGGCGTTCAATATCGCCGGCCTCAAGTGCGCCGTCGCGGTGGCGGGCTCGGCCACCATGCAGCGCCTGCTCGACCGGCTGCCTGAGGCCTGCCAGTACGGGGCGGGCCTGCTCGGCGTGCTCGCCTCGCTGGCCGCGTGGGACTGCGGAGACGACTGGCTTGACGCGCTGAACGCGCAGCTCGATCATGCCCGCACGGAGTTCGGCAGGCTGCTCAAGGAGCGGCTGCCTGAGGCCGGGTACGTGCCGCCGGAGGCGAGCTACCTTGCCTGGGTGGACTGCAGCCGACTGGGTCTAGGCGCGGATCCGGCTGAGGTGTTCCTGCGCCGCGGGCGGGTGGCGCTCGGCCATGGCCCGCAGTTCGGCACGCCCGGCGAAGGCTACGTCCGGGTGACGATCGGCACCAGCAGCGCCCTGCTCGCCGACATCGTCGACCGGATGGCCGCGGCGGTCGCCTGACCTGCGGCCAGATTGCAGCGCCGAGGTGGTTGGGCGGAGTTCAGGCGTCCCGGCAGAAGCAGGCGGCCAGGTGGTCGTTGACGATGCCGCAGGCCTGCACGGTCACGTAGGCGGTGGCCGGGGCGGCCCGGCCTCGGCCACTGGTGCTGGTGCTCCTGCGGATGGGTACTGGGGTGCTTATGGGGGCGGTGGTGCGTCCGGACATCGAAAGAACTGGGCTTCCGGGAGGATCTGGTGCATGCCGTGAGCACTCCGAAATGAGGTGCGTCTGTGGTGTGTCGCGGGTTCAGATGTGGTCCAATCCAGGTCCCGGCCAATCCCGTCAGCCGCATCCGCTCCTGCGGTCACTCAGCC
>Ga0209169_10001851_pt1 | contig 12844 bp, 10 predicted proteins | sample HubBroMetageWRM4_FD_188346 | JGI IMG/M metagenome (GOLD analysis project Ga0209169, IMG submission 188346) | Warmed soil microbial communities from the Hubbard Brook experimental Forest, New Hampshire - Hubbard Brook CCASE Soil Metagenome WRM 4... | ecosystem: Environmental > Terrestrial > Soil...
CCCCTGGCGCTGGCAATGGTTCGGCGATCGACGCCCTTTCCGATATCGACGACGACCCAACCTCGATCGCTCCCATCGAAGACACGGGCATCGACAATGCGCCTAGGCAGCCTCGTCGGACTGCACGAACAAACCCCAAAACACTTGATGCCATCGCGAGGGGCGACAGCGCCACAATCGTGCGGCCGCTCAAGCCGATGCTCGCACAGCCTGCACCCAACGTTGGTGAAGCGTGGCGGATGCTCGGCGATCGGATCGCGCTCGAACACAAACTCGACGGCGCACGCGTGCAAGTTCATTGCATCGGTACTGGCGTGCGGATCTACTCGCGTGCGCTGAACGAAATCACCGCGAGCCTGCCCGAAGTCGTGGAACTTCTGCAGCGCCTCGGCTCGCGCCAGGCCATCTTCGACGGCGAGGTAATCGCTTTTGGTGCGGCGCGCGCCGGCGTCCCATTCGTGAACTTGGGTGAGGTTGATGTTGCGTTGGCGAGTGGGCATGGCGGCACGACAAGGTTACAACGAGTTTGTCAGAGAGGTGGTCGTTGTTGTGGCGATGGCTAAACCCGGGACCAACTGAGAGTTGGTCCCGCTCAGTCTCGAAAGTCTAAGCTACATCGCGCTGCGCGCGACTGAAACCGGCACAGACTGACAGTCTATGTTACAACTCGCCGCGCTCGCCTTTAGCGGGTGGAGGCGTGTTGCGTCGGCGTTGGCGTCGTGGATTTTGTGGCGGTGGAGACGCGAGTCGTGGTGGGCACGGTGGCGCTGGGTTCAACGCGGATGGTGCCCATCATGCCGTTGTCTTCGTGTTCGAGCAGGTGGCAGTGGAAGGGATAGGTGCCCACGGTGTTTGGATCGCGGAAGTCCATGCGCAATCTCACCGTGGGATATGCGAGCTGGTGCTTGTCGTAGTAAGGAACGTTGACCGTGTCGCGCAGAAACGGTTCGTTCGTGGGGACGCCATTCCATTCGAGCATCAGGAAGTGAAGCTGATGAATGTGGAATGCATGCAACTCGGTGGTGCGATTTTCGATGATCCAGTCTTCCACTTCGCCCTGGTGCGCAACGATATCGGGAACGTTCGATGTGGGATCGAAGGGCTTTGGAGTTTCTCCATCGACGGTGACGAAAAACGCAGTGGGGCTGTTCGGGTCGTTGGGATTCTGCGGCGTCTCGGTGAAATAAAGTTTGCGGATGCGAACCGGCGGCACGTTGCCGAGCCAGGGAAGCGTCGAGACGGGAAGCGGCTGCGGATTCGCGGAGAGAGTAGAGTGCGGCTCAGGCGCATTGGGATCGAGAATGATTCGCGCGAGGGCGCGGTTGGTGTCGTTTTCGCCGGCGGGTCCGGTGTTCACGGTGCGGCAAACGAAAAGACCGGGCGTGCCCACGGGCGGCGCTGTGACGATGAATTCGGCGCGGCCTCCCGGCGGGATCGCGATGTGATTTTCCGGGAGGGTGGCGCTAGGGCCGGTGCCATTCGCATTAATAGACACGCCGTCTAGCGCAACGATGTCCAGCTGTTGCGACGAGTGCGCGCCGAAAATCATGGCGAGATTGATGTAGGTGATCGCGGAGGCGTTTACGACGCGCCAGAGCTGTCGTTCGCCGGGGCGCATGTGAATCGCGGCAGTGGGGTAGTCGGGGAACGGCACCGAAACGTAATTAATCGAGAGGTCTTTGGCGGGCTTGCCGAAGCCGGTGCCGTTGTTGGTGACGTCGCCGTCGTTGTCGATCAGAGTTTTTGGGACAACGGGTTCGCTCTTCGACGGAGGCGCATCGGGATTCAGAAGATCCTCATCGCGAACGACGAAGACGCGTTCGGGCAGACCAGCGACGGCGACGTTCGCGCGTTCGATGCCTTCGATGATCAGCGCGCCGGATGCACCACCGAGCGCTGCGGCTTTATTGAAGCCGTGAATGTGCGGGTGATACCAGTAAAGGCCCGGCTGCTCGTCCTCGGGAATTTTAAATTTGAATTCGAAGGGCGGATCGCCGGGCTGGATCGAGGTTCGCAGGCCTTCGTCTTCGTGACAGTTGGCGGGCACGGTAAGGCCGTGGAAATGCAAGTTCGTCGAGACGGGCGACATGATGCCGCTCGTGCACGGGTCGGCGGGCGTTTGCGATTTCGGGTGAACGAGCTTGGCGCTGGTCATATCCATGCCGGGCATCGAGGCGGTGGTGCCGCCGAAGTCGGTGAGTTCATTTTTGAGGTGAAGGACGAGGGTGTCGCCGGGATTGAGGCGGAGATTCGGCGACATGATGCCGTCGCCGTAAATGTAGCAATACCGGATGCGGCCGGATGAGTCTTTGAAATTGCGGAACGTGAGGTCCACTTTCAGAACGCCGTTGACGCTGCGGAGATCGACCGGCTCCTGAATCTCGCTGCCGATCGGTGGGCGCGGGCACACTTCGTTGGGCGCGGATTGAGCGTGCGCGGTCGACGCGTGGAAAAGCGCGACAAGGATTACGAGCAGACCGATGAAACTGAGGCGACGCATTCGAACGTCAAATCCTTTGATGAGAGGGCGCGATTCACCCAGCCGGGACCCGCTGGAAGAGTGGTCCGGCGCTGTGGCGCGCAAACCAATCTATCGGTGGAAATCGGCGACAAATGTGACTACAATGTGAATATTCATTAACATTCAGTACGGAAACGTTGGGGTTACGGGCGTTTTGGCGCGTATTTTCGGCGGGTTCGGGAGCGGGCGGCGGTTAGACGTGGCAGGTTCCCGAGGTGTATTCTATCTCTTCAAAGTAGAGAGTTCTTGGCTGGCTCCCTCGAAAGGCCGTAGTTTCCGTGGCGCATAAAGTCAATTTGCCGTCGGTCCCACCCGCTCCAAAAATCGGCTTAGACGTGTGGATGGATAAGGTGCTGGACCTCGCTGAGACGGCGCGGAAGGACTTTGACGCCGACGCGGTGCACGATCTGCGCGTGGCGCTGCGCCGGTGCCGCACGATGGCCGAGACGCTGAGCGAAGTGAATCCCGATCCCGGCTGGCGGAAGCTCAAGAAGGCGAGCAAGCCGCTATTTCAGAATTTGGGACGGCTGCGCGATTGCCAGGTGGAACGCGACTGGGTGAAGAAGATCGGCGGGTCGGGCGACGCGTTCCGCAAGCACCTGCTGAAGACGCTGGCGGACAAAGAAAAGCACCTGAAGCTCGACGCCGCGGTGGAACTGGGCCGGTTTGAGCGCAAGGAATGGAAGAAGCTGGCGCGCAAGCTCGGCGATCGCGCGCAATTTTTCCCTCTCGAGTCGGTAGTGTTTCAGCGCCTCGCGCAATCGCGCGCTGCGGACGCGGGCGAGCTCTTTCATAAGGCGCGCAAAGGACGGAGCCGCGTAGCGTGGCACCGGTTGCGCATCGGGCTGAAGCAGTTTCGCTACAACGTGGAGAATTTTTTGCCGGAGCGGTATGAGGCTTGGTATCCGGAGCTGAAGTCTCTGCAGGATCTGCTGGGCGAGATTCACGATCTGGATGTACTGCGTACGGAAAGCTACCGGCACAGCGACGGATGGGATCCAGCCGTGATCGAACTGTGGCTGGAAAAGATCGAATCGGCGCGGAAGACGCGGCTCGAACAGGTGAAGCTCAGGCTGGGAGACAAAGATTCGCCGATTTTGCGGTGGCGCGCGGGATTGCAGAATGGGCGCGCGTTGCAACCTGTGCCGGCGGCGGCTGCGGCGCTGGTGGAGCGGCCGGCGTAATTTTTAGAACTTTCGTCGGCGACGACTTCGTTCTTCAGTCGCCAATCTCACGCAACATTTTCGGAGTGACCAGCCAGCGCAAATTCCATTTGCCCGTGGTGGGGGCGTGCTCGAAACAGACGACGCCGGCTTTTTTAATTTCGGTGAAGACGCGCGACCCAACCAGGTGCGCGGCGAGATTATCGAGATGCGGCGCGTGGCCGAAGACCATCACCTCTTTCGCGCGCAGGCGCGTGACGACTTTCACGATTTCCGCGGGATTCGCGGCGGGCTTCAACGCTTCGCTGACTTTGATCTTGTTCACAGAGAGGCCCAGTGTTTCGGCGAAAATCTCCGCCGTCTGCGCGGCGCGGACGTAGGGACTCGAGATCAGCACGTCGGGCTTGATCTTCAGCTCAGCAAGGCCCAGCGCTGCGGCACGCGTCTTCTGCACGCCCTTCGCTGTGAGGGGGCGCTCGGCTTCGGGCGGCGACTTCGGGTCGGTGCGATCAACGGCGAGTCCGTGGCGAACGATATAAAGGATCATGGCTTAGGCTACCTTTTTCTTCTCTTTTTCTTTCTTCGGTGTGGCGCGGCGAAATTCGGACTTCAACTGAAATTCCTGTTCGAAAAGTTCGGCTTTGCGCTGCAGGCCCGCGAGGTCAAGGCGCGTTCCTTCCGTGGCGCGGATCAGGAAGATCGCTTTGCGACCGCTGATCTGCACATCCACTCCTTCGATGCGTTGCGTGTGTTCGGATTCCAATTTTTCAGCGATGCGAAGCAGGCTGGTGAGCAGACGCGCGTGGCGGCGGCGTTCTTCATCGAGCGCGGAATACGAAGGGTGATCGAGAGCCGGCTCGGATTTGGAATTGTGATAGCGGATCATCGCTCCGACGATGTCTCGACGCCAACCGCGCAGGCCAAGCAGATCGCCGTTGCGGACGAGATACTCGCCGTGGCGGTGGTGTGCTTTGCGGTTCACGAAGTGGCCGACGTCGTGAAGCAGCGCTGCGATTTCGAGAGTGACGCGAAGGTCGGCGCCCATTTCGTGGATCGGTCGCAGCTGATCGAAAAGCGAAAGCGCGAGGCGGGCGACTTGATCCGCGTGCTCGGAGTTGTAAGCCATTTTCTGGCCGAACCAGCGCGCGCTGTTCACCAGTTCGTCGGCGCGGCCTTTTTCTTCAGGCGACTTCAGCGCAACCGAATATTGTTCGGCGACGAGGTCGAGAAGGATGCCTTCGCGGACGCCGACGCCGGGAACGAGCATGGTCTGAATATCGAGCCACTTCGCGAGCGTGAGGAAAACGATCGCGGCGATCCCCATCACTTCGGCGCGATCTTGGCGCACGCGGTAGGCGCGCATGCGGCCGGGCACATCGAGTGAGAGCAATCTCCACGTTTGGTCGCGGAACAAGCGCATGTTCATGCTCGGAATGCGCTCAACGAGCGGGCCAGGCGAAAGGCGCACGAGAGCTTCGGCATTGCCGCCGCAGGCGACGGCGATGCCGCGCGTGAGCTTTGGCGGCGACGGCATGACCGATTTGCACAGCGCGAGGATGTGGTGGCGCAGGCGGTTGGCTTGTTCCTCGTCGATCGGGCCGTGAATATCGAAAGTTTCCATCAGGCGGATCGTGCCGAGAGGCAGGCCGATGCGGTGCTCGAGATTGTGGCCGTGATAAAAATTGAGCTCGAGGCTGCCGCCGCCAAGATCGAAAATCACGCGAGGCTGAAGGCGAGGACCGAGCGCCCACATCACCGCGGCGCACACCAGGCGCGCTTCTTCCTCGCCGCTGATTACTTCGAGTTCGATACCGGCTTTGCGCTGGATGCGATCCATCAAGCGGCGGTAGTTTTTCGCTTCGCGCGCTGCGGCGGTGGCGACGGCACGGTAGGCGCCGACGCGGTAATCGTCCATCTTGTAGCGGAATTCGCGGAAGGCGCGCGAGGCACGGTCGATCGTGTTGGAGCTCAGTTCGCGGCGCGTGAATGCGTTGTGGCCCAGTCGCACGGCGGCGCGCTCGGCGTAGAGGATCTGAATATGCTGGGGTCCCGTGGCGCGGGCAATGGCAAGGCGGATGGCGTTGGAGCCAGCGTCAATCGCGGCCAGTTGGACGGGGGCGGCCACTCGTTTATCGCCAGGTGTGCGCGAGCGCGGACGACGGCTTGTAATGCGTGCTGCGAATGCCCAGGTGCGAAGCGATGCGCTTGCGCAGGTGGCCGTTCACAGTGGAAACGCTAGCTTCGCCGTCGAGTTCGATGAAGCCGTGGCGCTTTGACAGGTACTCAAATTCTTTTTTGATCAGCGACTGATATTTGATGAACGACTGGAAGAGATCGTTTGAGAGCGACATGTCGCGGCCGGATTCCCAGTAGCTGATGGCCTGAGATTTTTTGAATTCGCGGTCGAAGGCGACTTCCGGCTTCACGTCGAGCCAGAAAGTGAGATCGGGGCGCAGAGCGGTTTCGTAGATGCCGTGGAGATAATCGCGGCCGATGCCGCGAACGGCGGCGCGCGCGATCAGCGTGAAAATGTAGCGATCGGCGAGGACCACGAGGCCGGAGCGCAGCGCGGGAAGAATGCGGCGCTCGAGCTGGTCGAAAAAGTCGGTGCCGTACATTAGCGCGAGCGTAGTGCGCGTGACGGCGTTTTCTTCGAGCAGGCCGTCGATATCTTCGCCGACGAGGTAGGAACGGCGAAGGCCCATCGTCTGAACGGCGAATCCTTCGGATTCGAGCCACTCGGTGAGCAGCGAGATTTGGGTGGAGCGGCCGGAGCCGTCCGTGCCTTCGATGACAACGAGCGTGCCGCTCAGCTCTTCCGGCTTCACGCCGGGCAGCGACGAGCCGTAGAAGCGCGAGGTGGTCTCGAACAGCAGCGGGCTGCTCTTCTTCTCACCGCGCTTTTTTTTGCCGTTGGCGCTCACTTTTTCTTTTCCGTCGCGGCTCATTTGTGTTTTGGCGCGTAGCGAGCGAGATCGACGCGCTGGGCGACCATTTCCCGCATGTGCTTCTGCAACTTATTGACCTTCACCGTGCCGTCCATCAGCACGAAATTATCGGTCTCGACCATCTCGTCGTAATTGTTCAAGATGCGTTCCTGAAAAATGCGGAAGCTTTCGGAGCGATCGAGCGAGATGCCGAGGTCCATGCCCGCTTCGTAATATTTCAGCTTAGGGCGGCCGGCGACGATGCGGTTCACGGCGACGTCGAGCGGCGCGCGGAAATAAAAAGTGATGTCGGGAATCGGCGCGAAGCTGTAAAGGTTGCGCAGCCAGTGCGGCGAGCAGCCTCGGGCGGCGTCGCGCGCGAATGCTGTGTAGATATAACGATCAGCGAGGACAAGATATCCGCCGTGAAGCAGCGGCATGATCTGGCGTTCGCAGCGGTCAGCGAAATCGGCGGCGTGCAGTAAAGAAAATGTAGTGGGCGTGAGCAGGCGGCGCTGTTTGCCACGTCGCGTCGCCGATTTTACCAGCGGCGACGAATTCCACTCCGTGAAGTGGATGCGGTAACCGTGAATTTCCAGCCAGCGCTTCAAAAGGTACAGCTGGGTGCTTTTGCCGGAGCCGTCGATACCCTCGACCACCACGAGCGCGCCGGGATACGGGCGCTTGGACAAAGAGGTGACTTCGGGCTTGGTTTCTGGGGTGTTTGTCGGTGTATCGGTGACGGTCGGCATGGCTACGAGTCGATTTCCAAACAACAATGATAGCTCGGAACGACGGCGCGTATGTTAGAAAAGTGTTACAACCGCTCGGTGCGAAAAGCCACTAAAAACGGCCCGAAATCGAGGGTCAGGCGGGTTGCGAGGGGCTCAGAATGGCGACGAATTTCACGAAAGAGTTGCGGGTGAAGCCGGGTCATAAAGTGAAGCTGAAGCACTACGACGCGGACGACACGCTGGGCTGGGAAAAGGGCAAAAAGACGGATGAGGCGCTGGACAAGGCGCTCGACCGGATCGACGCCCTGCAATATTTGCTGTATGCGGAGGGCAAGCGCGCGCTGCTCGTCGTGTTGCAAGGGCTCGACGCGGCGGGGAAAGACGGGACGATCCGGCACGTGATGTCGCGCGTGAACCCGCAGGGGTGCCGAGTCGCGTCGTTCAAGCAGCCCACGCCTATCGAGGCGAAGCACGATTTTCTGTGGAGGGTTCACCAGCAGGTGCCGCCGGCGGGTGACCTGGGAATTTTCAACCGTTCGCACTACGAGGATGTGTTGATTACGCGCGTGCACAACCTGGTGCCTCGCGAGATCTGGTCGAAGCGATATAAGCAGATCAATCATTTCGAGACTGAGCTGACGGCAAGCAACGTGAAGATACTGAAATTCTTCCTGCACATCAGCAAGGACGAGCAGAAGAAACGTTTTCTGGAGAGGATTGACGATCCGCAAAAGAACTGGAAGCTTTCGGAGTCGGATTTTGCGGAACGGCGTTACTGGGACGATTACACCAAGGCGTACGAAGATGCGTTGATGGAATGCAGCACCGAGGACGCACCGTGGTTTGTGATTCCGGCGAACAAGAAATGGTTTCGGAACCTCGCGGTGTCGCACGTGATCGTGGAGGCGCTAGAAAGCATGAGGCTGAAGTTTCCGGAGCCGACGATCAATCCGAAGAAGATTAAGTGGCAGTAACCGGCGGCGTCGCGCCACGGATCAGCAGCCAGAGCATGAAGATCATCTCGACGAGCTGAATGGGGTTCAGGATGCGCGCGACGGCGTCGGCTGAATCCGGATACACGATCGAAGCGAAGCTGTTGCCGAGGTAGGCGAAGCAGCCGATCATCAGTAACGCGCCGATGATGCGCGGGATGAATTTCGAGCGGTAAACGAGCAGGCCGAGAGGAAATAGCCACAGGCCCCAGAAAATTCCGGCGATATCAAATCCCGTTCCACGCAAATCCAGGAAAAACCGCATCCAGGTGATGCGCTGTTGTTCGTCGAGTGCGGCCAGAAAATCGGCGCCCCGCGCCATCAGTAGCGCGGCCACCGAATTGATTTCGTTCACGAACGAGATGGGCACCGATACCAGATAGAGGACGAGCATCAGCGTCGCGAGACGTTTATCGACGCCTTTCAGCAGGTAGTAGAGGGCAAACGCGACGAAAATGAAAAAGGCCTGGGCGGTGAGGTCGGTGGCGATGGCCCACCGGAATAGCGTTTCGTGAGCGGTGATGTTGTGTGCTGTGGCCGCGGGATTTCCGTGGACGAAGAGTTTGCTGGGGACGTAGAGAAGCGCGAAGAAGCCGGGAATCGAGCCGATCAGGTAGAGAAAACCGGCGAATCGTCCTGGGTTGCGCATCGCTCTGGGGTTCTCCGAAGTACGCGAACGGCCGCGCGCAATGACCGCGGGCGATGAGTGTACCAAGTTCCTATCCACTGCGGGAATTCTGCTAGAATCGCGGGGTTTTCGAGCGTGCGCATTCTGACCCGGCCATGACGGACGAAGCGGTATTCCCGAGAAATTTCCTGAAAAAATATCCGCGCGCGGTGCGTGGCGAGGGTTGCTTCGTCTATACGGACGACGGACGGCGATTTCTGGACGCGTCGGGCGGCGCGGCCGTGGTGACGATCGGACACGGCGTGGAATCGGTGGGGCGCGCGATGGCCGAGCAGGCGACTCGGCTCGCCTACGTTCACTCCTCGCAATATCATTCGGCGGTGGTGGAAAAACTCGCGGAGCGCATCCTGGCGCTCGCGCCACGCGGGATGCAGTCCGGCGGGCGCGTGTATTTCACTTCAGGCGGGTCGGAAGCGACGGAAACGGCGCTGAAGCTCGCGCGGCAGTATTGGATCGAGCGCGGCGAGAAAAAACGCTATCGCGTGATTTCGCGGAAGCAGAGTTATCACGGCAGCACGCTCGGCGCGCTCTCGGCTTCCGGAAACGTGAAGAGGCGCGAACCGTTTGCGCCACTGCTCTCGGAGTGGGGGCACATCGAGCCGTGCTACTGCTACCGGTGCCCGTTCGGGCTGAAATATCCGGAGTGCAACGTGGAGTGCGCGGACGCGCTGGATCGGTTGCTCAGTTCTGAGGGCGCGGGCGACGTGGCTGCGTTTATTTTCGAGCCGGTCGTCGGCGCGACGCTAGGAGCTGTGGTGCCGCCGCCCGGATACGTGGAACGCATCGCGGAAATTTGCGAGCGGCACGGCATTTTGTTGATCGCCGATGAAGTGATGACCGGCATGGGGCGGACGGGCAAGCCGTTCGCCATCGAGTACGAAGGCGTTGTGCCGGACATGATTCTCGTTGGGAAGGGAATCGCGAGTGGCTACGCGCCGCTGGGTGCGGTGATCGCGTCGGGAGAAGTGGCGGGCGCGATTGCCAGCGGTTCGGGCGCGTTTCTGCACGGATACACGTATAACGGGCATCCTGTTGCGGCGGCCGCGGCGAACGGAGTGCTCGACTACATCGAGAGCGAGAAATTGTTCGAGCGTGTTGAGCCGGTAGGCGCGGAATTGCGCGCGGCGCTCGAGACGCTGCGAAAATATTCGGTGGTGGGCGATGTGCGTGGGCGCGGGCTGTTGCTCGCAGTGGAATTTGTGAGCGATGCGGCTACACGCGCACCGTTTCCCGCTGATGCGAATATCGCGACGCGCGTGGCCGCGGACGCGGCGGAGGCGGGCGTGATGACGTATCCGATTCAGGGCTGCGTGGACGGCACGCGCGGCGACCACGTTTTGATTGCACCGCCGTTCACGATTAATTCGCAGCTGATTGGAATGCTGGTGGAAGGCGTGGAGCGCGCCGTGGCGGATTTGGAGAAACTGCACGTCGCGCGACTCGGAGGCTCCTCTGCACACAACTGAGCGGACACGGCGCTTCGCCGCGCTGGCGGGCGTGGCGCTTGCAATGGGCGCGTGCGTTTGCGCGGTCGTGTCGTTCGCGCCGCGCGTGGCGGCATGGACGGACGCGAAAATGTTCGGCTTCACGCCGGCGAGCGCCGCAAAGCAAGCATCGATCGAAGAGCAATACCGCAAGCTCACTTCCACCGATCAGATTTCCAAATTCCACCGCTACCTAACGGCGGAACCGCATCCCGCGGGCTCGAAGCGCAACAACGAACTGGCGCAATGGATGGCTGAGCAGTGGCGCGAGCAGGGACTCGAGGATGTGACGGTGCACGAATACGACGTGCTGAATTCGCGGCCGCGCGAAATTTCGCTGGAGATGGTGCAGCCGGTGCGATTCAAAGCGTCTCTGCGCGAGGCGCCGTACAACGTCGATCCCGATACGAAAAATCCCGCGGCCGATGGCGCGTATCTTGGCTACTCGGCGTCGGGGGATGTGACGGCGCCAGTGGTTTACGCACACAGTGGAAATCCCGAAGACTACGAATATTTGCGGAAGCAGGGAATTGACGTGCACGGAAAGATCGTGCTCGTGCGTTACTCGAATCCGTACAGCTATCGCGGATTTAAGGCGCTGACGGCGCAGCGTGAAGGCGCGGCGGCGATTTTGATTTACTCCGATCCCGCCGAGGATGGCTACACACGCGGCGCGGTGTATCCAGACGGGCCGTGGGGCCCGAAAAGCCACATCCAGCGCGGCGCGATCACGTACGACTTCATCGAACCGGGCGACCCGCTCACGCCGGGATACGCTTCGGTGCCGGGCGCGAAGCGAATTCCAATCGAACAAGCTGTCTCGTTGCCGAAAATTATGGGCGTACCGCTTTCGTGGGCGGACGCAAAGCCGCTGCTCGAAAAAATGGATGGGCCAATCGCGCCGCACGATTGGCAGGGCGGGCTGCCGCTCAAGTACAAGCTGGGCGGAAAGCGACTGGTGGTCCATCTGAAAGTGAATATGGATCAGAGCACGCAGCCGTATTACGTCACCGAGGCGCGGATTCGCGGCAGCGATCTGCCCGACGAGTGGGTGATTCTCGGCAATCATCGCGACGCGTGGGTGTACGGCGGCGTGGATCCATCGAGCGGCACGGCGTCGATGCTGGAGCTGACGCGCAATCTGGGCGCGATGTTAAAGCAGGGCGTGCGGCCGCGGCGGACGTTGGTGATTTGCAGCTGGGATGGCGAGGAATACGCGTTGACGGGCTCGACGGAGTGGGGCGAGCAATATGCGGATGAGTTGAAGAAGAAGGCGGTCGCGTATTTGAACGTGGATGAGGCGACGTCTGGCAAGAACTTTCAGGGGCAGACGGTAGGATCGCTCGCGCCGCTGCTTGTCGACGTGAGCCGCACGCTGCCGGCGCCGTCAGGCGGGACGCTCTACGACGAGTGGAAAGTATCGCGCGCGGCGGAATTGAATATTAAGGACGGCAGCGTGGCCGACGTGCAGCTTGCGGATACGCACATCGGCAGCGGGTCGGACCACACCGTGTTCCTGAATTTTCTCGGCGTGCCGGTGGCGAACCTCACGTTCGTTGGCCCCTACGGCGTGTACCACTCGCTGTACGACGATTATTTCTGGATGAATCAGTTTGGGGATCCGGGCTACCGGTATCACGCGCTGATGACGCAGCTGTGGGGCGTGACGGCGCTGCGGCTCGCGAACGCCGATGTGTTGCCGATGGATTTCGATTTCTACGCGGAAAATATCCGCAAGTTTCTAGCGGACCTCGATCAATCGACGCCGCTCAAGGATCACATCGACGTGCAGTCGATCGACCAGCGCGCAATGGATCTTCAGTTGGCAGGGCGCGAGTTGAACGAAGCGATTCGACGGGCAACGTCGGGCGACCTGAATGCAACGACGGAAGTCGCGCTCGATAGCGCCAACCAGACGCTGATTCAGGTGGAGCGCAATTGGTGCAATCCAGACGGGATTCCCGGGCGGCCGTGGTTCAAGCATTCGATTTACGCGACGCGCTTCACCTACGCGCACCTCGAATTGCCGGGGCTCACAGAGGCGGCTGAAGCGGGCGATTGGACGCACGCGTCCGAGCAAGCGCAGATTCTGCGGGACGAGTTGGCAAAGAATACGGCGACATTGCGCCAGGCGATCGATCAACTGCACGCGGCAACGGGAGTGCGGAAACAATGAAGTGCGCGAAACTGGTATCGCTCGCGGTAGGCGCGTTGGCATGCGTCGGCCTCGCCGCGACGAATCACGCGCAAACCAGTGGCGAAAATCCAGTGCGCGCACGCGACCTGGGCGTTCCGTTCGAAGGCACACCGGGTCCGCTGAACGCGATCACCGACG